>WNGD01007757.1_pt1 | contig 10081 bp, 8 predicted proteins | sample 5400671 | NCBI WGS metagenome assembly WNGD01 (sample SAMN13153369, study PRJNA577476) | soil metagenome | isolation source: 40 cm soil or saprolite under grassland replicate 2 | place: USA:California | collected 2016-06-15
ACCGGGCTATTGCTTGGCAGCAGGGCACGCATCGTCGCCGACAGTGCCCCCTGGCAGCCGGGCGAGACGAGCACATCGTGTTGGTCCACGCCCGTCTGCAAGGCGAACCAGGAGCGCAGCTCGGGCAGGCCCTCGAGCGGCGGGGCGGACCACGCGCCGGGTCTTCGGGCGGCCCGCGCCATAGCCGCCGCGATGCGCCCGTCGGGCCGGATGGAGTCATCCGGGTAGCCGTCGACCATCGGCAGCGCATCGAGATCCTGCAGCCGGCGCAAGCGATCCAGCCCGGCCGTTTCGACCGGGCTGGCACCGAGCGCGACCTGCTGCCAGTCGGTATCGGCGTCCGGCCGCCGCGCAGGCCTGGAGACGAACGTGCCAACCCCCGGTCTGGTCGTCAGGAGGCCTTCCGCCACCAGCTGGGCAACGGCACGCCGCACCGTCACAGGACCTACGCCAAGCTCGCTGCCGACGGCGCGGCTGCTTGGCATCGGCTCGCCAAAACCGCGGCCAGCGGCGTGCCGACGCAGCGCTTGGACCGTCCGCGCGATACTGCTATCCTCAGATATGAAGGTTAATGATAGCGCTATTGAGCTTAAGGTGCTACTGCGCTCGGCGGCGCGCGCTGGCCGATGCTGCTGCGTGTCCCGGTGAGGACCCATGCACCCGTGGATCACCCAGCAGCTCGCCAAGGAGCGGCAGCGAGATTTCATCGCCCGCGCTGACGGGGCCCGGCTTGCCTGGGAATCGCGACATGTGCACCCGCGTTATGCTGCCCGCGGTTGGGGCGCCACAGCCCGTCGTGCGACCTGGCGACGGCTCTGGCCGGGAGCGCGCGGGGCGGGTTCCCTGGGACGGTCATCTCGGCCGTGGCCAGCGCCCGCCCCGCCACACGGGTCGGGTGCGGGCCCATATCCGGACGATGGTGCCCATCTCACCTATCGCGCGTTTGACATCGCCGAGAGGCATTCACTCTTTTCCGGGCGCTGGTCATCCAGAGTGGTCGCGCGGTTCAACGACTGCGAGATCAAGGTCGTGAAGGTCCGGGGCGGGATCGCCTGGCAAACCCACCAGGACACCGACGAACTCTTCATCGTTAGCAGCGGTCAGCTGACAATCCGGATGCGTGACGGCGCTGTGACCCTCGGACCCGGCCAGCTTTTCGTCGTCCCCCGTGGCCTTGAGCACTCACCGATCGCTGATGGTGAGGCCCATACGGTTCTCATTAAGGTGATTCAACGCGACCACCGCCACCTGCACACACAGGCCCAGCTCGTCCCTGGCCACAGTGAGCAATGCTGACGTGCGGTGCTCGGCTGACGGCGAACAGTACGCTCGGCCCGGGGGCTGCGATCAGCACCGCCGCCAGGGCGGCGCCGAACTCCAGCAGCGTGCCACGCCTCGAAGATCTGCCCCATCGTCGCGGGCGCCGAGCGTGGCGAAGTGATCCATGCGCCAGCAATGGTCGAAACCGGCCTCATCGGCGATCCGCCATACCGCCCAAAGCTGGTCGATGGTGGCGTTCCGGCTGAGCTTGAGTCCGTAACGCATCGAGGTCATGCCCCTTCCTGTCCCGTCGTGCGGGCATCCCGCCGACCTGCCGTCGTGATGGCATGGCCGCCGACGGGTTTGCGCGGCCGTGATGGACACGATCGGTGGCCCTGGGAGGGTGCGCTCAGGGCAGTCAACCGGCACGCATGCAGGCCAGGGCGCCGCCCGCAGGATCTGGTGGGAGGCCCGGCAACCCGCTATTTTGCTCACCTTCGTGACGGCTGGCTACGGTTATCGGAGGGGAGTGAAGGGGATACGGTCCACGCTCAGCTCCGCCTGGCCGCCCGCTGGCTGACGACCTGCGCCTGCCCTGGGAACGCCCCGCCCCGCCCGGGCGGCTCACCCCGGCCCGCGTCCGCCGGGGTTTAGGAACACCTGCGCGACCATCCCCCGCCCGGCCGGTGCACCGAAACCCGGCAAACCCGGCCCAGGGCGGCCACCAGGGTCGCTGAACCGCCACCCCGGCACCCCGCCACGACGTCGGGAAAACGACAAAAGAGGCATTTCACACCAAGGCATGGCGCGAACGTGCAGGTTAAACGGCAAGCTTAGAACACTGGCAGCGTGACCTCCTCACTGAGCGGGAGGACCTTCACCGCCGCCCACATCCTCCCTGCCGAATAGGGCGCATATGGTCTGACGGCCTGCTCGGCTGGGCGCCGCGTCGTTATCTGCTCGGCAACGGTGTGGTTTGACCCTTGCCGCTGCCGCGAAAGAGGCTCGCTCATGGGCGAGCACAGATGGGGTATTCGTCACCGGGGTCGATCCGATCAACCGCGGATTCGCTCACTCACGGCCCTATCCAGGTGGCCACATCGGCCTCGTTGCCCTCGGTGTCGGCCAGGGTCCACTACGCCGGCGCGTGGCCAGAGCCCGAGCATCGGCGCCGCGCTGAGGAACACGGGGGACGGTCGGCTCGCTCACCTAGTGACGGGCCACGGTGCTGGTCGCTCGTATGAGCAGGATCATGTCGGCTCATCTCCAAATATCGCCGCCGCGGCCGCCATCATCTCGTCGGCTGGGACGTCGCGGAGGTGTTGGGCGAGAGCCCAGCGGTGTCCGAACGGGTCGGTGATCTCTCCGTGCCGGTCGCCCCAGAACGCATCCTGCAGCGGGAGGGAGACCTCGGCTCCCGCCTCGAGTGCACGCTGCCAGAGGGCGTCAACGTCGTCGGTGTGGATGGTTAGGGGTGTTGTCGGTGCCTCCCAGAGAGAGCGGCGAGACGACACCTAGGTCGGGGAACTCGTCGACGATCATCACCGTGGAATCGCCGAAGCGAAGCTCGATCCGCATGAACTTGCCGCCAGGGACGGGAGTGCGGCCGTGCTCCTCGGCGCCGAGCGCCCGCTGGTACCACTGCGAGGCGGCGGCCGCGCCGCGCACAACTATATTCGGCGTGATCGTCCGCTCGTGGCTGACGACCGGCTTCGTCTCAGTCATCGCTTCCTCCTTATCCGGCCAGGCCTGCAGGCCGACATGAGCTTGCCGCCGGGTGGCGGCACGCGGCTGCGCTCCTGGGCACCAAATGCCTGCTTGTACCGCTCTACGGCGCGGGCCGCGTCTCGGATGACGATGTGCGGGGTGATGGCGTGCGCCCGGTCAGGGATTGCCTTCATGCTGGACTGGGTCATTTCTGATCCTCTCTGTCCGAGCGCCGACGGCCTCGCGGCGGCGGAGCGGATACCACGGTGCCGCCCCACCGCGCCGTCGGCCGCGTGCGGCGCTGCCACGCAGACTCGGCCAGGACGCCGCCGACTACGATCGCGGCGAGCATGCCCAACTGCGTTTCGGGTGAGACCGCTAGGCCGGCCATCGCGGTGGGCAGAACGGCACCGGCGATCCCGACGCGGGCACCGATGGGGCCGATGCCGAGCAAGTGCCGGAACCATGCAAGGCCGGCGAGGCAGGTGGCGACGCCGGCAGCCAGGAACCATGCGGTCGAGGCGGCAATGGGTTCGCCGTATTGGACGACCGCGCTCTTGACCGCGGCGGCGAACATGACGATGCCGCCGAGGACCGGGAGGAACGCGTAGCCGAACGCATACAGCGCCAGCCACGACGTGCGATCGACCGGCGAGGCGTTCAGCGCACGCTCGGCCCGCGCGTCCTCGCCGCCGAAGTACAGCCACCACAGCGCCGCCGCCACCGCCAAGCCGAGCACCGCGGTGACAAGGCGGCCGGGCCGCACGTCGCGTGCGCCCATGCCGACGGCGACGATCGACTCGCCGAGCGCGATCAGCAAGATGAGCCCATGGCGTTCCACGAAGTGTGCGGCCCGGATGGGGAAGCCGCGCACCGCGGTGAACAATGGCGAGGCCCAGTGCAACCCAAAGGCTGCCGTCCACAGGGCCCACCGGAGCGCACCTTCGGTGAAGCCCGCCAGGAGTAGCAGCGCGGCGGTGATGGCGTTGACCGGCCCCAGCCGGCGCATGGCCTGCACCGCGCTGTCCTGGCTGGACAGCAGGAACATCCCGGTGTGCACGAGCGTCACCAACAGGTACCCGACACCGAAGGCGACGCCGCCGCCACCGAAGGCGGTCGGGATCGCGAGGGCGACGACCAGGAACCCGCACATGCCGAGCAGCATCAGCAACCGCAGCACGGACGCTCGTGGCGGCACAGCGTTGGTGAGCCACGCATAACCGCCGTACATCCACCACAGATTGCCGAAGATCAGCGCGACGCGACCCAGGCCCGCCATCGACGGGTCGTCGGCCAGCAGGCTCGTAAGCTGGGTGATGGCGAAGACGAAGACCAGGTCAAAGAACAGCTCGATGGTCAAGACCCGGACTTCCGTCGAGCCGGTCCCGCCCTGTTGCGCCTGGTCGGGCCGCACGGTGCCGTCCTTACCCGGAAGTCGCCTGCACCGTGGGCTGGGCCGTTTTGACGCTCCCCGATCGAGCGTCGGTACGGCCGCCCGCGTGGCGTTCGCCGAGGCGACCACGGCAAGAATCAGTAAACCGGGCGCGCCCGCGCCCATGCCCAGCTCGCCGAGCCCTTCGGCGCGGGTCGGTACCGACGGATCGACGGGCGCGCCGCGCAGCGGCGTGCTGTCGCCGGTCAGGCCCGCGTTCCAGCCCACCCCCAGCAGCAACAGCGCCGCCATGACCGCCAGGTTTCCCCGGCTGGTCTGGACCCAGAGGGCCTCGCTGGCCGATCGCCACCAAGGGAGCCGCGCCGATTCCGGGCAGCTCGGGTTCACCATCGCGGACCTCGCTGCGGTGCCCGGCTGCGGCCAGTTCGGCGAGAGTTGCCCACCGCTGGCCAGAAGATGGCACCCTTTGCCGCTCGTCGGTGCAGATGACGCACTGCCTGGGCGGCGATTGCCCGTCGGGGTAGTGATTACCGCAGGCCGCGCAGATCCGGACTGGCACGCTGCATCACCTTGCGTTCAGCGGCTGGCCGCGTCGCGGCCGCCATCGAGGCGGCGGTTGGCCTCGCCGAACACCCAGCCCGAGGTCTCGGCGATGAAATCGGCCGGGAACCCGGGCTTAAATCCCGTGGCTGCCTCCAGCCGGCCCACGGCCTCCGCTGGGAGCACCACGTCCGGGGCACCCAGGTTGTCGATGAGTTGGTCGTAGCGGCGGGCACCGAGGATGGGAATGACTGCGCTGGACTTCGCCATCGCCCACGCGATGGAGACCTGCGATGGGGTGATGCCAAGGTCATCGGCAACTTCCTGCACAGTGCTGGCTACTGCACGGTCGTGTTCGCTCAGCGACTGCGGTGCGAGCCGGGTGCCCGGTTCTGGCCCGCCAGGCCGGGTGAACTTCCCCGACAGGACACCCCCGGCCAGCGGTGACCAGGCGGCCACCGTCATGCCAAACGCTTCGGCCATGGGCAGCAGTTCGCGCTCGATGTCCCGTTGGAGCAGGCTGTACGGTGCCTGCAGGGCGGCAAAGGAGGTCCAGCCGTGCCATTGCGCGAGCGTGTTTGCGCGGGAGATCACCCACGCCGGGGTGTCAGAGATGCCGGCATACAGCACCTTGCCGGCGCGCACGACGTCATCGAGCGCGCGGATCGTCTCCTCGACCGGGGTGTGGGTGTCCCACATGTGGACCCAGTACAGGTCGATGTAATGGGTCTTGAGCCTGCGAAGGCTGGTCTCCAGCGAGAGCATCAGGTTTTTCCTGTGGTTGCCAGCGGCGTTAGGGTCGGACGGGTCCCGTGAGACGGTGTATTTCGTTGAGACGACAAACCGGTCACGCCGCCCTTCCAGCAGCGTTCCGACGATTTCCTCGGATGAGCCGCCCCGGTAGTTGATCGCAGTGTCGATCACGTTCCCCCCGGCATCGGCGTAGGCGTCCAGCATGCGGCGGCATTCCCCGGGCGGGGCGCCCACGCCACCCTGGTCGCCGAAGGTCATGGCGCCGAGGAAAACCTCCGAGACTCGAAGCCCGGACATGCCCAGCAGCCGGTAGCGCACGTGCCACTCCTCGATGTCAACCGGCGCGCGGGCCGGTGCTACTTCCGCTGGGGACCTTCGCGGCGGCCCGGCTCATCTCCTCCAGCCAGACGTCACGGACATGCTGGGACAGGCCCCACCGGTGCCCGAACGGGCCTGCCACCTGGCCCTCCCGTTCACCCCAAAACGTCTCGGCGAGCGGGCGGGCCACACTCGCCCCGCCGTCCAGGGCCCGGGCCCAGACAGCATCGACGTCGCTTGTCTGGGGGCAGAGCACAGCGGATGCGCAGCCGGTCGTGGCCGGTGACAGCGCATCACGCTCGGGAAACTCGTCCGCCACCATCACCACCGGCGGGCCAAACCACGGCTCAAGACGGATGAGCCGGCCGTCGGGAAGGGTGATGCGGCTGTTCTCCTCGGCGCCGGGCACCGTGGAGTGCCACCACACCGCGCGGGCCGCGCCGGGCACAACAATGTGGGTTGTCATCATTGGCAGCCACCCTATGGACGGTTCTGGCGCTGGCGCTTGTACGTCCTTGCGCCTGCCTGGCCCGGGGGTCGACGTGGACCTGGTCCAGGCGTGGCAGGCACCAGACGACGGCCGGTTCTTGTGGATGCGCGGGGTGACATCCGGCTACCGGGTTAACCCGGTCGGCGAATACATCATCGGCGTCGCCTGTGGCCGGGCATACCACCTTCGCCGCGGCCGGTTCACCCGGCTTGTCCGGCCCGGTCAGCTGGTCGTGCTGGACCCCTCCGCTCCCCATTCATGGACACCCGCAGAACAGGGCGCCTGGGCTGGACGCCTGCTCGTCATCGAACTGGCCGGCTTGCGCGCGGCGATTGCCGATGAGGAGACACCGCTGCCGGGCCTCGCGTTCCCGGACTGTGTCCCAGATGCTTCCCTTGCCCGGCGCTTCCTCGCGCTGCACCGCAGCATGGAATGCCAGGCACCGGCCCTGGAAAGGCAGTATGCGGTGCTGTCGTTCCTGGCCGGCCTCGCAGCGTGGTCACCGGATGCCAAGCCCCCCGCGTCGCAGGTGGCGCGCCAAGATCCGGCCGTACGTGCAGCGGTGGAATACCTGCACGACGAACTCACCACGAATGTCTCACTCGACGAGCTGGCGGCCGTGGCCGGTATGACCAAATACCAGCTCGCCCGCAAGTTCAAAGCTGCAGTCGGTATCCCGCCGCATACATATCAGATGGCGCTGCGGGTCAACCTCTCCCGCCGGCTCCTCGAACGCGGCGAACGCGCCACCGACGTCGCCGGCCTGGCCGGCTTCGTCGACCAGAGCCACCTGAACCGCCACTTCCGGCGGCGCCTCGGCAAGACCCCAGCACAATATGCCCGTGCCGCCAGAGGCACATGAACCACCCAACGGCTCACAGGCCCGAGCCGCCGCCAACTACAGGTCGCCGTTCTCGATACCCCGCCGTAGGAATCGGCTCGTACGGATTGACGCGTCATGCGCCGCCCGGCGGCACCAAAGTCCGCGCGCAGAAGCCGCGCATAGCACTTCCTTCAGGATTGGTTCGAGTGAGGTTCTAGCCGCCGGGTATCCACAAGTTTGTCCTCTGGTGATCCACAGCAACCTTCGCGCAGGCTGGTCGCGTCTTGCGGCCGACGCTGCGGCTGGCGCGTTTCTTGGGCACATCCGAGCTGTTCTGGATCAACCTGCAGGCTCGGTATGATCTGGAGGTCGAGAAAGACCGCCTCGGCGACGCGCTGGAGCGGATCCGTCCGCGAAGCGCGGCCAGCCGAATCTTCTGAGATCGGGCAGTCGTGTCCGGAGCCAGATGGGCGCCGCACGCCCCGGGGGAGCCCATTAGGCCGGACCCGGTTACTCAGTGTTATTGCTTTGCCAGCATCGCCGTGGAACGGCTCGTGGATCGGGTGCCTGTGGGTTCCTGAGCATTCAGGGCATCGTGAGCGGGTAAAAGGAACCATCAGTGCAAGCAGAGCGCCTGGGGCGGTGGGCCGTGCTTATGGTAAGGAGAGAAGGTCTACGGTTCGATTCCGTAAGGAAGCTCCCAGGTAGTGGAGATAATTCGAGATTAGTACCGACCCGATTCGTCACTTTCGTGGGACGGGTCAAGGAGACGCTCCTACGCTCAGGCTGCCCCCAACTGACAACTGCTGATCACTTTCTGTGATCAAAGTTGGGTCTGCTGTGGTTTCATAGTCGCCCCAATATCAACGTGATACACGGTGATCATTTCCACTTTTTCGCCCTGGCGGCTGAGTAATGATCACCTGTGTATCAGCGCGTTATGCGGGAAGGGCTTGGTGATCTTCGATCACCCGTATAACGCCGAATAGGCGCGGCTGACATCTTTGCCTTCTCCAGGCCATGGCCGTGCCAGATTATCTGATTCTGCGCGCTTTCGATCCTCCCTTAAGGTTCGCGTGGACTACCGCTTCGCGGACATTTAGATAAACCGCAGCAGACGCGGCGCCGTGCGCCTTGCGGTACTTGGCTTGCGCCACCTCATCGACAAACTGGACGCCCGCCGCCAGCAGGCCAAGCGTCCAGGTTGGTTGTACCGGCTCTCTCGAGTTAGTGTGTCAGGGCCACCGTGTGTGAACCGGAAGGCCACGCAATAGGCGACAACACCGCATCCACAGCGAACCGCAGCGACAAAGCCAGCAGACCCGGGAACGCCGCACTGCAGACGCCGGTCCCGGCTACACGGCTGCTGCGCCGGCTGCCCACTGGGGGCTTACTGCGCCGGGTGCCGACTGGTCGGCTGTAGCTGCTACGTGCCCAGCCCTGGCTGGAGGTCGGGCGTCTCGTTGGGGAAGGTAGGGGCTTCGGCGCCGCCATCGATCTCGATGATCTTTCCGGTGATGTGGCTCGCGGCGGGTGATGCGAGCCACCTCGCGGTGTTCGCTATGTCGGCGACCGTGCTCAGCCGGCGCAGCGGAGTGGCCGAGACGATCCGCTGCCGCAGTTCATCGTTGAGGACGGTTCTCAGGCCGTCGGTCTCTACCACGCCGGGGGCGATCCCGTTCACCCGGATGCCAGGCGCTAGTTCCGCCGCCAGCAGGCGGGTCAACTGGGTGAGCGCGGCCTTGACTGTTCCGTAGGTCACCAGCCCGCGCGCGACGAGGCGGTCCATTCTCGACGTGATGTTGATCACCGCGCCCCGGCGGCTGCTGAGCAGAAACGGGGTCGCCCGTTTGGTGAGCTCGAACGGTGCGGCGACGTTGAAGTGGAACGCCTCGTCGAGAGCCTCTGGGGTCACGTCGAAATAGCGTGCGGGCATCGCACCGCCAGCATTGTTGACCAGGATGTCGAGCCTGCCGTAGTCGGCGAGGGTGCGCTCGATGATCTTCGCTGCATGAGAAACGTCGGTGAGATCTGCCAGAATGACCGACGCTGAGCGTCCCGCCGCACGAATGGCGGCAGCGATGTCCTCGAGCTCCACCGCGGTCCGGGCGACAAGGGCCAGGTCCGCCCCGGCCCGCGCGTAGGCCTGGGCAATACCTGCGCCGATCCCCCTTCCTGCACCCGTGACCAGCGCGATGTATCCATCGAGCCGGAACTCGTCGGCACCTTGGCCGACGGCTGCAGACACACTAGCCTGGGCCATCTCGCAGCCTCCTTTAGTGGCTTGACTGTGCTGGTAGGGGGTCACCGGGTCGGCCGGGGCCGCGGCTACGATCAGCTCACCGGACTCGGTGATCTCCCGGTGCAGCGCCTCCGATTGCCTGGCCAGCTCGTCGCGTTCTTCCGGCGGCAGCGCGAGGAACTGCGGATTGCGCAGGAACAGCGGATGCTCCCAATTCACCCGGTTGCTGTAGATGAGCAGCAGGTACTTCATCCCGGTTCCCTTCCTCACCGCGAGGGCGAGGACGTCGGCGCCGAGGGGCCGGCGACGCCGATGACGCAGTCCGGGCACGAACAAGCCGACGGTGTACGTGGCGCAGTGCTGATCGGCGTCGACGCGCAGCCCGGCGCTGTCGATGCAATGGCCTTCGTGCTCGACCGCCCATCTGTAGTTGCCGGGCTCGGCTGGCCCATGGTCGGCGGCCAGGTGATCGCGGGTGTGGTAGCGGCGGCCGTCCCAGTCCCGCCGCCATGGCGAGCCGTAGTTGTTTTCTTCACCGGGGTCGATGGGATAGCG
>WNGD01007758.1_pt1 | contig 10080 bp, 8 predicted proteins | sample 5400671 | NCBI WGS metagenome assembly WNGD01 (sample SAMN13153369, study PRJNA577476) | soil metagenome | isolation source: 40 cm soil or saprolite under grassland replicate 2 | place: USA:California | collected 2016-06-15
CACCGAGGGCGCGTACTCGTGTCCCGAGCCGTCCACGAGGACACACCGGCTACGCGCGACGTCGATCGCATCCCTGCCGTCGACAGAGGCGGCCCACCCGGGGACGAAACTGTTCCGTCCGACCGTGAAGCGAGCAACGCCGGTGTCGATCAGGAAGCCTGTCTCGGTTTCGGTCGTGCTGATGCCTGGCGCCTGCGACGACGCGCGCTCGCCACCGACCACGAGCGTGCGTTCTTCGCCGGCATGGGCCTCCAGATCCACCTGGAAATCGAAGAGGCCCCATTTCACACTGCCATCCGGCCACTGAGCGAGAACCGTACCCTGAGCCGGCCCGCGCCGTCCCGCCGGGCTTAGCAATGATGCCTCGGCGACGTTGGCGACGAGCCCCTTCGGAAATGGCAAACCGATCGTGACCGGTTCGCCGCTCCGAGGGATTCCCGAATGCTCTTCGATGACGATGGGTATTAGCGCGCTCAGGTCCAGGATCCTCCAGCTTCACTCGGTGGGCACAAAGTTCACAAATCGGTCAAATTTGAATCAGGTCGTGGCACGGGCGTCTCGCCCGTGGAAAGTGAGGATCTAACCAAACCCGGGTCATGGCCGAGACGGCCATGCCACGAAGAGCCGTCTCGTCCCTAACTGACTTGGCGGTATGAGGCTCGCTCACTATACCTAGATCAACGACGCCCCACGCCGGCGCCGCCAATTGTGTAACTCGCCCAAGCCGCCACGCGACCGCTTTTGCTCGAGGCTCTCCCACTGGCCGAAGCCGCCCAGAGCAGGAACGCCCCGAAGCCGATCAAGGTCGCGACCCGAATCAGGAGCGAGGACCAGGCACTGCTCCCGCCGAGCAAGGCACCCGCACCGAAACACGGCAAGCTCACTAACAACACAAGACATATTCTGCCTAGCGGGTACGGAATGGCGTAGAGCCTGCCGTAGCAGACCAAGGCAGTCCCGGCAAAAATTGCAAAACTCACCGCGGTTGCCAGCGCCGCCCCCATAGATCCCCAGAAGGGAATCATCGCCACGTTGAGCACCAGATTGCTTGCAGCACCGACTCCAAAGACAATCATCGACACGCTCGTCTTCTTCGTAAGAAGGCTAGGCACTTTGAAGTGGTCATGCATGCTATAGAATATGTACCCGAGCGAGACTACGGGAATCACGCGGTACGCCTCATGGAACTCCGGTCCCGTCAGAAGCTCAACAACCTCTCTGGCAAAGAGTGACAGGGTCACCATGACAAGGGTGACGAAATACGTGCATAAAGCCATGATCCTCGCGTACGTTTCCGGCGCATCACTGCGACGATTGACCTCGTAGAGGATGGCGCTCCACGTCATATTGAAGGGCACAAGAACAAAGAAACTAGTCATGACGGCGATCTTGTAACCAATCGAGTAAATACCCACGTCGGACATGCTTAGGTAGCGTTGCAGGATGAGCCTGTCCCCTTCATGCATCACGGTCGCGCACAGTACGCCGGGTACGAGAGGCGTGGCGAAGCGCAGAAGTTCCTTGAGGAGTGGACGGGAAAAGCGCAGACCCGTCTGCCAAAGCATGTAGGTGGACGTGGCCGCCGCAAACAATGTCCCGGCCACCAGTCCACTGTAAAGGAAGCCCTCAACGCCCCATCGCAGAAACACGATAAGCCAGACATTGACACCGACCGAGAGAAAGAGCCTGCCTATGGAACAACACGAACTGAACGTCGAACGTTTCGTCGCCAGGAGATAGGTGGCAGGTACAAGCCCTACCAGGTTGACCAGAAAGCTCACGAAGAGGATGTGGTAAAGGTGTGCGTAGCGGACCGATCCCAATGTGAGGCGTGCGAGCGACGGACTCGACACCAGGCCCAGACCCAGGGCGACCAATCCCATCCCGCTTGAGTAGATAAGAGACGTTCCCCACACGCGGTCACGCTCGTCCGCGGAGTTCGCCTCTGATGTGAAGCGAATCACGGCGGTGGCAAGGCCGCCGCCCAGGACGATGGCCAGGAGCTGCATCGTCAGATCGAGGATCGCAACCAACCCGTATTCTGCCGCGGAGAGGTAGCGTGTGTACACGGGGAGCAAGACGACCGAGGCGAGGCTATTGGCGGTGGTGGCGACCGCGTAGGTCCCGGTGTGTTTGAGTATCTCTCGGTACAGAGGCCATCGGCCCGCCTGTCTCGGGTCTGTCAAAGCCTCGGACGGAGACAGCCCGGACGATGAGACTTCACGCAATCTGGCGATGATGTTTTTTCGGATCAACCCGCCTGCCTTTGCTTATGGAACATACTTGATGATTCCGGGGCCAAAGAGGTTGGCAACTCGCACGGGCAGCCGCCGCCAGGCGCGGATTGCGGTCTGGTACTTTGGGTTCTCGGGGCTCAGGTCCGGCAAGCTGATCCCCTCCTTGAGCCAGTACTGCCAGTAGAGGGAGAAGGGCCGCGCCCCCCACTGTTCCTTAAACCGATACGTCGATCCACCCGGCGTTGAGCGGCCGAAGTCGAACCGCTCGTGCCCGCTCTGGCAGGCGTAGCTCAGGACGGTCCAATAGAGGAGCATGTTCGGGCTCAGAGGGTTGTAGCGTCGCAGAGAGGATGCCCACGGGATTTCTAGCTCGCGCCTGAAGCTCACCAGGAACCCTGCCGCGACTGGCCGATCCCGCAGGAACGTCGCGCAGATGCGCGTCTTATCCGGGAACTCCCGAAGAATGGCGCGGAAGAACCGCTTGGGATATACGGGCGTGCCGAGATCGCGCATGTTGGTGGAGAAGACCCGGTAGAAATTGTCTAGCTCCTCGATGCCCCCAATACGGGCTGTCAGCCCTTCCTTCTGCGGCCTGAGTATCTGACTTCTCAGCTTGGCTTTGAACCCGGCCCAGAGGTCGGAGGCCTGTTTGGGCAGGTCCAAGCGTAGACAAAGCTTGTGGGCTCGTGTCACGAGGCCTAGAGCCTTCTCCTCGCTATGGCGCAACTCCAAATGCTGGACTTCCTCCCGGTCGGCTATTGCTATCGCTTCGTCGACCAGCGCGCGCTCGACGGCCGCGCTATTCGCCACAACGCCGCCGTAGTTGAAGAACGGGAGGGAGGTCAGGAAACAGCCGAAGATCCGGCTCTCCATGAGGACAAGAGGCAGAATGCCGACGGGTTGACCCTGCCCGAGAGCGAGGAGGTAGAAAGTCCTGTGTCCGAAGGTCTCCTCGATGACGCGCCTCCAGCCGCTCAGGTGATAGATGGTGGAACCCGGATGGCTCTGCGCGTAGTCGTCCCACTGCGCCGAATCGCTGAAGCCGCAACGCCTTATTTGGAGCATTGACTTCTCGCATCGGCAGTCCTCACCGCAGCGCCCACCCGGCACGATTCGCCAGATCCGATACTCCATTTACGTAGACCTGAACGCCAATGATCGGATACAGGTAGTCGTAGGCGGACTGAGCGCCGGGCCATCCTTGAGCGAGGCCGATCATCAGCGCGAGTCGCACATCGAGGCCATAGTACCCGCGGAACGGCACGAAGTCGGCTCCTGCGAATGGGAGCGTGGCCGCATACATCTGCCGGAGATTCGTATACGGGATGATGCTTCCACTGTCATCCAGCGTCGCCACGACCAGTTGATACGCCCCCGCCTGCGCTCGTGGATAATCGGGATCGCTCGTAAAAAGTGAGAGGGTGAACCGCACGATCCGGTCCCGCATCAACCCGCCACCCGAGAATCCCTGTTGTTGCGCGTGGTCGATCGCCCAGGCGACATAGTTGCGCTGCCAGGGCGGCATGGAGACCGGACTCCCCTGCCCGATGTGGTAGCCAGGCAAATCCAGAAACGTCAGGGACATCGGCAGCGTGGTGCTACTGGCCATCGCGTCGAGGTCGGCCAGATTATTCTGCACTTTGTTCGCAAGGTAGCCTTTCATTGGATCCGTATCTGGCAGCCATGCCGCCGCGTCCGTCAGCGTGCGCAATCCCCATGCTATTCCGCGGATCTCGTTGATATACAGGGATCCCCAACTTCCAGGGTGAATGGGCTTGCCGTTGCTGTCCTTTCCGGAACCGCGCCAGTTAGAGTAGTTGTCCTCGAAAGTGCCGATCAGACTATAGTTCGCCCAGAATCGCATTTCGTCCAAGAAAAACCGGTCGCCCGTCAGGAGGTAGGATTGGTATCCGATCGAGGGCTGGTGGTTGTTCGGCTCGGGCTGCAACGGCCCCCGGGCTGTCATATCCCCCTGCGGGCACGTGGCCAGGTGCGGCGCGGAATCTAGGTAGATGTCGCAGCGCTTATCCAACCAGAAGTACGGCTTCGCGTCGATGGATACGAGCGTGCCGTCAGTCTCTCGGATGTGCATGGGCCAAGCGCCCGCCTGCTCGTCCATCGCAAGCAGGTACTCCTTGGTCGCGCGGCCCGAGGCGTGGGCGCCGCGGACAAGGTAGCGCGCTACCCAATCCGGGTAAGGAGCGATCTCGGGGCGTCCGCCGTGATCGTTCATGGGGTTGTGGAAATCGCCGCCGCCCAGGAGTCCAAATTTCGGCCCCGACGTGGAGTACTTGTTCTCGGTCACGATGCTGAGATAGCGCGGGAGGGCCTTACCCTGAAAGACCGGCTCGAAGTCGGGCGTGACATCGGCGAGCGTCCCCGTTGAGAAAGTCTTGCGCCACCGCGTCATCCAGTAGTGGGTCAGGGCTCTCGCTTGGAGGATCTGCCGTCCGCTCACGGTGATCGCCACGTCGTAGGTGACAGCCGTCGCACCGGTCATGTTGAGGACGTTCTCCACCGTCACGTCAAGTCGGCTACTACCGTCAGAATAGCTCCGGACATCAAAGATGACACGCAAGAACGGATGTGGTGCTCCACTCGCTATAGGTGTAACTACGGATCGCCACTCCTGGACCACGGGGCCAGCCAGCCACGTGTCCGCAGACGGAGCTGAAGGTAGGGTAGCGACGTAGAGCTGCGTGCCGATGGTGAAGGTCGCACTCACCGCCGGCACCGCCGGTTTGAACCCACCTAGGCGCGCTGAACTTGCGGTTACGTCATACGGGCCGGCTGCCGGAATGAATGTGGAGACCACCGCAAACTTGATCGAGCCGTCGGGCCAGCGCGTTTTCACGTCCAATTGAGTTGGCAGGGTACCGATTTGCAGACCGAGCGGGGCGGCGCCCTGCGGCACGACCTGGCCGAAGGTCGCCCAGCCGACACCGAGCTTGACCGTCGTTACCTTCCCGCCCAACGCAGGTGGCGGCGCCATTGGTGTGGTGTAGCTTACGACTACGTTTTTGGGGGCTGACGACACCACGACCCCAGAGGAACCCGCCGCCTTCGCCTGCAAGGAGTGCGTGCCATCGGCCGCCAGGGTGGACTCCCAGGGGTAACTCAGAGAAACCGCTCGGGTCGGGGAAATCGAACAGCTATCGATCAGGCCGCCGTCGTGGTAGAGGTTGACACCGACTGATCCACTGATGTCGCTACCTGCGACCTGGAGGCTCGTCGTGCCGCTGACGCTCGCGGGGAGGGTCAAGGAAACATTCGAGGTGGGACCCTTCTTGCCGCCCTTCGCTACTCCGGTGAAAGATCGGTCAACCAGCATGAGCAGAAGGACAGCTGCACGCGCGAACTGCTTTCGGGATGCCATAGTGACGGCGCCTGGGAGGTGTAATGAGAAGTGCGAATCACGGAGTACATGATTTCATAAATACGGCTGATCGCCACGCTGCAAGCCGCCCCGAGAGGTGCGATCATCAGGACGCGTGAACTCTGCGAGATCGACTGACAGTCTGAGGAGCAAGAAGCATACTTTCACCGAGGCCGCGCCCGTCGGGGATCGGCCGCCGCTGATTCCCACCACGACTGGAACATCAGGCCCTGTAGAAGCGAGAGGACTCCGATGCTCACGTTGTTGAACAGGTAAACCGAAACGAACCATCCGGTCAGGGCGCGTGTCGCCAGGACGGCGACGATCCAGCCGGCGAGATTCGCCGCAAAGAAGATCACGGCGAGGCCCACGCCCTCGAGCACTCTTCGCCTTGCAGCCCGGAGATGGGAGGCGGACAGGTTGAGTCTGCGGGCCCCGAATAAATAGGCGGTCAGAGAGGTGAGACCGACTAGCAGGACGGTGACGATCGCGATCATGGCGCCTCCGCTTACAAGTATCCAGCCAGGCAGTAGTAGCCCCACGCAAGCCGCTCCTCCAGAATCTCGCATAGGAGCGCGAGGCGGGAGTCGGGGTCCGCCACCGCGCCGGGATCCAACGGCGCGGGCAGCACGGTGAACCCGACACGTTCGAAGGCTCCACGGGCGCGGGGTATGTCGATCAACTCGGCCACGAGGAGGACGCGGCGAACGCCACGCTGCCGGAGTTGCTCCCGGAGCAAGAGCGCCTCTTCGCGAGTGGTCCGAGCTCTGGACTCGGTGAGAATGGCCGCGGAAGACACGGCGAGTTTGCCTGCAATTTCGGCCCGCGCTTCAACCTCGCCGGAGTATCCGGACAGGACCAACAGGGGCGCCAGTCCTTGCCGGTAAAGCGTAACCGCATAGAGCGTTCGACGCAGCGAGGCAGTGCTGAGTGTGGCACCTGGTTCGACTCCGCCCGTGGCGAGGACTACGATCGCATCAGCCCGGTCGAGCTGAGGGGGTCCAGACAGCCATAAGGCGAGAAGCCGCGGGCTGGGTGTGAAAGCGGAGACGATGAAGACCAGGAGAGTCATCGATCCTAGAAGTCGACACAGGCGCATCGCGTTTGCGTTATCTCGGGATCAGGCGTTCGCCCGGAATAGAGGCGTCCCGTTGACTCGACCCACCGGGCCGCCCGATTCGGTCAAGCCCACGCCGGCTTCAACAGGAGTGTGAGCCGGTCCCATACCCGTGCGCGTAGCTCCCTCGGCTTGACGATACGCGTAAGTATCTCTGAGACCACGGCGAGCACCAGAAAGCACACCACCAACCGCAGCCCCGCCCGGATCCAGTAGCTTACATTCCATCCTCGCAACAGCCACAGCAAGCCATAGTAGACCGGCATGTGGGCTATGAAGACAAACAGCGTGTTCCGCGCCATGAATCGGACGATCGGCCGGTCTTCGACGCGCCGCGCGATTTCAAAAGTCAGCCAGGTAAAGGAGAGATAGACAACGGAGATGCACGCGGAGGTGAGCAGCAACTTCGGCGAGGTTTGAGCGCCGGCGAATCGCATGAACGGAAACGTGCCGTTCATGCTCAGGCTTCGCGACGCAAGTCCCCACCCCACCATCAATACAGCTGAGGCCGCCAGATATCCCGCGAGACCCCGTCGCTCATCCGTTGTCACGCGCTGTCCCTGGAGCATCCCAAGCAAAAAGACGCTTGCCCAGTTCGAAACCAGCATGTACGCGATCAAGTCACGCGTCGCGCCCATCAGCGCGGCCCGAACCAGAATCTCGACCGCAAAGGAAACCGCAAGCATCCACGGCCTAATACGGCAGCGGTGAAGGAACAACGCCCAGATCAAGAGCACGTGGCAGTAGGTCCCTACGTACCAGGTCGTCGGGTTTGCGGGAAAAAAGTTGAAGATCACGTTCACGCCAAAGAAGAACGGCAGGTAGTTGCTCTTGTTCACGGTCGCCGACGTCGCGTACGCGACGATGCTGACGACAACCGCGATGGCAAGACCCAGCAGGTATATCTCGAACAGCCGATTGAAGACCACGTGCCACCGCTCTCTGGTCTCCCTTGCGAGGCTGAATCCGGTCACGAATAAGAAGAATGCCACCCCGAGCTGCTTCGTGTTGATGGGCGGGATGCTGTTAAGGGGCCACGCGGTCGCGACGTGCCCATAGACGATCAAAAGCATCCCGATGCACTTCATCCAGTCAATGAAGGGAAGATGCCGGGATCTCATCGCTTTCCTCTCTGCCTTCCGCCGGCTCCGGAGGGCTTAACCGGCGGACGAAGCGTGCAGGGTTTCCTGCCACCGCGACGCCCGCGGGAACGGGGGTCGAGACCACGGTTCCTGCCGCAATCGCCGATCCCCCACCGATGTCGGCCATGACGATACAGCCTTCGCCCATCCATGCTTGTTCGCCAATCTCGATCTGTCGCAGCCGGGACGGGTCGAACGGAGTCCACTGCCCGTCGGCATCAAGCTCGTGAAGTTCACCGCCGCTCAGGAGACTCGCGCGGCTCCCGATGAGGCACCCCTTCCGCAAGCGCGCGGATCCGATGAGCGCGTACGGCCCGACGTACACCCCGTCTTCGACCACCGCCTGTCGATGCGAAAACAGCGCGCCAAAGCCGATAAAGCAGTGCGCCGAGCACCGGTCCAGGGTCAGTCGATAGTAGGCGCGGCGCAGGGCCATTCCCGGGGGGCCAGGGAGGAGCGAGAAGACATGCGACCAAAACGCGAACACTCCCTCGTGCCCCAACCCCGCCCTCGCTTCCAGCCAGCATGTCAGAGCGAAAGGGGTGACGAGGAGTAGCGCCACGCCGTTCACCGCGGACTTCAGCCAGGAACGAAGGTGACAAAAGCTACCTGCCATGGCGACTCATCTCAGGCGAAGGCGCTTGTAACGCGCCGAGTAGAGCGGGTCGGCCGTGAAGCGAACCTTCACGGGGATCTTGTACGGCGCGAGCCGGTCCCGGCAGAAGAGTCCCATCCTGGTCTTGAACTCCACGGCCGCTTCATCCCGGGTTAGTCGCACCGTGGCGACCACAATCTGGCCTGTGATCGGATTTGGCTCGCCACGGACGACGACATCGGCCACATTCTCGATCTCCAGCAGGACGCCTTCGACTTCTGCCGGATAAACCTTGCTGCCGCCAACATTGATGACGTCACTCTTGCGGCCGAGGATGCGGAGCCATTCACCATCGACTTCCACCTGGTCGCCTGTGTCGAAGAAGCCCTCCACGTCAAACGGGCTTGGCGCGTTCAAGTAGCCCAGCATCGCCGACGCGCCGCGAATCCAGAGCCTCCCTTCGAGGACCTTCGTTTCGTAGCCCTCGCCACCGACCCGTACCCAGAGTGAGTCGGGACCGCGGGACTTTGAGCGCAGGATGCCCATTTCCGTCATCCCGTAGGTCTGCTGGAGTGTTGCAGCCGGGAATGCACGCTTCACCCTCAACAATGTGCTCTCCGGCATCGGCTCGGTCCCGTACGTTATCAGCCGCAGCGAGGACAAGTCGTGTCGCAGATGCTCCCCCGAGAGCAGCAGCAGATTTAAGAAGGTCGGAGTGGTGGGGAGTAACTCCACCCGATGCGTCGAGACCGCCGCGCAGACGCACGCCGGCGAACGTTCATCCGGTACCACCACCGCGCCTCCGTTGGACAATGTATAAAAGAGCGTGTTCACGCCACCGATATGATCAAGCTGCAAAAACACGAGAGTGCGATAGCAGTGGCGCGGTCGCTCGAACTTCTTCATTAAGAAACTCAGGTCGTGGACCGCTGCCTTGGGCTCGCCCGTCGAGCCCGACGAGAACAGGATGAGTCCGGGATGGTCACGTTCGCGAATCGTCCGGTACAGTGGATGATCCGCCTGACGCCCGGTAAGCACGTGGTCTGCCTCGTCCGGCATTGGCCGGATCCGATGCTCGACCTGTGCGATCGCGAGGAACGCGTCTTGCTGGGCCCTGGAGTCCGTCGAAAGAGGAACAACGATGTTCCGGTTCGCCGTCAGGGCCAGGAAGAGGGCGATCGACTCGAGGCCGTACTCGGCCTCGACGCTGACGACCCGGCCGGGCTCGATCCGAGGAGCAAGCCATGCCTGCCATTCCGAGATGCGGGCGTGGAGCGCCCCATAGGTGCTCGTGTTTCCAAGCCGGGCGACCGCCAAGCGATCCTCGCAGTCCCGCATTCTATCTATGAGAAAACCGATCATGCGCTACCCGAAGCCTCCGAGATAGACCACTTGACCCGTCACCATTCCACTCTCAGGCCTCAGGAAGAAATCCACCACGTTCGCGACATCGGCCGGGTTGGCCCACCGCGGCACCGCTTGCCGAGCGATCAAAACCTGGATCTTGTCCTCGGCTACGCCCTCCGTGAGCCGTGTTCTGATGGGTGACGGCCCGACCGCATTGCATGTGATGCCGAACTGGCCAACCTCCCGCGCGGTGATCCGGGTAAAGG
>WNGD01020693.1_pt1 | contig 10078 bp, 3 predicted proteins | sample 5400671 | NCBI WGS metagenome assembly WNGD01 (sample SAMN13153369, study PRJNA577476) | soil metagenome | isolation source: 40 cm soil or saprolite under grassland replicate 2 | place: USA:California | collected 2016-06-15
CTCCTCCTTCGTGAGCACATACACCTCCGCCTTGAACTTCGTGTGCGGCGTGATCGTCTTGGGCTTCGCCAGCACCATCCCCCGCTCCACGTCCTCCTTCTTCGTCCCCCGCAACAGCACCCCGATGTTGTCCCCCGCCTGCCCCTCATCGAGCACCTTGCGGAACATCTCCACCCCCGTCACCACCGTGCTCTGCGTGGGCCGCAGCCCCACAATCTCCACCTCGTCGCCCACCTTCACCACCCCGCGCTCGCACCGCCCCGTCACCACCGTGCCGCGCCCGCTGATCGTGAAGACGTCCTCGATGGGCATCAAAAACGGCTTGTCCACCGCCCGCTTCGGCGTCGGAATGTAGGTGTCCACCGCCTCCAGCAGCTTGTGGATCGCCGACACTCCGATCGGCGACTTGTCGCCCTCCAGGGCCTTCGTCGCCGCCCCCGTGATCACCGGAATCTTGTCCCCCGGAAACTCGTACTTCGACAACAACTCCCGCACCTCCAGCTCCACCAGGTCCAACAGCTCCTTGTCGTCCACCTTGTCCGCCTTGTTCAGAAACACCACGATGTAGGGCACCCCCACCTGGCGCGCCAACAGGATGTGCTCGCGCGTCTGCGGCATCGGCCCGTCCGCCGCACTGACCACCAGGATCGCCCCGTCCATCTGCGCCGCCCCCGTGATCATGTTCTTCACGTAGTCGGCGTGCCCCGGACAGTCCACGTGCGCGTAGTGCCGCTTCTCGGTCTCATACTCCACGTGGCTGATCGCAATCGTCAGGATCTTCGTCGGATCGCGCCGCCCCTGGGACTCGGAGGCCTTGGCCACCTCGTCGTAGCTGATAAACTTCGCCATCCCCTTCTCCGCCGCCACCTTCGTGAGGGCCGAGGTCAGCGTCGTCTTGCCGTGGTCCACATGCCCGATCGTCCCAATGTTCACATGCGGCTTGCGCCGCTCGTATTTCGCCTTCGCCATACTCCCCCCGTGCTCGCCGCCCTCACACCGCGTGACGGCGCTTGACGATGTCGCCGGGACCCGTGGTCACCAGCTCGTGGTTTGTCCGCAGGACTTGAAAACTGAATAGTCTGTCTGACAGGCTTGTTGACTAGAACGTCACACGCACTATCCGACTGGCAGACTGTGTCAGTTCCTTTCTCACCACCGGTAATGGGCGAAGGCCCGATTGGCCTCGGCCATCCGGTGGACATCTTCCCGTTTCTTGACGGCCGCGCCGGTGTTGGTGGCCGCATCCATGAGTTCCCGCGCCAGCTTATCCATCATGCTCTTGCCGGCCCGCGCGTGCGCCGACTCCTGGATCCACCGGAAGGCCAAAGCCATGCGGCGGACCGGACGGATCTCCACAGGCACCTGATAGGAGGCGCCCCCCACGCGCCGGGATTTGACCTCGACGACCGGCTTGACGTTCTCGACCGCCGTCCGAAAGATCTTCAGCGGATCCTCATTCGCGCGCTCCTGAATCAGATCGAATGCGCCGTAGCAAATGCGTTCAGCCGTGCTCTTCTTCCCCTTTTTCATCAGGGTATTGATGAATTTGCCGAGCAGCTTATCGTGGTGCCGGGGATCGGGCGCCGCCTCCCGGGGAACGATACTGCGCCGCCTCGGCATCTCAGCGTCTCCTCGCCATGGCTCTCACGCGGCTCCAGGCTTCTGCTGCTTGGCGCCGTATTTGGAACGGCTTTGGCGCCGGTTCTGCACCCCCACCGCATCGAGGGCACCGCGCACCAGATGATACCGAACACCGGGCAGATCCTTGACGCGCCCGCCCCTGACCAAGACGATGGAGTGTTCCTGCAAGTTGTGCCCGACGCCTGGAATGTAGGTCGTGACCTCCATGCCGTTCGTGAGCCTCACCCGCGCAACTTTCCGTAGGGCCGAATTCGGCTTTTTGGGCGTCGTCGTATACACCCGGATGCAGACTCCGCGTCGCTGAGGCGATCGCATCAGCGCCGGGCTCTTGGTCTTGTTTCTGGCGAGCGTGCGCCCGTGCCTCACCAGTTGATTGATCGTCGGCATCCACCTATCCTTCCCTCACGCATGTTCGTGATCGAGCAAAACCGTGAGATTCTAGAGATTCTCCCCTGACCTGTCAAGCCGAAACTCGCTGAATCCGAAACACTTTAGACCCATTCGACACCCTAGGCCCCTGACTCCCCTACTAGCGCTGTCGAGGAGCTGGCCTCTGGCTCTGCGAGCGCCGGCGCAGCTTCTTTTTCTTCCTGGTCCAACACGAATGTGTCGCGGTAGTCGGCCAGGCCCGTCCCCGCCGGAATCAACCGGCCGACGATGACATTTTCCTTCAGACCCAGCAGGTGATCGATCTTGCCATTGATGGCAGCCTCCGTGAGGACCCGCGTCGTTTCCTGGAAGGACGCCGCGGAGATGAAGCTTTCGGTCGTCAACGCTGCCCGCGTGATGCCAAGCAGCACCGGCTTGGCTACTGCCGGCTTGCCTCCTTTGGCGCCGACCTTCTCATTTTCCTCGGCGAACACGAACTTGTCCACTTGGCTCCCGGCCAGGAAATCGGTGTCGCCGGGGTCCTCCACCCGAACCTTTCGGAGCATCTGGCGGACGATGATCTCGATGTGTTTATCGTTGATCGTCACGCCCTGGAGCCGGTACACCTCCTGGACCTCGTCGACCAGGTATTTCTGGAGCTCCTTGGGTCCCTTGATGTCAAGGATGTCGTGCGGGTTTGCCGACCCGTCCATGAGGGGCTCGCCCGCCTTGACCCAATCCCCTTCCTGCACGTTGATGTGCTTCCCCTTGGGGATCAGGTACTCCTTGGAGTCGCCCATATCGTTGCGCACGACAATCTTCCGCATCCCCTTGACGTACCCGCCGAACTCCACTGACCCATCGATCTCGTTGATGATGGCGTGCTCCTTGGGCTTGCGGGCCTCGAACAGCTCGGCCACGCGCGGGAGCCCGCCGGTAATGTCCTTCGTCTTCGTGGTTTCGCGCGGGATCTTCGCCAACACGTCGCCGGGATGCACGGCCTGCCCCTTTTCGACAAAGATGTGGGCCCCGACCGGCAGCATGTAGCGGGCGACCGCATTCGTGCCGAGCACTTTGGCGGTCTTGCCGGCCTCATCCTTGATCGAGATGCGGGGACGATACGAGGCGCCAGGATGGTCAATGATGACCTTGCGCGACAGGCCGGTCACCTCATCGAGCTCTTCTTTCATCGTGACGCCTTCCATGATGTCGCCGAACGCAGCCCGCCCGCCGACTTCGGTGAGGATGGAAAGCGAGTACGGGTCCCACTCGACGAGCCGCTGACCTATGCCGACCTTGCCCCCGTCCTTGACCTTGATCTTGGCCCCGTACACGACCGGATACTTCTCGCGCTCCCGCCCGGACTCGTCATGCACGGCGATCTTGGCGTTCCGGCTCATGACAACCCAGTCCCCATCCTTGTTCCTGACCGCGATCGCAGGGTTGGGGATGTCGGCGTTCTTCTTGGAGTCGTAGCTCATATAATGGATCGTCCCCGCGTGCTTCGATTCCAACGTCGTCTGCTCGACCACTTTGCTGGCCGTGCCGCCGATGTGGAACGTCCGCATCGTCAACTGCGTGCCGGGCTCGCCGATTGACTGGGCGGCGATCACGCCGACCGGCTCCCCGCGTTCCACCATTTTGCCTCGCGCCAGGTCGCGACCGTAGCACATCACGCAGACCCCCCGACGGGACTCGCACGTCAGGACAGACCGGATCTTGACCCGATCCAACCCGGCCTCCACGATCGTGGAGGCCTTCTCCTCTGTGGTCTGTTCGTTCGCGCCGACGATGAGCTCGCCCGTGACCGGGTCCCGCACGTCTTCCGCCGCAATGCGGCCGAGAATGCGCTCGCCCAGTTGCTGGATGATCTCACCGCCCTCCACCAGTGCGGTGACGTAGATGCCGTCTTGTGTGCCGCAATCGTCCTCGCTGACGATGACGTCCTGCGCGATATCCACCAGGCGTCGGGTCAGGTAGCCGGAGTTCGCAGTCTTCAAGGCGGTGTCCGCCAGCCCTTTGCGCGCGCCGTGGGTCGAAATGAAGTACTGGAGCACGGTCAGACCTTCCCGGAAGTTGGCCGTGATGGGCGTTTCGATGATCACCCCGGACGGCTTTGCCATCAACCCCCGCATGCCCCCCAACTGGCGGATCTGCTGGGTGCTGCCGCGGGCTCCAGAGTCCGCCATCATGAAGATGGGATTGAAGCCGCGCCGCTCGCCGGTGCCGGTGGACGCCCCGAGCTCCTTCATCATCTCATTCGCCACTTGCTCGCCGACATGGGCCCAGATGTCGATCACCTTGTTGTAGCGCTCGCCGTTTGTGATCAGCCCGTCGGCATATTGCCGTTCGATTTCCGAGACCTCTTCCTGCGCTTTGCGGATCAGCTCACTCTTCTTCGTGGGAATGAGCATGTCATCGACGCTGATGGAGATCCCGGCGCGCGTCGCGTAATAGAAGCCGAGGTCCTTGAGCTTCGTCAGTTCCTTCTTGGTCATCAGCAAGTTGACGGCCTCGAACGGGACCCCCGGCGGAAGGACCTCGCCGAACAGCACTCGGCCGACCGTGGTGTACTGCTTCCACCGGGACGGATCTCTCCAGGTCACTTCCGTCATCCCAGGCTCGCGGATGGGGGTGAGCCCGCGAACCTTGATGCGGGCATGCTCCGAAACCTCGCCAGCGTCATAGGCCATCCGGACTTCTTCCAGCGAGCTGAAGATCTTGCCTTCGCCCTTCGCGCCGGGCTGTTCGCGGGTCAGCCAGTAGCACCCCAGCACCATATCCTGCGAAGGCACCGTGATCGGCTTGCCATTCGCGGGGGAGAGGATGTTGTTGATCGACATCATCAGCACGCGCGCCTCGATCTGGGCTTCGACTGAGAGCGGCACGTGGACGGCCATCTGGTCCCCGTCAAAGTCGGCATTGAAGGCGGCGCAGACCAAGGGATGCAGACGGATCGCTTTGCCTTCCACCAGAACCGGATCGAACGCCTGGATGCCAAGCCGGTGTAAGGTGGGCGCGCGGTTCAATAGTATGGGGTGCTCCTTGATGACCTCATCGAGGACGTCCCAGACCTCCGGCTTCTCATTCTCGACCAAGCGCTTGGCGCTCTTGATTGTGGTCGCCGCGCCTCGCTCTTCCAGTTTGTGGAAGATGAACGGCTTGAAGAGTTCCAGGGCCATCTTTTTGGGCAGCCCGCACTGGTGGAGCCGCAGCTCCGGGCCCACGACGATGACCGTCCGGCCCGAGTAGTCGACGCGCTTGCCGAGCAGGTTCTGCCGGAACCGACCCTGCTTGCCCTTCAACATGTCGCTGAGCGACTTCAGCGGGCGCTTGTTGGGACCGCGGATCGCGCGCCCGCGACGCCCGTTGTCGAACAGGGCATCCACCGCCTCCTGCAGCATCCGCATCTCGTTACGGATGATCACGCCCGGCGCTTTCAACTCCATCAGGCGCTTGAGCCGGTTGTTCCGATTGATGACCCGGCGGTAGAGATCGTTGAGGTCGGACGTGGCAAACCGGCCTCCGTCGAGCGGGACCAGCGGCCGCAGCTCCGGAGGAAGCACCGGGATGACATCCATGATCATCCATTCCGGCTTGTTGCCGGACCGGATGAAGGAGTCGATGACCTTCAAGCGTTTGATGTACTTCTTCTTTTGCGCGAGGGAGTGGGTCCCCTTCACCTTGTCGTGCAGGACGGCCCGCTCGGCTTCCAGATCAATCTTTCGCAACAGTTCCCGGATGGCCTCTGCGCCGATCCCGGCCTTGAAGCCTGACGGCTGGTCTTGCACCAAAGTCCGATACCGCTCTTCGGAGATGAGGTCCTTCTCCCGCAGGTCCGTAGACCCCGGCTCGACCACGACATAGCTCTCGAAGTACAGAATGCGCTCCAGTTGTTTGAGGCTCATGTCCAAGAGGGTGCCGATACGGCTCGGCAGGCCCTTCAGGAACCAGATGTGCGCCACCGGTGCCGCGAGCTCGATGTGCCCCATGCGCTCGCGGCGGACCTTCGACTGGATCACTTCCACGCCGCACTTGTCGCACACGATCCCGCGATGTTTCATTCGCTTGTACTTGCCACAGTTGCACTCCCAGTCCTTGGTGGGGCCGAAGATCTTGGCGCAGAACAGCCCATCTTTTTCGGGTTTAAAGGACCGGTAGTTGATGGTCTCCGGCTTCTTCACCTCGCCGTAGGACCATGAGCGGACCTTCTCCGGTGACGCCAAACGAATGCGGATCGCGTCAAACGATACGCCCTCGCGCGGCTTCTCAAAGACTGTGGAGATTCCTTCCACGCTTCTACCCCCTTTACGCCTTCGCCTTGATCAGTTCCACATCCAGTCCCAGGCTCTGGAGCTCCTTGACCAGAACGTTGAAGGACTCCGGGAGTCCGGGCTCAAGGAACGGTTCGCCCTTGACGATCGCTTCGTACATGCGCGAACGTCCTGGGACATCGTCCGACTTGACAGTCAGGAACTCTTGCAGGGTCGAGGCGGCGCCGTAGGCTTGGAGCGCCCAGACTTCCATCTCGCCCAACCGCTGACCGCCGAACTGGGCTTTCCCGCTCAACGGTTGCTGCGTGACCAACGAGTAGGGCCCGATGGACCGGGCATGGATCTTGTCGTCCACCAAGTGGTGCAGCTTCATCGTGTACATGTGGCCGACTGTGACGGGGCCCTGGAACGCCTCACCGGTGCGGCCGTCGTACAGGGTGCTCTGTCCGGTCTCCGGCAGCTTGGCCTTCTTCAACAGCGCCTTGATCTCAGCTTCGGCCGCCCCCTCGAACACGGGGCTTGACACCCACAGCCCCAGGGCTTTGGCGGCCCAGCCGAGGTGGGTCTCGAGGATCTGCCCAACGTTCATCCGGGAGGGGACGCCCAGGGGGTTGAGCACCACTTCCACCGGCGTGCCGTCCGGCAGATAAGGCATGTCCTCCTCCGGCAAGATACGCGAGACGACGCCTTTATTCCCGTGCCGGCCTGCCACCTTGTCTCCGACGGAGATCTTGCGTTTCATCGCGATATAGACTTTGACAAGCTTGATGACACCGGGCGGCAGCTCGTCGCCACGCCGCAGGCGCCCCACTTTCTCATCGTAGAGCGTCTGTAAAATTTCGATCTGCTCCTTGGCCAGCCGCTCCGTCTCTTCGATCTCCTTCTGATCCTCAGGGTCGCTCAGCACGATCCGGCGCACTTCCTCGTCGCTGAGCTTCTTCAGGATCTCGGGGGTAATCTTCCCCTTCCGCTTCAGGATGATCTCTCCGGTCTCCCCGTCCATGAGGTCCCGGGCAACGACCTTGCCGAGCAGCAGCTTGCGGATCTTTTTGCTTTTCTCCTCTTCCACGATCCGGAGACTGTCCTGATGCTCGCGCTGGATCCTGAGCACGTCTTCGCTCTCGATGCTTTTGGAGCGCTCGTCCTTGTCGAGCCCCTTGCGCGAGAAGATCTTGACATCCACCACGATCCCCTCCACCCCAGGGGGAACGGTCAGCGAGGTGTCCTTCACATCGCCCGCCTTCTCCCCGAAGATGGCGCGCAACAACTTTTCCTCTGGCGTGAGCTGGGTCTCTCCTTTGGGCGTCACCTTGCCCACGAGGATGTCCCCCTGCCGGACTTCCGCGCCGATGCGGATGATGCCGCTCTCGTCAAGGTCGCGCAGGGCGTCTTCGCCGACGTTGGGAATGTCTCGGGTGATCTCTTCCTTGCCCAACTTGGTCTCGCGGGCCTCGACCTCGAACTCTTCGATGTGGATAGAGGTAAAGACATCGTCGCGGACGAGGCGCTCGCTGATCAGGATCGCGTCCTCGAAGTTGTACCCGCCCCACGGCATGAAGGCCACGAGCACGTTCCGGCCCAATGCGAGGTCGCCACGGTCGATCGCCGGCCCGTCAGCCAACACCTGGCCGCGCTTGACGGTCTCCCCCACCGACACCACCGGCTTCTGCGTGATGCAGGTGCTCTGGTTGGACCGCTTGAACTTGACCAGGTCGTAGGTGTCGAGACAAACCTCCTGCTTTTTACTCCCCGCCTCTTTCTTGCGCAGTTCCGTCTTGACGACGATCCGGGTGGCATCCACGCTCTCCACGACGCCAGGGCGCTGGGCCAGGACGACGTAACCCGAGTCACGGGCCACGATCGCCTCCATGCCAGTTCCCACCAGAGGCGCCTCGGTCTGGATGAGGGGGACGGCCTGCCGTTGCATGTTGGAGCCCATCAGGGCGCGGTTCGCGTCATCGTGCTCGAGGAACGGGATCAAGGCAGTCGCTACGCTAACCGTCTGCTTGGGGGACACGTCCATGTACTCCACCTTATCGGGGTGCACCAGAACGAAATCCCCGCCGTAGCGCGCGGACACATTGTCGGCGATCAGCCGCTGATCAGAACTGACTTCGGAATTGGCCTGAGCGATGTGATACCGATCCCCGTCGATGGCCGAGAGGTGCTCGATCTCGTCCGTCACCTTTCCCTTCCGGACTTTCCGGTACGGGGCCTCGATAAAGCCGAACTCGTTCACCCGGGCGTAGGTGGCCAGGGAGGTGATCAGGCCGATGTTGGGTCCTTCCGGCGTCTCGATCGGGCAGATCCGGCTGTAGTGGGAGGGATGGACGTCGCGGACCTCAAAGCCCGCGCGCTCGCGGGTCAGCCCGCCGGGCCCCAAGGCCGAGAGGCGCCGTTTGTGGGTGATCTCGGCCAGCGGGTTCGTCTGATCCATGAACTGTGACAACTGGCTGCTGGCGAAGAATTCCTTGATGGCCGCGATCACCGGTTTGGCGTTGATCAAGTCGTGCGGGAGCACGGCTTCCATGTCCAGGAGGTTCATCCGTTCTCGGATGCTCCGCTCCATGCGGACTAGTCCCAACCGGAACTGGTTCTCCAGCAACTCGCCGACGGACCGGACCCGGCGGTTGCCAAGGTGATCGATATCGTCCACCTCTCCCCTGCCGGCCTTGAGGTTCACGATGTAGCGGACCACCTCGACGATGTCCTCACGCGTCAACGTCCGCTTCTCCAGCGGGAGATCGAGCCCCAGTTTCTTGTTCAGTTTGAGCCGGCCCACCGGGGAGAGATCGTAGCGCTTGGGATTGAAGAAGAGGTTCTCGAACAGCGCACGCGCCGTCTCGATGGAGGGCGTTTCCCCCGGACGAAGCCGCTTGTAGATCTCGACCATGGCCTCTTCCTTGGACGTAGTTTTCTCACTCTCCAGCGTGTCTTCAATCACCGAGGCGGTCGTCGTGCCGTCGTGGAAGACGACCTTGAACACGTCGATCTTGCTGGCCAGGACCTTCTTCAGGACCTCGGCCGTCAGCTTGTGATTCTTCTCGAGGATCTTCTCTTTGATCGCGCTGTCCACCAGGTCGACCAGGACGGTGTGGCCCACCAGGTCTTCGGGGTTGACCTCGATCTCCTTGATCCCCGCCGCCTTCAACCGGCCGATCGTGGCCTTGGTGAGCTTCGAACCTTCGCGGCCAATGGGCTCCTTGGCGCCCTTTTCCACCAGGTCATGGGGGACACGCAGTCCGGCATGGATTTCCTGGTCCAGCTTCCGCCACAGCTTGCCCTTCTGGACGTGGATCTCCTCCACGGGATAGTACATCCGCAGGAGATCATCGGTGGTGTACCCGAAGGCTTTCAAGAGAATCGTCGCCGGCATCTTTCGTCGCCGGTCGATCCGGACATAGAGGATGTCCCGCGTGTCGAATTCAAAGTCGAGCCACGATCCGCGATACGGGATGATCCGCGCCGAAAACAGGATCTTTCCGCTGGCGTGCGTGCGGCCCTTGTCATGCGTGAAGAAGGCCCCGGGCGAGCGGTGCAACTGGCTTACCACCACCCGCTCGGTCCCGTTGATGATGAACGTGCCGCGCTCCGTCATCAGCGGCAGTTCGCCGATGTAGACCTCCTGCTCGCGGACGTCCAGGACTTTCTTGGTGGGCGACTTGTCTTCCTTGTCGAGCACCACGAGACGCACGCGGACCTTCAGGGGGGCGGCGTAGCTCATCCCCTGCTCCATGCACTCGCGCACATCGTACTTCGGCGTCCCCAGGCTGTAGTTGACGAACTCCAGCACC
>WNGD01007761.1_pt1 | contig 10077 bp, 10 predicted proteins | sample 5400671 | NCBI WGS metagenome assembly WNGD01 (sample SAMN13153369, study PRJNA577476) | soil metagenome | isolation source: 40 cm soil or saprolite under grassland replicate 2 | place: USA:California | collected 2016-06-15
GCTTATCCCGACGAGGCGGCGGCGCCGGCGCCTCCCGGCGTCTACCGCGACCCGCCGCAGCAGGGCTACCGCGAATTACCGCCGCAAGGATCGCACGGTTACGAGCCGGCTGGGGCGGGTACGCGTCCCTATTATGGATCGCCCAATCCCAATTCTCCGTCGGCGGGGACCGGCCCGTACGAGCCGGACGCCACACGGCCGCCCCTGCCGATCAGCCCGGGCCAGATCGGCGCTGGGCAAGGCGAGCCGAACGCGGCCGGGACGGTGCCGGCTGATCCGCGCACCATGGCGGCGTTCCCGCCCGAGGTGCGGCCCGAGACCGGCCCGAAAAAGCAACTGCCTCCTCAGTTCCGTCGCACCCTGGTCGATTACTACACCAAGGAGCCGGCCGGGACGATCATCATCGACACACCGAACACCTATCTCTATCTCGTGCTCGGTCAGGGCAAGGCGCTGCGCTACGGCATCGGCGTCGGCGACCGGAGGCCGATAGCCCTGCGGAGGAGGGTACGCCTGGGGCGGCGGATACGCCTGCGCAGGCGGGTAGTACTGCGCCAAAGCCTCCCCTCCCGACGCTCCGAGGCCTATCAGTAGCGTCGCGACGGCACCAGCTGTGCGGAAAACCATTCCCCCTCCCCCTCACGCAGACGTGGATCGACAGACGGAATCAACCAGGAACAAGGCACATTCAAGACCATAGGCGGAAAAAGATAACCAACTTCTTGATAAGTCCCGACTGATGGAACTTGTCGCGATTCAATGACTTAGGCGAGTTCCAACGGGGCCGGCAGCTCCGTCATGTCTTCTTGCCCTCGTTCAATACCGCTTTGGCTATGCCGACGCCGACCGGAACCCCGCAGTAGACCGCGATCTGGGTCAGCACCGCTCGGATCTCATTGGGCGCGAGCCCGTTGCGGAGCGCGCCGCGAACGTGGGTCTGGAACTCCTCCATTTTTCCGAGCGAGGCGATCATGCCGAGATTGAGGATGGAGCGCTCGCGCGGGCTCAGCGTGTCGTCGCCCCAGGCTTCACCCCAACAATACTGAGTGACGATGCGTTGGAAATCGCGGTTGAAGTCATCGGCGCTCTTGAGCGCGCGATCGACATAGTCTTCGCCGAGCACCTTGCGGCGCATGGTGAGGCCGCGGTCATAGGTGTCCTTATCCATGGCTCATTCCTCCGGTTTGCGCCCGCGGCCGGCAAGCGCCGCGAGCAGGGTTTCGATTGCGGGCTGGGGAAACGCGGCGCCGCACATGGCCGCATAGGCCGCGACGTTGGCACGCGCGGCGTCTTCGCGCGATGACGCTTCTACTCCCAGCAGCGACGGGCAGGCGAGTTCGTGCATCGCCTCCTGCTGCAGGCGCTCGGCCTCGAGCTCGACCGCTTTGATCTTGGTGCGAAAGAGTTCGGAGCTCGCGCCGGCGACGAGCGTGGGCGGCGACTTCAGCGCCCGCCGCATGGTGCGCAATGGTATGACCGTCATATTACGCCAGGCAGCGATCCGCCGTTCGAGCTCCGCGACCTCCGCCGCCGACAGCGCCCGCTTTTGCGTGGCGTGCCACAGTAGAAACAACAGGAGATTGACGTCGACGCCCGCCTTCTCTTGCAGCGTGATGCAGGCATCGGCGACCTCGGGCTGGCGGTAAAAGCGCAGCGAGAACCGCCAGAACGGCGATCCCGATGAGGGCGATGGAGTTTCGGACACACTCATGCGCGCGCACTGAGCGGTGTGATGTTAAGCGATTTCGCGACCTCGTCGACCTGCGCCAGGAGGGTCGCAGGAAGCGGCACCCCGTTCTTTTCCCGCTCCGTCCGGCGCGCCGCCCGTCCCATCCCCGGTACGCGAATTTCGTCGCTGCCCGGCAGCCGCCGTGACGAGGCAAGGTCGCGGATGTGGCGGTCGACTTCGGCCTTGAACACCTCGGGCGGCACGAAGCGCGCGACGTCGAGCGCGATCACGAATTGCCCGACATTGCCCTCGCCGCCGGCCGGCGCGGCGAAATCCCGGATGTCGCGGGCGAACGCCGCGCCGTTGAGCGGTCCCGCCAACAGCCCGATGATGATCGAGAGCCCGCTGCCCTTGTAGCCACCCATGGGGAGATAGGTGCCCTCGTTGATGCGGCGCGGATCCGTGATGGGCGAGCCATCCTTGCGATCCTGCACCCAGCCCTGCGGCATCGGCTTGCCGTCAAGCTCGTAGCTTCTGATGGCGCCGTTCGACGCGAGCGAGGTGGCGATATCCAAAATCACCGGCGCCTCCTCCCCGCTCGGGATCGCCACCGCGATCGGATTGGTGCCGAGCAAGGGCTCGGTGCCGCCCCACGGCGCCATGTGGTTTACGCTCGAGGCCGCGCCGTAGATTCCGACCATACCGTGTCGGAGCGGGATGGCGGCATAGATCGCGCCGGCGCCGGCGTGATTGGAGCGGCGTGCGCCCACCCAGCCGACGCCGGACGCGCGCGCGAGTTCGACGGCGAGCTTGGCGGCGTAGGTCATCACCACATGGCCCATGCCCTGGTCGCCGTCGATCAGCGTAGTCGCCGGTCCGCGCTCCAGCACGCGGATGCTCGCGCGCGGGTTCATCGCGCCGCGCTTGAGCGCCCGCACATAGCCCGCGAGGCGAAAGACGCCGTGCGCATCCGAGCCGGTGAGATCGGCTTCCAGCATCGCGCTCGCGACGGTGGCGGCGTCGGCGTCGTTGAGCCCGCAGGCGCGCAGGGCATCGATGAGAAACGCCCGCAAGGTGGCGGCGGGAACGCGGCGGATGGCTTGCGCTTCGGGTTTGGTCAGCACGTGCGCTCTCAACACTCGGCGACCGCAATCCCGAGCGGGAAATTGTCGACGCATTCGTGGCCGGTTTCGGTCACGATGAAGGTATGCCCGAGAAAGATGCCGAACATTCCGTCCGGCGTGATCGGGTTGGGCTCGGCCATGATGACCATGCCTGCCTTGAGCACCTTGTCGACCTCGTCGGCCTCGGTGCGCTCGGCGAAAACGTGCGGCTTGTCGGTGACGATATCGATGCCGTGCACCTGCGTCGGGCGCGACTGCACGCCCCGCTCGCGAAAGAAGCGGCTGGCGAGCCGCATATTGTCGGTGGTGTTGCCGGGTTTGATCTCGGCGATGATCTTGCGGTAGCCGGGCAGCGTGATCTCGTCCCAGAACTTGCGCACCATCTCGGTGGGCGGTCCCAGCGTGATCGGCGAGCCGATCTGTGCGGAGAGGCCGTTGTAGCCGGCGGCGAGCTCCATATTGATGATGTCGCCCTTTTTGAGCTTGCGGTGCGAGGGGCGTGGATTTCCGAACACCATCGCCGGGTCGGCCATCGGCGTTGATCCGATGATGAGAAAGTCGATGTCGCCGCCGCCGTCGAGGATGGCGGCGCCGGCCGCCGCGCGCAGCTCGTATTCCGGCACGCCGGGCTTGGCGCGCGCGACCATCGCCTGCATGGCGCGCTCGCACAGCACGCCGGCCTTGCGTACGCAGCGCAGCTCCTCCTCGCTGTGGACCACGATCAGCTCGTGCATGAATCCCTTGGTGAAGACGAGTTCCGCCTCGGGCAGCGACTGCCGCAACACGTTGTACTGGTTGACGGGGAGATAATCGCTGTGTCGCGCGTCGATCTCGACGAGCCCGATGCGGCCGCGCTCGAGCTTGAGCTCCTTGAGCCGCTCGACCATGACTTCGGCATATTTGCCGCCGCGGCTGTGGCGCACATCGGACAGGGCGTTGGCGCATTCGCGCCGGCAGGCCTCGGCATGGGTGCCGCCCATGGAGAAGACCAGCGTCGGCTCGCCGTCGAGCGGCACCACCACGTAGGACGAGATCGCGTGCCACTCCCAATGGCCGGTGAGCCATTGCATGCCGCCGCCGAAGCTCCAATGGCTCGGGCCACCCGGCACGATCACGCAGTCGAGCTTGTGCTCGCGCATCTTTTCGCGCAGCGCCCGGTAGCGGCGCTGGTATTCCTGCTTGGAGAAATGGTCGTAGACCGCGTCCCGGAAATAGGGCGTGTCGTGCATGTTGGAGAACGGCGCGTTGTGGTCGAGGCGCGTGCGCACCTGCTCCCACGGCTGGTGCGCGGACGCACGCGGCGTCTGGATGTTCATGGGAGACCTCTTAGGTTTTGCGCATGTTCTATTCGGAAAACCAGTTCCCACTTTTCCGGAACATGCGCTAATCCTTGCAATTACCGATGGTGACGGGGCCCCCCGCCGCCTCGACCGCCTCTTTGGCGAGTTGAATATTCGCGACCTGCTCGACCGTCGGCTTCCTGTCCTTCTCGATGTCGCCATTCTCGGCGCTGTTGTCGATCGACCATTGCGTGCGCGCGGGATCGAAACCGGTATTGACCGACCAGACGCAATTTTTGGTCAGCACGTCGATGGCATATTCGACCGCTTCTCTCGGTTTGTCCGTCGCTTTTTCGATGATCGGCACGACTTTCGCCTTGTCGCGGAACATGGCGCGATTGGCCTCGATCATGGCGGCGGCGGTATCGCGCAAGAGCGCGCGGTCGCGGGCGATCCAGTCGAGCGAGGCACCGTAGGCGTTGAACATGTAATTGGGCATGAGATCGGCGAGCTGAACGAGAGCGTTCAGGCTCGGCTTCTGTTTCTTGGCGAGATAGACGTCCTCGGGATGCAGGGCAACGCCGTCGATCTGCCCGGTGAGCAGGCCCGGCAAGCGGCCGGCGGTAGCGGCGGAGATGAATTGCGCGTCGTCGACGGTGAGGCCGGCGGTGCGCAGGATTTCGCGGCCCATGCGCCAGTTGAAGCCGCCGACCCCGCCGCCGGTCGCGCTGAGCTTCTTGCCCTTGAGATCGGCCGCGGTCTTCACGTCGGGTGACACCATGTAGGCCTGCGGCATTCTGGGCGCCAAGCCCCAGAATTGCTGCACCTTCATGCCGCGCCCGATGGCAACGTCGCTCACGCTCACGATGGCCGAGCCTTGCGCCGCCGCCGCGCTCGCGGTTGCCGATGCGCCGCCTTCGAACTGGATGATATTGGGCTCGATGCAGCGCTTGGCGAAGAAGCCGAGCTCCTTGGCCACGTGGGGCGAGGTGTGCACCACGTTGGGCGGCGCGACCGACACGCCGATATTGATCTTGCGCATCGCGCTGCAGCTTTGCGCCGCCGCCCCGCGCGTCGCCGCATCGGCGATCGCAACGCCGCCTGCCGCCAGCGCGATGACACAGATCGATCGATACCGGTTCAACATGGCGCGTTTCCCATTTCTTCCTGTGCGAGCCCCGCAGCCTAGTCGTCTTGCGATGCCGCGGTCCAGGGCGCCACGTATTTCTCGGCGAGGCGCAGCAGCGCCGTGAGCGTCACGCCCAAAAGGCCGAGCGTCACGATCGGCACGAACATCTTGTCCACCTGATAGGTGCTCGCGGTGCGCACGATCAGATATCCGATGCCGGAGATCGCGGTATAGAGATCGGCGAGCACCATGCCGATCAGGCCGCGTCCGAGCGCCAGCCGCAATCCCGTCACTATGAACGGCAGCGACGCCGGCAGCACGATGTTCCACCACAACTGGCGCTCCGAGCAACGAAAGGCGCGACCGACCTCGAGCAGCTTCGGATCGACGCTTTTGACGCCCTGATAGGTGTTGATCACCATCGGGAAGAAGGCGAACAGGAACAGGATGATCACCTTGGCCGTGGTATCGAATCCGGCCCACAGCACGATCAGAGGAACGAGCGCGACCGAGGGGATGGAGTACAGGAACGTGATGTAAACGGTGAACGCGACATCGAGCACCCAGAAGCGCGCGAGCAGGAGGCCGATGCCGATCCCGAGCACCACCGCGAACGCAAAGCCGATTGCGAGCACCACCAGGCTCGGCCACAGGTAGGTCCACAGCTCGCCGCTGAGCACCATGTGATAGGCCGCCACCGCGACCTTGGTCGGCGAGGTAAAGAGCACCGGGTCGACGTTCCAGGCCGCGACCTCCCACAGCGCAAGCGCAATCGCGAGCGAGGCGACACGGATCGCAAGATCGATCAATCGCCGGCGATGCCTGCGCGCGGCCGCGACCCGCTCGGCGCGCGCTTGATCGCCGGAGAGATCGACCGGCTGCGCGGCATCGGTCAACTCGCCGCGGACTCGTTCGACGGTGGTCACGCAACCTCTCTCGGGGCTCGCAGATTGCTCGGCCTCACGGTATGAAGCTGACGCCAGATGTGCGTACGAATTTCGGCGAAGCGCGGATCGGATCGCACCGCATCGGCTTTGCGCGGCCAGCCGAACGGCATGTCGAGCACCTCCTTGATGCGACCCGGCCGCGCGCTCATCACCGCGATGCGATCGCCCAGCAGGATCGCCTCGTCGATCGAATGGGTGATGAACACCATGGTCTTGCGCTCGTCGGGCCGCTCCATGAGGGCAAGGAGTTCCTCCTGCAAGATTTCGCGCGTCTGCGCGTCGAGCGCCGCGAACGGCTCGTCCATCAGCAGGATCGACGGGTTCATGACCAGCGCGCGCACGAGGCCAACGCGCTGCTGCATTCCCCCGGAGAGCTGGTAGGGATAATGGCCCTCGAAGCCGGTGAGCCCGACCAGGTCGAGATAGTGCGTGACCCGCACTTTGATTTCAACGCGCGGCACGCCGGCCATCGCCAGCCCGAAGGCGGCGTTGTCGAAGACGGTCTTCCACGGGAGCAGGCCGAAATGCTGAAAGACCATGGCAACCCCGTCGGGCGGGCGGGCGCCGACCGCGTTGCCGTGGACGAGAAGCTTGCCGCTGCTGAGATCGGTGAGGCCCGCGATGCAGCGCAGAAGCGTGGTCTTACCACAGCCCGAGGGGCCCACGACGCACATGATCTCGTTGCGCTTGACCGCAAGCGACAGTTGATGGAAGGCGACGACGGCGCCATCGAGAAAGAGCTTGCTGGCACCGTCGGCGACAATGGCTGCATCAACGGCTGTGTCCCCGGCAACCATGCGTTTCCTCGTTCACGACGGCATCGAACCGCCGCGATCTTGTTGGAGCGGTCGTGATAGCAGTCTCCGGAAAAACCGGGCGAAACGCAATGCGAGGTCTGAAACTCGGCCCGGGTGCTCGCCGTCCACCGGCCGCACCAATCGAACGAACGTCGTGAACGCGGTCGCTACGGCTTGGTGGAGAGCTGCTGCAGCAATGGACTCCATTGCCGTTGCTGATCTTGAATGAAGGCGGTGACTTCGGCCGGGGACATCGGACGCGGATAACTGCCGCGGCCGGCAAGCTGCGCCTTAAGCGCCGGGTCACTGACGACTTTGCGCAGGTCCTCGCTCGCCTTTCGGACGATCGCTTCCGGGGTGCCAACCGGCGCCACCAACCCTTGCCAGCCCATTGCCTTGAAGCCGGGCACGGTTTCCGCGACCGTCGGAACATCGGGAAAGTCGGGTAGACGCTCGGCCGATGCCACCGCCAGCGGCTTGAGATTGCCTCCCTGAATCGCTCCCGCGAGGCCTTGATAGCCCTCGATGATCAGCGGGATGCGACCGCCCATGATGTCGTTGAGCGAGTGGCTGGGACCACCGGAATAAGGAACCAGCAGCAACTTGATGCCGGTCCGGAGTTGCAACAATTCGCCGGTCAAGTGAGTGAGCCGCCCGACTCCGGTCACCGCATAGGAGATCTCGCCGGGTCGTTGTTTTGCGAGCGCAATCAACTCCGGCAAGGTCGTGACACCGAGGGAGGGCGCCGCCGCGATGAACATCGGCTGCTCGGTCACGGAGCCGATGGGCGCGAAATCGCGCGGCAGCTCGAACGCGGTATTTGCCGCCTTGCCCGGCGCCGGCAGGAACACCGACAAAGCCGGCATGTAAAGCGTGTAACCATCGGGCGCGGCCTCGGCCGCGGCCCGGGCGGATATGATACCCCCAGCACCGGGTTGATTGACCGGCAAGACCTGTTGACCCCAGATTTGGCCCAGCCGATCGGCGACCATGCGCAACGTGACGTCGACCGCACTGCCGGGCGCCGAATCGGAGATGATCTTCACCGGCCGCGTCGGATAATCCTCGGCTTGCGCCGTTGCTGCGAGACTGGCCGAAAGCGCCAGCAGCCAGAGCGACAAGGATTTGTGGAAGAGCCGATGCATTTTCATAGGGTCTCCTCCGAGCGCATGGATGGGCGGACAGCTCTCAGGATATCACCGGTTCGAGCATGCGGAATGAGGCGAGAGGACACAGCCGGCTCGCAACCCTCCCCAGCCGACAGAACGGCGACGTCATGGTAGCACTGCAGGAGTCCATGCCTACGAGCGCACATGAATGATGCGACCTCCCCCCTTCCGAGCCGAACATATCGGCAGCTTGATACGGCCGCCGGAGCTCCTGCGCGCGCGCGAGCGGCACGCGGCCGGTGAACTCGATCGCAAGGGCTTGGCCGCAATCGAGAATGCGGCCATTGCCCGCGTGGTGAAACTCCAAGAGGACGTCGGCCTGCACGTCGTCACCGACGGCGAGTTCCGGCGCGGCACCTATTCCGATGCCTTCACCAGCGCCGGCATTTCCGGCGTGAAGATCGAAATGACGGAGGAGCGCGGCTGGAGCAGGTCGCAAAGCCACGGCTATCGGATGGCGCGGCGCATTCCAACGGTTGTCGGCCGCGTCGCCTGGAAGGGACCACAGAACGCCGACGACTTTCGCTTTCTCAAGTCGCTGACCACGCGCACGCCCAAGATCACGCTCCCGGGCCCCTGCTACATTCATTATCGCGCGGGGCGCGCCAATATCTGCCGCGATGTCTATCCCGACCTCGACGCTTTCTGGTCCGACCTGGTCGAAGCCTACGTCCAGGAAATGCGCTCGCTCGCGGACGCCGGTTGCCGCTATCTGCAGATCGACGAAACGTCGCTGGTGAAGCTCGGCGATCCGCGCGTGCGTCAATTGCTGGCGGAGCGCGGCGACGACTGGCGCGATCTCCTGCGCATTTACGTCGGCGTCGTCAATGCCGTCGTCGCGGGCGCGCCGGAGGGAATGACCATCGGGATTCACGTTTGCCGCAGCCAGGATCCGAGCTGGCAAGCGGACGTCGGCTACGATCCCATCGCGGAGCCGCTGTTCAACGCGATGAAGGTCGACAACTATTTTCTCGAATACGACAATGCGCGCGCCGGCACGTTTGCACCGCTGCGATGCGTGCCGGAGGGAAAATTCGTGGTGCTCGGCCTCGTCGCCTCCAAGGTTTCCGAACTGGAGAGCGTCGATGTCCTCAAGCGGCGGATCGAGGAGGCAAGCCGCTACGTCAAGCTCGAGCAACTAGGCTTGAGCCCGCAATGCGGGTTCGCGACCAGCGCCGCCGAGCACGTCACGGTGACCGAAGAGGTCGAACGGGCGAAGCTTGCCCGGGTCGTGGAGGTGGCGCGGCAGGTCTGGGGCAGCGCGTGAGCGGCAACTACGTTTCCGCGCCCTCTCGCCGTCATCCTGAAGGATGAGGTGGTCCTCGGTTGGCTTCGTTTGGCCAAAATGCGCCGCTGGCTGGTGTTGCGTTCGCGCCCTCGCCCGTTGCGGGAGTAAGCGGGAAAGATACCGCGCGTGCGGGATGACGCATTCCATGGCCGCCGTTCCTGTAAATAACAGAAAAAAATCAGGACGCCGGACACAACCACCCGCCTTTGGTTTTCCCGTAAGCTGCAGGATGAAAACAAGAAACGAGCGCTAGCGGCGGCTATTGGGTCGGCCGGACTTGCTCTCGATAACAGGAGGAAACAGGACGAAAACAGGAAACGGGCGCAACCAGGGCTTGCTGGACGGCCGTTCGTGAGGCGCCTTGAGCGCCTTCGCCGTAACACGCTGTTAGGCCGGCTTCCGTCACTCCCGGGCTTCATTCGGGGGTCCATCATTTCGGTGCTCGTATTCGCATCTTACGATTTCCCATTTCGTTCCCGCGACGGATTTTAAGCCGCCACAGGACGCCACTCCCCGCTCCGCCTTCAGGATCGCCTCCGGAGAGGCCCCTTAATGAGCGAGGATGCGAATCTATCTAGTCGTCCGTGAAGAATTTAAAAGCCATTGAATGGGCTGGATGATTGGGCGCGCTCAAGTAATCGAATTTGCCGGTTTTTGGCCTTTGGAGGGCTACT
>WNGD01016096.1_pt1 | contig 10077 bp, 10 predicted proteins | sample 5400671 | NCBI WGS metagenome assembly WNGD01 (sample SAMN13153369, study PRJNA577476) | soil metagenome | isolation source: 40 cm soil or saprolite under grassland replicate 2 | place: USA:California | collected 2016-06-15
GCGCAAGATCGGCCAGTTCGACATCCGCGAGGCCGCCAACGGCCAGCAGGCGATCGAGGCCGTGCGCGCCGATCTCCCCGACCTGATCTTCATGGACCTGAAGATGCCGGTCATGGACGGCTGGGAGGCCACCAAGCGCATCCGCGAGATGGACGGCGGCGACGGCGTGCGCATCATCGCTCTCACCGCGCAGGCGATGGCCGGCGACGAGCAGAAGGCGCTCGCCATCGGCTGCGACGACTACCTCGCCAAGCCCGTCGTCGACCCGGACCTCGTGCGCCAGAAGCTCGAGCGGCTGATCGGCGCCGCGGCCTGAGCGTCGGCGCCCGTCGTCAGAAGCCTCGCTCCTGCCAGCCGGACGCGATGCCGGCTCAGCCCGAGTCGCGACCCATCGTCCACCAGAAGATCCGCCTGCCGGGGCGCTCGTCGCGCAATTCGCCTTCCGTGCACTGCAGGCACAGCGAAGGTTGCGGCGGCCCGGCGATTCGTGACATCTCGCGTCAGCCCTCGCTGGTCACCCGGAAGAGGCAGCTCTTGCCCGTCGTTGTGCAGCGCATGCAGATCGCGGAGGGGCTTGCCCGGAACCTCGAGCGGCTTGGCCTCGAGCGGAAGGCGAAGACGCTGGACCTGGCGGCCGCGCTTGCCGCCATGCATCGCGACGGCGGAGCGCTCGCCGGCCGCCGCCCCGCCGGCACCACCTCGCGCGAGTAGGAGCGAACCTTGTGTCGATCCAATGATCTCGTCCCCGATGGCGTGCCTACTCTCCCCTTCTCCCTCCCTCCCTTACGATCAACACCGGCTAGCGCGACGACGCGCGCTTGGTCGCGGCGGAGCGGCTCGCCGCGGCGCTCGCCAAGCCTGCGCCGCGCGCGCCGCTGTCGGCGCCGGAACCGACGCTCGCGCCCTGGCGCCCGCACGCGGTCGACGAAGCGGCGGTCGAGGGGGCGGCGGCGTCGATGGGCGGCTCGATCGACGACCTGGAGGCTGCGATCCGCGACGGGAGCGTGAGCTGGGAGACGCGGATCCGCGAGCGCCCGGTGCTGGATGCGATCAAGGCGCTGCGCCCCATGCGCTGCAGCGCGGCGCCGCCGCGGTTCTCGGCGCCGGGCGTATAAGGGCGCGCGCCGCCCCCCGAGGCGCGCGCTGCGTGGCGCCCGGCGATAGGCGACGACCTCGGATGACCCGAGCGTTTTAGTCGCCCACCGGGGTATCCGCCGTCGTCCTTCATGCCAGCCATGCAGCCCTGAATCCTCGACCTAGTCTAGCCGCTACCAAGCCAAGTCCTAGTCACCTGCCTAGCTCCGGAGGCGTCCGAGGGGGAGGGCACCCGGCGCCGACCGTGAGTGTCTCGGGAGTTGTGGCCTACATCCATTTTCCTATGGACTGCACCCAGCCTTTGGGCTAGCTTCCGCTGTGGCAAACCGCAAAACACTTGACGAGGACTCTGATGAGGCAACGACGAAAACGGCGGGGCTGATCGAGTTGGGGATCACGATCATCGCGCTCGGGCTGCTCCCCCTTTAAGTACCTCTAAATACTCATGAATCTCACTCTCACGCACCGAGGAGGCCGTCCACGGAGGGGCCGGTGATGAACAGCCTTTACGCGTTCATCGGGGTCTATTGGGGCGGCGATGACGGTTGTGAGTTTGGCGGTGACGATCTACCGAAAGCCCCTCGCCTGCTTGCGCCGTCCACGAATGCGCTACTGGCGGAATCGCCCCGACGCGCAACGTCTGTATGAGCGATCACTGCTGCTCGGTGGGATCGGGTTAGGGGCGTTCAGCGTTATTGTGCTGTTCCTCCACCTCATCGTCATACCGAGGCTGGAGCGTACCCTTACACAGATCAGGGTCCGCTACTGTGGAACTTCAGCGCCAGACGGCGTGCGCGGATCCGATCTAAGGGTGGGTTCGTCATTCGGTGACCTGGGTAAGCGGTTGATGTGATGAAGCAGAGATGGAAACAGCGGGGCCAGGCGCTCGTCGAGACGGCATTGACCATCGCACTTCTGCTCATCGTCGTACTCGGGATCGTCGAGTTCGGTTACGCCTTTTTCGCGCTCCACATGGTGGAGAATGCCGGTCGGGACGGAGCGCGGGCAGCTGCCGCCCTGCAGAACCGCGGCACCTGTGGCGCGATCTCAGATTCCAGTAGCATCCCTCCACTGGTGCGTAGCGAAATAAACGGAATCTTGAATGTGGACGGGTCCACCAGTGGAGGATGTACTTGCTCGGCTGGGGTGTGCGTCCAGCAGTGCGTCGCTGCCGCGGACGGGACTACGACGTGCGGAACGCCTCCGTCGAGCAACTGTCCAGCCTTCATTGGTACAGACATCCCGATCGTACAGGTTACCGTTGCGGGACACATCCCAGATATCTTCAGTTTGCTGGGCCGTGCACCGAAGCCGTTCTGCCGTACAGTATCGTTCCGCGACGAAGGTCGTTGAGTTCTTTGAGCCATCTCCCAGGCACAGGATCGTTGGAAGGGGGCAAGTCAAAATGAAGCGGTACCATCGCAAGGAAGAGCGGGGGATCGCCTTGGCATTGGTCGCGATGTTCCTCGGCGTCATCTTCGCCATGATGGTAATTGCCGTTGATGTCGGACGGTTCGCCCACACGGGCTCCGAGGTTCAGGCGATTGCTGATCTATCGGCGCTGTCCGGTGCCAGGTCCGTATTGGTAAGAGGCCCCGGCACAGCACAGAGCGGCGCCGACGCCGCGGCGCGACAGAATGTCGCGGACGGGCGGACGTTCGTGGACGATGGAACAGGCGGTGTTCTACAGGTGGTGGAGGGATGTTACACGCCGCCGGCCTCGAACTGCTCGACGAACTGCCAGGGTTCCTTCAACGGCCCGCAAGCTCCGCCCTGCCCGGCAGGCCCCCCGCAGCAATTTCAAGCGGTGAAGGTGACGGCCACTCGCAACGGGGTTAATGTCCTCACTGCCGCCCTGATCCCGATCAACGTGGGTCTGACGTCCTTGAACATCACCAAGCAGGCGATAGCGGCGATCGTGGGGGTCAACGCGGTGGGGCCTGGGTTGCCCATCACGTTATGTCCTGAACTCCTGGCGAAGCTACAGCCCGGACAGACCTGCGTCCAGGACGCGGTATTGCAGCAGATCGCCCTGGTGCCGACTGGAAGCCAAAACTCCTGCTACTCAAGCCTCACCACAAGCTCGGCGAATAACGGTGGTACCGGTGGTAGCACGGGATTCCGATACCTGCTTCCCCCGGAGTGCGGCGGCGTCGCGGACCGTCCCGTCGTCTCCCTCGGTGAGAACATTAGCGTGCAGAGCGGCGCAGACGCTTCTTTCCTGCAGTCGTTGAAGAATTGCGTTGCGTCTGGCGTTCACGACTTCGTCGTCCCGGTGGTGCAGTGCGGGAACTGCACCGGGCCGGCTCAGGTCCTCGACTTCGTGACGCTTCACATTGCTGATCCTAGTCAGGTCGTGGCTTCAGGTGCGGCGGCGAACAAAGGTATCCACAACGCCACCCAGGTCTGCGACAACACCCTTCCGGCTAGCAGTGGGAGCATCAATTCCGGCCTCTACGCGAGTCGTCAGGTTACCTTGGTACAGTGACTCCAGGTACTCAGCTCTGCCAGGGAAGCTTCCCTGGGGCTCCTCTCCCCATTGTGACACCGGCGAAGTCACGCTTGTCCCGAGCAGTTCGACTGGGTCCTTGTAGCTTCGCGGAGAGCGCAAAAGCGCGGTGAGGCGACACGCCAGGAGGGGCCGCCGCGCGCCCTGAGCGGCTCGCAGCTCCCGCGACTACGTGCGCGGCGTATGGGCGAAGTCGAAGGTCACACCGCTGCGCCAGCCTGCAACGTCGGCGGAGCAGCGCGTGGTGGCACGAAGGGGATGAGGAGGTTTCTGCACAGCCGCTGCACAGCGCCTTGCGACGCGGGACCGATGCGTGTAAGTCCGCGAGAACCTTACTGCGAGCCGTTAGCTCAGTCGGTAGAGCATCTGCCTTTTAAGCAGAGGGTCGCTGGTTCGATCCCAGCACGGCTCACTCGGTGCCCGGCCCGCCAGGCAGCGACCGAGGCGAGCGCTATCGCGCCCGGCACGCCGTGCTCGTGGGGTCCGTCCGCTCGCACGCCATCGTGTTCGTCACTCCCGAGGCCAGGAGGGCGCACGCGTTGGTCTGCGCCGCCATCAACGCCTCCCGCTCCGTCGCCCCGTCCACCGCACGGCACGCCCGGCCGCCGCCGAACTCGATGCACACCTCGCAGCGCACGCCGCCCGCCTGGAGGCTCGTGTAGACCACGAAGGCGCCGAGGCCGACGAGCGCCGCGAGCGCGAGCCACGAGGTCCGCTTCACGCCCACCCTGCCTGCCAGCCGATCGGGGCTCGGCTCAGGAGCGCGTCCGGCCCGGGGAATCGAGCCGTCTGCGGCACGCCTCGATCAGCTCGAGCAGCTCGCGGGCGAAGCGCTCCACGCTCGCGCGCTCGGCCGCGCTCGCCTGCTCGAGCGCGTCGCGCGCGATCGGCTTCCACTCGCTGTTCATGGGGGCGACGGCGCTGTGCGTGATCTGGATGGCGCGCAGCGCCTGCTGCACGGCGCGCTCGGGGTTCGGACGGGGATCGTCGGCGAGGATGCGCGTGTAGAGCCGGGCGCGCGGATTGGGCCGCAGGGAGAGCCCCGTCAGGTCGCTCACCGCCCCGGCCGTCACCCGGGCCTGCACCTCGCGCTCGAGCATGGCGACGATGGGCTCACGGTCCGCGGCCGGCATCTGCGCGAACACCTTCGTGAGACGGGCCAGGAGCGGATCGTCGGCGAACTCCCCGAGCAGGCGGGACGCCGATTCGAGGAGCGTGCGCAACGTCTCGAGCGGGGGGGCATCCGGCTCGGCCGGCAGGCGCGCCATCGCAATTCGTGCTAGCACGGCCGGGCGCCTCTCCGCCAATGGGACTCCCCGTCTTCGTCGGCTCCGCCTTCGTCGCCCAGTATCCCACCGGGGGCGGCAACTTCTGGGTGCCCCTCCAATATCTCCTGGGGCTCCGCGCGCTTGGCGTGGAGGCTCACTGGCTCGAGCTCCTGTGGGCGGGCGGCGATCGGCGCCGGGCGCAATTCGTGGGCGCGTTCCGGGGCGCCGTCGAGCGGCTCGGCGTGGCCGAGTGGGTGACGCTCGTCTGCTTTCCCGAGAGCTCGCGCGACGGTCCGCCCGGGCAGGCGGAGCACCACGGCCTGGCACCCGCGGAGCTCCGCGCCCGCGCCCGCGACGCGCTGCTGCTGAATCTCGCCAACTCGGTGACCGCGCCGCTGCGCACGGGCTTCGCGCGCACGGCGCTCCTGGACGTCGATCCCGGGCCGTTCCAGCTCTGGGCGCGCGAGCATCGCCTCGGCGTGGGCGAGCACGACGTGCACCTGACGATCGGGCAGAATCTGGGCGCCACCGACTCGCCCGTGCCGCTTGGAGCCGTGGCGTGGGAGAAAGTCTGGCCCGCCGTCCACCTGCCCGCGTGGCCGGATCAGGGCGGGGCCGGCGGGACCTGCTACACCACGGTGACGCAGTGGTGGACGCAACAGTACGCGTTCCTCGACGGCGAGACCTACGACTGCAACAAGCGGCCGGGGTTCCTGGCGCTGCTCGACCTTCCCGGGCGCGTGCCGGTCGCGCTCGAGCTGGCCGCGAACCTCCATCGCGAGGAGACCGAGGACCGGACGCTGCTCGCGCGGCACGGGTGGCGGCTCGTCGATCCGGGCGAGGCGGCGGGCACGCCCGAGGCGTTCCGCCGCTACGTCCAGGGCTCGCGCGGCGAGCTGAGCGCCGCCAAGCCGGCCTACGTGAAGGCCCGGCCCGGCTGGGTGAGCGACCGGACCATCTGCTACCTGGCGAGCGGCCGGCCGTGCGTGGTCCAGGCGACGGGCGCCGAGCGGCATCTGCCGCCGAGCCCCGGCCTCCGCTTCTTCCACTCGCTCGACGAGGCGGCCGACGCGTTGCGCGCCGTCGAGGCGGACTACGCCGCCGCCGCGCGCGCGGCCCGTCGCCTGGCCGAGGAGGTGTTCTCGACCGGGGTCGTGCTGCCGGCGCTGCTCGCCGCGGCGGGCGCTTGACAGGGTCGGGCCGGGCTCGGTAGCCGGGCGCCGTGACCGGCGAGGCGCGCGAGCTGGTGGCCGGTGCCATCGACATGCATTGCCACCACGGTCCCGACCCGCACCGGGCGCGCAGCGTGGACGCGGCCGAGGCGGTCGCCGAGGCCGAGGCGCTCGGCATGGCGGCGATCGTGCTCAAGAGCCACGCCTACCCGACCGGCCCGATCGCCATCCTGATGCAGAAGACGGTGCAGCGCCTGCGCGTCTTCGGCGGCATCTGCTGCGATCACGAGGTGGGCGGGCTCAACCCGGCCGCGGTGGAAGTCGCTTTCCGCACCGGCGCGAAGGTGGTCTGGATGCCCACCTTCTCCTCGGTCATCGACCGCCGGAAGCTCCGCCTCCCCGGCCCCGGCATTCCCGTGATCGGCGAGCGCGCGCGCCTCGTCCCCGCGGCCGAGGAGATCCTCCGACTCGCCCGCCAGCACGACGCCGTCGTCGCCACGCGCTCGGCGTCAAGGTCCTCATGACCCATGCGCTCGAGACCCTGGTCGGCCCCGACCACGAGCTGGCCGACGTGCTCGCGCTCGCGGAGCGGGGCGCCATGATCGAGTTCACCTATCTGACCTGCATCCCGGGCGGCATGGCCGCGACGGAGGAGCCCATGACGTTCGCCAGGGCGATGATGGCGGTCGGCCCCGAGCGCGCGGTCATGTCGACCGACTTCGGCCAGGACAAGAGCCCGCATCCCGCCGACGGCATGCGGCTCTTCATCGAGGAGATGCTCGGCTGCGGCGTGCCCGCGGCGGCGATCGATCTGATGGCGCGCCGGAACCCGGCCCGGCTCCTGGGGCTCGCCTAGCATGGCGGCCGACCCGCTTCGCTTCGGCATCCTCGGCGCGGCGCGCATCGCGCCGATGGCGCTCGTGCGGCCCGCCCGGCGCGTGCCCGAGGCGACCGTCCTCGCCGTCGCCGCCCGCGACCCCGAGCGCGCGCGCCAGTTTGCCGCCCGCCACGGCATCCCGCGCGTGCATCCGTCGTACGACGCGCTCCTCGCCGACCCGGAGATCGACGCGATCTACAATCCGCTTCCGAACTCGCTCCACGCGCCCTGGACCACCCGCGCGCTCGCGGCCGGGAAGCACGTCCTCTGCGAGAAGCCGTTCGCCGCGAACGCGGCGGAGGCGGAGGAGATGGCGCGCGCGGCGGAGCGCGCCGGACGCGTGCTGGTGGAGGCGTTCCACTGGCGCTACCACCCGCTCTTCGCGCGCGTGCGCGCCATCCTCGACGCGGGCGAGATCGGCCAGGTACGCCACCTGGAGGCGCACTTCTGCATCCCGCTTCCGCTCCCAAACGACATCCGCTGGCGCAAGGACCTGGCCGGCGGCGCGCTCATGGACACCGGCTGCTACACGGTCTCGGTGCTCCGTCATCTGGCCGGCGCGGAGCCCGCGGTCGAGAGCGCGCGCGGCTGGTGGACGCGCGGCGGCGTCGACCGCGCCATGGAGGCGAGCCTCCGCTTCCCCGACGGGCGGACGGCGCGGCTCACCTGCTCGCTCTTCTCCGCCTGGCTCCTGCGCGCGCGCGCCACGGTCGAGGGCAGCGGCGGGCGCGTGAGCGTCTTCAACCCGATCGTGCCCCATATCTTCCACCGGCTGCGCGTGCTGACGCCCGCGGGGACGCGCAGCGAGCGCATCGCCGGCCCGTCGACCTACGAGTGCCAGCTGCGCGCGTTCGTCGCCGCCGTGCGCGAGGGGGCGCCGGTGCCGACCGGGCCGGCGGACGCGATCGGGAACATGCGCGTCATCGACGCGATCTACGCCGCGGCCGGGCGGCGGGGGTAGGGGCGTGCGCGCGCGGCGCACTGGTTCGGGCGGTGCTCGTCGCGCAGGCCGTCCCGGCCGGGGCCGGCCCCGCAGATCCTGCCAAGCGGCCCGCGTCTGGTCTAGCGCGTCAGCAGCAGGCACCCTGCGATCGGCCCGCCGCCCGCCGCCACCACCGCCACCTCGCAGTCCTTCACCTGCCGCGCGGCGCACTCGCCGCGCAGCTGGCGGATCGCCTCGGCGAGGAAGCCGAAGCCGTGGAGCCGGCCCCCGGAGAGCTGTCCGCCCCAGGTGTTGAGCGGCAGCGCGCCGCCAAGACGCACTCTGCCGCCTTCCACGAATGGCCCGCCCTCGCCGCGCTGGCAGAAGCCGAGGGCCTCGATCCAGGCGAGCGTGAGCCAGCTGAAGCCGTCGTAGAGCTGGATCGTGTCGACGTCGTTCGGCTTCACGTCGGTGCGGGCCCAGAGCTGCGCGGCCGCGTCGCGCGCCGCCATGGTGGTCAGGTCTTCCCACTGGTCCCACACCGGGCGGCCGCGGATGGCGCTGCCGACCGCGTCGATGCGCACGGCGGGGTGGGGGAGGTCGCGCGCGGCGTCGGCGGAGGACACGACGACGGCGGTCGAGCCGTCGACCGGCACGTCGCAGTCGTAGAGGCCGAACGGCCAGGTGACCATGCGCGCCCCCAGGTAGTCGTCCATGGTGAGCGGCTCGCGGTAGACGGCGGCAGGGTTCAGCGCCGCGTGTGCGCGCGCGGTGAGCGCGATCTCGCCCAGGTGCTCGCGCCGGGTGCCGAACTCGTGCATGTGGCGCACGGCGTGGAGTGCCAGCCAGTTGGCCGCCGACATGGCACCGAAGGGGATCACCCACTGCGCGAACCCCGACACGCTGCGCGCGCCGGCGCCGATGCCGAGCCGTCCCGTGCCGGCCGCGGCCGTCGCCTCGGTCACCGTCCGGTAGACGAGCGCGTGGCGGCAGAGGCCCGCCGCCACGGCGAGCGCCGCCAGCATCACGGGGGCGAGCTGCGCCGGCCCCTCGCCGCCCGAGCCGTGCCAGCCGAGCTGGAGGCCGAGGGCGTCCTGGACGTCGGGGGTGCCCGGTCCCGCGAAGCCCGGCGCGGTGGTGCCCATCGGTCCCGGGTAGCAGGCGAGGCCGTCGATGTCCCCGGTGGTGAGGCCGGCGTCGGTGATCGCGGCCAGCGCCGCCTCGCAGGTGAGATCCAGGTCCGTGCGGAGGAGACGCCGCCCGATCTGCGACTGCCCGACGCCGGAGAGGATGGCACGCCGCTCGAGGTGCTGGTCGGACCCGGGGTGGATGGCGGGCGCGACGGGGCGCGCGGCGTGCGGCGGCGGCGGAGGGCGGCTCGCCTCGGCATCCGGCTCGAAGAGCGGGAGCGCGATCTCGTCGCTCACGTCGCGGAACGTCACCCGCACCGGCATGCCGATCTCGACCGCGTCGGGCGCGCAGCCGACGATGTTGGTCGTGAGGCGGAGGTCCGCCTGCTCGACCAGCTCGACCAGGCCGATCGTATACGGGACCTCCATGCCGGGCATCCAGCGCTGATGATTCACCGTGTAGCTGACCACGGTGGCGCGGCCGCTGACGGCCTCCCAGCCGAGGTCGCGCACCTGGCAGCGCGGGCAGATCGGTCGCGGCGGGTGAATGTACCAGCCGCACGCCCTGCAGCGCGTGATCTCGAGGCGGCCCGCGCGGCAGGCGCGCCAGAAGCGCTCGCTCTCGGGCTCGAGCGCGGGCAGCGGCAGGCGGATCTCCATCGTCAACCCAGCATGATCATGCCGCCGTCGATCGCGATCGCCTGCCCGGTGATGAAGCGCGCGCCGTCACCGGCCAGGAAGACCATCACGGGCGCGAGGTCGCCCTCGGGATCGCCGAGGCGGCCGCCGAGCGGGATCACGTGCTGCATCGCCAGGTCGTGGATGGCACGCTCCTCGTCCGACATGCGCGCGCGATAGGCGTCGTACATGGGCGTCCAGATCGCCGGCACGACCGAGTTGACGGTGATGCCGTAGCGCGCCCACTCCTGCGCCACGCTGCGCGTCCAGGCCATGACCGCGCTCTTGGCCGCCGAGTAGTGCGCCGAGCCGCGCTGGCCGCGGATGCCCGCCCCCGAGCCGAAGTTGAGGATGCGGCCGCCGCGCTCGCGCATGTGCCGGAAGGCGGCCTGGTTGGTGTAGAGCGTCCCCTTCACGTTGACCGCG
>WNGD01022605.1_pt1 | contig 10072 bp, 7 predicted proteins | sample 5400671 | NCBI WGS metagenome assembly WNGD01 (sample SAMN13153369, study PRJNA577476) | soil metagenome | isolation source: 40 cm soil or saprolite under grassland replicate 2 | place: USA:California | collected 2016-06-15
TTCCTCCTCTTGCCGTATTACGACGGTGCTGATTTTCGACTGATTAGTCAATCAATTCAGCAGTCGGGGAGGGATCGCCGGAATAGCGATTGAGGGCCACCAGCGCACACAAGCCCGTAGGCGTATCGCGCGGAAGGCCCCGTACGGGGCCTTCCGTCGTGAACGTCATGTAGAAGACCTCGACCCGGCGTCCGGGAAGGCAGTATCCGAGCTTGACCCTGCTTCATTCACGTCGAGAGCGCGGGTGACACGCCCGGTCGTGTTGTGTTGAGCGGCGCGCTACTGGCGGGCCTCGTCCTGGCATTCGCATCGGCGGTTGTCATCAACCTCGCGTACCTGCGGGAGCACGAGGCGGCCTCGGGCATGCCGGCGCTCTCCGTGCGTCATCCGCTCCACTCGGCCGGGCTGCTGCTCGGAGACCGAAGGTGGCTGCTCGGCTTCGCGATGGAGTCGGGCGGGTTCCTCCTCTACGTCGCGGCCCTCGCGCTTGCGCCGCTCTCGCTCGTGCAGAGCATCGCGGCGGGCGGGATCGGGGTCCTGGCGTTCGCCTCGGCCCGGATGGCGCGGCGGCGGCTGACCCGCGTCGAGCTCGCCGGCGTGCTGCTCTCGGTGCTCGGTCTTGCCGCGCTGGCGGTCTCGCTCGTCGGTGGGAAGGCGAAGGAGGGCGGCGGAGCGCTCGGGCCGATCCTGCTCTGGCTCGGGGTAACGGCCGCCGTCGCGGTGGCGCTGGTCGTGGTCGGCCGACGGCACTGGGGAGCAGCCGTCGCCAACGGGATCGCCGGCGGGCTCTTCTTCTCGATCGGCGACATCTCGACGAAGCTCACGACCCAGGGCGGCGCCCGCGCGGGCTTCGTCGTGCTCCTCCTGATCGGCTACGGAGCCGGAACGGCTCTGCTCCAGATCGGCTACCAGGCCGGAGCTGCGCTCACCGTCGCCGGGCTGGCCACGCTCGTCACGAACGCGTTGCCGATCGCCGCCGGGACGGTGGTGCTCGACGAGCCGTTGCCAGGCGGCGTGCGGGGGGCGATTCGCCTGCTCGCGTTCGTCGCCGTGGTCACCGGAGCCGTCCTGCTCGCGCGGCAGCAGCCTCGAACGAGCGGCGGGCATCCGCACGTACCGGCCGAGGCATGAGCGCGTGGCCTAGGCGGGCTGAAGCGGGGAGATCACCGTGGCCATGAACGGCATACCGGCGGCCTTCGTCGTGAACGTCGCGTAGAAGACCTCGATCGGGCCTCGGCCGTCCAACCGCTCCACCGTGGCGGTGCCCGTCGCGAAGCCGGCCCTGAGCGCGTCTTCGACGGCCTCGGCTCCCTTGACCGTTTGCCCACCGACCGGCTGGCCGAGCAGCTCCTCGAGTGTCGTGCCGAGGATCTCGCAGGCGGCGGCGTTGGCAGCGATGTAGCGGCGGTGCTCGTCCCAGACGAGGAAGCCGACGCTCGCCGAGCCGAGCGCCTCCGAGATCAGCTCGGCCTGGATCTCGGGCCGCGCTAGTGAAGGCGGCGTTGTCACAGCTGTATTGTCGTCGCTCGGGGCGCGTCGAGCAATCCCGCGCTGTGGGCGTCCAGGCTAGCCCTTCGGGTGGAAGTAGGCCTCGTAGATCTCCTTCGCGATCGGGGCGGCCGCCTGGACGCCGAAGCCGCCCTTCTCGACCATGGCGACGACGACGAGCTTTGGGCTGTTGTACGGCGCCCATGACGCGTACCACGAGTGGTCGGGACAGCTCACGCCACACGTCTCGGCGGTGCCGGTCTTGCCGGCAACCTTGAGCGGGGACCCGCCGAAGACCGGGAAGGATGTTCCGGACGGGTTGTTCGCCGCCTCGTACAGGCCTTGCCTGATCGCCCACGTGTACGGCGAGAGCTTCACCCGTCGCACCGGCGGGAAGGGGAGCTTGTGCCGGACGCCGTTCCGGATGACTGCCTCGCCGACGTGCGGCCGCACGACCTTGCCGCCGTTGATCAGCGCCGAGTAGGCGACCGCGAGCTGGAGCGGACTGACCTCGAGCGCACCCTGCCCGACGGCGAGGTTGACCGCCTGGCCCTCCGTGTACGGCGTGCCGGCGAGCTTCTCGAAGTACCGGCCCGGCATCGGGAGGTAGCCGGCGGCGGCGCCTGTCAGGTCGACGGGCGGCCGCGTGCCGAGGCCGAGCTTGCGCGCCCACTGCTGGATCAGCGTCGCCTTCTTGGCGGGGTCGTGCTCCCAGATCCTCGCGCCGAGCCGGTAGAACCACGTGTCGCACGACTGCTCGAGCGCGGTCGGCAGGTTCATGATCTCGTCGGCGCCGCGTTCGACGTTGTAGAACGTGTGGTTGCCGAGCGTGAAGGAGCCGGTACACGCCTGCGGCGTGCTCGGCGTGATGATCCCGCCGCTGAGCGCGGCCTCCGAGATGATCGGCTTGAACGTCGACCCCGTCGGATAGACGCCGGTGATCGCCCGGTTGAGGCCGGGCGTCGAGCCCTCCTCGTTCAACACGTGCGAGTAGTAGTGCGGGTTGTCGGCGGCGCGCTTCTCGTCGAATGTCGGGTAGCTGACGATGGCCTTGATCGCTCCGGTCCACGGGTCGATCGCCACGGCGGAGGCTCCAGGCGGGTTGTGACCGAGCAGCCGCGCCTGCTCGATCCCATACTGGAGCGCCCGCTCCGCTGCCTTCTGGAGGCGGGTGTCGATCGAGAGCTGCAGGGTCGGCGGCTGCTTCCGCGGCGGCACGCGCAGGGCGCCGACGATGCGGCCCAGGGAATCGACCGGGATCTTCGCCTGCACGAGGCCTGCGTTGAGCAGCGAGTCGTGCGCTGCCTCGACGCCGCTCTGGCCGACGACCTCGCCGGCCTTCGCGCTCTTGTACGCGCCGGACTTCAACTCGGGCTTGCTGATCTGGCCGAGCAGGCCGAGGAACTCGCTGCCGAACGCGCCTTGTGGATAGCTCCGGACGTCCGCGATTCCCACCTTGAAGCCGGGGAACTGCTCGGGCCGCTCCTGCACGTATGCAGCCAGGGCGTCGTTCGGGCGGGCGATGACGACGGCGGGCGCGAAGGGGGCATGCAGAACGTCGGCCCGGATGCGCGCCGCGAGAATGCCCCACCGCCTGCCGGTGATCCTGGCCAGGCGGCGCAGTGCACGGAGGCCAGCCGGGCTCGGGCTCCAGACCCCGTGGGCGTTCCGGGAGCCGAGCGAGGCCGCGTCCGCGTCGATCACGACGTGGCCGGTGGTGCCGGCGATCAGCCGCCCCTGGTCGTCGACGATCGCGCCGCGGCCGCCGAGCAGGTCGACGGTGCGGAATGCCTGCGTGTGCGCCGCCTGCGCGTATTGCTTCCCGTGCAGCACCTGGATCGACCAGGCGCGCAGAAGCAGCAGCGACAATCCGGCTGCGACGACGATCGCGAGGCCGCCCACCCGGACGTAGAAGCCGGGGCTGCGGAAATACGGCGCGTCGACGCGCGAATACGGCTGGAGTCGTCGCCCGCGCGGCAGGTTGCGGGGAAGCTTCAACCGACGGCGAGGTTCCGGTCTAGAGATCGCCACGGCGGAGGTCCAGAGTAGTCGAGTCGAGGCCGACGTCGCGGTGCGGATCGCCGCCGGCCGCGAGGACGAACATCGCCCGGCGGCGCGCCGCATTGAGCTCGTCCTCGTCGAGCGATATGTCGCCTTGCACGAGCCAACAGAGCACGACCTGCAGCTCGCTCGAGCGCTCGTCGAGCTCGGATCCCTCGAGCTCCTCGAGCCTAGCCCGGATCCCGGCAGTCACCCGTCTCGCCTTCACAGCAGCCGGCCTTGTACCGGCACTTCGGGCACTGGAACGTCCCGTGGCGCCATTCCATCTCGGCGCTGCAGCGTGGGCAGGGCTCCTTCACGACCAGGAGAGTACGTCCTCGGGCCGACGAAGCTGCCCGGGCCGCAACGGCCTGAGCCGCCACCGGCTGCACGGGAGCGATACCGTGGAGCCATGACCGAGACGGTCGACGCGCCCACTGTCACGCGCATCCCGCACTGGATCGGCGGACGCCGGGTCGACGGCGGCTCCGGGCGCACCGGCCCGGTCTACAACCCCGCGACCGGCCGCCAGACCGGCGCCGTCGACTTCGCGACCGCCGAGGAGGTCGATGCGGCCGTCCAGGCGGCGCGGGACGCCTTCCCCGCCTGGCGCCAGACCTCGCTCGCGAAGCGGGCCGAGCTCTTCTTCCGCATCCGCGAGCTGCTCCATGCGCGGCGCGAGGAGATGGCCGCGATCCTCACCCGCGAGCACGGCAAGGTCCTGTCCGACGCGCTCGGCGAGGTGACGCGCGGGCTGGAGGTCGTGGAGCACTGCTGCGGGATCCCGACTCTGCTCAAGGGCGAGCACTCCGAGCAGGCCTCCACCGGCATCGATGTCTACTCGATCCGGCAGCCGCTCGGCGTCGCCGCCGGCATCACGCCGTTCAACTTCCCCGCGATGGTGCCCATGTGGATGTGGGCGCCGGCGATCGCCTCCGGCAACTGCTTCGTGCTCAAGCCGTCGGAGAAGGATCCGTCCGCTTCGCTCTGGGTCGCCGAGCTGCTGCGCGAGGCGGGCCTGCCGGATGGTGTTTTCAACGTCGTCATGGGAGACCGCCTAGCCGTCGATGCGCTGCTCGAGCATCCCGACGTCGCCGCGATCTCGTTCGTCGGCTCGACCCCGATCGCCCGCCACGTCTACGAGCACGCGACCGCGAGCGGCAAGCGCTGCCAGGCTCTCGGCGGGGCGAAGAACCACATGATCGTCCTTCCCGACGCCGACGTAAACGCCGCCGCCGACGCGGCGATCTCGGCCGGCTACGGCTCGGCCGGCGAGCGGTGCATGGCCGTCTCCGTCGTGGTCGCGGTCGGCGACGTCGCGCAGCCGCTCGTCGACGCGATCAAGGAGCGGATCCCGAAGGTGAGGGTGGGCGACGGGATGGATCCGTCGTCGGAGATGGGCCCGCTCGTGACGGGCGAGCACCGCGACCGGGTTGCGTCCTACGTCGAGAACGCGCCGGGTGAAGGCGCGACCGTCGTCGTCGACGGGCGAGAGGGCGTGCCCGAGGAGGGCTTCTTCCTCAATCCGAGCCTGCTCGACGGCGTGACGCCGGAGATGAAGGCGTACGTCGACGAGATCTTCGGGCCGGTGCTCGGCGTGACGCGCGTCGCCACCTACGAGGAAGCCGTGCGGCTCGTGAACGAGAGCCCGTACGGCAACGGCGTCGCGATCTTCACGCGCGACGGCGGTGCGGCGCGGCAGTTCCAGTTCGACGTGCAGGCGGGGATGGTCGGGATCAATGTCCCGATCCCGGTGCCGGTCGCGTACTACTCCTTCGGCGGCTGGAAGTCGTCGCTGTTCGGCGACCTGCACGTCTACGGGCCCGAGGCGATCGGCTTCTACACGCGGGGCAAGGTCGTCACGTCCCGCTGGCCGGATCCGGCGACGTCGAAGATCGACCTGGGCTTTCCGCAGACGCGGTAGCGGGACCGCGAGTGCGGCCGTGCGTCAACCGGTCGCCAGGCGGCGCACGCCCTGGGCGGTCCAGCCGCCCACGGCGAGCATCAGGAGCGCCAGCGCGACGATCAGGATCTGATGCGGCTTCATGCTCTCAGGACGCGCAGGCGGACGGCGATCTTCCTCACCCGCGTGGGAGACTCTCGCCGCATGACCGATCCGCCGCACCACAGGCCGCTCGACGCCCGCGAGATGCCGCGTTTTTCCGGGATCCGGACGTTCATGCGCGCGCCGCACACGACCGACCTGGCCGGGGTGGACGCCGCCGTCTACGGCATCCCCTTCGACACGGCGACGAGCTACCGCACCGGGCCGCGCTTCGGCCCCGAGGCGATCCGCTCCGCGTCGGCGCTGCTACGGCCGTACAACCCGGCGCTCGAGGTCAACGTCGTCGAGACGCTCTCGATCGTGGACTACGGCGACGTGCCGGTCTCGCCGGGAGACACCGAGCGCACGTACGGCCAGACCGAGCAAGGGCTCGCGCCGCTCGTCGAGGCCGGCGTCTTCCCGCTCGCCCTCGGCGGCGACCACTCGATCACGCTCGCCGAGCTGCGCGTGCTCGCGCGCCGGCACGGGCCGCTCGCGCTCGTCCAGCTCGACGCCCACGGCGACACGTGGGACGAGTACTTCGGCCAGCGCTACTTCCACGGCACGACTTTCAAGCGGGCGCAGGAGGAGGGTTTGATCGACCCCGCGGCGTCGGTGCAGGCGGGCCTGCGCGGCTCGCTCTACGGCGCCGAGGACATCGAGTCGGCGCGCGAGCTCGGCTTCGCCGTTCTCCCGTGCGACCAGCTGCGGACGCTCGGGCCAGGCAGCTTCGCCAGCCTGGTCCGCGAACGCATCGGCCGGCGCCCCGTCTTCGTCTCGTTCGACGTCGACGTCCTCGACCCGGCGTTCGCCCCGGGGACCGGGACGCCCGAGGTCGGCGGCCTCTCGACGGCGGAAGCGCTGGCCTTCCTCCGCGCGCTGCGCGGGAGCCACCTCGTCGGCGCCGACGTGGTCGAGGTCTCACCTCCATACGACGGCCCCGGCCAGCAGACGGCACTCGCCGCTGCGAACGTCGCCTACGAGCTGCTCAGCCTGCGCGCCCTGGCAGCTCAGCGATAGCGGAAGCGGAGCGTGAGGCGGCCGTGCCGTCCCCACGGATCGACCGCGATGACGCGCAGCTTGTACGGGCCGTGCAGGAGCGTGCGCGCGTTGAGGCGCAGGCGTACCTGCATCAAGCCCGGCTTCCGGCGGTAGGCCTGCGCGGACTGGAGGATCCCAGCCGGGAGCAGGCCGCCGAAGCGGCTGCCCTTGCCGAGGATCGGGATCTTGATCCCGTGCGGGCCGGTCACCCACGCCGACATCCGGGCCTGTGAGTGCACCGCGACCCGCGTGAGCAGGAGGAGGCTCTTGTCGGCGGGGTGGGGGAGCGCCTGGAAGTGCGTCTGCGTCGTTAGCGCCGGGCCGTTCGGGGACGTGTAGGTGGGGTCGCCCCAGGCCCCTTGCTTGAACAGCGAAAGCTGGAACGGCGTCCGTGTCAGCACGTGGGTGAGATCGCTCACGTCGACGTACCAGCCGACGGCCGTCCCGGCCGGGAGCTCGGCCGGCTGGAGTGGCGGCACCGAGTGGTAGACCCTCCCGTCCGTCGAGTAGCCGAGCACCGTGCGCGTCGGCTGCGGCAGCGCGTACCTCAAGTCGAGCGGCCACCGGAATCCCTTGGACGACAGCCCCGGCACCGAGAGGGAGACCTCGCTGCCCGGTACTGCGAGGGAGCCGCTGAAGGCCGTGAGCGAGACGGTCTTCCCGACCGGCACCGCGCCCGGCTGCCAGGTGACGGTCGCGCGCCCGTCGTCGGTCTGGAGGTTGCCGGCGATGCCTTGGTGGACGACCTGCGTCCCGATCGAGACCGGAGGCAGCGGCGCGGCCACGACGATGTCCGTGGCGGCGGCGGTCGCGGATGCGGCGCCACCCTTGCCGGTCGCCGTCACGACGAGCGAGAGCGTGGAGCCGATGTCGTCAGGCGTCAGCGTCCGGCGCGGGCCCGTTGCATGCGGGATCGCGATGCACGAGGCGCCCACCGCGTTGCAGCGCCGCCAGCGATACGTGAACTTCGTCGGCGAGCCGGCCCAGGTCCCGACCGAGCTCGTCAGGATCTGCCCGGCCTGGGCGGTGCCGCCGATCACCGGCGGCTTGAGGTTGGTCGGGCGCGCGGCAGGGGACGTGCCCGCCGGTGAGACGGCGGCGGTCGGAGCCGTGGTCGTGGACGCCGTCCCCGCTGCAGCGGTGGCGGTCACGAGGACCTTGAGCGAGTGTCCGACGTCGTCGCTGACCGGTCGGTACGTCTCGGCCGTCGCGCTGGAGATCGCAGCGCAGTTGGCGCCCGCGGCGTCGCAACGTCTCCACTGATACGTGAAGGTGAGCGGCTTGCCGCCCTCCCACAGGCCGGGCACGGCGGCGAGCAACTGCCCGGCCTCGGGAGGCCCGACGATCGTCGGCGGCGTGGAGAGCAGAGGCAGCCCGCTCGGGAACGGGTCGATCGTGACGGACGCGAGCTTCGTGCCGTTCAGCCGGTCGCCGTCGCTGCAGTGCTTGACCCCCGGCACCGAGACGCAGTCGGTCCACTGCCAGAACTTCCAGCCGTTGCCGTTCCAGTTCTGCGCGGGAACCAGCGGCTTGCTCTTCGACGTCCAGTGCGCGATCCAGAGGCCGGTTCCGGCGGCTGCGGCGGCAGTCGAGTCGCCGAGCTTCGTCTTCCAGAAGAGCGGCGACGTGTAGAGGAACGGCTCGACGCCGGTGCTCGCGTCGATCTGGCCGAGCCAGGCGAGGGTCCACGCCAGCAGCCGCTGCTTGGACAGGTTGCCGCTCTTCTCGAGGTCGAGTACCGGCGGCAGCTCCCCCGGCTGCGGGCCGGCGACGGCGAGGAAGTGGTTGGCCTGCTTGATCGCGCTCGCGGTCACGCCGGCCAGGCTCTTGCCGGCCGGCTGCGCGAAGTGGTAGGCGCCGAACACGAGACCGGCGGCCTCGCTCCCGTTCCGGTTCGTCAGATACGTCTTGTCGTTGTAGGACGTGCCCTCCGTCGCTTTCCCGAACGCGAAGCGGTATCCCGCGTGCGCGACCTTCGTCCAGCTGATCGTCCCGTTCCAGTTCGAGACGTCGAGGCCCTTGGCGCGAGTCGTTGCAGCGTCGGTCGCGCTCACCGAGAGGAGCGCGGTTAGCGCGATGGCCAAGACCGCGAGCAGCCCCAGCCGCCCGCCCAAGCCCGGTGTGCCGACGAGCTCGCCGTCCTCCACGAGGACGTTGCCGCGCAGGAGGACCGTCTCGGGCCCGCCGACGACCTCGGTGCCCTCGTTGAGGTTGTAGTCGCACCTCGAGTGGTGCGTCGACGCCGAGATCGTCTCCCGTCGCTCGGGGTCGAAGATGACGAGATCGGCGTCGGCGCCGACCGCGATCGTCCCCTTGCGCGGGTAGAGGCCGAACAGCTTCGCCGGCTGCGTCGCGAGGAGGTCGACCATGCGGTTGAGGCTGATCCGGCCCTCGCGGACGCCGAAGTGGTGGATCATCTTCAGCCGGTCCTCGAGGCCGGGACCGCCGTTCGGGATCTTCGTGAAGTCGTCCTTTCCGAGCGTCTTCTGCCCGTCCCAGAGGAACGCGCAGTGGTCGGTCGAGATCGCCGAGAGGGCGTCGGTGCGCACGGCGTCCCAGAGCACGTCGTGGTTCGCCGCGTCGCGCGCGGGTGGCGAGTAGACGTACTTCGCGCCCTCGAAGTCCGGCTGCGCGAGGTCGTCGATCGTCCGGAAGAAGTACTGCGTGCACGTCTCGCCCCAGACGTCCCAGCCTTGCTCGCGGGCGCGGCGGATCGGCTCGACCGCCTCCCGGCAGGTGACGTGGACGACGTAGAGCGGGCTGCCGGCGATGCGCGCGAGCTGGATGGCTCGATTCGTCGCCTCGCCCTCGAGCTCGGGCGGGCGGGTGAGCGCGTGGTGGATCGGGTCGGTGTAGCCGCGTGAGAGCGCCTCGTGGACGAGGACGTCGATCGCGTCCCCATTCTCGGCGTGCACCATCACGAGCGCGCCACTCGCCGCCGCGACCTGCATCGCGCGGAAGAGCGTCTCGTCGTCGACCTGGAGGACGCCCTTGTACGCCATGAAGAGCTTGTACGAGGTGATGCCCTGCTCGGGCAGCATGGCGAGCTCCTCGAGCGTCCCGCCGTCGTCGAGGTCGGTGACGGCGATGTGGAAGCCGTAGTCGATCAGCGTCTTGCCGTTCGCCTTGGCGTGCCAGACCTCGAGCGCCTGAGCGAACGTCTGTCCCCGGCTCTGGATACAGAAGTCCACGTGGCAGGTCGTGCCCCCGCAGGCGGCCGAGCCCTGACCCGACTCGAAGTCGTCGATCGTGACGGTGCCGCCGAACGGCATGTCGAGGTGTGTGTGCGGGTCGATGCAGCCCGGCAGGACGTACTTGCCGGCGGCGTCGATCGTCCTGTCGGCCGCGACGTCGAGATCGGCGCCGATGAGCGAGACCCGCTCGCCCTCGACGAAGACGTCCGCGACGAACTCGTCGGCGGCGGTGACGACGCGCCCTCCACGGATCAGGATCGACATC
>WNGD01007768.1_pt1 | contig 10071 bp, 7 predicted proteins | sample 5400671 | NCBI WGS metagenome assembly WNGD01 (sample SAMN13153369, study PRJNA577476) | soil metagenome | isolation source: 40 cm soil or saprolite under grassland replicate 2 | place: USA:California | collected 2016-06-15
TCGCGGCGATGGGGTTCGCCGTATAAGTGCCCCGCCCGGGCTGATGACCCCTACCGAACAGCGCATGGTAGGGGTCCCTCACAGCAGCCCAAGCTAGGAGCGGGTTGATCCGATGATGGCGCACGCGACCAACGTCTGGCTCATCGCTGCGGCGTGTATGCTGCTCGCCTTCGTGGCGAGCGTCGTCTCGATCCGTACCGGCATCTCGGTCGCGCTGATCGAGATCGGCATGGGAGTGATCGGCGGCAACTTCCTCGGCCTGCAGACCAGCGAATGGGTCAACTTCCTCGCCACCTTCGGGGCGGTCCTCCTGACCTTCCTCGCCGGCGCCGAGATCGACCCCGACTCCCTGCGCGTTCACCTGAAGGCGGCGCTGGTGATCGGTTTCGTCTCTTTCCTCGCGCCGTTCCTGGGCGCCTGGGGCTTCGCCTACTGGGTGACGGGCTGGACTTACCAGGGCGCGCTCATCTGCGGCATCGCGCTCTCGACCACCTCGGTCGCAGTCGTGTACGCCGTGATGGTGGAGACGGGCCTCAGCCGGACCAGTCTCGGGAAGATGATCCTCGCCGCCTGCTTCGTGACCGACCTGGGCACCGTCCTGGCGCTCGGTGTCTTCTTCGCGGACTTCAACCGCTGGCTGCTCGCGTTCGCCGTGGCACTCGCCGTCGCCCTTAGCTTCATACCGCGGTTGTCGCGCGAGCTGATCGCCACCTTCGGTGCGACCCGCGTGAGCGAGCCCGAGGTCAAGTTCCTCTTCCTCGTGCTCTTCTTCCTGGGCGGCCTGGCGACCACGGCCCGAAGCGAGGCGGTGCTGCCTGCCTACCTGGTCGGGCTCGTCGTGGCCGGCGTGTTCGTCGAGGATCGCGTGCTCGTGACCCGCATGCGCTCCATCGCCTTCTCGATGCTGACCCCCTTCTACTTCATCAAAGCGGGCCTCTTCGTGTCGTTGCCGGCCGTGGTGACGAGCGCCGGCCTCATCCTCGCGCTGCTCGCCGTCAAGCTGGCCGCCAAGTCGATCGGCGTCTGGCCGCTGGCGCGCGTCTTCAAGCTCCCGACGCGCGAGGCGAACTACACGACGCTCATGATGGCGACCGGTCTCACCTTCGGGACCATCTCGGCCCTCTTCGGCCTCGAGCACAACCTGATCGATGGCACGCAGTACACGGTCCTGGTGACGGTCGTCATCGGGAGCGCCGTCGTGCCGACGCTGATCGCGCAGGCGTTCTTCCAGCCGGACGTGAAAGAACAGGCGCCGGCGGTGGGAGAGGCCCGCGCGGTCGCGATGTCGGCCGGGCACGGGAGGTAGAGCATGTACCGGCGCATCGCGGTGGGATTCGACGGCTCGCCTGGCTCCCGCCGAGCCCTGGAGGCGGCGGTGACACTGGCGCGCTCGGCCAAGGCCGAACTGTTCCTCGTCTCGATCGAGGAGCTGCCCCGCTACCCGGGCGCGATCGACGAGGTGGACGACGAGCAGCGTTCCGCGGAGAAGTTCTTCAAGGAGGTCCAGGACGAGGCGGTGCAGCAGATCACCGGCGCCGGCCTGATCGTGCACCGCGAGATCCGTCCGGGACACGCGGCCCAGGCGCTGCCGCACTATGCGATGGAGGTGGGCGCGGACCTCCTCGTGATCGGCCACAGCGGCCACTCGGCCATCTGGGGACGGCTCCTCGGTACGACCGCCGACAAAGTGGTCGACCACGCGCCGTGCTCGGTGCTCGTCGTGCGATGAGGCTGCCGTGACGGGGTGACGCCGCGCGACCCGCGCACCTTGGTCGCTCACCTGGAAGACCTGTCGATCCCTCCGCGCTCGGCATCGGGAGCCGCACGGGCCTCGAGGTCGCGGCGGTGACCTGGCTCCGGCCCGCGGCGAAGTCCTCACTAGCCGGAGGATTCCGCCGGAGTCAATTGCGCCGAGCCCCGCCTGCCAGAGAGCACGACGTGCAGCACCGGCACCCCGACGAGGGAGAAGAGCATCGAGATCGAGAGCCCCCCGAGGATGGCGATCGCCAGCGGCTGCTGCATCTGGGCTCCGGCGCCGAGCCCGACGGCGAGCGGCGCGAGGCCGGCGCCGGCGGCAATGGAGGTCATCAGGATGGGGCGCAGGCGCACGCGCCCGGCCCCGACGAGCGCCGTCTCGAGGTCGTTCGTCTGCGCGTATTCCCGCTCGGCGAAGTCGAGCAGCAGGATGCCGTTCTTGGCGACGATCCCCACCACCATGATCATTCCCACCAGGGACGACACGTTGAGCGCCGTTCCCGTCATCCAGAGCGCGAGCAAGCTGCCGGAGAGCGCGAGGCTGCTGCCGGCGACGATGGCGATCACCGCTCCCAGGGAGCCGAACTCGATCAGGAGCAAGGCCGACACGAGCACCAGCGACGCGAAGAACACGGTGAGAAGCTCGCGGAAGGCCGCCTGCTGACTCGCGTAGAGCCCACCGTACTCGAGGCTGACCCCGGCGGGCAGCTCGAGCTCCGAGAGGAGCGCCTGCGCGTCGCGCACCGCGGATCCGAGGTCGCGCTCCTCGAGCCGGCCGGTCACGCGGACGACCTGCCGCAGGTTCTCGCGGCTTCGCTGGACCGCTACCGGGCCTGCGCGGAGACGGGCGAGGGACTCGAGCGGCGCGAGCCGCCCTTGCGTGACGAGCGTGAGGCCGTCCATGGACGCCAGCGCGGTCCGGAACTGCTCGGGGTAGCGGAGGCGAAGCGGGATGGCTCGGTCTCCCTCGAGCACCTGTCCGACGATGGTCCCGGTGATTGCCGTATCGAGCCACTGCTGCACGGTTGCCGCATCGAGACCGATCAGCTTGGTCCGCCGCTCATCGACCTCGACGCGGTAGGTCGGGCCGATCTCGGTGATCCCGTCGAAGGTGTCCACGATGCCGGGAATGGTGCTGATCGCGGCGTTGGCGGCCTGCGCCGTCCGCTCGAGGACGGCGTGATCCGTCCCGAAGAGCTTCACCTCGACGGGTTCCGGGTTCCCGCTCAGGTCGCCGATCATGTCCTGCAGGATCTGCACGAACTCTATCCGGAGGCCGGGGAGAGCATCGTGAACCTGCCTGCGCACGGCGGAGATCACCTCCGCGCTGGGTCGCCGGGGACCATCCTTCAGCCGCACGGCATAGTCCCCGCGGTTCGTCTCCGTCAGAAAGAAGCCGAGCTCCGCGCCGGTTCGCCGCGAGAACGCCTTCACCTCGGGGGTGCCGGTGAGGATGGCGTCCACGCGCGCGAGCATGCGAAGGGTTTCGTCGAGCGACGTGCCCGGGGGCGCCCAGTAGTCGAGGACGAAGGCGCCTTCGTCCATCTCCGGCACGAACCCCGTCTCGACGTGCCGATAGGCGAGCCACGCGGCCGCCACCACCGCCGTGCCCGCGAGTAGCGCGACCCAGGCGCGCTCGAGCAGCCACCGGAGCCCGCGCGCGTAAAGTCCGGCGAGCCATCCCGCCGCCCGGTCGCCCGGCCCCGTGCGCGCCGAGGGAGGCTTCGCCGGCTCGACCGCCGCGGTGAGCGCGGGCGTGAACGTCATCGCGAGCGCGAGCGAGACGAGCAGCGCCAGCGACATGGTCGCCGCGAGCGGGCGAAAGAACGCCCCCGGGACGCCGCCCAGCAGACCGAGCGGGAGCAACACGGCGACGGGCGTGAGCGTCGAGCCCACCAGGGGGCGCGCGATCTCGCCGATCGCCGCCGCGAGACCCGCGTCGCCGCGCTCGCCGAGGGCGCGGTGGCGGTGCCAGTTCTCGACCACGACGATGGCGTCGTCGAGCACGAGGCCGATGGCGGCGGCGATCCCACCCAGCGTCATCAGGTTGAACGTCATCCCGGCGGCGTGGAGCGCGAGGCACGCGATCGCCACCGCGGCGGGGATGACGGCGGCGGCGACCAGGGTCGCCCGGAGGTCCGCGATGAAGACGAAGATCGTGCCGACGGCGAGCACGAGGCCCAGCAGGATGCTGTCGCGCACGCTCCGGATGGCGGCCCGCACGAGATCCGCCTGGTCGTAGAAGATCGAGAACGCGTACTCGGGATGCGTCCGTTCGAGCTCGCCGAGGCGCTGGCGGACCCCGTCGGCGATCGCGATCGTGTCCCCGTCGGGCTGGCGGGAGACCCCGATCAGCACTGCCGTCTCCCCGTTCGCGGCGGTGCGGACGAAGTCTTCCCGGACGGCGGCCTCGATCTCCGCGATGTCGCCGAGCCTGACGGGCACGCCGTGATCGTCGGCGACCACGATGTCCCCGAGCGTCCCCACCTCGGTGCCGTGGCCCTGCACGACCGTGAGCACGAGCTGATAGCCGTCGCGTACCTCGCCCCCCGCGGCGATCACGTTGGCCCTCCGCACGGCCTCGGCGACGCTGGCCAGGTCCAGCCGGTGCTGGACCAGCGCGACCGGGTCCACGGTCAGCGCGTACTCCCGGATCTTCGCGCCGCTCAGCTCCACGCGATAGACCCCCGGCAGCGTCCGGAACCGGGGTGCCGCCTCGTAGATGACGAAGTCCGACATCTGCGCGAGCGAGCGCTCGCGCGACGTGACGGCGATGCCGACGATCGGGAACGCCGAGGTGTCGAGCAACCGGGCCTCCATGTCGCCGCCCGGCGGAAGGCTCGGCCTGACCTCCTCCATGGCTGCCTGCACCCGCTGGAGCGTCGGCAGCATGTCCGTGCTCCAGGCGTAGGTGAGATCGATCTGGACGCCGCCGCGCGAGGTCTGGGATCTGATCCGTTCGAGGCCGGGCACCGTGGTGAGCGCGGCCTCGAGCGGCTGCGTGACGGTCGTCAAGGTCTGCTCGACGGGAAGATGGCCCGCATGCGCGATCACGCTGATGCGGTGGAACGCCACCTCGGGGAAGATCGCGAGCGGCATCCGGCGCGCGGCCCAGAGGCCCGCCGCGGCGAGCAGGGCCGTGAGGCCGAGGATGGCCGTGCGGTTGCGGCTCACGACGAGGCCGAGGCTCATGGCGTGCCGCGGACGGCTTCGATGGGCGCGCGATCCGGAAGCCCGTAGCCGCCTTCGACGACGACCAGGTCGCCCTCCCCGAGGCCCCGTCGAACCTCGACGTCCGTGTCGGTCCTGAGGCCGAGGCGGACCCGTGTGCGCACGGCGGCGCCCCCTGCGGCCACCATGACCGTACCGCGTGCGGCTGCCGAGGACGCAAGCAGCACCGAGCGCGGAACGAGAAGCGCGTGCCGGTGGCGCGCCGTGATGATCCGACAGCGGACCGGGGCATGGAGCAGCGGACGGGCGGGCGGCGGCAACGACACGCGCACGGGGAGCGTGAGGGCGGGGGGGCTGAGCGCGGCGAGCAGCGCCACCACGCGGCCGGTCTGCTGGACGCCGTCTCCGCGGATCTCGACCGGCATCCCGGGACGGACCCGTGCGCTGGCGCCGAGCGGCACCTGCGCCAGCACATCGAGCGCGTGCGGATCGAACAGCTCGAGCAGGACATCCCCGGGCGCCACCTGTTCGCCGGGGTTGTGGAAGCGATCGGCCACGAGGGCAGCGAACGACGCCCGCAAGGGTATGTCGGTGCTCTGGCTGCGCAGGCGGGCGACGGCTCGCCGCTCCTCCACACCGAGAGCGGCGGCCCCTTCGAGCATCGCGAAGCCCTGCAGCGCCGCTTCGCTCTCGAGCGGCACGACCCGCGCGGCGACCTCGCCTTCGGCGATCCGATCGCCCGGGCGGGCGGCCAGGAACGTGACCCGGCCGGCGACCGGTGAGGCCAGGCGGAGGACCCGCAGGCCCTCGACCTCGCCGGTGACCTCGAGGACGGCGCTGATCTCGCCCCGACGCGCCTGGACGACGCGCACCCGGACGGGCCGCGCCGCGGCTGTCTCGGTCGCCTCCTCGCCTCTTCCACAGCCCTGCGCGAGCAACGCGAGGAGGACGGTGAGCATCAGGCGCATCATTCAGGCACCTCGCCGAGGGCCTGACCCTGGGCGGCGACCGCCGTCCGGTACGCCAGCAGCGAGCGCGGCACGCTCAGCCGCGCGTCCGCGTACACGCTGAGCGCGTCGAGCACTTCCAGCAGCCGCACGTTCCCCCCGCCCAGGTAGCGGGCGCGCATGAGCTGGAACTGCTCGCTGGCGATGGGGGCGGTCCGCCGACCGGCGGCCACGTCGGCCTCCGCATGCCGGGCGTCGGCCTCCACGCGGGCTAGAGCGACCCGGAGCGTCTGCCGGACCTCCTCGAGCCGAGAGTCGGTGCCGAGAGCGGTGGCCTCGGCGGCCCCGATGCGGGCCGCGATCACGCCCCCGTCGAACAGCGGCAGGGTGAGCCCGAGGAGGAACTGGCCGCCCCCGTTGTCGCGAAACGTGGGCCCCGGGCGCACGCCGAGCGCGCCGCCATCGGCCGTCAGCTTCAGCTGGCTGCGCCGCTCGCTGCGGACCGCGTCGACTTCCCGATGGGCCGACTCTGCTGCCGCGCGCGCATCGACGATCACCGGCGCGGCCTCCACCGCCTCTCCCCTGGGCGGGACGAAGCGGACGTCGGGTTCTTCGAGTGTCCCCGCCCTCGCGTCCACGCCGGCCAGGATGGCGAGCGCATCCCGCGCGGTCTGGCTGTCGGCCGCCGAGGCGCGCCGCGCCGTCTCCCCCGCCTGCACCGCGAGCTCGGCCCGGAGCACGTCGTTGTGGGGCACGATCCCCCGCGCCTCCTGGCGCTCGAGGAGCGCGACATACGCCCGGAGCATCCGGATGTCGTCGTCCTGGATCGCGAGCGCGGCGTCGGCAGCGACGGCCTGGAAGTACGCCGCGCGGACCGCGAAGACGACGTCGGCCCGCTGCTGCACCTCCTTCGCGGTCGCGGACCGGAGACTGGCCTGCGCCGCGGCCAGCCGCGCGTCTCGCAGCCCTCCGTCCAGCAGCGTGGCCCCCAGGCTGACGAGCGCATCGGTCTGGCCCCCGTTCGTGACCGTACGGTCGAACCCCTTGGAGACCCCGTAATCGCCCTTGGCGGCGAGCGAAGGCCAGTAGGCGGCGCGGGCACTCCGCACCAGCGCGGCTGCCGCCTGGGCGTCCGCGAGCGCCGCGCGCACGGCCGGCGAGCGCGCGAGTGCGAGTCGGACGCAGTCCTCCACGGTGAGCGCGGCGGCGGGCGCTGCCGCAACGAGGAACAGCGCCGTGAATGTCAAAACCATCCCCACGTCGCACTGGACGCCGCTTACATCCGATCAACGAGCGACGAAGCTACGTCGCAACGGGAACGATCATTCGCCTCAAGCTTTAGCGGGCATGTCCTGGCCCCGTCAACGTCACACGAGCATCCTGACGAAATCTTCAGGAAGAATTCAGCCACGCAGACAGGGAGGAGCTCTACGCCCACCGTCTCTCCGCTGGCGGCTGACGGCGATCCGACGTAACATCTGCGCCGATCTCGTGCGCATCCTGGTCGTGGAAGACGAGGCGAAGGTGGCGCGGGCCCTGCGGGAGGGGCTCGAAGCGGAGCACTACGGTGTCGACGTGTCCACGACCGGCGAGGACGCCTTCTTCCGCATTCATGCCGAAACATTCGACCTCGTCATCCTCGATCTGATGCTCCCCGGTCGTGACGGCCTCGAGATACTGAGGACGATGCGGCAGCGCGAGCGCCACATGCCCGTGCTGGTGCTCACGGCGAGGGACGCGGTCGAGGATCGGGTACTGGGACTCGACAGCGGCGCGGACGATTACCTGGTGAAGCCCTTCGCGTTCCCCGAGCTACTCGCTCGCGTCCGCGCGCTCGTGCGCCGCGGCCGGCCGGATCGGGTCCTTCGTCTGAAGGCGGGCGACCTCGAGATGGACCTCCTCGCTCGGCGGGTGACGCGAGGCGCGAGGTTGCTCGAGCTCACCTCGCGGGAGTTCGAGCTCCTCGAATACCTGATGCGCCATCACGGAAAGCCGGTGTCGCGCGAGATGTTGGCGCGCGACGTGTGGAAGGAGCCGTCGCGTGCGACACCGCTCGACAACGTGATCGACGTGCACATCGCTCGCTTGCGGAGGAAGGTCGACCAGGAGGCAGCCACGAACCTCATCCATACGCTGCGTGGTATCGGGTTCATTTTGCGGGAGGACGGGGCATGAGCCGCGCGTGGGCCCCGCGGAGTATCCGGGCGCGTCTGACGATCTGGTACGCCCTGGCACTCGCAGCCGCGCTGACGCTCTTCGCGGGCGGCGTGTTCGCCTTCCTCCGGCACAATCTCTACGTGCATCTCGACCGCGATCTGCTCGACGACATCGAGGTTGCGGAGGGGATGCTCGAGCGGAGCGAGAGCGGCGGCATCGGCTGGCGCGCCGAGCCCGACGAGGACGACGAGGAGTTGATGGCGGGCCGCTGGCTCGAGGTCCGCAGCCCGGAGGGCGAGCTGCTCTACGCGAGGCCGAGACCGATTCCGCCAGACGCCCGGATTCGACGGCTGTCGGACGCCGAATCCCTGGGCGGCCTGCCGGTCGTGCTCGTCGCGGCCAGATCCGACGATGTCGTGCGCCGGGAGCTCGCGGAGTTGCTCGCGGTGATGGCCGTCGGGCTTCCGCTCGCCGCCGTCCTCGCCGCTCTGGGTGGCTACGCGCTGGCGCGCCGGGCTCTCGGGCCCCTCTCCGACATGGCGGAACGTGCGCGCGCGATCACACCCGACCGCCTCGGTGAGCGGCTGGTCGCGGAGGATGCGCGAGACGAGCTTGGCCAGCTCGCCGCCGTGTTCAACGCGATGCTCGCTCGTCTCGAGCGATCGTTCGATGAGCTTCGGCGTTTCACGGCGGATGCCTCGCACGAGCTGCGAACGCCACTGACCGCCATGCGAGCCGTCGGGGAGGTCGCCCTGCGCGAGCCTCGCAACGGCGAGGAGTACCGCGAGGTGATCGGCAGCATGCTCGAGGAGGCGGACCGGCTCGCGCGCCTGGTGGAGGGCCTGCTGACCCTCTCGCGGGCAGACGGTGGCAACGTCGTGCTGAGGCGCGAGCGTGTGGACCTTGCGGAGCTGGCGCGCGAGGTGGCCGCGCACCTCGGCGTCCTGGCGGAGGAGAAGCGGCAGGCGATCGCGGTGATCGCCTCCGAGCCGGTCGACGTTCAAGCCGATCGGATGGTCATGCGCCGTGCCCTCATCAACCTCGTCGACAACGCGATCAAGTACACTCCGGAGGGGGGAAGCGTGGGCATCCGCGTCCGAAGGGAGCCGGGCGGCCCCACCATCGAGGTGGTCGACACCGGCCCGGGCATCGGCAGCGAGCACCGCGAGCGCATCTTCGATCGCTTCTATCGCATCGACAAGGCGCGCCCGCGGGATGGAGTTGGCCTCGGCCTTGCCATCGCGCGCTGGGCGGTCGAGACGAATGGCGGACAGATCGACGTGGAGTGCGCGAACGGGCGGGGATCCACCTTTCGGATCACGTTTTCGCCGGCCGGCAACGTCTGCCCCACGCAGTAGTGGCGGACGGCCATGCGCCGCGCGAACGGGGATGCGTCCCGGCCCGGAGCGGGGCTGGGGCTCGCCCTCCTCGCCACCGCGCTCCTCGCCGGCCGGCTCGCGGAAGGCGACCTGATCGGCGACCCGGTCATCTACGCCGCCGTCGCGAAGTCGATGCTCGTGCGCGGCGAGTGGACGACGCTGTACCTGGCCGGGCAGCCCTTCTTCGACAAGCCGCCGCTCGTCGTCTGGCTCGCGGCGCTCGCCTTCAAGCTCTTCGGCGTCTCCACCTGGAGCGCGCGGCTCCCGGGCGTGGCGCTCGGCATCGCCGCCTGCCTCGTCCTCTGGCGGCTCGGCGCCTTCCTGTTCGACGAGCGCGTCGGGCTCGCAGCCGGCGCGATCCTCGCGCTCACGCCGGGCTTCGTCCGCTTCGGGAGCACGCTCCTGCTCGACACGGCGCTCGCGCTGGGCGCGCTCGCCGGGCTCCTCGCCACGGCGCGCGCCTTCGCGCGCGGCGGAAGCGGCCTCTGGTGGGCGGGGGTCTGGTTCGGCGTCGCCTTCCTCGGCAAGGGCGCGCTCGCGCTCGGGGCGCCTGCGGTGCTCGCCGCGTACTGGCTCGCGACGCCCGGCGACCGCCGCCCGCCGCTCGGCGCTCTCGCCGCCGCCGCGCTCGCTTTCCTCGCCGTCGTGCTGCCCTGGCATCT
>WNGD01010066.1_pt1 | contig 10070 bp, 10 predicted proteins | sample 5400671 | NCBI WGS metagenome assembly WNGD01 (sample SAMN13153369, study PRJNA577476) | soil metagenome | isolation source: 40 cm soil or saprolite under grassland replicate 2 | place: USA:California | collected 2016-06-15
ACTTCGGGCGAACGTTTCCAACCGTGTGAACAACGGACGTTGAACAATCGTGTGGCGAAATCGTGATAGCAAGCGGCTTCAAACGCGTAATCGATTTAGTTCCGCTTTTGGAGGCCGGCCATTTTCGAGTTCCGCCGCCGCCGCCACCAGTTTGCGACAAGCCACTCCGGAATTCTGACCAGCCAGCCGGGGTTGACTCGAAGCGCAGAGCGAATGGTAGTCGCCGTGACGAGGGGGCCCTCTTCGAAAAGTGTCCAGAACGCCAGCCGTGCCGATGCCCTGCCATGGAGATCGATCAGCGCCTTCCGATCCTCCGCATTGAGATCTCGCCGCTGGAGATAGTCCTCCGCGAGCGTCCGATTCTGTCGGGCCATTCGCAATGCTGACGCCCGGCTCCTGCTGAACGTCACGGAGTTGTCATGGGCAACATATGTATATATGACGTCGGTCAGCACTTTCACTCGCCGCCTCGCTAGGCATACCCGCAGCAGAAAGTCGAGATCATCCGCGACATCGTACCGGTTTCTGTAGCCTCCTAACTCCTGATACACTCGCCGCAGGACCACTCGCGCGTGCGTGAGCGGATGACGCGTCAGCTTGGCCACCGTAAACGCGAGATCCTCCTCAGACCTGTACACCCCCACGTCGCGGAGCATACCATCCGTCTTTTGCGTTACGATTCGCGTGCCGCAGGAAAGCACTTCGACTTCCGGATCCTCGCTAAATGCTGCCCGGACCCGGTACAGTGCGCCTGGCTCAAGCCAGTCATCTCCCGCAAGCAGGCATATAACGTCACCAGTCGCCCTTTCGATGCCCTCATTTACGACTCGCCCACCACCTCCATCAATCCGACTGCGCCAGTAGGTTATACGCGACTCGTACTGACGAATCACGTCCACCGTGCCGTCGTCGGAACCACCATCCAATACGATGATTTCTACCGGAGGCTGAGTTGTCACAACGCTGTCCAGCGCTCTTGCCACCGTACCTACTAAGTTGCGGACAAGCAGGACGACCGAGATCCGGGGGCCCGTTCGCTCGGAAAACATCATTGCGGCAGTCGTTCGGACCTGGATCCCACGCTGTCAAACGAGGGAATGTCGTCCGAAGTCTCGCTTCGCTCTGACGTGGAGCAAATCGCGTCAGAAGTCTTGCTGAAAATCATCCCGCTCCACAGTTCGCGCATCTTCTGGATACGTTCGTACTCGCGTACCATCTGATCGTGGTCAGGAACGATATAGCCCGTTTTTCTGTAACGGGCTGCAAAGCTCCACGGAAGAACGCTGTCCATCGACTCCAGGCCTTGTGGCGGGATCCGCGGTTTCATGACCACGTTCTCGTATCGTGCAATTGTCTCATTCAATAACTGTCTCAACCTTGGCGGCAGGCTGCCTAGCCAAAGAAGCATCCGGGCGTAGCNNAAGCGTCACCGAATAGATCGAGTAACACGCACTGGCTAGTTTCCGGACTGGCGACACAAAAGCCCAAACCATCAGATATTTCAATCGCGTCTTCCAGCGCGCCACCAGGCCCCTCTGAGGCAGTAACGGATATGCTATTGTCCCAGTCAGCAACTCCCTCAACTTCGCCGATAGGCTCTCTAACGACATCAGAAGCAACCACCCCCGGCGCCGTACGGTGATGGGAAGCAACGGTGCAAGCGTGACCAAATAGATCGAATAGCACCTGCTGGCTAGGATACGGGGCAGCTTCCCGAGTGGCGACACAGAAGCCGTGAGCAGATAAGTCAAGCGCCGCACGGCGCCGGGCAGTGGTCGAAACATGACCGAATAGATTCCGTAACACCCGCGGGATAGGATGCGGGTTACCTTGCGGACTGGAGCCACAAAAGCATCAAGCAGTAGCCGTGTGAAACGGCTCCTCCAGCGCACCACCAGATTAGTCACAGGGTACAGTGTATACAGATTGGCACGGATGAAATAAATTGTAGTGCGGATATTGCGGATAAATACATCCCATCGTGAGAGACGGTACGAAACCCGTTCCAACTCGTGCCCAGTCTTCGCATCGTAGAGGGCGACCGTGAATTTCGGGCGTTTCTTAATGTAAAATGACTCGATTCCTCGCTGGTGCGCCCGGACGTAAAGGTAGATCCGCCTAGCGAAATACGCAAGTTGAGTCTGAACTGGATAGGTCATGAGCCGACGCCACTCTCGCAGTGCGCGCAGATGGTGCGCAGCCGCCTGCGCAGGAGTGACGTCGCGTCCGAACTCGAAACCGCCGAATTTGAGGTCATGGACTTGGACGTCCCGGAATAGATAGCCGGTGTGCCAAACATCACCGTAGCCATGAATACCTAAGGCGAGGTGATACACGATGCACTGATGTTGGGCGTCTGAACCGTAACAGTCGCCAAAGCCTTCAGTCAGTTCCAACCAACGACGCGTAAAGATTGCGAAACACTCCGGGACGTAAACACATGAGAAATAACTGGGGTTCGACACAAACCGGTGTTGCGAAATCCGCAACCGAAAGACGTGATCGGGAAATAGACCTTTGAAGCCCGAAAGAACGTCGTCCCAATGGTAGGTCTCGAACCGTCCTTCGTCAGTAACGACCATCACAAAGTACGACGCCGGATTGCTGATAGCAAAGAGGTCTTCGAGAGCCACCCAGAGAGTAAACTGCCCTCCCAACCGAGGAGAGGAGAGATATACGATTCGGAACGGACGTCGTCGGATTTCCCGTTCCAAGATTTCGCGATACTGCGGCATGTCGTCGTCAATCTTGACGCAGACCTCGACAACGGAAAAATCACGTGTCCTCTTTTCGACACTGTCGAAAAGACCCATCAGCTGATGCGGCCGCCTTGAAGGTACCAGGAGGCTCAAAAGCATTTAAGGCCTTCCTACCAACTCCGCGACGCGCCTACCGCGATCACTGGAGCCCATATGAAACCGACCAAATGGAATCTGCCAGCCGGCACTGGCAACAGGAGAAACATAGTCGAAGATGGTAACACGACTTCGCTTTGTCCCGGATGAAGGGGATGCGCAGACGCGGCAGCGTGGCATTTGGTCGATCAGACCTAACTTGGTCGGCCGATCATGTCTGTGGACTGAGGCACCGGTCAGTATTTGGCAAACGCAGCGTGTAGCCCCGGCGTCCATGAACCCTAGTGCTGGTTCCTCGGGTAAAGGTCGTCAAACCGGAAGCGAGAAAAGGAGGGTTCTCTCCCACCTATCCGTGGGACCGCAAAAGGAACTTCGACTTAGGGTTTAGCGTCAAGTGGCGCAAAGGTCGACTGCTTCGCGTTGGGCGTAGCGTCCAGGGCGAAACGACGCGCCCTTTCGTACATAGGTGCAAAGCAACGCGTATCTGAAATCCCCGGATCGGTTCGCATACGATCCGTGCACGAAATGCGCGTGCAGATAAACCACCGAACCTTTTCGTGCTGCGATGTCCACGCGTTCGTACTTTTCTGGAAGCACCGTCTCTTCGTTATTTGCGTTGGGGTCTTGCCCCTCGACTTGGCCGAGGTGGAGTCGGCGAACAGGAAGCCGCCCTTCGCGATGGGATCCCGGGTATCCGTAGAGACCACCGTTCTCGGCGGACACATCCGTCAGCGCTATCCACACGGATGCAAAGCTGTTTTCCTCCGCCTCGACAAAGAAATTGTCCTGGTGTCCAGCAAATCCGCGCACGCCCGGCTGTGCGTAAAAGAATTCCGTTTGCAAGCCGCAAGGTGGGCCTCCGACCAGCCGCGCGACCGTCTGGACGATAACCGGGTATTTCATGGCTTGGAGGAAAACTGGGTCCGTGCGATGAGGCTGCATTGCGGGCCGGTAATCGCCAGCCTGCACCTGCGAGAGATTCCGGCCCGCAACGACCAACCGGTCGCAAAGATCATGCGGGAGAGCATCCTCCTCGATGAAATAACCGTTCTCACCATACCAGTGAAGTGCAGCCTCTGCGTGCTTGGAGAACGAAACCTTCATAAACCTCCGACTCTGAAGGAGATGAATCTTCCGGGCCGGTTAACTCACATTATTTCAATCCGCGCCTGCAGGCAAAGCTGGCCATATAAGTGAAAAGTAGATTCTGCTAAAATCCTTATCTTTGCTCGCGTGACCGCGCGCGCCTTTCGTTTTCTTCCAGGAGCAAGAGGTATCTGAAGCAGGCGACGAGCGTGCTGCCTCCAACTTTTCCACTGGTTGCAATGAGCTCCGTCAGTTCTTCCTCTCCGAAGAAAATCAGCTCGCCGGATCCGACTTCCGGACAGCGCATTGCACCGGCACCTACTGGTTTCGCGTCCTGAGCCAGGAAGAGTGCAACGCGCGCCGCAATAAGTCCCGCGTCGGGCAGGAACGTGCCAAGCGGAATAAGGTCGCCAGGCTTGCACGTCAGCGCTGCTTCTTCGCGTAATTCGCGCAGCGCCGTCTCTTCGGGTGTTTCTCCGGCCTCCACAAAACCTGCTGGAGCTTGCCACACTTCCGTGCCCACGTGGTGCCGGTATCCACTCATCAGTCCGATGCGGCCCCCTACTTCCGGCAGCACACAGATGCCGGCGATCTCATCCGCGTGACGCACCCGAGGTTGAACCACCAGGAAGTCTCCGATTGTGCTGCCATCGGGCTGCTCAATCGTGTCGAAGAACACCTCGAACCGCTCATTCACGCACGCGAGTCGACGCTGAATCAGCCTGTACCGGTCCGGGCCATTCTTGGCAGTCACACCTTTGTCCTCTGGATCGCGTCCTCACGGACGTTACGACGCCACCAGGCGAGGGTTTTTTCGATGCCCTCGTCAAGGGCCGTACACCGACGCCACCCCAGATCCGCCTCAGCCTTCGAGCAGTCGAGGCATACGCTGGTCGGGATACTCGGCTGGGAAAGATCGTGCTCGATCGAAAGACCGCGTCCCGACTTTTCCACGATTCGCCGCACAAGATCATTCACCCTCACCGCTTCACCGTAACCGCAATTATAGATTGCGAACGGCACCCGCTGCCGCTCGATCGCGCGCTCAACGAAATCCACCAGATCGCCCACGTAGAGCACGTCGCGCGCCTCCTCGCCGGTGCCCCACACGATGATTCGGCCCTCCTTCGCAGTCATGACCTTAGTGATAGTGGCCCCGAACATATGGCTCCGATCAAGGTCAAACTTGTCATGCGGCCCGTAAATGTTCGAATGGCGGATCGCGGTGTAGCGCGTTCTGCCGAGACTCGCGTAGAACTCGCACATCTTTTCAACGTACAACTTGGTCCAACCTGCTCCGAAATATCGTGGATGAATCGCCTCGTTCGCGTCGAAGTCCTCCTCTTTGAGCGCCGATGGGCTCGACGGATACATAATCGCGCAGCTGAAAAAGATGACATGCTTCACGTGCTGCTCGTGCGCCAGCCGGAACAGGTAGGAGTTCATCACTGCATTGTCCGTAGTGTGGATGTAAGGGCGCGTAACGATGTCTTTTGCCCCCGAAGTCGTGGCCGCCGCCTGGATCACCACATCCATGCCCCGAATGACGCGCTCCACTTCCTCTTGCCGTGTCAGATCTGCCCGTACCCATCGGAGGCCGGGACATTCGAAAGCTGGGCGGCGGTGATACACACCAGTTACGTCACAGTCGCCGCGCCTGCTGAAGTGTACGGCCATATTGCGACCTATGAAGCCCGTCGCGCCACACACGACGATTCGCTTCGTCATGATTTTGCCTATGGACATCGATACCTCTCAGCGCCCACCATGCACAGGGACGATCGCGCCAGTAATGTAGCTTGCCTGGTCCGAGAGCAACCACAGGATCGTTTCGGCGACCTCTTCCGCCGTTCCCATCCTCCCCATCGGAAGCCCGCGCTCTATCTCGGCGCGGTGTTCAGGCGTCAGACCGGCGTGCTGGTCCGTGTCTATGATTGCCGGGCTCACCGCGTTGATGCGGATGCCCTCGGGTGCGAGTTCCCGAGCAATACCGATCGTCATGGCGTTGACGCCCGCCTTCGCGGCGGCATAGGCGGATAGTCGATTTCCGCCAAACCGGGCGGCTTCGGAGGACACGTTCACGATCGCGCCGCCCTGGCCACCGCACGTCTTGGCCATCCGCCGGACGGCTTCCTGGACACAGTGAAAGGTACCGAGGACATTCACGGCGATCACTCGATGGAGGACGTTCACGTCAAGCTGCCTAATCTCTGCCAATTCCCCTCTCACGCCAGCACTGTTGACCAGCGCGTGCACGCGTCCAAACACCTTATCCACGTTTTGGAAGAGTTCCTCGACCGCGCCCGGATCCGCAACATCTGCGGCGCAGGCAGTGGCTTCCCCTCCAGCGCGCCGGATTCCTGCGACGACCGACTCCGCAAGCGCATCATTAGTCGCATAGGCAATCGCTACGCGATAGCCCCTACCGGCGGCAAGCCGAGCGGTCGCTGCGCCGATCCCGCGGCTCCCGCCCGTAACAACCATGACGCGCCCGCGAGCCACTTCAGGCGTCACCGGTTGCCCCAGGAAGGTAGGCCGTCCGATACAGACGTTGTAGCGCTTTTGCGCCAGGTCCGAACTCGCTCATGCTTGTTCACCCAAGTTCCGAGACAGACCGAATGGTAAATTGTTGATGCGATCCTCATGGCCGAAACCCTAGTCGTACTACCGCGTCAAGAATCGGTAGCCTTCTTGCTTAACGCGCGTGCGCCAATAGTCCAAAAGATCCTGCATCGTTTTCTCGAACGGGACTTCGGGTTTCCATCCAGTATGCTTTCGAAATTTCGAGGTGTCAGGGACCTGCAGATCGGCATCTATGGGGCGCAATCTTTCGGAATCAACCTCTATTTTGATACGACCCGGAACTGTCGAGTAGCCAATAAGCGTGTCCAGTATTTTGCCGACAGTCGCGGTGTGCGTGCCACCGATGTTGTAATAGGCACCGGGCACGGGATTCACGGTCACGAGCATGTAATAAGCCCGCACCGCGTCGCGCACGTCTGCGATCGTGCGGAGGGACTGAAGATTTCCCACCCGGACTACGGGAGGAATAAACTCGTGCTCGATCATCGCAATCTGCTTTGCGAAGGTCGATTCTGCGAATACATCGCCCCTTCGAGGCCCAGTATGTGTGAACATCCGGGTGACCATGACGCTCATGCCATACGCTTCAGCGTAGAAACGCCCCACGAGATCGGTACCCACCTTCGAAATCGCGTACGGCGAAGCTGGGTGGAATGTACATTCCTCGTCAATGGGGAGGTGCTCCTTCGGCACTCTCCCGAAAACCTCCGAGGATGAGCAAACGTGGATAACCGCCTCGGGCTTGAACCCGTGCAACGCCTCGAGCACGCGGACCGTTCCCTGGACGTTGGTGTCGAGTGTATCGAGAGGCGATTCGAAGCTCGTGCGCGGAAAGCTCTGGGCGGCGAGATGGAAAACGTAATCAGGCGACGCTTTGCGCACTACGTCCTGTACCGAAAGTGTATCGCGCAGGTCGCCGTAAAGCAGGAACACGCGGTCACCCCGGTTGACGCGAGGGATCAAGGGTTCGATGTTGTCGAGCGGGCTGCGCCACCGGCACATGCCGTAGACGTCCCATTCCGTGTGCTCAAGTAGGTATTCGGCAAGGTGGGAACCTACCATGCCGGTGATGCCGGTGATAAGGGCGCGTGCGGGTGCCATGGCCCTCCTAATGTAACCCTCATTCCGCCATGAAACCGGCAGTCTCGCTGCTGGCGCGATCCCGGACCCCAACAGTGAGTGCTTGGTGACTGCCGAAAGAAAAGCCGTTCCGCATGGGCGTCGATCTATCTGCTCGCGATAAGGGTCTGGCCCGGATACATACGTTCCCCAGATTCTGCGGCCAGCACGGCGAACTCGACGACTTCGCCGTGATCGAGGCGTAGCACTCGGTTACAGTTTTTCCGGATCTGATCCTCGGAGTGACTCGCCAACACGAGGATCTTTGCCTGGTCGAGCACGCGCCGGAGTCGTTGCTGAGCCTTCTCGGTGAAAGAGGCGTCGCCAGCGCTCAGCCACTCATCCATCAGAATGATGTCGGCATTAACACAGGTTGAAATTGCAAACGCGAGCCGCATCGCCATCCCGCTGGAGTAGGTTCGAACCGGCATGTGGATGTAGTCGCTTAATTCGGAGAATTCCCGGATTTCATCCACCAATGGGGCTATTTCCTTCGGCTTCATGCCCATGACCGCCGCGCGAAGAAAGATGTTCTCATAACCGGTTGCCTCGGAATCCATACCCAGCGTGATGCTGAGCATCGAGGCCACTCTCCCCTTTATTTCGATCGAGCCGCTCACCGGCTCGTAGGCACCCGCAATGACCTCCAACAGCGTCGTCTTTCCGGCGCCGTTATGCCCGACAAGACCCAGGCGGTCCCCTTCACGCAGCTCGAAGCTGACTTGATTGAGCGCTCGCACCAATACGTGCTCGCCCGCATCCTTCGCGAGGAGTCCGCCAGTCGCGGCTCGGATCACGGCATTCTTCAGCTCCCGTGCGTTCGCGCCAAAAATCGGAAACTCGACCACAAGGTTGTTCGCGCGAATAAGTGCCATCGCTACACCCAGTAGGGGACTCGCGCACGGAAGCGCTGGAAAACTCCAAGCATGATGAGATACCCGATGAACGTAGTCGCGATTACGGCCATCCACGACAGCACGGGCGGTGCCTCGCCTAGCAGCGGCCGACGCACAATCTCGAGGAAATGGAATAACGGATTGATGTCGGCAATCCAACGATTGCTGCCCAGCATGTCGGGCGTCCAGAGAATCGGTGTAAGGAACATCGTCACCGTCACGAGGCTATTGACAACTGGCGGGATATCCCGGAAGCGAGCGCCCAGCAGCCCGAGGAGTACGCCGAGCCAGATACCATTCAACGCGATCACAAGCACACTAATCGGCACAAGCAACAGGTACCATGCGGTCTTGGGCGGGTAGATGAACAGCACAACGACTACGATGACAAGGTTGTGCGCAAGGATGAGCAGGCTCTTCCACACCACGCGCATGACGTGCACTGTGAGCGGCAGTTTCATGTGCTTGATGTAGTTTTCCGACGTAATGAACGACATGGACGCTTCGGTAATCAGCCCAGACACAAAGATCCAGACCACCATACTGGTGGCAAGGTGGGCGAGATAGGGCGAGGTCGGCTGTCCAAAGAGCTTACCATAGAGCGGCCCCATGCCACCGATCATGACCCCGGTGCTTAACGTTAGCCAGAAAGGGCCGAGCACCGAGCGACGGTAACGCTGCTTGACTTCGAGCCAACCTAGCATCGGCCAAAGATAGATCGCGCAGATTCCCGACTTAAGGTCGCTCAATGCGAGACCCAGTCGTCTGTACAAATCCGGAGACAAAATACCCCTACTTGATTCTTTAAACGAAAATTCTAACATTCGCAGGCGCTGAGAATTAAGGTTCATGCCATCTCGTCCAGGTGAAAAGCGGTTAAACGAAATCTTTTGAGTCTTTCAAGTGCCGTCGATCTGGTCCGGGTCGGCCAAAACTCCGTTGGCGCAGTCGCATCACACTGCCGCAGGTTCGAAGAAATAATCCTTGGCTACTTATCACAATGCTCTCTCCAAGACTTGCAATCATCAAGCCGACAGTTACCCAAGTAAAACATCGGCAATGATAGATTAGGATGCTTTTGCAATGCTAACTCGCGGCCCTTGTTCTGAATTCTTTGAACGGTCCTACACTCTGGACTGCTCGTGCCTGCTCTTCTGCCGAGTAGTCATCTTCCGGCTCGTAGAAAATGACCTGAGTGCCCTTATTTTCAAACTTGAAAGGTACACAAATCAGTTTATTCAAGCTCCCGCGCACGTTCTCCTGGTTCTGAGGAGGAACAAAGAGCAACATGAAGCCACCTCCGCCCGCACCGATCAGTTTGCCGCCAAGGGCACCGGCGCGCATCGCTTCCTCATAGATCTGCTCGACGTCAGGGTTCGACACCTTCGAACTTAGGGCCCGCTTTGCCTTCCAGCCTTCGTGGAGCAGCCTGCCGAAACTAGTGATATCCTGACCAGTATTGAGGATCGACATAGCCTCGCTCACCATATCGCCGATCAGCCGTAGCTGCTGCTCATTTTTGTGAACGCTA
>WNGD01007770.1_pt1 | contig 10069 bp, 10 predicted proteins | sample 5400671 | NCBI WGS metagenome assembly WNGD01 (sample SAMN13153369, study PRJNA577476) | soil metagenome | isolation source: 40 cm soil or saprolite under grassland replicate 2 | place: USA:California | collected 2016-06-15
AGCGGTGGGACGCTCGTGGAGGAGATCTCGCCTCTAGCTCAACATGTCGCCGTCGCCCTCGCCGCCCCGGTGGGCCTCGCGCTCGTGCTCGTTGCGCCGGGCCTGGCTCGTGGCCGCCATCGCGCCTGGCAGGTTGCGATCGCGCTGCTCGCCGGATCGGCGATTCTCCACCTGCTGCATGCCGATTACGGCGCCGCTCCGGTCGGACTGCTCGCGCTCGCGCTCGTGGCGCGGCGCCACGACTTCGAAGGGCCCGGCGACCCGGGAGCCCAGCCGCGTGTGCTCTTCGCGGCCTCCTTTGCGCAGGCGTGATCGCGGCCTACGGCGTCGCCGCGGTCTGGATCAACCGCGCGGAGGCCGACCGGCCGTTCTCGCTCGGCTTCGCGCTGCGGGAGACCGGGAGCTCCCTCGTCGGCCTCCATCTTCGCGGGTCCGAGCACCTGACCGGCGACTTCGGCGCGTGGTTTGTCCTCTCGGTGCCGGTGCTCGGCCTGCTGGCCGCCGGCTGGCTCCTGCACGCCTGGCTCGCCCCCTGGCGGCACCGTGTTCGCCAGCAGGCCCGCGAGCAGGAGCTGGTGCGATCACTGATCGCAGCCTGAAAAACGAACACGCTCACCCCGTTCGTGCTGCAAGCGGACAAGTCGTACTTCTTCAGCGAGGACAATCGCGCGTTCCTCGCGTACCGGGTGGTCGGCGGCGTCGCGATCGTCTCGGGCGACCCGGTCGGACCGCCTGCCGCATTCGAAGAGCTCGTCCGGGCGTTCATCGCGTTCGCCCACACGCGCGACTGGCGGATCGCGATACTGGGCGCTTCGGAGCGATGGCTCGGGCTCTACCGGGCGCATGGCCTGCACGCGCTCTACCACGGCGACGAGGCGGTGATCGACATCGCCGCGTTCTCGCTCGAAGGCCGGCCGATCCGGAAGGTCCGCCAGTCGGTGCACCGGCTGCAGCGCGCCGGCTATCGGGCGAGCGTCTTCTATCCGCACGAGATCGACGCCGCCCTGCGCTCCCGGCTCGAGTCGGTGGCGAGCGAGTGGCGAAACGGAGAGCCCAACCGCGGATTCGCGATGGCGCTCGACGCGCTCTTCCGGCTTGAAGACGAGGACGCCGTGTTCGTGATCGGCTTCGGGCCGGACGGCTCGCCCGCCGGCTTCCTGCACTTCGCGGTCTCGCACGCAGGCTCGGCTTTGTCGCTCTCATCCATGCCGCGGCTGCGATCGACGCCGAACGGGTTCATCGAGTGGCTGGTCTGCGAAGCGGTCGACTGGGGACGGGGGCACGGGCTCGAGCGGCTCTCGCTCAACTTCGCCCCGTTCGCGGCGCTGCTCGCGCCCGAGGCCGAGCTCTCGAAGCTCCAGCGAGTCGAGCGACGCGCCCTGCTGGCCCTCAAGGGTCGGTTCCAGCTCGACAATCTGCTTCTGTTCAATCGCAAGTTCTTTCCCGGCTGGGAGCGTCGGTTCGTCGTCTACGAGCGTCGCCGCGACCTGCCTCGAGTCGGCATCGCAGCCCTCGCGGCCGAGGCGTATTTGCCGTTCAGCGGGAAGAAGGAAGAGTGACCGTATCGCTCGCGTTGGGCCTCGCTCTGGCTCTCGCTTCGGCGGTTGCGCTCAACTGGGGTTTCTTCACACAGCACGGAGCGGCGGCGGGGATGCCACGGCTGACGGTTCGCCGTCCGCTCCGATCGCTGATGCTGCTGTTCGCCAGCAGGCGGTGGCTGGCGGGATTCGCGACGGGGATCGCCGGCTGGGCTCTCTACGTCGCGGCGCTCGCGCTCGCGCCCCTCTCGCTCGTGCAGGCCGTCTCGGCAGGCGGCATTGGCGTGCTCGCGCTGCTCGTCCGGCGAGCCACCGGCATCCGGCTCTCGGGCCGGGAATCGGCCGGGACCGCCCTGGCGGTCGGAGGCCTGGCGCTGCTCGGAGCCTCCCTTGCCGGACGCAGCGCGGGTGGGTCGTCGTCGTCGTCGTGGGTCGCGATCGTCGTCTGGATCTCTGCCTCGCTGCTCGCGGCCGGGCTCGCGGCGGGCTTCGGAGAGTGGGCGCTCGCCGCCGGGGCCGGCCTCGGCATGGCCGCCGGGTTGCTCTATGCCGCCGGCGACGTGGCCACGAAGGCAGCCGTCGTGGGCGGTGTGGCTCTCTTCTTCGTGCCCGCCGTGCTCGGCCTGCACGGCCTCGCGTTCGTCTCGCTCCAGCTCGGCTTTCAACGTGGGGGCGCTCTGGCGACGGCCGGCTTGGCGACGCTCCTGACAAACTCGTTGCCGATCGCGGCCGGGACGCTCGTCTTCGCCGAGCCGGTCCCCGGAGGCCTCGCGGGAGCGGCTCGGGTTCTCGCCTTCGTCGCCGTCGTCGCCGGCGCCGCGGCACTGGCCCGCTCTCCGGGAGGCGCTGAGCGGAGGCGTCCACTAATGTCCGTTCGATGGCGGGTCGAATCCGGTCGATCCGCGGCGCGGCCGCCTGGGTCGACCGTGTCGGGCTCGCTGTCCTCTACCCGAACGACGACCTACTCCTGCCCTCGCTCTGGGAGGCCCTGACCGGCCGGCAAGACGTGGACTGGGCGGTGCGCGAGGACGGCGGCCGCTTCGTCGACTTCACGCCCGACTTCGCCCGCGTGTGGCGCTGGAAGGACGACCTGCCGGAGCAGCGCCTCGTCTGCGCGGGTAAGCATCTCGGCGGTCGCGCATCGCTCGTCTCGCTCAAGCTGCTTCCGGCGCTCTACTCGCTCACGGGCCGCCGCGGCAAGCCGGAGGACTTCCGCGACGAGGAGCTGTCCCCGGTCGAGCTCGACGTGGCGGAAGCCGTGCTCGCGAACGGGCCGGTGAGCACCGCCGACCTGCCCGAGCTCGTCGCCCACGAGCGGAAGCGGATCTCTGCCGCGACCGACCGGCTCCAGCGCCGGCTCGTCCTCACCGCTGCGGGAAGGCAGGAGCGCGATCGGGGCTGGCCGGCGGTCGTCCTCGACGTCCTTCCGCGGCGCTACCGGCAGGCACTGCGCGGTCGCCTGCCGAAGCCGGATGACGCGCGCTCGGAGCTTGCGGCGACCGTCCTTCGCTCTGCGAGCGAGGTCTCGGCCGCCGATCTCACCGCCGTGATCGGCGGCACCCGCCGCGAGGCGGCATCCGCGCTCGACCGGCTCGTCGAGAAGGGTCTCGCCCACGCGCGCGAAGCAGACGGCTACGTGCTCTGGATCTCAGCCGCCTAAAAGGGGGAGGCCGGAGGGCGGCTGCGGGCCTACAGTCAGCAAGCGGGAGGTTTTCATGCGGCCCGAGGCGACGACATAGTGCTCACAGAGCTCGCAGCTCCGACCGAGTTCGGCACCGGCCTGCGTGCTCGGCTCGAGCTCGTCCGCGAGCGCCAGGAGGACTTTGCGCGTGAAACTCTTCTGAAGCTGCCCGTGCCCGCGCGGCGCGACTTCTCGCCGGAGCTGGCCCTCGTCTCGCCGGATCTCGAGCCAGGCTTCATCCTCGAAGGTCTCGCGGAGACGCTCCTGGGAGCACACGAGGTGCAAACCGCTCCCCTGGGCGCCCTCCTCACAGAAGCGGGGCTCCTGGACCGGACCGAGATCGACTACGCACTCGCGTGCGCGCGCGAGAGCGGGAAGCGGCTCGGCGAGGTTCTCGTCGAACACGGCCTCGTCTCTCCGCAGGAGGTGGTCCGGCTGGTTGCGGCTCAGCGGGGGCTCCCCTTCGTCGACGTGCGGCGAATGGCGATCGACCCGGCCGCCGCGAAGCTCTTCCCGGCCGAGCTCGCACATGACTTCAGGTCTCTCCCGATCGGGTTCGTGCGCGGCCTGCCCGTGGTCGCCGTCGCCGATCCGACCGACGACGATGCGATGCACGGAACCCGCTCGGTTTTGCACTGCGTGCGCTTCGTCGCCTCGCCCGAGGACGCGATCCTCTTTCAGCTCGCACGCGTCTACATTCCCGGGTCGCAGGGCGACGGCAGCCTGCCCGTCGGGTAAAACGGTGGTGTGAGACTTGGGCTGGTTGCTGCGGGCGCGCTTCTCCTAGCCGGGCTGGCCGCGCCGGATAGGCATGCCGCCCAGGTGCGCGTCCGGGTGACGATGACTGCCGAGCTCTGCGCAGCGGTGCCCGCCCGCCTTCAGCCCGGTGACACGGTGTTCGTCTTCACCGACCGAACTCGGCGCCCCAGCTTGTTCACGATCGACGGGCGTCACACGAGGTACGTGGCTCCTCGGCGCTCGGCGACGATGCGCCTGCGGCTCACGAGAAACGGCATCTATCGGTTCTTCTGCATCTCGCGGGGCCCGCGGCGCATCGTTCGCACGGGCGTCGTCGCCGTCAGCCCGCGGCCGGTCCCGCCTCCGCCTCCGCCGCCGTAACCCAAGCCGGCGCGGGTCTTCTCGGACCGCCGCGACATCCCGCTGGCGGTTATAGGGTGGCCGCGGACAACAACGGAAGAGGGCACAGGTGAGCTCGCAATGAGCCGCCACGAAGAGACATGGTCGTGGACACGTCCGGCCTCTGGAGAGCGTTTTGGCTCCGAGGGCTCAGGAGGGACGATGTGTCGGTAATCGGCTTCCAGGTTCGTACCGCCGTACTCACTCCCAGCACCTACGTCGTCTCGGTCAGCGGCGAGATCGACATGCACAGCTCGCCCGCACTCGAGGAGGAGCTGAACTGGGTGCTCGGCAACGGTGCCGACAATGCGATCGTCGACCTCGTGGAGGTCGGATTCGTCGATTCGACGGCGCTGAAGATCCTGCTCGAAGCTCTGCCGAGATTCGCCGACCGTGGAGGCGAGCTCATTCTCGTCTCGGATGATCGCCGCGTGCAGAGGACCCTCGAGATCACAGGACTGGCCGGGAAATTCGCCGTCGAGACGAGCCTGGCCGATGCGATTGCCCGCATCATGGTCCCGGAGAGCGAGGCCCGCAGAGACGCGGAGGGCTAGGAGGGACAGTCACCCCCTAGCTTCGGGCTCGGAACGCCGAAAACAGAGGGATGAGACGGCGCTCCCCCTCAAGCGCCTTCACTTGCGCTGGCTGCTGTGCTCGCGGCGCTCACTGGACCCTTAGGCCGATCCTCCCTCGTTCGGGTATCCAGCGGAGGCCGCTGGAGGGCGATCTCAACTCAGGCGGATGAACTCTGCGCCCTCTATCACCGCGGCACCATCGATCGTCGACGAATCGGCATTCCAGGCGTTCGAGCGAAGCGGGCTCCTCTCACGGGCGGCGCCGTTCCTCGGCGCCATGGCGCTCGCGATCGCGGTCTATCCGCTGCCACCGAACGGAGACGAGCCCAACGCCCTGCTGGCGGCCGTCGTCCTCAACGCGCTCGTTCTGATCAGCGCGCTCGCGATGCCGTGGCGGCGGCTGCCGCATTTTGCGCAGATCGTGCCTCCGTTCGCATACTTCCTCGTCATCGCCCTCCTGCGCGAGGCCGACGGCGGCAGCACCTCGGCCTACGCCGTGCTCTCGATGCTCCCGGTGTTCTGGCTCGCTCTCTACGGCACGCGCCGTCAGCTCGCGGTGAGCATCGTGGGTGTCGCGTCGGTCTTCCTGATGCCGCTGCTCATCGTCGGGGCGCCCGAGTATCCGACAAGCGAATGGACGCGCGCGCTCCTCTGGATCTGCGTCGCGCCGATCGTCGGGTTCACGGTGCAGTCGCTCGTCCGGCAGCTCCGCGATCGTGCGGACGAGGCTGCCCGTCGCGCTGAGGAGCTTCAGGTCAGCCAAGAGGAGACGCGCAAGCTCGTCGTCAGTATGGCGGCCGTGACCGAGGCGACTCGCGAGATCGCGCGAACGACCGACTCGCGGCTCGCCCGCGAGGTCATTTGCTCGGCGGCGTGCACGGTCACAGGCGCCCGCTTCGCCAAGCTCATGGAGCGCGATCCCGGCGGCGACCTCGTCATGACCGCGAACTACGGGCTCCAGGGTGCCCCGCCGCTCAAGGTGGCAGTCGAGAGCGAGACATCAGGCGCCGGCAGCACGTTCCTCTCGAAGACTCCACTCTTCATCGAGGACGCCCGCGGGCACGAGCAGATCCTGCAGCGTGTCGTGCAGGCGGCCGGCGCGGTCTCGATGCACTTCGAGCCCGTGCTCAGGAACGAGGAGACCGTCGCTGTGCTCGTCGTCGGTTGGAACCGGCAAGTCGACGGCTCGGGACGGATTGCCGCATCCATGCGCATGCTCGCGGCCGAGACCGCGATGGCTCTCGAGCGCTCCGACCTCCTGGCCCGGCTCGAGGCCAGTGCGCGAACGGACGAGTTGACCGGGCTCCTCAATCGCCGCGCCTGGGACGAGCAGCTGCCGCGGGAGATGGCACGGGCCCGGCGACAGACCGATCCGCTCTGCGTCGCAATGCTCGACCTGGACTTCTTCAAGAACTACAACGACCAGCGCGGCCACTAGGCGGGTGACCGGCTCCTCAAGCAGAGCGCTTCTGCCTGGGCGGCCGAGCTGCGCGCGAGCGACACGCTCGCCCGCTACGGGGGCGAGGAGTTCACCGTCGCGCTCCCGGGCTGCACGCTCTCCGATGCGAAGACGATCGTGGAGCGGCTGCGCGCGGCGATGCCCGCTGATCAGACCGTGTCCGCCGGCGTCGCCTGCTGGAACGGCCGCGAGTCGGCCGAGGAGCTCGTCGGCCGGGCCGACGCGGCTCTCTACGAGGCGAAGCGGATGGGCCGCGACCGTCTCGTCACCGCAGGCGGAACTCCGCCGGGCGAGCTCAGCTCTGTAGGCCTCTAGCCCCGATCGGCGACGCCTAGGCGGGCGGGCGCAGCACCGCGAACTGATCGGTCACTTCGAGCCGCGGCGCGCTGAAACGGAACAGCTCGGCCGGCCTGCCGCCGGTTCGACCCGACCCGCGGCGCTTTCCGGTCGGTTCGAGGACGCCGCGACGCACGAGCACCCGCTGAAGGTTCGTCGCCGAGACGTCGTGGCCCAGCGCCGCCCTGTAGATGTCGCGTAGCTCACTCAGCGCGAACGTCTCGGGTGCGAGCGCGAACCCGATGTTCGTGTAGGAGAGCTTCGCGCGCAGCCGCTCGCGGCCGGCGAGGGTGATCGCGCGATGGTCGAACGCGAGCTTCGGCAGCCGGTCGACCGAGTGCCAGTCAGTGTCCTCGGGGAGAGCGGGATCGACTCCACGCGGGACGAGCCCCAGGTACGCGGTTGCGAGCTGCCACTCCTTCGGGTTCCGCGTGGGATCGCTTCGAGTCTCGAGCTGCTCGAGATGAGAGAGCTCGCGGACATCGACCTTCGCGGCGAGGTGCTTGCGGATCGACTGCTCCAGCGTCTCGCCCGGCTCGAGGTAGCCGCCGGGGAGGGACCACGCGCCGGCAAACGGGTCTTTCGCCCTCTGCCAGAGGAGCACCTGGAGCTTCCCTGCACGCACCTGAAAGACCACGGCGAGAGTGGCGTGGAACGGTTTGGTAGACTCGGCCATAGTTTTCGACTACGAGTCTAAAACTACCTGAAAGGAGCGGACGTTGGGAGTCGCCGAGGTCGCAGTTCCAGGCCCGAAGCGTGACGTGGAGGAGGTGCTCCGCGAGCACGGCTTGACGAGGTTCCACCGCAAGGCCGTTCTCGTCACCGGCGCGGCGTGGACGTTCGTCGCGATGGAGATCTTGCTCGTCGGCTTCGTCGCTCCGATCTTTTCGGGCCTCTGGCACCTCGACGGCCGGATGCAGGGGCTCGTCAACAGCGCCGCGCTCGCCGGCTCGCTCGTCGGCAGCCTCACGCTCGGCCGCCTCGCCGATCGGATCGGCCGCCGCGCGATCTTCCAGTACTCGATTCTCTGGTACGCGTCCTTCACGGCCATGACCGCGCTGAGCTGGGGGCCCTGGTCGGTGATGACGTTCCGCTTCCTCGCCGGGCTCGGGCTCGGCGGAATGCTCGTCGTCGACCCGTCGATGCTCGCCGAGTACCTGCCGCCGCAGCGCCGCGGCCGGCTGCTCGTCTTCCTCGACTTCTGGTGGCCTGTCGGCCTGCTGCTCGCGACCGGGCTCTCGTTCCTCTTCCTGGGGCCGAACTTCCATCGATTCGGCGACTGGAGCTGGCGCTACCTCTTCCTCGCCGCGGCCTTCCCGGCGTTTCTCGCCTTCCTCGTTCGGCGAACGCTGCCCGAGAGCCCGTACTTCCTCGCCCGCCACGGCCGCGCTCGCGAGGCCGCCGAGGTGCTGAGCGAGATCGCGGGCGAACGCGTGGAGGAGGGTGACTTCGAAGCGCCGTCCGAGCCTCGCTCGTCGATCCGCGATCTGGTCACCGGAGCTTTGCGCACCCGCGCGATCACGACCGCATTGGTCTGGATCGCGCTCAACGTCTCGTACTACGGCCTCTTCCTCTGGCTCCCGTTCGTGCTCCAGGGCGAGAAGAGCTTCCACATCGACCTCTATCTGCTCCTGACTCTAAGCGCGCTGTCGCAGTTCCCGGGGTACGCGGCCGCGATCTGGCTCGTCGAGCGGATCGGGCGGAAGCCGACACTGGCGACGTTCTTGCTTCTCGGCGGTCTCTCCGCCTACGCCTTTGCCGTCGCGGACTCGGCCGGCGTCTACGTGACCGCGCTCTTCTTCGTCGGCTTCTTCAACCTCGGCGCGTGGGGAGCGGTCTATCCGTACACGGCCGAGCTCTTTCCCACGCGGCTGCGCTCGAGCGCGTTCGGCCTGATGGAGGGCGTGGGGAAGGCGGCAGCGATCGCGGGTCCGTACATCTTCGGACACCTCAAGGACGCGACCGGTAGCACGACCTGGTCACTGACCTTCGTCGCGATCGTGATGGCGGCCGGCGGTCTCGTCGCAGGCGTGTTCGGTCGCGAAACGCGCGGCCAGAAGTTCGCCTAGCCGCCTGCGACGGCCGCGACGACCCTGACGGTCTCGCCGCCGCGGAGCTCGGCTTCTAGGCCGCCGCGATGGCGCGCGTCGGTTCCGTCGATGTACACGTTGACGAGCGGGCGCAGCTCGTCCTGCTCGTCGAACAGAAGGTCGCGCACCGGCAATGCGCGCAGCGCGGCACCGACAGTCGGCGCGTCGAGCTCGAACTCCTTCTGACCGCCCGCCTGGTCGGCGAGCAGCCCGGGCAAGAGGACGGTTACGGCCATCGGGATTGATCCGGATTGGGTCGACCGGTCATTTCCGACGGCCACACGAGCGAAGCCCGTGCGGGCTGAGGTCGGCGCCGCAAGCGGCGCCTTAGTCCCACTCCGCGATTTCGACCGACAGGATCGGCGGCAGCTGCGACGCGGCCTCGATCCACTCCTCGCCCTCGTTCGGCGACACGAAGACGGATCCGCTCTGTGTGCCGAGGTAGACGCCGGACGGGTCGAGCCGGTCGTAAGACATGCCCTCGCGCATCACTGCGCCCCAGGCCGGCTCGGGAAGGCCCTTCGAGCTCAGCTGCCAGCTCTTGCCGCCGTCGGTCGTCTTGTAGACGCCGAGGCGCCCGTCGGAGGTGACGCGATTCTCGGCGCCGTCCTCGGGAACGACGAGAGCGACGTCGGGATCGCGCGGATGGAGCGCGAGCGGGAAGCCGAAGCCGTTCGGCAGCCCGTTCCCCTCGAGCCGGTCCCAGTTCTCGCCACGATCGTCCGAGCGATATACGCCGCAGTGGTTCTGCTGCCAGAGGCGCTCGGGCTTCGCCGGGTGGACGAGCAGCTTATGCACGCACTGGCCGACCTCGGGAAAGGGATCGTCCGGCATGAAGTCGGCCGCCGTGCCCTTGTTCGCGGGCGTCCACGAATCGCCGCCGTCCTCGCTGCGAAAGACCCCGGCGGCCGAGATGCCGACGTACATCGTCTGCTCGTTCTCCGGGTCGATCTGGATCGAGTGCGTGCACATCCCGCCCGCGCCCGGCTGCCAGCGCTCGCGCGTGGGGTCCTCGAGGAGGCTCTGCACCAGTTCCCAGCTGTCGCCGTTGTTCCCGGAGCGGAAGAGCACTCCGGGCGCGGCGCCGAGCCAGAGCGTGTCGTCGCTCCCAGGCTCGACGTGCCAGGCCTTCTCGAGCGTGAGCCCGCTCTCCTCGGGTAGCCCGAGGCCCTCGCTTCGCTCCCAGGTCTTGCCGAAATCGGTCGAGCGCTGGACGGTCGCGCCGTAGACGAAGTTGTTCGCCGCGACGTAGA
>WNGD01007772.1_pt1 | contig 10067 bp, 8 predicted proteins | sample 5400671 | NCBI WGS metagenome assembly WNGD01 (sample SAMN13153369, study PRJNA577476) | soil metagenome | isolation source: 40 cm soil or saprolite under grassland replicate 2 | place: USA:California | collected 2016-06-15
AGTGCTGCATTCTCGGAAGTGAGGGGCTCGTAAGGGTGGATTTGATTGCTCATAGCATTCTCCTTCACATGCTTGGTTGAACTCACTACTGCATAAGGTGCTGGTGGCGACAGCACGGGAGCTTCAGCGCTCGGCAAGAATGACCCACCCGTGCTCGCCTGAAGTGACCCACCCTGGAATCAGGATTTAAAACAGGAACAAGGAAGAAGCAGCCAATATCATCCACACCGAAGGTGTGCCGGACCTAGGTGTTCGGGAAAGGTTATGGCAATACACCGTATTTCCTGAGTTTGCCTTCGATGTATCGGATGTAGTCGGGGTCGAGCGGGGTGTGCATGACTTCATCGATGATCGGCACGAAGTAGTTTAGAGAGCGAACGGGCGGAAGCGGCGGGCTGGTTGGATCGCGGAAGGTGCGGCGAGCGGTGGCAAGCATCAAAGCATCCCTGATGACTGAGGGCGGGATGCCACGGTCATAAAGCTCAGCGGCCAGACGCCAGTCCGAGCTCCTGGCACGGCCGAGCGTTCCGGGGGTACAGCAGTAACATTCGATAACCTGTTTGACATACTGCTGTCGGTCCAGCGGCATGGTTGTCATTTTTCCCTGTGCTTTTGCAGAGGGCTCAACCTTGGGGTTCTCTCAACGAAGGGCCATCAATGCGAATCGTGTGACACTGGTGACGCAACCGGCTGAGCATGGCGGTGACCAGCTCTTTGTTGCCCAGGAAGACGTGCCACTGATCGTATTCGAGATTTGTCGTTATGATGGTCGCCTTTCGGCGATAGCGTTCTTCCATCAGCTTGAAGAAGATATTCGTCTGCTCGGGGCGGAGGTTTAGATAGCCCATTTCATCGACCAGCAGGACGTCCACGTTCGCCAGGCGTTTAACGAGTTTGCGTGAGGAGCGATCGGCGATCGAGGCATACATGTCGTCGAACAGGTCCTGCGCCTTGATGAACAAGCCCCGATAGCCGTTCTGTAAGGCCTTCAGCAACAACCCCGATGCCAAACCCGTCTTGCCGACGCCGGTATTGCCGACAAGGACGACGTTCTCCGCCTTGGGGATAAACTCGAGTTCCGCAAGCTCGCGGATCTGGCGGCGTGAAACGCCCGGCTGATTCTTGAACGGGAACGACTCCAGAGTCCAAAGCTCCGGGATGCGTGCCTGCTTGACGCGGGATTGCACCCGCCTTTGCTGCTGATCGAGCCACTCGGCCCGGAGAAGCCGTGCGAGGAAATCGGTATAGGAGGGCGAGTTTTTCCGAGCCGCTTCGAGTTCCGCCTCGATGATCTCCGCCATTTTGCGGAGACGCAGATTTTTCAGAAGTTGCTTGATGTCTTCACTCATCATCGTCCTCGCTGTCTTGTGGCTTGATCTGGAAGTATTCGCGCGCGAGCTTGCGCAGGATCATGGTTTCCACCCGCTCCAGGTCATAGAGGCCGTATTGAGCGGCTGACTGGATGGCTTCCAGCAGGACCGAGCGGGGATAGTCGTCCACCAGCCGGAGCAATCGCCGCAGCGGCACCGTGGCGCGGCCGCCGCAATGCTTTTTGAGAGCCTCGATGTAGGGAGCGAGCTCGGGCATTTTCTCAAGCAGAAGTTTTTCTTGCGGTGCCGGATCGGACGGTTTTGGCCCTTGACCGCGCTGCCGCCGATGCTCCGGCAAACGGTACTTGCGGCCGGTAGGCTCGACAATGCGCTTGTGCGTGGCCAGGAGCCGAGGCCCACGGTAGATTTCGATGGTATCTTTGGTTTGGCGCACTTCGACGGGACGCCCGATGAACTCGTCGGGTGCGGAATAGCGATTGGTGTCGACCGCAACGTAGCCTTCCACATCCACCAGGCGATGGTGTAGCAGGTAGACTGGGGGCACCCAGACGGGAAGCGGTTTCAGATGGGAGAGCTCGACGGCAAACAACTCGCGCGGACTTGCTTTGAGGTCGTCTCGGAACTTGGCGTTGACGCGATCGCACCATTCACGCGCCTGCCGATTGGCGTCTTCCCAGTCCCGGAAGGAACGGCCCGCCAGAAAGTTGTTCTCAATATAGGAGAATCTTCTCTCCACGTGCGCGGACCGGTTGGCGTCCCCTTTTTCATGAGCTTGAAACTCGAATCCGTATCTGTCGGCAAAGGCCGCCATCTCCGGCACCGGCACCATAGCGCGGCCGGTCCCCTTCAACACCACCACGTGGGTATTGTCGATCATGCAGATTCCGCAGGTTCCCCGCGTGTACTGGAAAGCATCGGTAAGAAAGACCTTGCAATCGAAGCGAGTGAAGGTAGGAGAAAACTGGAAGAAGAGCATGCGAGAGTAGCAGAAGACGAGCGAGGCGGTCTGCACGGGGTGCAGTTGGGCGTTGATCTTGGCCTTGTGCGGCGAAGTGTCGTGCTGCATTTCCTGGCCGGGCAGAAACTGGTACTCCCCGACCGGTTTCTTAGGTTCGTGCCCTATCTCCTGGCGCCGGCAAAAGGCCGTTAACGCCTGGTAGGAGAACTGGGCGCCTGAAGCGACGAGCTCCTCGTGGACGCGAACCAAGTTCCCCTTACAGCGCTGGTATAACTCAAGGATTTCGTCACGGTATGGCACCGCTCTTTCCGGGCGCACAATCCTCGGTACGGCATCCGAATCCGATCGCAGGACCTGTCGCACTGCGCCCCGTGACAGTTTCATCGCCCGTGCAATGCCGCGGATGCTATGTCCCTGTTGCCGTAGCTTTAGAATCGCCGCTCGCGTGCTCTGATCCAGCATTGTCCATCTCCTTATTGAAGTGTTCTGTCATGCGTTGAATTTCGTGTACGGACTGACGGAGACAGCGAGCCAACTCCTGGCGGTCTTGTTCCGGAAGGTTCCGCAAGGCCCCACGGCGCAGCCGTCGGTCCGCCCGGCGCGCCGTGGAGCTGAGAATCTCAAGATCCGTTAGCAGGCTGTCGCCCGGAACCGGCTCAACGTTTGGGGCCGCCTGAGCCTCCTTTTGGCTCTTCAGAAAAAGGAGCGGCGCCGCAAGCAGGCGTTGACGTGCGACCCAGTTGCCGGTTTGATAAGCCGTGTAGAGGGTGCCCAGGTCGCGGCTGCTGAGCCGGGTCGAACCGATCGCTTCCACGAGGTCGAGGCAGGCCCGTCTGTTGGCGCGCGCCAACGGCACCAGATATTTCGCGGCCGCGTGCGCGACAATCTCGCCGCGGCGCACCTGCTGCTGAATCGAATCGGGAAGCTCCTTGACCAGCGCCAGCCGCCGGCTGACCCAGCTGACCGAATGCCCGAAGCGCCGGGCGAGTTCCTCGAGCGAGAATCCGAACCGGTCGTGCAGTTCCGCCAGCAACCAGCTTTGCTCAAGCGCCGTCTCCGGCTCGGCCGTCTGCATCAGCCGGGTTACGATCAAAGCATCTGCCTCTTCACCCGGCCAGCAGTTGGCCGCGACTGTGTCTCGGGTCAGCCGGCGCAGCGCACGAACCCGTTTGTAACCGTCGATCACGACAAACCGGCCGTCTCCCGGCTCCTTCACAACCACAATGGGCACCTGCTGACCCACTTCTGCCAGCGAGGCCAAAAGCCGGCGCTCTTGTTCCGGGCGGATCACTCTCAGTCTTTCGTAACGAAGTTCGAGTTGATGGAATTCCAGGTTCACCGCTCCGCCCTCGGACCAACAACATGAAGAAGAAGAGAGAACACAGCGGGCCGGTTTCGCCTCGCTCCCGCTCCTCTTACCTCTCCTTGTGGGCAAGCTGAAACTATCGAGACCGCACGGAATCGCGCAATATGTCAGGACTATATCGATGGGTTTTCATCGCCGGGCAGGCTGCCGCTCTCGCCAGCGCCTCTCGCGCTCCAGAACCCGTTCCAGGGCACGGCGACACGCATGGGAACAAAACCTCTGCAGCGGTGACCTCCGGCTGCGCTGGAACACCTCGTAGCATCCGGGGCGATCGCAGGAACACGAAAAAAAATTTTGTTGTGATGACCCTCGCGCCGTTTACGGTAGACGCTTCTTGTTTCTTCCGATCCTTACGGCGCAGTCTGTAACGGCGGCTTTGAGCCTGCCGCTTCTGCTTGCCGCCATCGGACTGGCGGTATTGATGCCGCGCCTTCCACTCCCACCACTGTCGCGCTTGCTCGCGGCATGGTTCGCTGCAATAACGTGTCAGCGGGTGCTCTGGCCGGAAGGTTTGCCCGCAGCCCTTCAGCAAACAGACGCGACTCCGCGGATGGCGAGCACGTCGCTCACGCCACGATGTCTTACCGTCGCTTGTGCCTTGATTTTGTGGATGACTTGAAGGATCTTCAGAAAGGCCCATGGGAGGTGATGCTCCCAGAAGCTCAAGCTCCGAAGGGGATCCGTACCCCTTCGGGGCACTCTCCAAGCAGTGTCCAGGGCTGCCTACTTTAACTCAGAAAAACTCGAATGAAACTAACAGGCAGAAATTACTTTGAAGTCTATGAAGTCGGGTTCGTCAATCAGGCCGACCTTCTTGAGAAGTCCGGAGCCTGCGACAGAGTGCGTTGATGCGGACTCGAACAGCAAATCAGCAGTTGGGCTTGTCACTAAACTGCCGCTTCTTGAGCCGGGTCAAACTTGGATAGCACACCTGGGTCATTCTTGCCGAGCGCTGAAGTTCTTTGGGTTTCAACTGGAGACGCTTCGCGCATCTCGGTGTGATCGTTCGATCGTTGAGGGGAGCGGCCTGGCTTACGCCGCTTTTCTTTGACGTTTTTCCTTTTGGATTAGCAGCTGGGCAATAATCATGAGGTTGTTGGCAAGCACACAAGCGCCCACAAACAGTTCGAATCGCTCCCGTCCCTCGGCCAGACAGCGTTTCATGCCTCGGCCCCGGAATAACACGGAGATGCGGCCTTCAATGCCTGCGCGGAAACGCTGACCTTTTTTGAAGGCAGGGCTCTTTTCGAAAGCTTCGCGCTCCGCGCTCCTTTTTCCACCACACTGAGGAATGCAGACGAGCTTTACGCCGGCATCCTTACATTCCTGGATATTCTCCTCCGTGAAGACGCCCCGGTCGCCACTGTAGAGGTCAGGAGCATAACCGAAAACCGCTTTATGCTGCTCGAGCGAAGGCTTGACGTGGATGCGATCAGAAGGATTGCCGTCCAGCACGCGGTACTGCGTAATCAAGCCTCGCGCACTTTCGGCCAGAAAGATCTTGTGGCCAAACTCGATCGGTTTTTGTATTTTGCCGCGCTTGATCAGATCGGTGTGGGTTTCAAAGATCGAATAGATCTTCTCATTGGCCGGGACCTGCTCGCCCTTGAGCACTCGGCGGCGGGTTTGATCGATGACGCGGTCCCCAAGATGGCTGTAGTGTTCGATCATCCTGCGTAGCTCCTGAATGACCATGTCGTCCATCAGGTCAACGACGTGAACATCCTTCGTTTTTTCGAGCACCTGGCGCGCGTTGCCCACGACCTGTTCCGTGGTGCATATGAGCTCGCGATACTTTTCCTCCTGCTGGTCATGCCGCTGTCTGGCGGTCATGCGTTGGATCTCCTGCATCCGACGCCGTGCGGAGCGCGTGCGGTCGGTAAACCCGGGGATGCCCTTGGGAAGTAGCTCCCCCAGACGTCCGACCAGCCGTGTGACCACCCGCACGACATCCCACAGCAAAGTATTATCGGTGGGATGGTGAATATCGGTTTCGCTGACCGTGGTGTCGACGCGGAGTTTCTTGCCGTTCTCCAGGCCGAGATCGACGGCACCACGCACGACCAGATCGTTGATGGCTTGAATCGTCGGGGGTCTCAGCTTGTTAAAAGCGTCATTGAAAGCTTTGTGCTTCTTGGGCACTGGAGAGCTGTAAAAGCAAGTGAAGCGTCGAAGACTGAGTCCGTCGGCGATCCGTTCGCGCAGTTCGCGATAGTCCCAGTTCTTAATCCGCCTGAGGACATAGGAGCGGAGGGTTTGCTCGGGTGTTAACCCCTTGCGCCCTGTCTTGGGATTTTTCAGGCCTCGTTGGAGATCCTGGCGGACCATCTCGAGGACCCCTGGCTGCGTGTCCAGGAATTCGGAAATTTTCTTGAGATTCTCGTCCATGTCGACGCCCTGGCGAATGAACTCGAGATCGGCAAAGGTAAATTGGGGGTTGGCGGCTCTTGTCATAGTCGTCTCCAGATGGTAGAATGCACGATAGCCTTATAGGGCTATCGTGCAAGAATTGTCAAGTGGATTTTCAGCGAAAACATCGAAAAAATGTCAACCAGCCGGCCCGGTGGACATGGGCCGAGCAATCAGGCAGGATCTTTGGACCATGAACATACGACGCCAATCACTCGAAGCAAGGATCGAAAAGATCAAGGAGGAGATTGCCAAACTTGGCGATTTGCGTCCGGGTGCGTTATCGCAGCAGTACAATGCCTGTGGTAGTCCCCGTTGCCGATGTAAGGTGGACCCGTCGCGGAGGCATGGTCCTTTCTACCAGCTGAGCTACACCTGGCACAGCAAAAGCACAACGCGCCACGTTCGGAAAGACGATGTCGTTCAGGTAAAGCAGCAGCTACGCAATTACCGTAAGCTACGCAAACTCGTGGATCGGTGGGTGGCTTTGGGAATGGAGTTATCGCGCCTCAGGCTTCAGGAGCAGCATGCGGCAAGACCCGGAGCCACGAAAAGACAGCGGAAATCGCAACTTTCCCAAGAAAACAAGCCTTAAGGCCGGCATTTTTATATCACGCTATAGGCCGCGGAGCCCTGCGGCACAAGGGTTTCAGAGTTTCGCGCCAGAAACTAGCTAGGAGACTACGGCGCGATGCTCAAGCTCAGGCAGGAGAAGCCAAAGAGGAAGAGAAGATTTTGGGAGAGAAGAAGTGAAGCGGAAGTACGCGATCTTGAGTTGCGCCCTCACCTTGTTGTCGGTTTTGGCTCCGGCACAAACCGGGACCGGAAAAGTTTGCCTGGCGCCTGTTCCCAAAGTGCTAAAAGGATACTCCTCACCCGAGGTGCAATGCGGATCTCTTGATTTCACCGTTCAAATAGACGACCGAGTACCGATTGCTCTGTCTGAAACGAAGAGCATTTTGGTAGATAAGCTCGACATTCGCGCTAGGCATACGGTCGTGGTCCGCTGCGACGGAAAGCCTAACCAAACATTCAGATTCCGCTTTGCCGACTATCAGAGCCAAAAGCTTTGCTTCTTCATACACGGTCTCTATAAGACAGCGCAGCTCTGGGAAGACAAACAATGCCCCTGGTGCAAATGCAGAGAGTAACGTGCGTGCCTCACTCCGCAATGTTGCAATTTACGCAGAGGGAAAATTCTTAGAACAGGTCCGAGGTGCGATAGGCGCGATTGCCCCCTGACGTTCATAGCCAGACGGTTCAGCTCAGCAGGAGCGCGAGGTCTTCCGGCCGCAGATCGCGGATCAGGCTGTTGTCGGCGTTAATGATGGCATCCGCGAGATTCCGTTTGGTCTGCTGCAGCTCCAGCACTTTCTCTTCGACCGTGTCGCGCGCAATGAGCCGGTAGGCAAACACCGTCCGCGTCTGCCCGATCCGGTGGCTTCGGTCTACGGCCTGCATCTCGACCGCCGGGTTCCACCACGGGTCAAGCAGGAAGACGTACTCCGCCGCCGTCAGGTTAAGCCCCAGCCCGCCCGCCTTCAGGCTTATGAGAAACAACCCGCATCCGGGATCGTTCTGAAAGCGCTCTACCTGAGCCCCCCGGTCGCGCGTTTTTCCGTCGAGATAGGCGAATGAGAGCTTCTTTTCCTCCAGCCTCGGCTTCAGAATCGCGAGCATCGAGGTGAACTGCGAGAAGACCAGCGCCTTGTGCCCCTCGTCGAGCACCTCGTCGAGCCGGGGCAGGAGCGCCTCCAGTTTCGCGCTCGGGTCGTCCCGCAAGCGGGGATCGATCAGCCCCGGGTGGATGGCCGCCTGTCGCAGCCGGAGGAGCGCCTCGAGGATCTGCATGCTGGATTTGTTTATACCCTCGCGCTCGACTCTTCCCAGCAGTTGAAGGCGGTAGTGGTCGCGCAGCTCGTCGTAAAGGCGCCGCTGCGGCCCATCCAGCTCGCAGTAGAGCGTCTGCTCCACCTTGTCGGGCAGGTCGCGCGCCACCTGCGCCTTGGTGCGGCGGAGGATGAACGGCCGCAGGGCGTGCCCCAGCAGCTCGCGCGCCGCGGGGTCGGGCTTGCGCAGTTCCCCCTGTCCCAGCTTGAGGACCGAGGCGGAGCCGAGCATCCCGGGATTGAGGAACTCAAACAGGCTCCACAGCTCGCCGAGGTGGTTCTCAACCGGCGTACCGCTGAGAGCAAGGCGGTGGCTTCCCTCGAGCAAGCGCGCGGCCTTGGCCGAGGCGGTGCCGGCATTCTTGATCGCCTGTGCCTCGTCGAGGATCAGGTAGTCGAAATGCAGGTCCTTGAAAAAGGCGGCGTCGCGCCGCAGCGTGCCGTACGTGGTGAGAACGAGGTCGTACTGGTCGAAGCCGCCGTTGACCTTCGCGCGTCCGGCGCCTGTGTGGTCGAGCACGCGCAGCTTCGGCGTGAAACGCGCGGCCTCCTGCTTCCAGTTGAAAATCAGCGAGCGCGGCGCGACAACAAGCGAAGGGGCGGGCCGGTCTTGACCGCCGGATTGCTCGCGCAGCTGGCGCCTCGATTCGAGCAGGGCCAACACCTGGACAGTCTTTCCCAGCCCCATGTCGTCAGCCAGGCAGCCTCCGAAGCCGAACTCGCGCAGGAAGTGGATCCAGCCCAGCCCGTCGCGCTGGTATTCCCGCAGTTGCCCGCAGAAACCCTGCGGCGCCTCGGCGGGGGCCACCCCTTCGAATGCGCGCAGGCGGCCGCGAGCGCGTTCAAAGACCTCGTCGCACGAGGCGGCGGGTTCGGCGGCCAGCAGGGCGTCGAGCAGCGCGGTCTGGCAGCGGCTGAAGCGGAGGTGGTCCCGCTCGCCTGTCCCCAGCCCGGCCAGAACGCCGTATTTTCGGAGCCACTCTTCCGGCAGGATCCCTACGCTGCCATCGTCGAGACGGACGGTGTTTTCCTTTCGCTTGAGTGCCGCCAGGAGAGCAGGCAGCGGTGCGGAGCGGTCGCCGAACTCGACCGTTCCGCGCAACTCGAACCAGTCGATCCCCGAGTTGATTTCGATCTTGACGGCGCTCGCGGTGCGAAATAGCTTCCCCTCGGCCTCGACCTGCCACCCTGCGGCAGTCAACTCGCGCACCGCGCGCGGCAGACCCGCCTCACTCAAAAGCCACACACGCCCTTGTGTGGGGTAGCCGTGCCGAAAGCCCATGCGCCCGAGCATCTGGACGGCGGAATTCTCGGCCTTCCGGTCGCGCAAGATGCGGCGCCGGTTGGGCAGGTCGGCGATCGCCTGCGCAGGATCGGCCAGCGAAACCCGGAAGCCTGCATATTCGAAGGCAAGATCGGATTGGAGCTGGCCACGCTCCCAGGGATTGGGCGAACGGCGAATCTTGAGCAGCGGCTTCGCGGGCGAGCTGACTTCCTCGAACTGCAGTTCCTCGGGAAGCTCGAGCGCGGGAAGTTGCGGCGCGCGGAGCAGCTCCTGCAACAGCGCATCACGATCGGCCACCGGCACCTCGATATGTTTTAAACGGCGCAGAACGTGGATCCAGTCGAAAGCGCCGCCGTGATCCAACCGGCCGAGCCATCCGCGGAGAACGAAGAAGCCGTTCCCGAACAAGGCAGACGGCTCTTCCAGACCGGCGCGCTCCTCGCCCCGGCGCAAGGCTCCGGAGAGAGAATAGGCGGATTTCTCGCGGCGCACCTCCACTTGGAATTGCCACGGTTCGCCGGAGTCCCATTCAAACGGCCGCAGATCGAGCGGGTCGCCAATGCCGAGAAAACACCGGCCGGTCCGGCACATCTGGGGGATTAACTCGGCAAGAGCGCCGCCCGAAGGATAAAAGCAATCTCCAGAGTAATCATACGTGGAATCTCGGGGTGTGCCGATCAGGAGCTGCACGATCTGCCGGTCCTGCGTGTCGGGGAGCGTGGGGAGAGTCTGATACTCGACGGAGAAGGCCCGCGGCTTGCCCCATTCGCCGTTTTTCTTGCGCTCCCGGGATACGATTTGAATGAACAGCTCTTCGTCCTCGTAGCCG
>WNGD01007773.1_pt1 | contig 10067 bp, 5 predicted proteins | sample 5400671 | NCBI WGS metagenome assembly WNGD01 (sample SAMN13153369, study PRJNA577476) | soil metagenome | isolation source: 40 cm soil or saprolite under grassland replicate 2 | place: USA:California | collected 2016-06-15
ACACCTGCAGGACGAGCAGGTCGAGGCTGTAGTCGGGGCGCTCCTCGAAGCACTCGCCCCCGAGGTCGCGCCGAGGCCGGCGTGATCCCGCGACAGGCTCGGTCGACGGGGATTGCAGCCGATCCCAGGTCAGCGGCAGGCCAGGGTCAGGCCGTCGCCGTCGCCGTCGTCGGTGGCATGCTCCTTCCGCTCGGCGTGTTCGCCGCGCTTTCCTCCGTCGTCGCCGGAAAGGGAGCCCGCGGCTGGGACGCGGACATTCTTCGCTTCTTCGACCGCTACTACCATCCCTCGATCGCCGGCCCGCTGGAGGTGACCCTGAAGGTCAGCATCGGGCTCGGCGCGGCGATCGCCGTCGGCGCGGTGGTCATGTTGCTGGCGAAGAGAAGATGGGGCCAGGCTCTCTTCTGGACACTTGTGGTCGGCGGTGTCTTGGCGTTCGACCCACTCCTCAAGGAGATCTTCCATCGGCCGCCCCTCGGCGACCACGGTGGCGGCTCCTCGTTCCCGAGCGGGAATGCGATGGCCTCAGTGGCCATCGTCGCCGCGATCGCCCTCACCTCCTCGCCGCCGTGGCGTAGACGCGCACTCACCGTCGGTGTGCCGATCGTCATCGCCTACGGCGTTGTTCTCATCTACCAGGTTTGGCACTACCCCTCCGATGTCGTGGCCGGCTGGTGCATCGCGGTCGCCTGGGTGACCGGCCTGTGGCTCGTGCTCTGCCGCGCTGGCAGGGGCGCAAGGGGTCCTTTCTCCAGCTCAGGCTGGACCGATCCCCGCAGGTCAAGTGAGGGCACGGACAAGGATTGCATCCCTGCGAGGACGAAAGCCGGAACCCTGACGGCCTCTTTGGGGCGTGTGGACCCCGGTACCGAGCAGCTCCATGCCGGCCGCTGCGCCGACGCGGAGTCGACGTAATTGCCTGCATGTCGATTTAAGGCGTCGACGGGGCGATTGCGATCGAAATAGCGACACCCCGCGCCGCCCCCGAGAGGGTGGCGGGCCGGGTTCCGGTCGCACCGGCGGTCGCGAGCGTCTGCGTGGCTGTCTCGGCGGCGACGTTGTAGGCACCGGTCGTGTGCACATCCCACTGCTCCGCCATCAGGCCAGGGGCGGTAAACGTGTACGGAACGTTGATAAAGCCTCCGTAGACGAGGAGGGTATTGGCGACGCTGGTCGTGATCGACGGCGCCGTCAGGAACACGCTTGTTGCTGGCCCGTCGACCTGCCCCAACGACGAGTTGATCGGGTTGCTCGTACTCGCACCTGTGGGATATCGAGTATGCCGCCGGCGATGGCCTGTCCGGATCCGCCGGTCAGGTTGAACGTGTAGGACGAAGGTTCCGAGGTCCCCGCGAACTTGTACCAGGCGTGACTGCGGACGGCGTTGCCGTCGCTGTAGTCCGTGTTCGGAACCAGGGTCCAACCGGCGGGCGGAGCGAGGCTGCGGTAAAGGCCGGTCTGGTTCCCGACGATCGCGAGGAGGAGGTCGCCCTGGGTCGTCCCGCTCGGCTTGGTGATCGTGATCGAGGCGGATGCGTGAGCTGCGACGGCGGAGGAGACCGCCCGAACGGTCGGAGTCGGCGGCGGAGGCGGCGTCGGTGCAGGATGGCAGCTGGTGCTGCCCGAGTCGGTGAAGGAGCCACCGGCGGGATCCCGACCATCTGCCACGGGCATGAATTGCCAGTCGTAGCTCGTCGAGTGGAGCGTCAGCTTCAGCACCCCGTAGGAGCTGCTGCTATAGACCTGGCTGTTCGGTTGCAGCGTGCCGAGGTCGTACGTGAAATTCCCGCCCGTGCCGACGACGATCTCGCGGATTCCGTAGGAGGTGTCGAGGTTGCCGAGCGGGTCCTGGGGCGCGAAGCGCTCGTAGTCGTGCGAAGAGGCGTTGAGCGTGAGGTCAACACCGTACTGGTAGAGGATGTTCCAGAAGGCTCCGATCAGAGGCCTGTTCCCGTGCACGCTGTCCGAGCTCCAGCGCGGCCTGTGGAACGCGACGAGTGTGCACAAGTTGGTGTGCGCGGCTAGGTCGTTCGTCAACCACTGCTCCTGGGCATTCTCGTCGCAGTTCGGGGTCGTGCCGTCGAGGCAGGAGTCGTTGAGGACGACCACATGCCAGGCGCCCAGGTCATAGCTGTAATAAAGCTTCGAGGGGTCGTTGGCGGTCGGTGCGAAGGGGGCCAGTTGGTCGGAGAAGTAATTGACGTAGCCGGTGCCGGCCGGCGGCCCTCCTGACACGACGCCTTCGTCGTGCGGGCCGATCACCGGCCGCGACCGCGCCTTGGCCACACCCCAGGTCGGGTCGTAGCAGTTCTGGTACTCGGAGGGCTGCCCGTTGTTGTACGCGAGGTCGCCGAGCGGCATAACCAGCGCGTCAGGCGCGCGCGACAGCAGAGGCGCTGTCCTGCTGGCCCCGTCAGTGAGACAGTAGGCGATGTCCCCTGCGGCGAGGACCTGCGGGTCGCCGACTGTGAACGTGTTCTGAGAGCTTGAGCCGATGTTGCCGGCAGAGTCGGTCTGCTGCGCCTGCGCCGTGTAGGTGCCCGGCTGCAACGGCGAGCTCGCGGTCACGGCGTAATCCGCTCCCGAGCCAACGGTTGCCGTCATCGTCTGCAGCGGCGGGTCGTTTACTTGAGAGCCGGAGTAGAGCTTGACCGTCACGTTTGTCGAATCGCCTGCAGCGGTGCCGGCAACACCCCGCAGGGTCGGCCACTCGGCTCGGGTGTCGCCGCCTGCGGGCGATGTCAGGGTGATCGTCGGCGGGCTCGCGTCGATCGTCCACGTGTAGCTCACGGCCAGGCCGACGTTGCCGGCCTGGTCGGTGGCTCGGACCTGGACCGTATGGCTGCCGTCGGCGAGACCCGTGTAGATGCTCCCCCTGAAGAACAAGCGGAGAAGGCACCGCCGTCGAGTTTGCACTGGAAGCTCGACGGCTCGCTCGCGACGTAGCCGAACGTTGCAGTCGTCTTGTTCGATGGGTTCGACGGGGTCGAGAGCAGGGTCGTTATCGGCGGCGTCGTGTCGACCGTCCACGAATAGCTCGCGAGCGCACTCTCGTTGCCTGCGGCGTCGCGGGCCTTCACATCGAACGTATGGTTACCGTCGGCCAGTCCCGAGTAGGCACGGGGGCTCGTGCAGGTGCTGAAGCCGCCGCCGCCGAGCTGGCAGAGCAGGGTAACGCCGGCGTCGAGATCCGAGAAGCCAAAGGTGGCGCTCGTCGAGGTCGTCTGGCTGGGGGGACTCGAGGTGATCGTCGGTGTCGAAGGCAGCGCGGTGTCGATCGTCCAGCCGTAGCTCGCAGCCTGCCCCCTGTTGCCCGCAAGATCGGTCGCCCTGACCCGGAAGGTGTGACTGCCGTCGGCGAGGCCGGAGTAGGTCTTCGGACTGGAGCAGGCGGCAAAGGCGGCGCCGTCGAGATTGCACTGGAAGCTCGCCGGCTTGTCCGCCGAGAAGCTGAACACGGCGGCCGTCTGATTCGAAGGGTCGGGTGGAGCGGAGCTGATCGTCACCACCGGCGCGACGGTAGCCACCGTGAACGTGTTCGCCGAGCTCTTGCCGATGTTGCCGGCCGAGTCCTGCTGCTCGGACTGCGCCGTCCAGGTGCCGTCGGCAAGGGTCGCCGAGACCGAGTACGAATTGTCCGGCTAGCGCGTCGAAGTGAGGGTCTGCGCGGGCGTTCCCGTGGCGCTCGTGCCGCTATAGACCTTGACCGTGACCGTGCTCGAGTCGCCCGGCGACGAGCCGGCCGTGCCGCTGAAGGTGACACTGGAGCTCGCCAGCGAGGCACCATCGGCAGGCTGTGCGAGCGTGACCGATGGTGGGATCAGATCCGTCGTTCCGGTCGTGTAGTGGGCCTGGATCCTCGTCGCCGAGAGTGCCGTTGGGTAGATCGCCATCTCGTCGAGCCAGCCGTTGAAGAAATACTGGTTGCTGCTTGCGCGCCCGAAGTTGAGCGGATTCGTGTTCGCGGTCAGGTGCAGCGTCGTTGACGTCGACGCCTTCTGAACCCCGTCGAGGTAGATCCTCGCCGACGATCCATCGTCCGTTGCGACCACGTAGTGCCAGTTTGTATCGGTGACGGCAGAGGTCTGGACGGAGACGTACGTGGTCCCGTCGCCGAAGTAGGCCTGGTACCTATTCGAGGTGTTCAGCCAGACGGCGTAGTTCTCATACTTCGACTGGCCATTGCCTGGCTTGCCGACGAGGACCTGGTCACGCGCCCGAGGTCGTACGGCGCTTGGCCCAGAACTCTACGGTGACCGCGCTCGTCAGGTCCAGCGAGGTCGAGGCAGGCACCAGCACGTAGTCATTGACGCCGTCGAAGGAGGCGGAGGCGTCGACCTCGCTCGCGAGCGCCCCCGGTTGATTCAGGAGGACGCCGTTCGTATACGTGCCCGGGTTCGCGCCGAGTTGGTCGGCGGCAGTGGTGCCGCTCGCCTCGTCGAGCCTCCAGTATGCCCGCGGAGAGTCGGCGAGCACTGAGCTCGGGTACGCACCTGCCGGCGGCGGCGCTCGTCCCAGAGCGCGATCGCGAACATCCCCCGGAGCCGGCTGACGAAATCTGGGCTGTGTTCCTCGTAAAGGTGGACGAGCACCTCGGTATCGCTCTGCGTCGAAAAGCGATGACCGCCCGCGCGTTCGAGCTCCGCGCGTAGCTCTCGGTAGTTGTAGATCTCTCCGTTCTGGACGACGGTGATGCTCCCGTCCTCGTTCGCGATCGGCTGGTCGCCACCCGCGAGGTCGATGATCGCCAGCCGTCTCGCTGCCAGTCCGACACGCCCGTTGACGAAAGCTCCCCCACTGTCAGGCCCGCGATGGACGAGCGTCTCGTTCATCGAGTCGAGGACTCGGCGAGCGACGCCGGCTCCGTTGAGCGAGAGCACTCCGCAGATCCCGCACATGTCTCTAAAAGTAGTGCCCGCCTGCTACGGGGCGGCCAGCGCGCGGTTGTAATGCGCGAGGATCGTCTGTGCCGGCAGAGCCGTCGGATAGACCGCCACCTCGTCGAGCCACCCGTTGAAGAAGTAGGAGCCGTTGTTCGCGCGGCCGATGTTGAGCGGCAGGTTGTTGCCCCTCATCTGCAGCGTCTGCGCGATCTCCTGCTTGAGGACTCCGTCCAGGTAGATCCTGACCCGCGAGCCGTTGTAGGTCGCGACGACGTGGTGCCAGTTCGTGTCGGTGATCGCCGGCGTCACCACGGACACGAAAGTGCTGCCGTCCCCGAAGTAGGCCTGGTACCTATTCGAGGTGGTCAGCCAGACGGCGTAGTTCTCGAGCTTCGACTGCCCGTTCCCCGGCTTGCCGACCAGCACCTGATAGGTGCTCGAGATCGTGCGCCGCTTGGCCCAGAGCTCGACCGTCACCGCCGAGGTCATGTCGAGCGACGGCGACGCGGGCACCCGCACGTAGCTCCGAACGCCGTCGAAGGAAGCCGAGGGGTTGCTATCGGAGGAGAGCGCGCCGGGTGCGCCGAGCAGCACGTTGTTGTAGGTCCCGGGGTTCGCGCCCGTCTCGTCGGCCGCGCTCGTGCCGCTCGTCTCTCCGAGCCGCCAGTAGGCCGCGGGCGAGGCTGCCAAAACCTGATCGTGGTAGGAGAGCTGCGACGGGGGCGGCGCGGCGTGACAGTTGTTGCTGCCCGAGTCCGTGAAGCTGCCGCCTCCCGGGTCCACACCGTCGGCGATCGGCATGAATTGCCAGTCGTAGCTGCCGGAATGGAGCGTGAGCTTCAGCGCGCCGTACGAGGTGTTGTCGAAGACCTCACTGTTGGCCATCAGCGCGACGAGCGGGTTCGAGCCGTAGCCGCCGTGGCCCGAGATGATCTGGCGAACGCCATACGTGGGGTCGAAGTTGGCGGAGGGATCCATCGGCGCGAAGCGCTCATAATGGTGTCCAGCGCCTGAAAGGACGAGATCGACCCCGTACTGGTAGAACATGTCCCAGTAGACTCCGTGGTCAGTCCTGCCTTGGTTATTGTCCGAGCTCCAGCGCGGCCGGTTGACGATTCCAAGGACGCAGTAGTTGGGATGCGCCGACAGGTCGTTCCGCAACCACTGTTCCTGGGCGGCCTCGTCGCAGCCCGGGGTTCCGCCGTTGCCGCTCACCAGGCACGTGTCGTTGAGCACCACGATATGCCAGGCGCCCAGGTCGTAGCTGTAGTACACCTTTGTCGGATCGCTCGCGGTCGGTCCGAGCTTGGCGAGCTGGGCGTCGAATTCGTTGTGAAAACCGGTGCCGGCGGGCGGGCCGCCCGAGACCGTGTACATGTCGTGGTTACCGACGGCGGGATATGTGCGTGCTTTCGCGACGCCGTAGGTCGGGTCGTAGCCGCATGCGAACTCGGAGGGCTGCCCGTTCTCATAGGCATGGTTGCCGAGCGTTTGCAGCAACGCATCGGGCACCGTCGAAAGAACAGCGGCCGCCACCCGGCCGGCCCCGCTGTCGGAACAGCTGGCAATGCTGCCGGCGGCGAAGATGACGGGATCGCCGACCGTGAAAGTGTTCGCCGAGCTCGAGCCCGTGTTGCCGGCAGAGTCACTCTGCTGCGCCTGCGCCGTGTAGGTTCCCGGGCTCAACGGGAAGCTCGCGGCGACGGCGTAGTCCCCTCCCGCGCCAACGGTGGCCGTCAGCGTCTGGAGCAACGAGCCGCTCGGCGAGGGCCCGGAGTAAACCTTGACGGTCACGGTTGAGGCATCACCGGTCGCCCTGCCCGCCCTGCCTTTGAACGTCGGCCACTCGGCTCGGGCGTCGCCGTTCGCGGGCGATGTCAGGGTGATCGTCGGCGGTGTCGCGTCGACTGTCCACGTGTAGCTCGCAGGTGCCCCGGTGTTGCCGGCCTGGTCAGTCGCCTTGACCTGGAAGGTGTGACTGCCCTCGGCGAGGCCGGAGTAGGGCTGCGGGCTGGAGCAGGCGGCGAAGGCGTTGCTGTCGAGCTTGCACTGGAAGCTCGACAGCTCGCTCGCGACGAAGCCGAACATCGCAGTCGTCTGGTTCGACGGGTTCGAGGGAGTCGAGAACACGGTCGTTATCGGCGGCGTCGTGTCGACCGTCCACGTGTAGCTCGCGGGTGCGCTCTCGTTGCCGGTGGAGTCGCGCGCCTTGACGTCGAAGGTGTGGCTTCCGTCGGCGAGTCCGGAGTAGCTCTTAGGACTCGTGCAGGTACTGAAGCCACCGCCGTCGAGCTGGCACAGTACTGTGACGCCCGTTTCGGCGTCCGAGAACCCGAATGTGGCACTGGTGGACGTTGTCGGGTTGGCCGGGTTCGAGCTGATCGTCGGCGCCGGAGGCGGGTTGCCGTCGACGGTCCAGGCGTAGCTCGTCGGCAAACCGGTGTTCCCCGCCTGGTCGGTCGCCCTGACACGGAACGTATGGCTGCCGTCGGCGAGGCCGGAGTAGGCTTTTGGGCTCGTGCAGGCGGCGAAGGTGGCCCCGTCGAGGGAGCATTGGAACGTCGCTGGCTCGTCGGCTGAGAAGGAGAAGCTCGGGCTGGTGCTGTTGCTCGGGTTTGAGGGTTTGGAAGTGATCGTCGTGCTTGGAGCCGTGGTGTCGATCGTCCACGCGTAGCTGGAGTTGCTTACGTTCCCCGCCTCGTCGGTCGCCCTGAGCTGGAACGAATGGCTGCCGTCGGCGAGCCCGGTATAGCTCTGGGGACTCGTACAGGAGGCGAAGGCGGCGCCGTCGAGCGAGCACTCGAAGGTCGCCGGCTCGTTGGAGGAGAAGGAGAAGCTCGGACTCGTGCTGTTGCTGGGGTTCGGCGGCTTGGACGTAATCGTCTGGTTCGGAGCCGTCGTGTCCACCGTCCAGGTGTAGCTCTGGGCGGCGCTGAGGTTGCCGTCTGGGTCGCGCGCCCTGACAGCGAATGTGTGGCTGCCGTCGGTGAGTCCGGAGTAGCTGTGGGGACTCGTACAGGCGAGGAAGGCGGCGCCGTCCAAGCTGCAGTCGAAGGTGACGCCCGGCTGGGTATCGGAGAAGCCGAACGTCGCGCTCGTCGAGTTGCTCGGGTCTGCTGGGGTCGAGTCGAACGTCGGTGTGGGCGGCGCCGCTGCGGCGATCGTCCACGTATAGCTTGCTGGCGAGCTCACGTTGCCGGCTGGGTCGCGCGCCTTCACGTCGAACGTGTGGACGCCGGATGCCAGGCCCGAGTAGCTCTGCGGGCTCGTGCAGGTGCTGAAGCCGCCGCCGTCGAGCTGGCAGAGCAGCGTGACGCCGCTCTCCGCGTCGGAGAAGCCGAAGCTGGCATCGGTCGAACTCGTCTGGCCGGGAGGCTTCGAGGTGATCGCCGGTATCGGAGGCGGAACGGTGTCGACCGTCCACGTGTAGCTCGCTGTGCTGGAGTTGCCCGCCTGGTCGGTCGCCTTGACCTGGAACGTATGGCTACCGTCGGCGAGGCCGGAGTAGGTCTTCGGACTGGAGCAGGCGGCAAAGGCGCCGCCGTCGAGCTTGCACTGGAAGCTCGCCGGCTTGTCCGCAGAGAAGTTGAAGGTCGCGGTCGTCTGGTTCGAGGGGTCGGGCGGACCGGAGCTGATCGTCGCCACCGGCGCGACGGTAGCCACCGTGAACGTATTCGCCGAGCTCTTGCCGATGTTGCCGGCCGAGTCCTGCTGCTCGGCCTGCGCCGTCCAGGTGCCGTCGGCAAGGGTAGCCGAGACCGAGTAGGAATTGTCCGGCTGGCGCGTCGCGCTGAGGGTCTGCGCAGGCGTTCCAGTAGGGCTCATACCGCTATAGACCTTGACCGTGACCGTGCCAGAGTCGCCGGGAGCCGAACCGGCGGTCCCGCCGAAGCCGACATTCGAGCTCGCCAGCGGGGCACCGTCAGCAGGCTGTGTGAGCGTGACTGTCGGTGAGATCAGGTCCGTCGTAGCTTTGTTGTAGTGGGCCTGGATGCGCGTGGCAGAGAGCACGCTCGGATAGATGGCGACCTCGTCGAGCCAGCCGTTGAAGAAGTACGCGTTACTGTTGGCGCGCCCGAAGTTGAGCGGCTTCGTGTTCGCGGTCAGCTGCAGCGTGGTTGACGTCGATTCCTTCAGGACCCCGTCGAGGTAGATCTTCACCGCGGCTCCGTCGTCCGTCGCGACGACGTAGTGCCAGTTCGTATCCGTGATGGCCGAGGTCTGGACGGTCGCGAACGTTGTCCCGTTGCCGAAGTAAGCCTGGTACCTATTCCCGGTGTTCAGCCAGACGCCGTAGTTCTCGTTCTTCGACTGCCCGTCACCCGGCTTGCCGACGAGGACCTGGTACGTGCCCGTGCTTGCGCGCCGCTTGGCCCAGAGCTCGACCGTGACTGCGCTCGTCATGTCGAGCGAGCTCGACGCGGGCGCGCTGACGTAGTCGTTCACCCCGTCGAAGGAGGCCGAGGGGTTCGCCTCGCTCGCAAGCGCCCCCGGTTGGTTCAGCAGGACTCCGTTGATGTACGAACCCGGATTCGCGCTCCGCTCGTCGTTGGCGGTTGTGCCGCTTGTCTCGCCGAGCCGCCAATAGGCGCTGGGGCTGTCGACGAGCACCTCGTCGCGGTAGGTGGTCGTCGACGCAGCCCCTGTACCCCCACCGGAAACGTAGCCGAGTACGCCCGCCACAAGCGCGAACCCGATCAGGAAACGCTTGACTCCTTGGAGTTTGGCTAGCTGCATGACTTGTTCGGACTGGGCTCGGCGCACCCGCCTCACGTCCTGCCCCGCCCATTCTTCCCGCCGGACCCGTTCTTCCCGCCGGATCCGTTCGCGACGTCCGCCCACGCCTTCGAGGCCAGCTCGTAGTCCTCACGGCGCCCGATGTCGAACCAGAGACCGTCGTGGAGATAGGCGCCGACCTCCTCGCCGGCGCTCAGAAGCGTCGCCACGAGATCCGGGAAGTCGAAGTGCGCCTCGGCGGGGATGTAGCTCAACGCCTCAGGCTCAAGCGCGTAGATACCCATGCTGACGGTGGAAACGATCTCCGGCTTCTCCTCGTATCCAGTGACCCGGCGCAGTGAGTTCTTGGCACCGTCCAGGTGGAGGACGCCGTAGTCGTGCACGGTCGTTCGTTTCTGGGTCGCGATCGTGAGGATATTGCCGCTCTGGCGGTGGCGGCGCAGGAGG
>WNGD01007775.1_pt1 | contig 10066 bp, 10 predicted proteins | sample 5400671 | NCBI WGS metagenome assembly WNGD01 (sample SAMN13153369, study PRJNA577476) | soil metagenome | isolation source: 40 cm soil or saprolite under grassland replicate 2 | place: USA:California | collected 2016-06-15
CACTGATGAGGCTCGTCACCTACGACCGCGGGGGGCAGCGGCGACTGGGAGCGATCCTCGAGGGTGAGGTGGTCGATCTGCCCGACGCGGTCGGGCATCCGGCCTTCCCCGCCACGCTCGAGGGATTCGTCACGAGCAGCCGAGGCACCGTCATGGACGCCGCCGGCGCGGCGCTCGAGCGAGACGACGCCCATGCCTGGGACGTTCCGAAGCCGAGGATCCTCACGCCTCTGTTCCCGAGGTCGTTGATCTCGCCCGGGTCGATGGAGATCGTGCGGATGACGGTGGGACCCGAGCACGAGGTCCCGTGGCCCTCGGACGCGGCCTGGCTCGAGTACGAGCCGAAGGTCGCGGCCGTGCTGGGGCGTGAGGCTCGCGGGATCACGGTGCACGAGGTGACGGACCACGTCTTCGGCTACACCCTGGTGAACGACTGGCGCGCCCGCGACGCGAGCGGCGCTCCGGTGGAGACCTCGGCTGGCCTCCCGCTGTCCATCGGCCCGTGCGTCGTCACCGCGGACGAGGTCGATCCGCAGACGATGTTCCTGCAGGTGAAGCTCGACGGAGACGAGGTCGCGAAGGGCAATCTCAACGGTGGAGCGTGGAACCTCGCACGGATGATCGCGGGCGCATCGGAGCTGGTGGAGCTGGAGCGAGGCGATGCGTTCGCGCTGGGCCCGTTCGCCCGTCCCGCGCCCGAGCCCGGGCGTCAGCTGTGGCCCGGAGCGCTCGTCGAGCTCGCCGCGGAGGGGATCGGGACGCTTCGGAACACGATCGCCGCGCGTTGAGCGTCAGTGCGCGCGGCGCGTGCGTCCGGCCGCGTACAGCTGCCGCTTGGCGCGAACGATCTCAGGGTCGCGGGGATCGATGTTCGGGACGGAGGGATCGCGTGGCTTATCCTTCGTGACCCGCTGGATCCTGATCCGCCGCTTCGTCACCACGTGACCTCCTCGGGAAGAGGTTCGGTCGCGTGGATCGCGCTGATAAGTCCTGTGGGGTCAACATCCCCGAGATCGGGTACGCGTTAGCGCTTCTTCGCCGCCTTCCGAGCCGCACCTCGTTCGCCGGCGCGTCGCTTCTCTCGGTCCTTCACCTTGCGTTGGCGGTCCTTCGCACTCCGGACCTTCGCCAGATCGCCTCGTCCCATGCCCTGTCAGGCCTCCTCATCGTCGTCGCCGCCGCGGGCGAGCTCCTCGCTCCTCTTCTTCGCCGCATCGATCGCGTTCAGGAACGCGGCGCGCACCCCGGCCTCCTCGAGGCGACGGATGGCCTCGATCGTGGTCCCCCCCGGCGACGTAACCATCTCCCGGAGCTCGACCGGGTGCTTCCCCGTGTCGCGAAGCATCTTCGCCGAGCCGAGCATGGTCTGGACGATCAGCTCCGTGGCGACATCTCGGGAGAGCCCGAGGAGGATACACGCCTCGATCATCGCCTCGGCGAGCAAGAAGAAGTAGGCGGGCCCGCTCCCGCTCGTCGCGGTCACCGCGTCCAGGTGGTTCTCCTTCAAGCGGAGCACCTTGCCCACGTACCCGAGCAGCTCCTCGGCGATCGCCATGTGCTGCTCCCCGGCATGGCTCCCGGCCGCGATGACGGACATCGCCTCATCCACCATGACGGGAACGTTCGACATCACGCGAACGACGGGGACGTCATCGGGGACGTGCTTCTCGACGAACGATGTCCGAACGCCGGCGGCGAAGGTGATCACGAGATCCGCCGTCGTCAGGTGCTCACGGATCTGCTCCAGCAGGACCTCCATGTCCTGGGGCTTGGCCATCAGGACGAGGACGTCCGCCCACCGCGTCGCCTCGGCGTTGTCCAGCGTGGCCGTCACGCCGTACGCGCCCGCCAGCTCCCGCGCCCGCTCATCGCGGCGGCACGTGACGATGATCTCGTCCGACGTTCGCCCACCGGAACGGATCAGCCCGGCGATCAGGGCCTCACCCATCTTGCCGCCGCCGAGGAAGGCGGTGCGTCTGCCCTGCATCGGATCGCTCATCCGGATGTCCTCACGAGGTTGGAGACGAAGAACCACACGTTCGCCGGCCGCTCGGCCATCCTTCGCGTGAGGTACGGGTACCACTCGGTGCCGTACGGGATGTAGACGCGAACGGGATACCCGTCGCCGGCGAGCCGGGACTGCAGGTCGCGCCGGACACCGTACAGCATCTGGAACTCCACACGCGACCAGCCGTCTTCGAACGCGTCGACGCGTTTACGGACGCCGTCGATCAGCGCAGGGTCGTGCGTCGCAACGTCGACCAGGTGCTCGCGGGCCAGCAGCGTCGCGAACAGTCGCGCGTAGCTCGCGTCAACGTCCCGCTTGCGCGCGAACACGACGTCATCGGGCTCGAGGTATGCGCCCTTGACGAGTCGGACGCGGCAACCCTCCGGCAACGCGAAGACGTCCGCCTCGCTGCGTCGCAGGTACGACTGGATCGCGATCCCCACGTGCTGCGAACGCTCGTAGGCTCGCGCGAACACCTCGAGCGTCCGGTCCACGTACCCATGACTCTCCATGTCGATCATGACGAGCCGGTCCTTCTCGCCGGCGCTCTGCACGATCGACTCGAAGTTCGCCCAACAGGCATCCACCGACACGTCCAGGCCGAGCTGCGTCAGTTTCACCGAGATGGCGGCGTCGACGTCGTCTGCGTCGGCGCCCGCGGCGAGCGCCGACAGGTACGCCTCTCGTGCCGCCAGGGCCTGCTGGGGCGTTTCGACGTGCTCCCCGAGGTGATCGAGCATCGTTCGAAGACCTCGGGAGTGCAGGTCACGGGCGGTGGCGAGCGCCTCGGCCAGGGTCTCGCCGGCCACGAACCGGAAGGCGACGCTTCGACCCGGGCGCGTGCCCGTCACGGCCCTGCGGGCCCACGGATGGTGGGCCACCCGCAGGATCGCCGGCCGGAACACGCTGGTCGAGAGGCCCACGAGGGCAGTCTATGCGGCAGTGCCCAACGGGCCGTCGACCATCCGACAGACCTCGGTCCGCCACGGAAAACAGGTCCGAGCTAGCCGGATCGCGTTGGCGAAGACGCAGCGAGCCCTATCGTCGTGGTGTCGGATCCGGTCACGCTCCAGATACCCGTCGGATCGTCGCGGATCAGTCGCTGAACCGTGACGTACGCCCCGGGACACGATGTGACCCCGCCGCCGGGGGGGCATCCGTTCACGAGTACCCGCACCGGTCCGGTCGTCGCCGGGTCCGAGAGTCTCGCCGGGTCGTCGATCCCCCCGACCTCCGCTGCGTTGGCGATCGTCATGAGCGTGGGCGTGCTCCACCCGAAGCGATCGCTGACGAAGCGCTTCACGACCTGAGTGCCGTTCAGTTGCCACGCGACGCTTGCATCGCCCGAGTCGGCCGCTTGCTGCGCCGACAGCGCCTCGGCGTGGGTGGCTTGCGGCCAGATCCCGACCCAGGAGCTCCCGCCGGCGTTCGCACCGCTCCGAGCTCCGATGGGCAGTATCGAGACGGCGCTGCCGATGACGGCGAGGGCGACCAGGAGGCCGAGCATGCCGGCCTCGATCCGTCGGAGCCGGATCCTGCGCTCGGCTCGGTCGAGCACGAGCGCCTTGGCATCCGGTGCGGCGTGCACGAGCGAGGCTTCGCGTTCCAGTCGTTCCCGAAGCTCAGTCGTCATGGTCGGCTCCTTCCGTGAGGGCGAGGCGCAGATGACCCTTCGCCCGGCTGATGCGGGTGCGAACGGCCCCAGGCGAGGTTCCAAGCACATCGCCCGCCTCTCGGTCACTCATCCCGATCCACTCGACGAGCACCAGGGCTTCCCGCTCACCTCGAGACAGCTCAGCGAGCAGACGACGGAGCACGTCGCGGTCGTCGATCGCATCGAAGCGGTCGCCGTCGTCGCTCGGGGGAGGCGCCCCGACGCGCCCGACCGCCATCCGGAATCGTCGAAGGCGCGAGCGGCGGACATTCACGGCCGTGCGGTACACGTACCCAGCGACATTGCCTGAACTCGACAGACGATCCCGCCGCTCGTAGATCCGCACGAAGGCCTCCTGCGCGAGCTCCTCGGCTTCGAAGGGGTCCCCGGTCAGGAGGAAGAGAGCACGAAGCACCGATTCGTAGTACCGGGCGAACACCTCTTCGAAGACCGCGGGGCCGTACACATCCGCTGCGAACTCGTGGACCTCCGTCTTCTCCATCACTTCACATACGCTCGGTGGTGACGGTTCGTTACGCGCGGCAGGGGGATCGTCGGAACCGATTCAGCCTCATCCCTTTGCCTTCGCTACGGCATGGAAGACGTGCCAGTGCTTCGGGCCGTCGCAGGCGTCGCCGTCGTTCTCCTCTTCCTCGAACCGCTCGAGCGTCCATCCCTCGAAGAGGGCGCGCGCCTGGGCTTCCGAGAACGAGCTCTTGTCCTCGTCGGGCGCCCACGTGTCGCGATCGCCGAGGAGCTCACCCGCGAACCGACCACCAGGCACGACCGCGCGCCCGATCCTCGACCACACGTCGCCGAACTGAGCCGGATCGCAGAAGAACAAGCTGAAGCTCGCCCACACGAGATCCACCGTCGGCAGGTCCACGCCCTCCATCGGCGTGAGGAGCGTCCGCAGACGAGGCTCAAGCTCGGGCGGGACGCGATCGCGGGTACGTTGGATCGCCTCCTCTTCGGCATCCGTCGCGAAGACCCGCCAGCCTCGTTCGAGCATCGCGAGGGTGTCGATGCCGGCGCCGCATCCGAGATCGACCGCTTCACCGGGGTGTTCGAAGGAACCGAGGACCTCCAACAGCCGGGCACGCGGCTCCCGTCCCTCGTTCTCCAGGTAGTAGTCCGACCAGGTCGTCTCGTCGCTCACCCCGGCGCCTCGGTGGCCGCGATCCCTCCACGAAGGATCTCGACGAACTCTTTGATCCGCATGTCGCGTCGTTCGGGGCGGCGATGGATGAGCCCCGGATCGAGGTCCTCCGAAACCAACGCGTCCTGGAACCGTTGCGCGGCCCAGTCGAGCATCGACGCGATCATCTCGGGGTCGACGTCGTCGCGGATCTCGCCGTGCCGAACGCCGAACTCCACGAACTCGAGCGTGCCGTAGGGATCCTCGCTCCGCATGAATCGATCGATCGGGCGCCGGAGCCCGAGCTCGGTGTCGTAACGCCCGATCAGGGCGAGCCGATTGGGGACGGGATCGGAGTCGACGGATGCCTCCGTGCTCTGGAGCCACCAATCCAACGTGTCCCAGAAGCCTCGCCGCACGACCTCGTCGGGAGCATCCAACCACGCGGGAAGGGTCTGCACCGCGTGCTGGTACGCGGCGAGGAACAGGCCCTCCTTCGAACCGAAGTCGAGGAACACGGTCCCTTTCGCGACGCCGACCTCGTTCGCGATGTCCTCGACGTGCGCCCCCCGGTACCCACGTTCGGAGAACAGCCGCATCGCCGCCTCGACGATGCGGCTCCTTCGCTCGTCCGCCTCGGCGGATCGCTTGACCCGACCCTCCGTCATGGGGACCAGACGGTAGCGCATGAGAAAGAGCCCGAGGGACCTTCGATTGCCTCCCGCCGAAGCGTTCGGCTCCCGTCGGTTCCTCGGGCTCAGTTGCCCCGAGCTGCCTTGGCGCTCGGCCGAGAGTCCGGATCGCCGGCGGATGGTTCGCCTCGCGGCGCCCTTCCGCCTTCGTCGCCCCCGGATCTGCCGTTCGACCTTGCGGCCGTCCCGCGATCCCGGTGGACCTGTCTCCGGCCTCGCGGCCTTCGACGGTCCCGGGCGACGGACCCCCGCGGGTTCGTCTCTCGACGTTCCTGCGGGTCGCCGGCTGAGCCTTGCGGCCTTCGCCGGCGTCGGGAACCTCTTCCTGGCTGAATGACCTTGCGGCCTTTCCGCCCTTCCGATGTTCCCGGTGCGCCTAGATCCTCCGGCTGGCGTTCCCGCCCGCCGTCGGGGCCCCGGCGCTTCGTCCGGTCTCTCCTCCCGGTCACTCGGACCGCTCGGAGCGATGCGGAATGTATCGGCGGCCCCGACACGGGTCAAGTGGGGGTTCCCGCAGGTCAATGGTCATAACCGCAGGTCACAGCTTCAGGAGAAAGAGTGACAAAAGGACTGCGCCGGAGCGCTTGCGAGCAAGCCCGCAGCTCACGCCGCACGAACGACGTCGTCGTACACGCGGAGCACCTCGTTCGCGGTGACGTCCCACGTGAACCGGAGCGCCCGACGTGCCGCCTCCGCGCCGATCGACGCTTGCAAGCCAGGGTCTCGGAGCAGACGCAGCACGCGGTCGGCGTGATCCCCCGGGTCGTGCCCTTCCACGAGGAACCCGGTCCTGCCGTCCTCGACCACGTAGCGAAGACCGCCGACGGACGCCGCGACCACGGGCGTTCCACACGCCGCCGCCTCCAGCGCCACAAGGCCGAACGACTCGGAGCGCGACGGAACGAGCACGACGTCCGCCGCCGCGTAGAAGTCCGACAGCTTCCGCTGCGTCTGCGGGGGGAACAGGACGACGCGATCGGCCACGCCGAGGGCGTGGGCGAGCGCGAGCAACCGGTCCGCCTCGCCGTCGCTGCTGCTCGGGCCGCCGACGATGCCGAGCACCAGGTCGCGCGTGGTCTCGGGATCACGCGCGACGGCCTCGGCCACCGTGCGGATCGCGACGTCGGGACCCTTGTGGGGCTGCAACCGTCCCACGTACAACGCGAAGCGCAGGTGGGTCAGATGGAGGCGCTCGCGCGCAGCGATCCGGTCGCGCTGGGAGAAGACGACGTGGTCGACGCCAGGCGGGACGAGCCGAACGTGCTCAGGGTCGGCTCCGTACAGGCCCACGAGCTGGCCCGCCTCGAGCGGCGTCGCGGCCAAGACCCGGTCGGCCGCCCCGATCACGCGTTCCTCGCCCTCGAGACGAACGACGGACTCGGACGGCTCATCCCTCGCGAGCGAGTAGTTCTTCACCTTGCCGAGTGTGTGGAACGAGGCCACGAGCGGCGCGCCCCATACCTGCGTCGCGGCCCGGCCCACCCAGCCCGACAGCCAGTAGTGGCTGTGAACGACGTCGTACGGGATGCCGTGGAACCGTGCTTCGTGAAGGACCCCCCCGAGGAACTCCGGCAGGTAGCGTGGCAGGTCGGATTTCGGCACCGGCGCACACGGTCCCGCCTTGATCGGTATCACGCGTGCGCCGGTCGCGAGCTCCTTCACCTCGTGATCGGTCCCACCGCGGCATCGTGCGAAGACGTCCACGTGCACCCCTTGCGCGGCGAGCCTGCCCGCCACTTCGAGGATGTACACGTTCATGCCGCCCGAATCACCGATCCCGGGTTGATCGACGGGCGATGTGTGGACCGACAGCACCGCGACGCGTGGCGCGTCGCTCGTCGGACGGGAACCCTTCCGCATGCCTTCACCCCTTGGGGCCCAACCGGCCCTCTCCCCTGCGATGCTACGAGCCCTCACGCGAAAGGGAGGGAGCGACGGCCTACCGGGGGCGACGGAGCCGGACGACGGGCTCGAGCCGTCCGATCGGGCGCCCGCCGCCGAGCACCGGCGGGCTGACGCGCCTCGCGAGCCGGCGGCGGGCGCCCGGTCCGAGGAGTCCGAGCTGATCCAGCACCGAGAGGAGCGCCGGCCCCGCAGCTCGATACCCGCCGTCGGCCACCTTGACCGCGATCCCCAGCCCTGCCCCAAACGCGGCCGCGCAGTTCAGCGCTTCCGCCCCCTCCTTCGCGAGGACGTCGGAGGTGGCCCGCATGATCTCGGTGTCGATCCGGTTCCGCCCGCCGACCAGGTACGGCTCGGCGCGCATGGCTGTCACGACTCGGTCGACGGCCGGCGCCAGCGGGCCCTGCCCACCGGGGCCCGAGAGCCGCGCATACATCGTGGCCACCGCCCGCAACCCGATCCCATGGACCGGGACGCCGCAGCCGTCGATCCCCACGATCACGTCGTCGGAGCCGCTCAGGAGTTTCACCGCGCGGAGGATCCGGCGCTGGAGCGGGTGCGATCGGCGACGGTAGGTCGCCGTCGGCCGGCCTGCGCGCGTGGACGCGAGCAGCATCCCCGCGTGCTTGCCCGAGCAGTTGTGATACACGGGTCGAGGCTCGCGAACCCGCCTCGCGCTCGCTGCGTCGAGCGGCCGGTCCGGCGGTGTCTGGAGATCGGCCTCGGTGAGCCCCCCGCGACGGAGCACGTCGCGGACGGCGCGCAGATGCACCGGCTCTCCGTTGTGCGAGGCGCTGATGATCGCGACGAGACGGTCACTGAGCTCGAGCCCGATCGCATCGACGGCCACCGCGGCCTGGACGGGCTTCGTGCACGACCGCACGAAGACGAGCCGGTCCGGGTCACCGACCGAGGCGACCAGCCTGCCCGCCGCGTCGCAGACCGCGACGTCGCCCAGATGGATCGACTCCTCGAGGCCCGAACGGATCACCCGGACGAGCGGCGCGGAACGGACGGCCATCGATCGCTCGGCTCAGTGGAGCGCGAGGCTGGGATCGTCCTTGTAGCGGCGCTTGAGCTCGTCCTGCACCGTGTCGAGGATCGTGATGACCGCGCGCCTCGCCTCGGAGACCTCATGCTCCTCGGTCGCGAGGGAGTGGATCGCGTCGGCGAGGGCGACGTCATCGAGCGTGGTCGGATCCGAGATCCCGGAATCCGTCGCGAGCCGCTCCACCCGGCGGCGAGCCAGCAGCATCTCATCCTCCGGCACCCCGATCCGGACGGCCTCCCCTCGGGAGGTCATCACGTGGTCGTCGGCGCTCAGGATGGCCGTCAGTCGCTCGACCAGATCCGTGCGATCGCCGCCGCCGGCGCGCCCCTCGACCTCCGCCTGGAGGATCTCCGCACGACCCTGCAGCAACCGGCGCAACAGGGAAAGGTACTCGCGTTCCGCCATGCATTCGTCCCGGCGCTCCCGCAGATCGTCGAGCGACAGGTCGCCGAGCGCATCCAGGAACGCCGGGTCGCGGATCCGATCGATGCGACGGTTCGCGGGCTGGTCCTCCACGGGCGCGATGCTACACCTCGGCCTGATCGCGCATCGCCGCGATGAGGATGTCCGCAACCTCGGGCCGCGAGAACTCGACGGGGGGCCGCTCACCTGCGCGCAGCATCTCGCGCACCTTCGTCCCCGACAGGATCACCCGGTCGTCGTCTTCGTGCGGGCACGTCTTGGGCGAGCCCATCCCCTCGCAGCGAACGCAGAAGAACGAATGCTCGAACATCAGGGGAGTGATGCCGAGCTCGCCGGGGTCGAACTCCTCGAAGATCTTCTGCGCGTCATAGGTGCCGTAGTAGCTGCCGACCCCGGCGTGGTCACGACCGACGATGAAATGCGTGCAGCCGTAGTTCTTGCGGGCGATCGCGTGCCAGATCGCCTCGCGCGGACCGGCGTAGCGCATCGCGGCCGGGAAGATGCTGATCATCGCGCGATCATGCGGGTAGTACCCGCCGAACAGCGCCTCGTAGCACCGCATCCGCACGTCGGGCGGCACGTCGTCGGACTTGGTGGCGCCCATCAGCGGATGGACGAGCAAGCCGTCCACGATCTCCAGGGCGCACTTCTGGATGTACTCGTGCGCTCGGTGGATCGGGTTGCGCGTCTGGAAGCCGACCACGGTCTTCCACCCGCGCTCCCGGAAAGCCTCGCGGGTCTCGGCGGGGGTCAGGCGATAGGTCGTGAAGTCGGCATGGCTCGGGAGCGAGAGCACCTCCAGCGAACCCCCGACGCAGCTGTCGCCGGCGTCGAACAGAGCCTTCACGCCGGGGTGCTGGGCGTCATCCGTCCGGTAGACGGCGACGGCCTCCTTCTGCTTGTCACGTTTGAACCGCTCCGCGACGCGGAGGACCGCGATAGGCGCTGCATCGGGACCCGAGGTCAGTGCGATCGAGGACGCGCCGCCGATCCGATGGGCATCGGCGTCCGACAGCCCGAGGACGACGGGGATCGCCCATGCGAGCCCATTCGACAGATGCATCGTCTCGAGGACCGCGTGGTAGTCGTCTTCCGTCTGGAACCCGGTGAGCGGGCTCAGCGCCCCGGTGGCGAGCATCTCGAGGTCCGAGAGTTCCCGTTCGCTGATCGTGACACGCGGGATGTTGGCGGCCTCGTC
>WNGD01017169.1_pt1 | contig 10066 bp, 10 predicted proteins | sample 5400671 | NCBI WGS metagenome assembly WNGD01 (sample SAMN13153369, study PRJNA577476) | soil metagenome | isolation source: 40 cm soil or saprolite under grassland replicate 2 | place: USA:California | collected 2016-06-15
CACCGGGCACAGACTAATAGTATACGCGGCGGCGCGGTAAGCAAAATCGCGCGCGGCGTCTCCCAATAACGCGTCTAGCGCAGCCGCGCCCCCTCCCGGATCCACCGCCCCAACAGCTCCCGTTCCTCAGGCGTCATCCCCGTCACGTTCCCCAGCGGCATCGTCTGCGCCGCCACAGCGACCGCCTGAATGCGCGGGGCCAGCAACTGGATCTGCTCGGGTGTATCGAGCAGCACGCCGGCGGGCGCGGCGACGAATCCCGCCATCGTCGGCGTCGCGGAGTGGCAGGCGGCGCAGCGTCGCGCGATCACCACGCGCACGTCCGTAAACGCGACGCCGGCGCTCGCCCCGGCAGGCGGAGCCGGCAGACGCTTGGGTTGAGTGACGATTGCCAGCGCCACCATGCCGAGGGCGGCCGCCGGGAGGATCCATACGGCGCGGCGGCCCTGATTGCGGAGGTTGAACCAGTGGCGCGTCAGCGCGCCCACCACCGACAGTCCCGCCAGGATCGCCCAGTTGAGCCAGCTGCCGTAGGTCGCGGGGTAGTGGTTGCTCACCATGATGAACAGCACGGGCAGGGTCAGGTAGTTGTTATGGAGCGAGCGCAGCGCCGCCTGTTCGCCGCGCGCGGCGTCCGGGGACCGGCCCAGCGTGATCGCCGCCACCATCTGCTGCTGAGACGGGATGATCACCATCAACACGTTCGCCGCCATGATGGTGCCGAGCGCGGCCCCGACGTGCAGGTAGGCTGCCCGCGGGCTCATGAGCTGCGTCAGTCCCCACGCGAGCGCGGTCACAAGGCCGAAGCCGAGCGCCGTGAGCAGCACCGGCCGGCTGCCGAGCGGAGAACGACACAGGACGTCGTAGACCAGCCAGGAGACCACCAGCGTGCCCACCCCGATGCCGATCACGACGCCGGGCGCGAAGCCCTTGTCCGGTGCGACCAGGAAGGCGCCGGCTTGGAGATAATAGATGAGGGCGAGGAGCGAGACGCCGGTCAGCCACGTCGCGTACGCCTCCCACTTGAACCAGTGCAGCGTCGTCGGCAGCCGCGCCGGCGCCACCGCGTACTTCACGACGCGATAGAACCCGCCGCCGTGCACCGACCACAGCTCTCCGGCGACGCCCGGCTCGGCTCGCTCCGGCGGCGCCAGGCGGCTGTTCAACCAATTGAAGTAGAACGACGTCCCGATCCACGCGACACCGGTGATGACGTGGCCCCAGCGCAGCGCGAGGTTCAGCCAGCCGAGCGCGTGATCAGCTGCCACGATACGTCGAGTAGCCGAACGGGCTGATCAGGAGGGGCACGTGGTGGTGGCGGTCGTCCGCGGCGGTGAAGACGACCTCCACATAAGGATAGAAGGGGGTCGCGACCTCGAAGCGCAGCCGGTACGTCGCGCCGCGCTGCAGCGCGCCGTCCTTGAGCAGCGCGGCGACGCGGCCGTCGGCGTCGGTCTTGGCTTTCGCCATCTCCTGCCAGCCGTTGCCCTTCTGGATGGCCACCGTCACCACCACGCCAGCCGCGGGGCGACCCAACGCGGTGTCCAGCACGTGTGTCGACAGACCGGTCATGGCTCCACCAATCGCTCGAGTCGAAGTCGGATGATCTTCGCCTGCTCGCCGGCGGCGACGCGCACCTCCTCGGCCGGGTCGTTGGTCAGCCGACGGCGCAGCTCGCCCAGCATTTCGGCGGCGCTGCGGCCCGACGCGCAGATCAGGAACACGTGGCCGAAGCGCTCCTCGTAGGCGCGATTCCCCACTTCCAGCGCCCGCCGCGTGGCCTGCGCGGCGGTCCGCATGCCCGCCTGCTCGCGGTCGGCCCACTCCTCCCGCGGCCGCTCGCCGATGCGCAGGTGGGCGGTGAACGCCTGCAGCCACTCGTCCCGCGACAGCTCCCACCAGGTCCACTCGGCGGTGGTGTGGACGGCCGCGTCGTCGGTGAAGGGGCGGGCGGCCAGCATCCGCTCGACCCAACGGGGGGCGCCGCAGCAGCGCGTCAGCGTCGCCCGCGCCTGAGGCGCGGAAAGCGCATTGAGATGGGCTGCCAACGCCTGGGTCATTCGACGGGCACCGGACGCCCCCACAGCCGCAGCCGGGCGACGCCGCCGTCGGGGAAGATACTGAGCCGCACGTGCGTCACGGGGCGGCGCGCGGCGGTCGGAACGGGAAAGCGGTGGCGACGGTTCGGTCCCAGGCGCGTGCGCGGCAGCAGCTCGCGCCACGTCGCGTCGTCCGGCACCGCCGCGCTTTCGGCGCCCTCGAGGCGGCAGCTCTCCGGATAGTTGCCCTTGAAATGCGTCGTGTCCACCTCCGCCGCCTCGATGACGCCGCGATGTCCGAGCTTGAGCACCACCCAATCGAATCCCGGTCCGCGCCGCCGCCGCGTCTCCCAGCCGTCGCCCATGTCGGACGGGCGGCCCGGCAACAGCAGGTTGAGCGGCTCGCTGAAGAACTGGTCGCTGGCGGCGAGCGGCACGCCGCCCAGCGTCGCGGCCGCGAGGTCGATCGGTCCCTTGCCGGTACGCAGCCGCGTCCAGTCGGGCCGCGGCACTCCCCACACCCGCAACCGCGCCACGCCGCCGTCCGGGTAGATGTTGAAGCGCACATGCGTCGCGCGCAGCTCCGTGTTGACCGCGAAGACGTTCTCGGTGTGGCCCGCCAGGGGCACGCGCGGCAGAATCTCCACCCACGTCCGGCCGTTGGTCGCCGCCTCGATGGACGCCGCTTCCGGATGGTTGCCGCGGAAGTGGTTGGTGTCCACCGTCACCTTGCGAATCACGCCGGGGGCGCCGAGGCGGATGATGCACCAGTCGTGGCCGGGGGGGCCGCGCCGCCGCCGGGTTTCCCAGCCGTCCATCCACTTGCCGCGCGGCGTGTACTTCCCTTCGATGAACACGCCGCGCCCCGGCTGGAGCAGGTTCGCCTTGGGCGCGAAGAACTCGTCACTCGCCTTGAGGGCGCGGCCGCCCAGGCGCGCGGCGGCGAGATCGATCAGCGTCTGAGCCATCGCCCCGCCGGCGCGGTGGGAAAGCGGCCGTTCTCGTAGACGCGCACCCCCCGCACGAACGTCTCCCGGACCACACCCCACAGCGTCATCCCCGCGTACGGGGTCACGGGGTGGCGCTGGCGCAGGTGCGCGGGATCGACGACGAAGCATTCGTCCGGGTCCCAGATCACGATGTCCGCGTCGAGGCCGACCGCGAGCCGGCCCTTGTGGCGGTCGAGACCCGCGCGTCGCGCGGGGCCGGCGCCGAGCCACCGGGCGACGTCGGCCGGCGTCGCCCCGTGGGCGCGCGCGCCGGTCCACACGGCGGCGAGCGCCAGCTCCAGCGAGGCGACACCGCCCCACGCGGCGAGAAAATCCCCGCTGTCGAGACACTTCAGCGCCGGGGGCGCGGGCGAGTGGTCGCTGGCCACGAAGTCGATCGTCCCCTCGCGCAGGCCGGACCACAATTCCTCACGATTGTCCCGCCCGCGGATCGGGGGGGCGCACTTGAAGGCGGTCGCGCCGTCGGCAATCTCCTCGGCGGCGAAGGTCAGGTAGTGCGGACAGGTTTCGACGGTCACCGCGGTGCCCGCCCTGCGCGCCGCGGCAATCGGCCTGAGGGCGCCGGCCGCCGACAGATGCACCACGTGCACGGGGCATCCCGTCCTGGTCGCGAGCTGCAGCAACAGGTCGATCGCTTCGAGCTCCGCCTCCGGCGGTCGCGCACCCAGCCACGTCGCATAGCGACACGGATCGCCGCCGCTGCGCGCCGCGCGGGCGATCGGGCCGGGCAGCTCCGCGTGCGCCAGCAGCACGGTATCCAGCGCCGCGAGGCGCTCCATCACGGCTTTCAAGTCGGCGACCGGGAGGGCGGGGAACTCGTCGATGCCCGACGGCACCAGGAACGCCTTGATGCCGAGCACGCCGGCGTCCACGAGTGGTCGGAGGCCCCAGAAGCCGAAATCGACGAGCGCCTGCCCCGCCGCGGCGTCGGCCTTGGCGCGCAACGCCTTGGCGGTCGTGGTGACGGGGACGCTGTTGAGCGGCATGTCCACGATTGTCGTCACGCCGCCGGCGGCGGCCGCCCGCGTGGCGGTCTCGAACCCCTCCCACCCGGTGCGCCCCGGCTCGTTCACGTGCACGTGGGTGTCCACGATGCCCGCCATCACCACGGAATGTCCCACGTCGAGACGGAGGCGGGCCTCGGGGGAGCGGCCCGGCGGCTCGATGGCGGTGATCGTCTCGCCCGTGATGGCCAATGCGGCGGGGGCGACCCCGTCGTCCGTCACGATACGCGAGCTCGTAATCACGAGATCCGCAGCGGGCATGGCGGCAGAGGATACGTGGGCGGCAAGGGCGTCGCTAGAGAAGCGCCGGGGAACCTTTCGAGCCGGGAACACCTTTGTTCGTTATGATGCGCGCCAAGCGACTCGACCTCTCCCCCTGGATCACTCAGGGCGCCCTCGCGGCGGTGGCCGCGATCGGCGTCGCCCTGGTGAGCGCGGACGACCCGGTTGCGGCGGAGGTGCTTGCCGGAGCAAGCTTCGGCGCCCTCATCGCCAGCGGCGTCGGGCTCGTGATCTGCGCGGCGGACGACGAGGGGACCGATCAGCGGTAGAATCATCCTTCACCCGGAGGGCGTGATGGGATTCCTCGCGAACCTGCATCACCTCGGCGATTGGGCGCTGCTCGTGCTGCGGCTGGGGCTCGGGGTCATCTTCCTGGTTCACGGCCGTCAGAAACTCCGCATGTGGAAGATGCAACCCTCCGCCCAGATGCCCGCTGGCCTGCTGTCACTCCTCAAAGTGTTGTCAATCGCCGAGCCGCTGAGCGGGCTGGCAATGATCGGCGGGCTGCTGACACAGGTCGCGGCGGCTGGGCAGGCCGTCGTCATGCTGGGGGCGATCCGCCTGAAGGCCGGGCAGATGAAGAAGGGCTTCGGCGGGTCCGATGGCTGGGAGTTCGAGTTCGTGATCCTGGTCGCCGCGGTCGCCTTGCTCTTCTTGGGCGCGGGGCGGATTTCGCTCGACCGGGTGCTGCTGAACCTGTAGCTGGAGGGCGGCGGGGGCGGGGGGGGGGCCTGGACCTGAATCAACCCTAGGGGGGTTTCCGTTATCTAAGTCCGGAGACCATCCCCCGGGGGCCCGTCATGCCGCTGGTCATCTCGTTGCTTGCTGCCGTTACTCTCGTGACACAGGGCCCGGAAGTCGGGGCGCCCCGCGTGGCCCCACCGCCGCCGGCGGCCGCCCCCCGCGCCACCGCGACGCTCGCGGCTCGCCCGCCGGTCATCGACGGCCGCGACGACGACGACGTCTGGCGGCAGGCCACCCCGATCACCGAGTTCCGGGAGTGGCAGCCCGTCGAGGACGGTCCTGCCCGCTTCCCGACGATGGCGAAAGTCGCCTACGACGCCCGCACCCTCTACGTCTTCGTCCGCTGTTTCGATCCGCACCCGGACAGCATCCTCAAACTCCTCGCCCGGCGCGACTCGTGGCCCCCGTCGGACCACGTCCTCCTCCTGATCGATTCCTATCACGATCGCCGCACCGGCTACGAGTTCGGGGTGAACCCGGCAGGTGTGAAACTGGACGCCAGCATTTCCAACGACGGCAATGAAGACAACGCCTGGGACGGTGTGTGGGACGTGGCGACGGCGGTCGACTCGCTCGGCTGGACGGCGGAGTTCCGCATCCCGCTCTCGCAGCTGCGTTACCCGAAGACCGCGACCCACACCTTCGGGATCGCGATCGCGCGCGACATCTACCGCTACACCGAGCGCCTCGCCTGGCCGGTGTTCCACGTATCGCGGGCGGGGCTCTCATCGCAGTTCGGCGACCTGGCGGGGCTCGACGGCCTCGGGTCCCCGCGGCGCCTCGAGGTGACGCCGTATACGGTGACGAAGAACGTCTCCGTGCCGAGGGCCACCGGCTTCGACCGCGACCAGGCCCTCACGGCCGGCGCCGACTTCAAGTATGGCGTGACCTCGAATCTCACGGTGGATGGGACGATCAACCCCGACTTCGGCCAGGTGGAGGCGGACCCGAGCGTGCTCAACCTCGGCGCCTTCGAGTCGTTCTTCCAGGAACGGCGGCCGTTCTTCCTCGAAGGGGCAGGGATTTTCCGCTTCGACGTCGATTGCAGCGCGGTCAACTGCAATGGGGAGGGGCTGTTCTATTCGCGACGCATCGGCCGCGGCCCGCAGCTCGGCGGCCTGTACGGCGACGCAGCGTCGCCCACGGCGTCGCGGATCCTCGGCGCCGGGAAGCTGACGGGCCGGCTGGCAGGCGGCCTGTCGGTCGGCGTGCTCGAGGCGCTGACCCAGCGCGCCGCCGGCCGGGCCGACACCACGATCGAGCCGCGCACCAACTACACCGTCGTCCGGTTGCAGCAGGACCTGCGCGGCGGGCAGAGCGGCGTCGGCGTGCTCTTCACCGGGGTCAATCGCGGTCTCGATGCGGCGACGGCGCCGTTCCTGCGGCGGGACGCGTACGTCGGGGCGGTGGACACCCGCCATCGCTTCGCGCACGCGACTTACGAGGTCGGGGCGTCGCTCGATTTTAGCCGGGTGGCCGGTACTCCCCAGGCGATCGCGGCGACGCAACGCAGCTCCGTGCATTATTACCAGCGTCCCGACGCGGGACTCCCCTACGACACAACGCGCACCAGCCTCACCGGGGACGCCGAAGAGTTCCGCTTCGGCAAGATCGCCGGCAAGCATTCCAGCTTCGAGACCAGCTACCAGCGCCGCTCGGCGGGGTTCGAGGTCAACGACCTGGGGTTCCTGCAGCGGGCGGACCAGCAGAGCTGGAACAACTGGTTCGGACTGCGCTTCAATCACCCGACGCGTGTCTACCAGCGCGCCAATTGGAATTTCAACTGGTGGCAGTACTGGTCGGCCCGGGGCCTCCCGCAGGAGCGCGCGGCGAACACGAACGCGCACGTCCAGCTGGCCAACCGCTGGTGGGTGCACTTCGGCGGCACGATCGGCCAGCTCGGGACCACATACTGCGACCGCTGCGCCCGCGGCGGGCCGGCGGTGCGGCAGGACCCGTATATCGCGCCGTGGTTCGGGTTCGAAGGGGACGATCGCCACGTCCTCGTTCCCAACCTGTTCTTCAACTATTGGCGGGGGGACGAGGGGCGCTCCGCGTTCTTCAACACCAACGGCACGCTGACGATCCGCGCGTCGTCCCGGGTGCAGCCCTCGCTCGGGTTCAGCTACAGCCACAACCGCAACGACACTCAGCCGTACGGCAACTTCGGGACGTCCCCGGTCCACTACACGTTCGCGCACCTCGAGCAGCGGCAGCTGTCCCTGACCGCCCGGCTCGACTACACCATCCGCACGACGCTGACGCTCCAGGTCTACGCGCAGCCGTTCGTCAGCAAGGGCACCTTCACCAATGTGCGCGAGCTCGCCGCGCCGCGCGCCTCGGACTACGATGCCCGCTACACCCCCTATGCCGTCGGCACGCCCGGAGGGTTCAACTTCAAGCAGTTCCGCTCCAACGTCGTGTTACGCTGGGAGTATCGACCGGGGTCGGCGCTGTTCGTGGTCTGGACGCAGGGCCGGCAGCCTGACGTCCCACCGGTGATGGGGACGCAAAGCTTTTGGAAGGACATCGGGGATCTGTTCGATGCCCATCCGGACAACACGTTCCTCGTGAAAGCGTCGTACTGGCTGAACTGGTAGGGCCTACGACCGGTCCAGCACCTCGCGGAGCTTCTGGGTCAGCAGCGAAGGGGTGAACGGCTTTTTGAGGAAGGGGATCCCCGCCTCGAACACGCCGTGCTGGGCGATGTCCTCGTCTGAATAGCCGGACATATAGAGCACCTTCAGGCCGGGATGCCGCTGGGCGAGCCGGCGCGTGAGCGTGCGGCCGCTCATCTCCGGCATCACCACGTCGGTCATCAGCAGGTCGATGGGGCCGTCGTGACCCTCCGCGGCCGCGAGGGCTTCCTTGCCACCCGCCGCGACCAGCACCCGGTAGCCTGCCTGCTCGAGCACCTTGCGGGCGAGGGCGCGGACGCGCTCGTCGTCTTCGACCACCAGGACCGTTTCGGCGCCCCGCGCGGGCGCGGCGGCCGCGTCCTCCGCGCCGGCCTCAGCCTCCCCGGTGACGCGGGGGAGGTAGATCCGGAAAGTCGTGCCCGCCCCCGGTGTGCTCTCGACGTCGACGTGACCCCCGCTCTGGCGCACGATGCCGTAGACGGTGGCGAGCCCCAGGCCGCTGCCCTTGCCGCGCGGCTTCGTGGTGAAAAACGGCTCGAACGCGCGCTCCAGCGTCGCAGCATCCATGCCGGTGCCAGTGTCGGTGACGCGCAGGACGACATAGCGTCCCGGCGGTACCACCATGGCGGAGAGTGCGCGCTCGGCGACATCGACGTTGGTGGTCGCGATCGTGAGCTGCCCGCCCTGGGGCATGGCGTCGCGCGCGTTCACCACCAGGTTCACGATCACCTGCTCGAGCTGTCCGGGGTCGGCGCACACGGTGTCCAGTTCCGAGGCCGGCTCGGTGGTGACCTGGATGTTCTCGCCGATCAACCGGCGCAGCATCTTGCCGACGTTCTTCACCAGATGGTTCAGGTCGAGGACCACCGGCTTCAGCGCCTGGCGCGAGCTGAAGGCGAGCAGCTGGCGGATGAGATCCTGCGCGTGGGTCGCCGCCTCCCGGATGATGTCGAGCTCCTCGCGCTTGGCCGCGCCGGGTGGCGTGTCGAGGATCAGCAGCTCGGTGGAGCCGAGCACCGCGGTGAGCACGTTGTTGAAGTCGTGCGCCACGCCGCCGGCCAGCCGCCCCACGGCTTCCAGCCGTTGGGAGGCGCGGAGCTGCTGCTCCAACCGCCGACGGTCGCGCCGCACCACGGCGTCCTCGATCGCGCGCTCGACGGCGGGCGCCAGCCGTTGTAACCGATCCTTCATGATGTAATCGGTGGCGCCGGATTTCATCGCCGCGACCGCCGTGTCCTCACCCACGCTCCCGGAGACGACGAGGAAGGGGATGTCGGGGAGCCGGTCGCGGACCAGCGCGAGCGCGGCGGGCGCCTCGAGGGCGGGCAGGTAGTAATCGCTGAGCACCACGTCCCACGGCCCGCGTTCCAGGGCGGCGAGCAGCTCCGGCGCGGTTTCGACCCGCTCCAGGACCGGCTCGAAGCCGCCCGCGCGCAGCGCGCGCACCATCAACTCGGCGTCCGCGGCCGAGTCTTCGACGAAGAGGACGCGTAGGGGCCGCATCGGGACAGCGGGGGGCTACTCGGGGGGGTGATTGAGCAGCAGCCAGTACAGCCCGACTTCCGCGACCGCGCTGGCGAACGACTCGAAATCCACCGGTTTGACGATGTAGCTGTTGACTCCGAGCCGATAGCTCTCTTCGACGTCCGGCTCTTCATGGGAGGAGGTGAGCACGACGACCGGGATGCGCCTGGTGCGCTCGTCGCTCTTCAGCCGCCGCAGCACCTCGAGACCGTTGAGCTTGGGGAGCTTGAGATCGAGCAACACGACCTTGGGCAGTGGCGCTGGCCGTTGGAGCAGCTCCAGCGCCTCGACGCCGTCACGCGCGACCACCACGCGGTTGGCGAGATTGCGCTTTTGCAGGGCGCGGAGCGTGAGCTCGACGTCGCTGGCGTTGTCTTCGACGAGGAGGACCTCGATCTCCCCCGCGGTCGTCATCATGGGCCGTCGGCCCCGGGCAGGGTGAAATGGAACGTGGCGCCCCGGTCGGGGACGCTCTCCGCCCACACCCGCCCGCCGTGCCGCTGCACGATACGCTGCACCAGCGCCAGACCCACGCCCGTACCCTCGAATTCCTCGGCTCGATGCAGACGGCCGAACACCTGGAACAACTTGTCGGCGTACCGCATGTCGAACCCCACCCCGTTGTCCTGGACGAAGTATATCACTTCCGCCCCCTGCGGGCGGGCGCCGACGTGGACGTCGGGACGCGGCCGCCCGCGGCTGAACTTGACGGCGTTCGCGACCAGGTTGGCCAGCACCTGCCGGATGAGGGTCTTGTCCCCCATGGCGGGGGGGAGCGTCTCGATCGTCACAGCCGGGAGCGCGTCACCACCCCCCTGTTGCAG
>WNGD01016293.1_pt1 | contig 10065 bp, 9 predicted proteins | sample 5400671 | NCBI WGS metagenome assembly WNGD01 (sample SAMN13153369, study PRJNA577476) | soil metagenome | isolation source: 40 cm soil or saprolite under grassland replicate 2 | place: USA:California | collected 2016-06-15
CGGACGCCATATTTGGGAAAACGTTCGTCGGCAGTCACCACAGTTAGGTCATTTATTATTGCCGTGGCAATGATAAAACGGTCACAGGGATCATCGTGGATGTGCGGCAGCTCGACACTATTGATGCAAATATCTACTGTCAGCGGAAACAGAGTCAAGTCGTGGTGTTCGACCGCCCTCATAAACCACTCCCGTGACGGGAGCGGTAACTTCAACTTTCTCTTCGCGACTTTAAGGGCAATTTCAAATCCGCTTGCTGCAGACAGGTACACAGCCGGACATTCTTGAATCTTACGAAGCGCTTCAGGCGAAAGCTTTTTGTCTCGGGTTACAAGCCAGAGCAGCGCGCACGTATCGAGAATCACCGCTTCGCCGGAGGCCACTCATCGGCGGAAAGCGATTCGACTGGATCATAGTCGATTTTAATCCTACGCAATACCGGATCGGGGTGAGTTCTGTCTTTCTTCTGGTGAGGAATGAGATCCGCGACTGGTTCACCGTTACGGCAGATGATGATCCGCTCCTTAGACTTCTCCACACGCGCTAGCAAGTTTGAAAAATTTGTCTTCGCTTCATGAACATTAACGGTTGCTTCAGGTTCGCGAAGAATACTTCCCGCTCATCCAAGCCGGGAGCCCATTGCGATCCCGACGGGGTATAAACTTGTGTGTAGCTGGATTCGCCGCTATACGTCACACCGGGAATGCGCGGGCTATCCGGAAAAACATTCAGGAATGGTGTTGCGGAGAAGAGCGAGAGCGGAAGAGAAACAATTGCCAGAAGAGCGATTACAAACGTCATTGTCCATATTCTAAGGGAGCCGGCCATTACATGAAATTGTGGTGGCGTTGTATTCTTCCGGTACTGCCGTGGTAGGTTCGCTTCCATATCTTTCTTTCGTGGTCACTTCCCGTAATGACAATCATGGCGGCCGTTTGCTCTTTCGGATGCAGACTTTTGTCGATTGTCTGGCGGACCAGTGCAATCGGTATCAATTGCCCTCGGAACTTGTCCTCGTCGAATGGAATCCGCCTCCGAACCAACCCCAGCTTGCGGAGGCATTAAGATGGCCGAAGCCCGGGAGCTGCTCGGTGCGGATTATTCATGTGTCTGCTGAAATCCATCAAAGACTTGAACATTCGGACAAATTGGGACTGTACCAGATGAAGGCAAAGAATGCGGGTATCCGCCGCGCAGAAGCGCCCTTCGTTTTGGCGACGAATGTGGACATTCTGTTTTCGGAAGAGCTCATGGGCTTCCTTGCATCCAAATGCCTGAGAGAAGACCGTATGTATCGCATCGACCGTTGTGATGTCCCGGCTGACGTGCCAGAGGGGGTTCCCGTCACACAGTTGCTCGAATTTTGCCGCCGGAATGTGACGCGTATCCATACGCGATGGGGTTCCATCGATACCAAAACGGGACGATACGCCGACGGAGCTCCTCCTTGGAAAGCCATTATAGGCGATTTTTGTGGAGCACTTACCGGGAGGCCGCGAGAGAAAAGGCTGCATACGAATGCCAGCGGGGATTTCACGCTGTTATCGAAAGAAACCTGGTTCAAAATTCGAGGGTATCCGGAGCTTGCAGCGCTGTCCGTGCATATCGACGGTTTAGGATGCCAGACCGCCTATTACTCCGGAGTGCGTGAGCAAATTCTTGCGCCGCCCATGCAAATTTATCACATCGAACATTCGGCCGATTGCAGCTCGAAACCCGAAGGAGATGGCGCATTGATGGCGAGGGCCGATTCCGAAATCCCTCAACTTCCTTATTCGGAATACCGGGAGATTGCAATCCGAATGCGGAGAGAATGCCGGCCGATTGTTTTAAACCAGGACAACTGGGGTCTTCAAGATCATGGATTGCGTGAGCAGAGGGTTTGCTGATAATTTGTGCACGCCATGAAAACCTGGCACGGAGATTATCTGTTCGTTCTGCAGAATCTCATCGCGAAAGATTTCCGGGTGCGGTATCGCAACATGTCGTTGGGAATTTTTTGGTCGTTGTTAAACCCTTTGATCATGATGACGGTATTGACTTTCATTTTTACGAAAATAGTTCCGAATCCGCAGGCGCCTCAATACCCTGTGTTCGTTCTCTGCGGGTTGATTCCATTCAATTTTCTGGCGTTGTCCTGGAGCATTGGAACGGGATCGATCGTCGACAATACAGGACTGATCAAACGGGCAACTTTCCCGAAAGAATTGATTCCCATCGCCAGTGTCCTCTCCAACTGTCTGCACCTGCTGATTCAAATCGGGTTGCTGCTCACTTTGGTTCTCGCGTTCGGCAATGGAGTGAACCGGCACTGGGTATGGTTACCTTTCATCTGGGGATTTGAGATTGTCCTCACCTGTGGATTGGTTTTCATGTGCAGCGCATTGAGTGTCTATATACGGGACATGCGCTATATTGTCGACGCCACATGCACGGTCTTATTCTGGCTGGTGCCTATCTTTTATCCGTTTAGCGTCATCCCCGATCGATATCAAAATGTCTATCAGTTCAATCCGGTCGCCGCGATTGTGTTGGCTCTGCGATACACGTTGCTGGAGAACACTCCGCTTGCGTCATCGCTGCTGACCAAACTGGCGTTGGGTTCAACCTTCATCTTCATCGCGGGCTGGCTGGTGTTCCAGCGCGCGAAGCAGCGTTTCTACGATTACCTGTAAACCGGACATGGCAGTGATTCGCGTCAGCGGGGTTTCAAAGAGTTTCCGCCATGGGGGCGCCGGCCTGTTGCGACAACAAGTTGCAGCATGGATTTCCAGCTCCCGAAACCGGAATCCATTCTACGCTCTCAAAAACATTTCGTTTGAAGTCAATAAGGGGGAATCGGTCGCAGTCGTCGGTGCGAACGGTTCCGGCAAGAGCACACTTCTCAGCTTACTCTGTGGCCTAACGACGCCCGATACAGGTTCTATTGACGTTAGTGGCCGGGTTGCGGCGCTTCTGGATTTGGGATCGGGACTCCACTTTGACCTCACCGGGGCTGAAAACCTTCGCTTAAACGCGTCATTGCTCGGACTGAGCAGACTGCGAACAGAGATGTTGTTCGACCAGATCGTCGAATTTGCCGAACTCGGCGATTTCATTCACGAACCGCTGCGCACCTACTCAACCGGGATGGTGATGCGGCTCACGTTTGCGGTCGCGATGCACCTCGATCCGGAATTGCTGGTGGTGGATGAAGTACTCGCGGTCGGTGATCGAGCCTTCCAAGAAAAGTGCTTCGAAAGGATGATGAGATTCCGTGAAGCCGGTCACACGTTGCTGGTCGTATCGCATTCCGGTCCAATGCTGCGGGAAATCTGCTCCCGCGCGATCTGGCTCGACCACGGCAACTTGATCCAGGACGGCGAAATCAACTCTGTTCTCGATATGTACGAACAGCGGCGTATCACCGTTCTGTAACCTACGTGTTAACGGGTTTCGTTGCCTTGACGATCAGATTCCAACCGAGCAGTTGTGCGGCGAAATTCAGAGGAATCCATCGTAAAAATAGTGGAATCTCGGCAGCTGTCATTTGCCTTTTCACGATCTGAACATTGTCGAATCGTGCGAACATCTGGCGTAATCTCGTTCGACTATAAACTTTCACCAGTGGACGCGAGCCCGTTTCCGTGAATTCCACATGACGCGACATAATTTCGCCGACCGAATGATGCTGCAGCAATCCACCTATCACACCGCGCCGAAGAATGATTTGCACCCAGTAATGCCATGAATTCTCAGCGTAGACCATGACTAAAACTCGTCCTGCGGGTTTGAGAACCCGCCGGATCTCATTTATCAACTTCGTGGTATTTGGCGTATGGTGCAGAACCCCGTGGCTATACACAAGATCGAACGAATTACTTTCGAAAGGTAAGTCTTCCGCATCGCCGTGGATAAATGTCCCTGGCAAACCTCGCAATGCAAAGTTTTTCTTTGCAAGTTCGAGGTGTCTCTTAGATAGATCAACATCGGTGACCTGACTCCCATTTTTTGAAAACTGGACAAGATCGGTACCAAGCCCGCCGCCGACTTCTAAGACCCTCTCCCCGGCGTGTTGCGAAAATTCCATGACCTCAGGCATCCAAGGCGCGTATTCCTCATAGCGATGCGTCTCGATCTCACGAAACCACGATAAAGTTTCGGCTTCGCTATTTTGCGCATATTGTGCCCCACAAGGATTGCCGTTCCACTGGTCCTGGATTTGATTCTTGTATACGTCCGCCGTTTCGACTTTGCAGGAGACAGCAGATGCTGATTCGCCAGGCTCCGTTCCCCTACTTTGCAATGCCTGCCACACTCTGAATGTTTCCAACACAGGCGTTGATAAGTAATGAAGAGGAGTGATAAAGGTCCACAACAACCAATAGCTGCGGAGCCGTTCCCGATCGATACATTCGACGACCTCTTCACCCGGCCAATCGAACCAAACCCTTAAGTTTTCGTTGAGAACGCGATGGGCCAGACGTAGATTCGGCAGACCGGGCCAACCCCGGCACATTCCAACGACGATTCCCCCGACACCTGCGTCGAGAACAACACGGAAAGGATCATTCACGCCTTTTAATACCGGCCGAAGAAGATCGATCTTATGCCGCTCGGTGGTCGCGGCAAGCTTGGGCTCGACGAAATACCCTACGCCAGTTTGAGACGCATCGAGATAGGCATAAGTAAACTGTGTGCTGCGTGTAGATCCCAGGACAGTCGGGGCAGCTGCCGATCGATGCATTCGAATACTACCTTCTCTTCGATAGATAAGTATGTTTGTCGAGATCATGCAAATCAACACAGGTAATTTCTTGTTGTCTCCTTGAAGGCGGCTGACCGGACTCGATACCCTCACCCGCCGCGGCAGCGACGCTGCCGCGGCGGCCTCTCAGAGGGAGAGGCGGCGGCTACCAGCAGATGCAGCTTGCGGCGTTGCTCCACTCGCTCAGGCCGGATGCACCGATGGCCCGCACTTGAACCGTATACGTCGTGCCGGGCACAAGACCGTTAAGGGCCATGGAACGCGAGTTGGTGAACCCCTGGATGACCATCCAGTCAGCGGCCGGCGCGCCGACCGTTCCGACGGGGGCAAAGCGCACGTCATGGGTACGGGCATTCGGGATCTTTTTCACGCCTACGACAAGTTGCCCCCTGTTGCCCTGTCCGAGAGAAGTAATGACAGGGGTGGACAGAGGTGAGCTTGTCCGGTTGGTGCTGGCGGGCAGGAATCCGCTCGACATAAGCTTCTCGAGGTCGTCGTGGCAGGCGCCTTGAACATAGAGGGCATCTTGCCGCAGCAGCATCACCAGCTCGTCACGTTTTTTCTGTTTGAAGAGCCTGTCGTGCGGACCACCTTGATTCGCGGCCGTAATCGCCTCAATGAATTCCCCAAGCTTGGCTTCCAGCGTCGCCGGATCGGCCGGCGGGTGGGGAAAGTAGTTGTTGTCCTTCAAGCCCGCGATGGCATCACGTGTGGTTTGGACGACGCTTTCGTCGGGCTCGCGAGTGAAACTCAGCAGAACGCGCAGTCGTTTTGGGGGCATACTATCTCCTTTACGTTGGGGTTTAGGGTTATTCGATCGGCGGCCGGCCAAGAAGGATGGCCGGCCGGGAAAATCTGCTCGGTCCTCGACAAAACTTTCTCAACCGCCAAGCAAATTTTGTAAGCGGCCAACAAAGCTTGTTCGCGCGTCGATAAAACTTGGCCGACCGCAGACGACATTTTGTTGGCCGTTGAGCAAGTTTGTTTGTCCGTGAACAAAACTCGCTTAACGGCTGAGCAAATTTTGTGAGCCGCTGACAAAGTCCGTTCGCCTGTCGATGAAACTTGTTCGACTGCTGGACGAAGTTCGCCGTTCGTCGAGCGAATTTGTTCGTCCGTGAACAAAACCTGTTCGGCCTTCGAGCAAGTTTTGTGGAAAGGGCAGAGAGTGAGCGTGGAGGTCGACAAAGGAAGCGTGTCGAGTGAGGAGCAGTGAAGGTCCGTGGTTTGAAGTTTCGTCTTCCCTTTCATGACCTCCTATCTCGCACTGCAGATTCCATTCTAACGGGATAGGATGTTGCGTTTTTTCAAGGAGTTAAAAAGGGAGTGTGTGCTGAGAAGTGTCCCATTTCTGGGAAACGTCCCATTTTTGAGACAAATTTATAAAACATCTTGTCTTAACCGCGTCTTTATCGATAACCACGATTTCCATTGGCCGCAGGCGGGATGCTACCATCATCGGCCGTGGACATTCTGGAAGAGATCCGGCGCGTGCTCGACATCGAGATCGAGGGGCTTCAGTCGGTTCGGTCCAATCTCAGCAACCATTTTGCGCGGGCTGTGGAGGTGATCGATTCGGCAAAGGGACACGTTTACGTAACGGGGGCAGGTAAATCCGGAATCATTGCTACGAAAATCGGAGCGACCCTGCGGAGTACAGGGACGCCGGCAACATTTTTGCATCCGAGCGAAGCGCTGCATGGGGACGTGGGAATGGTCGGCAAGGATGACGTTGTCCTGTCGATCGGGAAAAGCGGCGAAACAACCGAGTTGAATTCGCTCTTGAGGATACTTAGAAAGAGCGGCGCCACGATTATTGCCATCACTTCCAGCCCGGAATCTTCCATGGCGGCTCTATCCGATCTTGTACTGGACTTGAAAATTGTTCGAGAAGCCTGCCACTTGAATCTTGCGCCCACGACGAGCACCACCGCCGCACTTGCTGTGGGGGACGCCATTGCGATCACGCTCATGAAGATGAAGGGCCTGTCGGAACAGGATTACGCGCGGCTCCATCCCGGCGGGCAGCTTGGTAAGCGGTTGCTGCTCACCGTCGAGGATGTTATGCGGAAGGGTGCCGACAATCCCGATGCTGGCCAGGATCACCAGCTTTCGGGTAGGAGCGATCAGCGTGGTTAATGAGCGGGATGAGTTGGTCGGGCTCGTCACGGATTACGATATCCGTCGAGTGTTGGAATCCGAACAGGACATTTTTTCGCTAAACATCGCGGATATCATGAATGCCAAACCGGCGGTCGTTCTTGCCGGCGAGAAGGCCGTCCGGGCGCTGGAAATCATGCGGGATCGAAAGAAGCCGACTGCAGTTTTGCCTGTGGTCGACGATAGCCGGAAAGCTGTCGGCATGATTCATCTGCACGATCTGATTTCGGCGGGCCTGTGACGGACGGTGGTGCGTTTGAAAAAGAAGCCGAGAAAACCTGAGTCAAATAAATCCGTTCTCACCTCCACGGTCCCGGCCAGCCGGAGATCCTTCGCACCGCTACTCCTGGTCGTGCTGATTTCGTTCTTTGTTTTTGTTCCGGTGTTACGGAACGGTTTCGTCAATTGGGATGACGATCGATACGTGACGGGCAACGCGTCGATACGTTCGCTAAATATTTCAGAGGTTTTTTCGCGCTATTTTGAAGGGAATTACCATCCGATCACACTGATTGTCTACAGTATCGAGTATCAGTTATTTGGATTCAGGCCCGCTGGATACCATGCCGTTAATCTGTTGCTCCATCTGGTCAATGTCGTCCTTGTTTTCCGCGCCATTCTTCTCTTGACCAAGAAACGAGAAGTAGCGCTCGTTGCTGCGCTCTTGTTTGGTATTCATCCTCTACACGTCGAGTCCGTGGCATGGGTTTCGGAACTCAAGGATCTGCTCTATAGTGCCTTTTTCCTCGGCGCGTTGATTTGCTACTTGCGCTTCCATGATGAGAAAAAGAAGAAGTTGTATTTCTTCAGCCTGGGATTATTTCTGCTGTCGCTTCTTTCCAAGGCTTTGGCCGTTTCTCTCCCCGGAGTATTACTGCTTACCGATCATTTTCGAGGAAGAAAACCGTCCCTATCTGTTTGGCTTGAAAAGGTCCCTTTTCTCGCCCTATCGGTAGTCTTTGGAGTTGTGGCGATCTTCGCACAGCGATCCACGCCGGCCATGCAGTTTTTGGACGTTTATCCTCTTCACCAGCGATTGGTTTTTGCCTCTTATGGCTTTGTGATGTATCTGGTCAAGCTGGCCGTCCCGTTCTCCCTTAGCGCCGTTTACCCGTATCCCGTGCAAGGCGGGGCGGTACTCCCAGGGTGGTTGTACGCCTATCCCCTCGCATTGCTTGCTGTCGCGGCTCTTGTTTTGTATTCACTTCGGTTCTCGAAGGAAATATTTTTCGGGTTCGCGTTTTTCTTGACGACGGTGTTCTTCGTTCTGCAATTGCTGCCTGTCGGCAAAGCGATTATGGCCGACCGCTACGTGTACATCCCTTCGATCGGAATCTTTTATCTCGCGGGCGAAGCGGCGTGGCGCTGGTATCGAAGCGGCAACATTGCTATTACCAATCATAAAGTCGCCGGCGTGGTGTTGGCGGGTGCTTTGATTGTATTCTTCTCCGCCACGACGTATGCACGGTGCGAGGTGTGGAGGGACAGTTTGACCCTTTGGACTGATGTGATTTCTAAGGAAGAAAATGCCGTTATCGCTTACAACAAAAGAGGCGTCGTGTGGGTAGGCCAGAACAACACCGATCGGGCGTTCCAGGATTTCAGTAAGGCGATTCAATTGTCCAGCGTGGAACCCCAAACCTATAACAGCCGGGGAAACATTTACGTTGCCCAGAAAAAATATGACGAGGCCCTTGCAGATTACAACAAGGCTCTGGAGCTTGATCCCGCTTATTCCTTTGCGTATAACGGACGGGGCGTTTTGTTTATTCAGCAAGAGAAATTTACTGAAGCAGTCAGTGAATTCAGCAAGGCTATAGAGTTACAGCCCCGGTATGCTGCGGCGTATTTCAACCGTTCTATCGCGCAACACTCCTTAGAACACCAGACTTCCAGTTGCCAGGACCTGCAGCAGGCAGTCAGTTTGGCGCATCCACCCGCCGCCCAGCTTTACGATCAGTGGTGCCGTAAAGCTTCGGATAAAGCACTGCCTTGAAGCGCGGAAGTGAATTTGCAAAGGCTGCAATCGCGGGCGCATGACGACCGGCTATGTCCAAGTAATTCATGGCGCCAGCTTCGGCCGGCGTAGTTTCTGACGATTTGTCGTGTGTTGTTCTTGCTCAGGCGCGGGTTCCGAGTATACACCGGCCGAGTAAGAGGCAAGAAGTATGAAGTTGCGGTTTGCAGTTTTCGTCTCAGTCTTAATGTTATTTTCATCCGGATCTGTTCTGGCACAGGGACTCTTTCGGGGTTTCGGTTTTCCAAGGACAGTCACCGCAACCGGACAAGCAGAGGTGCTTGGTCCAATCTTGGCCACCCTGGTTCAGGGTCCGGCTGCAGCGGGAACACTGGTTATCGACCTATCCCCGCTTCAAATGACTAACGCCAACGCGGCAGATATCAGCGTCACCGCCACCGCATTAACGGTTGGCTCGACGACAATTGACGCGGACAACCACTTGGTGAAGATCCCGGTGATAGCCGGCGGGGCCGCGTCGGGTTCGATTCGCATCGAAGGTATTCGGGTTGCGGTTGCGGGAACAGGAATCAATTCGTTCAATGCGAAATTGTCCTGGCAGGATTCGCTCAACGTCTTTATCGACGGCGCGACAGTTCCGGTCATCGCTGCCGTTCAAAGCGGTTTGATCGCGCAAGCCGTCGGCGACCGGTTTACCGTATTCAACGGGAAAATTTACGGAAGCGGGCCGGCGATCCGCGTCACTGAAGGATATGCGTCCGCTTTCTCCAACTCTTCCCAATCCGGCCAAACCAACCCGACTCAGGTTCGGATTCGAGTGACCGATTTTCCGGATAATCTGCAGATGGTCTTTCCCGCCGTCGTCGCAGCCAACGAGTCCGCCGCGACGTTGAACACGGTCGGAGGCGCGGTGGTGACGCTACCGTTAAGTAACGGGAAAAACGAAGTGACCTACGCCTTCTCCAAAGCGGCAAACAGCGACGAAACGACTGAATCTTTCGATATCCGGTTCACCGTTAATGTGCTTGGCCCGGTTCCGGATATACAACCCACCATTGAAGTGAGTCTTGCTCCCATCGGCGACGTCTATTCCTCGGCCGGCATTCCCCGATACGCGGAAGATGAGATCACCGTACAGGAAGGAAGCTCGCGGATCATATCGAAAGTCCTCTACTGGACG
>WNGD01020348.1_pt1 | contig 10064 bp, 9 predicted proteins | sample 5400671 | NCBI WGS metagenome assembly WNGD01 (sample SAMN13153369, study PRJNA577476) | soil metagenome | isolation source: 40 cm soil or saprolite under grassland replicate 2 | place: USA:California | collected 2016-06-15
TACCTGGAGCCCTCCGGCTCGGTGCAGATCCTCTGGGTCGACGGCCGCCCCGCCGGCGTCCAGCTGCCGTCCGCGGTCGAGCTCGCGGTCGCCGAGACCGACCCGGGTGTCCGCGGTGACACCGTCTCCAACGTGACGAAGCCGGCCAAGCTCGAGACCGGTGCCGTCGTGCAGGTTCCGCTCTTCGTGAACGCGGGCGACCGGATCAAGGTCGACCCGCGCGAAGGCCGCTACATCTCGCGCGCCTAAGGCGTCGCTTGCGACGCCGACCAAAGAGGCCGTGCCGGCTTTGCCGGCGCGGCCGTCCAACGCACCATCTGGGATCGACAACAGTGGCGCCTCCTATCGAGATCGCCTCCTAGCCGCGCTACGCTCCTCGTCGCGAATGCCAGTGCTCGTCGACACGACGATTCGGCTGCTCGGCCAGGAGCCGCTCGCCGGAAGGATCCCCACAGCCGACCTGCTCGAACTCGCCGAGACCCTCGACGGCGCCGGCTTCGCGTATCTCGAGGTCTCCGGCGGCGGCGTCTTCGACACGGCGGTGCGGCGCGGGATCGAGAGCCCGTGGGAGCGGATCCGGGCCCTCAACGCGCGCACGACGACGCCGCTCGCGATGGCGCTGCGCGGCCGCTTCCTCGTCGGCTCGCGCCCGGTCGGGAGCGACTTCGCGCGGCGCTTCGTCGCCTCAGCCGCCGAGAGCGGGATCGAGGTCTTTCGACTACACGACCCGCTGAACGACGTCGAGAACCTGCGCGAGGCGGGCGAGGCAATCACGAAGGCCGGCAAGGAATTCGACGCCGGTCTCGTCTACGGCTCCGGCTACACCGGCGAGATCGACGCGCTGGTCGAGCAGGCCCGCAAGCTGCCCGACCTCGGCGCGAGCCGCGTCCTCGTCCACGACCCGTCCGGGTCGCTCGAGCCGCAGCAGGCGCGGGAACTGACCGCGACGCTCGCGGAGAAAAGCGGGCTCGCCGTTGGCCTCTACTGCCAGGGCGCCGCCGGCAACGCGCTCGCCGCCGGGCTCGAGGCCGCGCGGGGCGGCGCAGATTTGATCGCGTGCGCCGTGTACCCGGTCGCGCTGACGATCCATCGCGTCTCGGGAGAAGCGGCCGCCAAGGCGCTCGCGGGCCTCGGGCTCGACCCCGGCGTCGACGTGGAGGCGCTGTGGCGTGCCTCGGAGATCGTGGACGAGCACATCGGCGACGCGCCCGTGACGCCGCTCGCGCCGCGCATCGCCGTGCGCGCCGCCGAGCACCGGCTGCCCTCCGGCCTCGTGGCCGCGCTGGATGCCCAGCTCCGGACCCTCGCCGCTCGCGACCGGCTCGACGAGGTGCTCGACGAGCTCGCGCGGATCCGCGAGGAGGTCGGTTGGCCGCCGCTCGCGGCGCCGATCGGCCAGATCCTTGGCTCGCAGGCCCTCTTGCATGTCCTCTCGGCCGCGCGCTACCAGACTGTCGTCGACGAGCTCAAGGGACTGATCGAGGGCCGCTTCGGCAGCCCGCCCGGCCCGATCGACCCCTCGGTGAGCCGCGCGGTGGAGCTCGTCTCCGGCGGCCCGGCTCCCGAGGAAGATCCGGTCGACCTCGAGCAGCTGCGCGTCGAGGCGAAGGAGCTCGCCTCGAGCGAGGAGGAGCTGCTCCTGCTCGCGCTCTTCGGCGACGAGGCCGAACCGCTGCTGCATGCGATCCGCGGGCGCTCGCAGCGGGACGAGAGCCTCACCGCCGGCGGCATCGACCAGACCCGGGCCGAGCGCATCCGCGAGATCGTCCGCATCGTCCAGGAGTCGGGCGTGGGGGAGGTGACGATCGAGGACTCGGGTATGCGCGTCTCGGTCCGGCGAACTCCGGAGGCACTGGAGCCGCGCCTCGCCGCCTCGGCGGCAGAGCAAGAGGCCGGCGAGCGCGGGCCTGCGCCAAGTCCGGCCTCGAACGGCAACCTTCGCATCGAGGCCCCGATGGTCGGGGTCTTCTACCGCGCGCCGCAGCCGGGCGCCCCGCCCTTTGTGGAGGAGGGCGACACCGTCGCGCCCGGACAGACGCTCTGCATCCTCGAGGCGATGAAGCTCATGAACGAGATCAAGACCGATGCGGCCGGCATCGTGCTCGCGATCCACGTGCGCAACGCCGAGCCGGTCGAGTTCGGCCAGCTGCTCTTCGAGCTCGAGCCGGTCTCGTCCGTCCCGCCGCTCGACGCCGTCTGAACCCATACTCCGCCGCTTCCAGAGGCTCAACAGGAAGGGGGGTCACCTGATGCATCGCAGCTTGGCTGCCGCGATCTCAGCGCTTGCGGCTGCGTTCGTCCTGGCAGGAGCCGCCGCGGCGGCCACTCCGCCGGCGTCGGGGAAGGTCGACGCCTCGGCCCCGGTCGCTTCCGGCTCCCAGCAGCTCCGCAATGCGAGCTTCACCGACGCCGAGTGCCCGAACGGGCTCGCGTGCCGCGTCATACCGGCGGCCTACCAGCAGAACTCGGACGACCCGGGCGACTACGGCAACTACGACCTCGCGACGCGGCCGGACGACGGGCTCGCGATCCGCTACGTCGTGATCCACGACACCGAGTACGGCTACGACCCGACGATCGCGCTGTTCCAGAACCCGCTTGCCTACGTCAGCTCGCACTATGTCCTGCGCTCCGCCGATGGACAGGTCACCCAGATGGTGCCGACGCAGGACGTCGCGTGGCACGCCGGCAACTGGTGGGTGAACAGCCACGCGATCGGGATCGAGAACGAGGGCTTCGCGACTGAGGGCAACACGTGGTACACGCCGCGGCTCTACCGCTCGCTCGCCCGGCTGACGCGCTACCTCGCGGACCGGAACGGCATCCCGCTCGACCGCGAGCACCTCATCGGCCACGACCAGGTTCCCGGGCCGACGGCCGCATACCAGCCCGGGATGCACTGGGATCCGGGACCGTACTTCGACTGGGGGCAGTTCATGGCCCTCGTCGGTGCCCCGATCAACGGGAGCGGCGGCGACCGCACGGGCCGCATCGTCACGATCGACCCCAACGTCGCGACGAACCGGCCGGTGGTGACCTACTGCGAGAGCGGCTCCTGTAGAACCCTGCCGCCCCAGCCGACGAACTTCCTCTACCTGCACACGGCGCCGAGCGAGAGCGCCCCACTCGTGTCCGACCCCCTGCTGAGCGGCACCAGCCTCGAACCGGACGGCGTCGGCACAACGCAGGCGAACGACTGGGGCGACAAGGCCGTCACGGGCCAGACCTTCGCGGTCGCGGGTCGCTCCGGCGACTGGATCGCGATCTGGTACGGCGGCCGGCGGGCCTGGCTCGAGGATCCCGTTGGCAGGAACACCGTCGCCGGCAGGGGGACGCTCGTGACCCCGAAGGCCGGTCTCGCGTCGATCCCGGTCTACGGGCGCGCGTACCCCGAGGACATCTCCGGCAGCACGCTCGGGTACGAGATTCCAGCGGGGCAGGTGTACGTCGCGAAGGACCTCGTCGGTGCCGACTACTACGACGCGACGACGTTCGACGCGCTGGACACGTACCACTTCTTCACCGGCCCGACGCAGTTTTACGAGATCTCGTTCAACCACCGCATCGCGTTCGTGAAGGCGGCGGACGTCGACGTCATCCACTGAGCCTCCGCGCCAGGGCGAGCCTTTAGACGCGCGTGCCGGCAAAGCCGGCACGCGCTCTAGGTCGGCATCGCAAGCGATGCCTTGGCAGCTCGCCTTGGCGTAGCCTCTAGCCGTGTTCAAGCGCGTTCTCGTCGCGAACCGAGGCGAGGTCGCCGTGCGCGTCATTCGCACGCTGCACGAGCTTGACGTCGAGGCCGTCGCCGTCTACTCGACGACGGATGAGGACGCGCTCCACGTGAGGCTCGCGGACCGGGCCGTCTGCATCGGGCCGCCGCAGGCGACGGAAAGCTACCTCCGCATCCCGTCGCTGATCGCGGCGGCGACCACGACCGGCTGCGAGGCCGTCCACCCGGGCTGGGGATTCCTCGCCGAGAACCCGGCCTTCGTGGCGGCGTGCGCCGACAACGACCTGGTGTTCATCGGCCCGAGCGCCGACGTGATGGCGCGCATGGGCGACAAGGTCCAGGCGAAGGCCGAGATGCGCGCGGCGGACGTCCCGGTCGTCCCGGGCACGGAGGGGACGACGACGCTGGACGAGGCGCGCGATGCCGCGGAGGAGGCCGGCTATCCGGTGCTGCTCAAGGCGGCGGCGGGCGGCGGCGGCAAGGGGATGCGGCTCGTCGGCGAGCGCAGCGACCTGGACGCAGCGTTCACGACCGCGGCGCTTGAGGCCGAGGCCGCCTTCGGCGACGGCAGCCTCTATCTCGAAAAGGCGGTCTCGCCGGCGCGCCACGTCGAGATCCAGGTGCTGGCCGACGGCGAAGGCGGGGTGCTGACGCTCGGTGAGCGCGAGTGTTCGATCCAGCGGCGGCACCAGAAGCTGATCGAGGAGTCGCCTTCGCCGGCGCTCAGCCCGGACAGGCGCGAGGAGATGGAGGCCGCTGCCGAGCGAGCCTGCGAGACGATCGGCTACCGAAACGCGGGCACCTTCGAGTTCCTGCTCGGCCCGGACGGCGCCTTCTACTTCATCGAGCTCAACGCGCGGCTCCAGGTCGAGCACCCGGTCACCGAGCTCGTCACCGGGATCGACATCGTGCGCGAGCAGCTGCGCATCGCATCGGGGGAGCGCCTGGCGCGAACCGGACGCGCCGATCGGCGCGGCCACGCGATCGAGGTCCGGCTGAACGCGGAGGACCCTGCGCGCGGCTTCGTGCCGAGCCCCGGGCGGATCACGCGCTTTCGTCCGCCGGCCGGCCCCGGTATCCGCCTCGACACATACGTCGAGGAAGGAACGGCCGTGCCGCCGCACTATGACTCGCTGCTCGGCAAGCTGATCGTCTGGGACGAGTCGCGGCCGGAGGCGATCGCCCGCGCTCTGCGCGCCCTCGGCGAGCTCCAGCTCGACGGCGTCCCGACGACGCGCGCGCTCGCGATCGACGTCCTGCGCAGCGAAGGTTTCGCGAGCGGGCGCTACTCGACGGAGTACCTCACCGAGGCGGCCGCCGCGCTCCCGGCACTTGCGGGCTGATGGCCGGCCGCCGCGCCGCGCGCCGGACAGCCCTCGTCCTCCTCTACCAGTGGGACGTGACCGGCCAGGAGCTGGCCTCGCTCTTCGAGGGCGAGATCGACGAGTACTCGCGCGAGCTCGCGGAGGCCGTCATCGAGCGGCACGAGGAGCTCGACCGGCGCGTCACCGAGGCATCGGACGAGTGGCCGGCCGACCGGCTCGGCGCGCTCGAGCGCAACATCCTGCGCCTCGCGCTGCTGGAGCTCGACCGCGGCGAGGTGCCGCTCGAGGTGGCGATCGACGAGGCCGTGAGCCTGGCGAAGCGCTACTCCTCGGAGGACGCTGGCCGCCTGGTGAACGGCATACTCGGTCGAATCGTGCAGGAGAAAACAGCGTGAGCGCCGAGGACCGGCTCAAGAACGCCGAGACGCTGCTCGACCGGCTCGAGCAGACCCGGTCGCGCCTCGAGCGGACGACCGACCCCGACGAGGCGATCGAGGTGCTCCAGGAGTTGGCCGAGATTGCGAAGGAAGTAGAGTCGCAGCTCCAGCAGGCGAAGCGGGAGGCAGAGAGTTGAGCACGCCCGAAGAGCTGCTCGAGCTGATCGAGCCCTATCTCGACGAGCTGGCGCTGACCCCCGAGCTCGGCGAGCTGGAGCGCTCCCTCCCCGCGGCCGCCGCGCTCGAGCTCGTCCACAACTTCTCGCTCGTCCACGACGATCTCCCCGCGCTGGACAACGACGAGGTGCGGCGCGGGCGGCCCAGCACGTGGGCGGAGTTCGGGGAGGGCGTCGGGATCCTGGCGGGCGACGCGCTGCTCGCGGAGGCGCTCCGGCTCGCTCTGACGTACCCGACGCCGGATGTGGCGCGCGAGCTCGTCCAGGCGACGCTCGGCATGATCGGCGGCCAGTACCTCGACATCACCGGTGGCGAGACCGATCTCGCCTCGCTGCACCGCCTGAAGACGGGCCGGCTCTTCGCGGCCTCGATCGCGTGCGCGCTGTGGGTCGCAGAGGTACCGGAGCGCGAGCAGGCGCCGTGGCGCGCTTTCGCAGACGACGTTGGCCTGCTCTTCCAGATCGTCGACGACATCCTCGACGAGGACGGCTACCTGCTCGAGCGTGGAGCCGAGGGCGCGCGGGCGCTCGCGGACGAGACGGCTGAGCGCGCGCAGGCTCGTCTTGGCGAGGTCTCCGCGGACACCTCTGTGCTCTCCGAGATCGTGGCCGGCCTGGCCGCCCGCACCTCCTGATTCCACGCGCCGATGGCGCGCCTCTCGAACGACACGGCCGAGCTCGTTCCCCGCATGAGCTTCGACGGGCCGGAGCTGCGCTTCGACTTTCCGGGGCTCGAGATCGGCGTCGCGGAGTACGAGGAGGGTCCGACCGGCTGCACGGTCTTCCACTTCCCGGGCGGCCCGGTCGCGTGCTCGACGGACATTCGCGGCGGCTCGCCTGCCGTCAGCGGCGCCGGGGTCGAGCTCGTCGACGCGATCTGCCTCGCAGGCGGCTCGCTCTACGGGCTCGAGGCGGCGGCCGGGGTAGCGGCCGAGCTGCTCGCGCGCCGCGACTACAGCACCGACTGGCTCCAGATCCCGCTCGTCGCGGGCGCGATCATCTTCGACTGGGGCCCGCGTGACAACGCCGTCTACCCGGACAAGGAGCTCGGACGGGCGGCGCTGCGGGCGGCGGCGCCGGGGGTGTTCCCGCTCGGAGCGCGGGGAGTCGGCAGTTCGGCGACGGCCGGGAAGCTGTTCGCCTACGAGGAGGGCGAGCCGGCGGGGCAGGGCGGAGCGTTCCGACAGGCCGGCGGGACGCACGTGGCGGTTTTCACGGTCGTCAACGCCGTCGGCGCGATCGTCGACCGCGAGGGCAACGTGGTGCGCGGCCACTACGACCGCGAGACCGGCTTGCGGCGCGCGCTCGTCCCGACCGTCGAGGAGCGGCTCGCCGAGGGGAGGCCCGTCCGGCCGCCGCCGGGGAACACGACGCTGACCGTCGTCGTCACCGACCTGCAGCTCGATCCGCGGCAGCTCCGCACGCTCGGGCGCCAGGTGCACGCGTCGATGGCGCGCGCGATCCAGCCGTTCCACGCGCTCGAGGACGGCGATGTCCTCTTCGCCGTCTCGACCGGGGCGGTCGAGAGCGATCCCTTGCTCGACACGACCGCGCTCGGCGTCGTCGCCTCGGAGCTCGCCTGGGACGCCGTCCTCTCCCTCGCGCAGTGAAGAAGCGCCTGGACCTGCTGCTCGTCGAGCGCGGGCTCGCCGAGAGCCGGGCGCAGGCGCAGGCGCTCGTCCTGGCGGGACTCGTGCCGGGGTACGAGAAGGCGGGGCAGCAGGTCGACGAATCGGCCGAGCTGACGGTCGACTCGCCGCCGCCGTACGTCTCGCGCGGAGGGCAGAAGCTGGCGCATGCTCTGGATGCGTTCGGCGTAGACCCTGCCGGGCTCGACTGTCTCGACGTCGGCGCGTCCACCGGCGGTTTCACCGACGTGCTGCTGCAGCGGGGGGCCGCCCGCGTGATCGCGTTGGACGTCGGCCGGGGACAGCTGCACCCGCGGCTCCGCGGCGATCCGCGCGTGACCGTGCTCGAGCGGACGAATGTCCGCGCCCTGCGCGAGCTGCCGTTCGCGCCGGAGCTGATCACCTGCGACGTCTCCTTCATCGGCCTGGCCAAGGCGCTGCCGCCCGCGCTCCAGCTCGCCGTACCCGGTTGGCAGGCCGTCGTCCTCGTCAAGCCGCAGTTCGAGGCGGGGCGGGCGGAGGCGCCGCGCGGGGTCGTCCGGGACCCCGAGGTGCGCCGGCGGGTGCTGCGGGAGGCGGCCGAGGCGGCGCTCGGCTGGAAGGCGCAGGTCGCCGGGGTCGTAGACTCCGGGCTGCCCGGCCCGAAGGGAAACCGCGAGTTCTTTCTCCACCTCGTGCACCGCGAGCGGCCGGAGCTTCCCGATGAGCTCGAGCGCTGGATCGACTACGCAATCCACTGAAGTGAGGCGAGCCGCCGTCATCACGCACGGCAAGCCCGAGACGATAGGGGCTGCGCTGCGGCGGCTGCAGGCGGTGGCCGCGGAGCTGGGCGTGGAGCTGCTCTTCTCGGACGAGGAGGTCGAAAAGCACGGGCTCGCCGAGGCTGGCGACGGCGACGAGGGCGCCGACCTGGCCGTCGTTCTCGGCGGCGACGGCACGATGCTGCGCGGGCTGCGGCGCTTCCTCGGCACCGGAGTGCCGGTGCTCGGCGTCAACTTCGGGCGGGTCGGGTTCCTGGCGGGGATCGAGGCGGATGGGCTCGAGGAGGGCTTGCGGCGCGCGTTCGCGGGCGACTACCGCGTGGTCGACCTGCCGGCCCTCGATGCGGAAACTGCCGGCGAGCGATGGGCAGCGGTCAACGACCTCGTCGTGACCAGCTCGTCCCTCGGCCGGATGATCGAGCTCGGCTGGGCCGTGGGCGGCGAGGATCTCGGCGTGCTGCCGTGCGACGGGCTGATCTGCTCGACGCCGTCGGGCTCGACCGCGTACAACCTCTCGAACGGCGGGCCGGTGCTCGTCTGGGGGCTCGAGGCGATGGCGGTCACGTTCGTGGCGCCGCACTCGCTGCACGCGCGGCCGCTGGTCGTGCCGCGTGGGCGTGAGCTGACCGTCGTGAATCGCACCCAGGACGTCTCGGCGACGGTTCTCGTCGATGGGCACGCCGTGGACGAGCTTCCGCCCGGCGGGGAGGTGACGACCCGGCTCGGGGAGCAGCACAGCCTGCTGGCCACGTTGCCGGAGAACACGTTCTTCAGCCGCTACCGCTGCATCTTCGCCGCGTAGCACCCGCCGGTTGGGCGCCGCGCCCCGCTACGGGGCGAAATTGACACACAATCGGCACATTTGCGTGCGCCAGGCCCCGGTACCATCCCAATCCCCCACCCACCCAGGGGCGCGCGCGCGTGAACATGAGTAGAGACGCCAGGGCGAGTGCGGAACCGGCTGTTTGAGCGGATCGCCCCACGGGCGCTCTCGGCGTAGCATCCAGGCCGTGCTCCGGCGCCTTCGGATCGAGAACCTCGTCCTCATCCGCGGGGCGGAGCTCGCCTTCGCGCCGGGACTGAACGCTGTCACGGGCGAGACCGGTGCGGGGAAGACGATCTTCGCCCAGGCGATCGGCCTCCTGCTCGGCGCGCGCGGCGACGTCTCCTATGTCGGTCCCGACGCAGACGAGGCCTACGTCGAGGCAGAGCTTGCGGCCCCTCCGGAGTTTCTCGACGACGAAAGCTCGACGACTCTCGCCGAGCTGCGTCCCGAGGACGAGGAAGGCCTCGTCCTCGCCCGCCGGGTTTTTGCCGACGGCCGCACGCGCGCCTACGCGTGGGGCCGGAGCGCCGCCCGCGAGGACCTCGCGGCCGCCGGCGAGCGGCTGATCGCGATGTCGGGCCAGTTCGAGCAGCGCCGCCTCGCGCGCCGGTCGTACCAGCTCGATGTGCTCGACGCGTTCGCGGGCGAGGAACAGGCGGCCCGTCGGGCCCAGCTGCGGGCCGCGTGGCGCGAGCTCGCCGCGGCGCGGCGCCGCCACGAGGAGCTCGAGCAGGGCGCGGCAACCGCCGAGGCCAGGCTCGACGAGCTGCGCGCGCTCGTCGAGGACACCGAAGGGCTCGACCCGGGCGCCGAGGAAGCGTTGCGCACCGAGCGGGAGCGGCTGCGGCACGTGACCGAGCTTGCGGCCGGCGTCGCGGCGGCCGGCGAGGCGCTCACCCCCGAGGACTCCGAAGGCGCCGCGGGCCTGGTCGCGGTCGCCGAGCGAGCCATAGCGCCGCTCGAGCACCTGGCGCCCGAGCTGGAGCGCACCGGCAACGAGCTGCGCGATGTCGAGCTGCGCCTTCGCGAAGCGGCGTCTGAGCTCCGCGCCCTCCTCACGTCACTCGAGGCCGAGCCTGACCGGCTCGACCAGATCGAGGGCGAGCTCGACCAGATCGCCGAGGCGAAGCGCCGGTTCCGCTGCTCGAGCTACGAGGAGCTGCTCGCGCGCGCGACCGAAG
>WNGD01007776.1_pt1 | contig 10062 bp, 6 predicted proteins | sample 5400671 | NCBI WGS metagenome assembly WNGD01 (sample SAMN13153369, study PRJNA577476) | soil metagenome | isolation source: 40 cm soil or saprolite under grassland replicate 2 | place: USA:California | collected 2016-06-15
CCGGACGCACAAGCCGTGATTTCCTTCGTGCGGCGCGTTTCCAAAACAACCGGGTCGCGCTCGTACCGGGTCGGCTGAAGGCAGCAGCAGATGAAACTCAAGCTCCAGATTGGCGATGAGGATTCACAGCGTTTTGACAGCGGACTGGTGAGTGGCGGGAGTTCTGCCCAGGCCGCAGCCAGCGCAAGCCGCGATGAATTGCAACGGGTTATCCAAACGGCGTTACGAGCCTGACCGGAGTGAGATGAAACCTGCTGAATTGTAGCCCCCCAAAAAAACCAGGAAACCTGTACTACTAACCCGAAAATGCTTTGCTGGCAGGAAAGGATTTTTCTTCGCGAAGCACGCGAAGAAAACGCGAAGGACTTTAGTTTGGTTGCGGCTTTGCTGCTCTGTGAGACGTCCCCATATTTCTACCATTTTCCAAATTTCCATCGGGTCGCGGCGTTCAACGATTTCTTTTCTGCCAGGCCGAATGCCACTCGGGGTCGGAATTCAAATATCGGCTCTTCCTGGTAGGCCGACATATCCCAGCTGTACTTCTTCTCGTAGCGCGCGAAAAATCCCCGAGATCGCGGACCTGTCGCCAGCCGTGCCTCCCCTTCGACGATTACGGCCTCGTCGGCGCGCTCGGTACACAGGATGCACTTCGGGTTCGCCGCCAGATTGCGCGCCTTTCGTGACTGCCGCCCTGTGGAGAAGTAGAATCTGCCATCGAGCCAAAGCCCCCAGACGATCATGGTGTGCGGAGACCCATCCGGCCTTACGGTGGTGATCCAGTAATTGTGGGATTTCTTCAGGCGCTGCTCTGCCCAGCCCCAGGGCAGGAGTCCCTTGGTACCCTTGGGAAGTCCGTAGCCGGGCATGTGGGGACGGCTGGCATTGGGCGCGCGGGATTGCACTTTCTTGGATTTCGCCATGGTCAGGACCTGCGGCTATGCTGAATGGTGCAGATGAGCCGGCCTTCGTGTCAATCGTTAAGGCTCGCGCGAGTGCAATTAGAGGTGGGAGTCAATTTCTGCCGCGGGATCCGCGCAAAAGACGGACCAATAACGAGTCCGATATGGAGTGCGGCGACTTGTCAGACTTGTCACCGCTTTCGTTCTGACGCCCGGGCCATAGCGGCGACAAGCCGCCGCGCTCCAAAGGAGCTGTGATTGTTGGTCTGCGGTTGACCGAAGCGGCGCCTGAGGCGGCTCGGCCTTGGTTGCGCTGTAAACACTGAACGCCGGGCGAACGCTGTCACGGGCATTTCTTTACCTTTCGGTATAAAAGCGGCGTATGATTGCCAGGTATGAAGAAAAAGAAGTCCGGTGCGCCGATGGGACGTCCGCGCGCCTTCGACGTGGATAAGGCGCTGGAGCGCGCGCTCCGGATGTTTTGGCGCAAAGGATTCGAGGGCACGTCCCTGTCGGATTTGACCAAGGCCATGGGAATCAACCGCCCGAGCCTTTATGCCGCCTTTGGCAATAAGGAGGCCCTGTTCCGCAAGGCGCTCGACCGCTACGACGATGGGCCGGCATCCTACCTGCGCGAGGCGCTGGATGAGCCCTCGGCGCGCGACGTCGTTGAGCGGCTGCTGCGCGGGGCCGCCGGGTTGCTCACAGATCCGCGCAATCCGCGGGGATGCCTCATGGTGCAGGGTGCGCTTTCCTGCGGCAAGGCGGGCGATCCCATCCGGAAGGAGCTGGCTTCGCGCCGTGTGGCGGGCGAGGCTGCAATACGCCGGCGCCTCGAGCGCGCGAAATCTGACGGCGATCTGCCGGCCGATGCGGACCCCGCCGACCTCGCCCGCTACGTCGCTACGGTCATCCATGGAATGGCGGTCCAGGCCGCAAGCGGCGCAAGCCGCGATGACTTGCAACGGGTTATCCAAACGGTGTTACGAGCCTGGCCGGAGTGAGATGAAACCTGCCGAGTCCCGGACTTACGCTCGGGCCGTCGGGGTTGAGATGGCTGTTGCGACAGACCATCGGAATCGGGGGAATCGACTGCGGGCATCACACGCGGATCGTGTGAATTGCCCGCAATGGTCCGGTTGGCCGGCGCCCCGGGGAGAATTTGCAGGAAAAATCTGATGGAGGGAAGCGGTGAGCACACTCAGCCTTCGCCTGCCAAACTCGCTCCATGAGCGGGCGCGCGAGCTCGCCGAGCGGGAGGGCATTTCGATCCACCAGCTTATTGCCACCGCGCTCGCCGAAAAGATGTCGGCACTCATGACGGAGGAGTACCTCGAGGTGCGGGCCCGCCGCGGTAGCCGGGCGCGCTACCTCCGGGCGTTGGCGCAGGTGCCGGACGTCGAGCCGGAGCCGTCCGACCGGCACTCACGAGAGCGGCCAGTAGAGCTTCGCATAGCCCCAGACTGCCGGCCAAGGACCGCCGTATTCACGCGCCATGCGGTGCACGCAGCGGCGGAAAACGCGCCGCATGCCTTTACCGTAGGGACGCAAGCAAGCACCCGCGAATTCCTTGTTCAGGCGGCGTCGCGCCTCCTTGAAGGCTGTCTTCTTTTCCGGTTGCGGACTGCTGCGCAATTTCACCACGGCATCTGCCAGTGCGAACACCTTTTGCATGAAGGGCCTAAAATCCGAAGCCTGGAATGTGTCAATCGTTTGCGCTGCGCGGTTCGCATCTCCCGCGAGCAACTCCTCCACCGCCAGCCACAATGCGAAATCGTTCGAGGTATGATCGCGTGTCGGCAGGCGAAGCGCGGCGCGGCAGACTTCGTTGGCCTCGGTGACACGGCCAAGGTCTCGGAAGGCCACCACCAGGTTTGAGAGCATCCACGGCTCGGCGTTCGGATGATCGCGCCAGCTTGCGAGCCACTTCACGACGGCTCGCCGCCGTCGCATACTCGTCAGCGTATAGCCTACCGTGCCCCAAGCCTGGTCGTCTTTCGCCAGCCACGCCCGGTGCCGATGCAGCAGCCGCCATAGCAGAAACCCGTGCTCGAGGCGCGATGAACCGCGCCGGACGAATGGCTGGCGGACCGTTTTGCCCATAGCGTTCACATACGCGATAATGGCGCGCCGCCCAATCTCGCCGCGTTTGTGAAGACGGTCCAGTGTGCCGAGGATGAACCACCGGTCCCGAGCCAACTGGCGTTGCACCCAGACTTCACCCAACAGCGGGGCGGCATCCGGCAAGGCCAGCGCTTCGCGGAAGACTGCGTCCACCTCCCTTCGCCGGCCAAGCTTGTCGAGCGTCTCGGCGATGCCGGAGAGCGGCCACGGATCGTCGAGGTTCGCCACGCAAAGCTTCTTCAGAATGGCAAGCGCCTGATCGAACTGTTTCTGATAGGCCGCCAATTGGGCGGCGCGGGCTTCCACGAGCTCGCCGCCCACGTGCTGCCTCAGCCCTGCCAGCAATTCTGCCGCCGCGCGATCGTTCCGTTCTTCGAGCTCCAAATCGAACAGGCTGAACCCGGCGTAGCCGTAGGCGGGATCGAGCGCCAGGGCGCGGCGGAAATCCTCTTTGGCCCCGGCGCGGTCGCGGCTGCGGAGCTTCATGTCGCCCAGGTAGCACAGTGGCGTCGGGTTGAGCGGCTCCAGTTCTGCCATTTTTTGCGCGGCTTCGATGGCTGCCTTGTGTTCGCCGATGTTCGAATGCCAACCTGCCAGGCATTGCCAGCCCCAGAACAGGCCCGGATTCTCCGCCACCACCACGTGCATCATGACGATGGCCTTCTTCACATCGCCACGTTCGCCTTCAATCCAGGCGGCGCGAGCGCGAAGCTCGACGGGTGGCCGCTCACCCCATGCCTCCGGCCGGCACGCAGCCAGCGCTTCCTCAAAACGCTTCTCTCGCGCAAGCACCGCGGCTTTGATGTCATGAGCGACAGGATCGCGCGGCTGAAGAGCAATCGCTTTGTCGAGTGCGGCGTGGAGCTCCACCTTCTCATTCGAGGCAACCAGCGTTTCGGCGAGCAACAGCCAAGGCCGCGCTTCCCCGCCGCGGCGGACGATAAGCTGACGCGCCATCCGCGGCGCGAGCTCTGGCTGGCCGATCTCAGCGGCCCACTGGCGCAGCGCGCGCCAGGCCCAGTCGTAGTTCGGGTTCAACTCCAGCGCGTGTTGTATGCATGCGATGGCTTCCTGCTTCTCGTCGAGCTTCCACAGCACGTCGGCCAGGCATCCATGGTTCGAGGAATCCAGCGGCGAAGCCGCGCAGGCATCTTCGAGAACTTTCCGTGATTTGTGGAATTCACCCGCGCGCGCATGCAGGTCCGCGAGCCGCTGCGATGCGATTCCGTAAGCGGGCTTGATTTGCAGCGCTTGCCGCAGGCAGGCGGCTTCCTCGGGGGCATTCAAGCGGGCCTGATGGACGAAAGCGCGATCGAGCCACAGCCGGGGCAGCAAAGGGAACCGCTCGGTGGCTTCGCGCGCGAGCTTCTCGGCTTCATCAAGGCGCTGGAGATCGACCAGTTGGAGAATGACCGCAGACCAGGCGTGCCACAGGTCGGGGCGCGCCGTCAGCGCCTGCCGCAGGAATGTCAGCAATTCCTGCGGCTGCAAAATGCCGCGCGCGATCTTGCGGAACGCGAGCACCCCATCCCCGAAGACGGTCTGCCGGATCAACTCTTGTTCGATGAAGCTCAGCGCTTGCTTTCGTTCTTCGAGACTGGCGGAAACCTTCATCAGCGAAGCGATGGCAAACTCGGTGTCAACCGCAAGCCGCAATGCCTGTTGGAAATCCGTGCGTGCGGCGTCGGGATGGCCCTGGCGCAAAAGCAAGTCTCCGCGCACGCAGAATCCGTCGGGATGCACCGGTTCGAGTTGGAGGGCCTGGTCCGCTTCGGCCATAGCTTCGGGAAAGCGGCCCTGCTTCGCTAACGTGGCGGCCAGTTGGCGATGCGACCAGGCATCCGCCGGGTTGATCTCCAGCAGACGGCGAACAATCGGTTCCACGGCCCTGGCGCCTTCCTCGTGGAGCCAGTTGATCCATAGCTGGTGCAACGCGAAGTGATGCGGGAAGCGGGCGCACGCCAGTTCGAGATGCTGAAGAGCGGCGGCCCGGCCTTCAATTTCGGCCAGCAGCCACGTTACGGCGCGGTGGCCGTCCATCGAAAGCGGTTCCAGTTCGAGCGCTTCGCGCCAGAGCGAAAGCGCAGCCTTGTTGTCGCCGCGAAAATGCGCCATATCCGCGGCAGCGCGCAGCGTGGCGACCCTGGGCGCGCGGCCATTGGCGCGTTCAAGAAGTTTCCCGGCCTCATCAAGTTTTCCCCAGCGAGCGCAGGTCGTGGCGCCAAAAAGAAGCAGGTCGCCGTCGGAGGGACAACGCTGCAAGGCTTGTTCCAACACTGCGAACGCTTGCGGGACTTCGTCGATCTCGCTGAGGGCGTCGAATAATGTGATGGCGGGCCAGCCCGATTTGCCGCCAAAACGCTCAAACCGCTGCTGAAGGAACTGCAACGCCTGCTGGGTCTGCTTGAGGTGGCGGGCAGCGCTGAAGTAACTGCGCGCAGGTTGCTCTTTCTTGTCGTCCAGGCAGGCGGCGAACCGGTACATTTCGACCGCCTGCTCGAAGTCGCGTTGCAGCCAGAGCAGGTCCGCGAAGCCGCCGAGGTTGATGGCATCGGTAGGCCGGAAGCGCAGCGCCCGGCGCAGCCAATGCGCGGCGGCTTCATGTTCGCGGGCGTCGGCGCGGAGTTCCTGGGCGAATTCCTGCCAGAAGACCGGGTCGGCCTCCGGCTCGGCGCACAACTTCTCCAGCAGCGACAAACGGTCCTCCCGCCGGGAGAGCTCGCGCAGACAGGAAAGTTTGGCGAGTTGAGAAGCGCCGTCATCGGGAAACTGTTCGAGCAACTCGTTCAGGCAGGCGAGCAACGCCGGAGTGTTCTGGTCGTAGCTCGCGAGGGACCGTTTGGCGCTGAGCGTGAGCCGATGCTTCGGTCCATCGGCCTCCATCTGCTGGAACACGATTTGAGCTTCGGCGCGTTGGTGCTGAAAAAGCGCGCGTTGCAGCGCATGCAGTCGATCGAAGAGCGCCGCATCGGGGAGATCGAGACCGTCGAGCAAATGCGCCTGAGCTTTCGGCACGAGCGCCATGCCGCGCGGCCCGCGGGCGCGGTAGTGCTGGAGGAAAGCCTCCGCCACTGCTTCGCCCGCGTAATACTGATAGGGGTCGCGAATGATCAGCGTGCCGCGCAAATCGTCGTAACCGATGACGGCCTGCAGGTGGGCGCTCGTCGCTTCTGCGGTAACCAGAGTGAACGGCACGCCGCGATTCAACAAAACGACGGCAGCTTCCCAGGTCACCGTGAACTCACGCGCTATCCAGCCGTTTTGCTCGGCCCAGTGGCGTTCGCTGTGGGCGGGCGTGCCGTCGTAGCAAATGATCTCGGCGACCGCCAGATGCTCGGCCGGCAGGTTCCAGAAGTTGCTGATGGCCGTGAGGGTGGCCGGAGCGCATGTCTGGTGATGCTGGCGGACGAAGTTGACAGACAGTTTAACGCGGCGGCGCGCCGCGCCTGGCTGCGAAATCCGGTCGGCGAACTTCTGAAAATAAGCGTAGTCGGTCTGCCGGGCGAAGCGGGCCGCTGCGTCGAATTCGCCGCAGTAGTAGGCAACCTGCGCCCGCTGAATCGTGAGCCACTCGGTGTAATCCTCCTCGAGAATAGGCGACAACGCGGCGATCGCGTCAAGCGAGACGTGCGCGTTGCTGAACTTCTCCAGATCGATCTGCAGAATCGCCAGCTGCGTCAGGACGGGAACGCTCTCAAAACGTTGCGCGGCGGCTTCGAGCAGTTCCAGCGCTTCATCGTCGCGGTCGAGGAGTTGCAGAAAGTGGGCCGTGGATTGGACTCCGGGGCGATACCACGCGCGCAGTTCAAGTGAATGGCGCGCCGCGGCCAAGCCCTCCTCATAACGATCTTCCAGCTCGAACAGATGGGCGCGTTCAGTCCAAAGCCATGGACTCAGCGGATCGATCTGCTCCGCGCGCTTGAGCCATTCCTCCGCCCGTTCGAAATCCCGCATGAGGGCGAAGACACGAGCGCGCAGGCAGCGGAGATATTGCCGGCCGTCGCGGGAAGCCTCGTCCTCGCCCGGCCCTTCCTCGAGCAGACGCAGGAGCTTCCAGGCGGCCAGGGGACCGCGTTGTTCGAGGACTGTGGCGGCGAAGTAGGCTTGGGCTTGCGCGTCCTGCGGCGCGGAGCGATAGGCGCGGAAGTGCAGCCAGCGTCCCAACCGGGGCGCGCCCAGGTTGCCGGCGACGCGGCCCGCCATGATCTGCGCGCGCGCGCCAGTCCATGCCGGCAGCGGCCCCAGCGTCAACGCGAGATCAAGCGCCTGCCGGACCAGGCCCCGCTCGTAAAGGTCGCGGAGCCTGATGAGATCCTGGGCGGAAACCGCCACTGCAGGTTTCTGGGCAAAGAGGTTGTGCACTCGTCTCCTCTCTTGCGCTTTCTGCATAAACGCTTAATCGACCGGCGATGGCGGGGACTTCAATGAAGCAATGCATCGAACTGGCCTCAAGACTAGGTGCTCTTGGTGGACACAAAGTTCACAAATCGGTCGAATTTACATTCATGGCCTGCCGGGGCGCGTTGGTCACGTAGGCACGGGTTCCAGGGGTTCGCAAAAAGCGCTCACCCCTGGCTAAGTTCCTCCCGCTCCTCGGAGCGGTCGCCACGACTGAAGTGGTGGCCTGACTGGGCGGTAATGAGTTGGCTCGCTATTAATGGCGAGCCACCTCATACTGCCGAGGGCAGGGAACCGCCGATGCACGCCGATTCACGCCGATGAGCGGCGCCGAACATCGGCGTGCATCCGCGTTCATCGGCGGTTTCAAACAACTGCGCTTGTTCCATTTCTCTTGTATCAACCTTGCCTCGGACCGTAACCTCCTGGTGGATTGTTCCGCCGGTCCGACGGACCTGCGACACGGAATTTTCCTTTGACGCTCCATAGCCTGCTGAGACCGTGCAAAGCTCCCGAAATCTGTCCATCCTGTTATCCTGTCTAGCTGTTAGTGACGGGATTTATCGGGGTTGCTGCCAGCCGGGGCGGCGGACGACCAGGGTAGACCCACTCGTCGGGCTACGTAGCGAGTGAGCTGCTTTGAGCCAAGGAGAACGGCGGAGGAAATTTTAAACGCGCCTGTTTGGAAGCCAGGGATCAGACACTGACGTGATAGAACCGCTTATTCATCGAACGCAACGGGCTATCAGGCGATCCAACCGTACCATCGGTGGCTCGGCTCGCCACCTTCTTCCAGGTAAGCCATCTTGATCCGGCTCAGGTAGTCTTTCGGCAGTTCGTTACGCTTCGCGCTCGCGTCGACTCCGAACACGCGGGCGGCATTCAGGCCAAAAATTTGCTCCTTCACATCACGGGTGAGCGGCTGATACTTGTGCTTCTCGATGAGATCGCCGGGGACCTGAAATCGTCTGAACGCCTCAATCTGCCACTGTGGCGTGCCGTACCAGATCGAGTCCGTTCCCCATAGAACGTGATCGGCGCCGAACGCATCGATGATCTGTCCGAGCAGGTGAGCGCAGATCGCCGGATGGGTTGTGACGAGCTGGCCGAAGGTCGAACCGAGCTCCATGTAAATGTTCCGGATCCCAGGTTCGGCTTTTTTCATTTTGCAGAATTCCGTCGTCCACGGAATTTCGCCCGTGCTCGCGAAGACTTTCTCTGCCGAAGCCGCGTCGCGCAGTCCCGAGTGATAGACGAGAAACTCCAGGTCAGGAAAATCCTTCGCCGCCTTGATCAGATCGCGTGGGTGGTTGTAATCCACCACGGGGCCTAACGGGAGCCCCTTGTGCACGCAGATTCTCGGGATCTTTAGAGCGCGCGCCTTCTCCAGCATCGGGTAGGTCACCTTTTCGTCATCCATCCACCACCCATGGTCGAAGCCCTTCGGCGCGGCTCCGGTGTAAGCTTTCCAGGCATCTACCTTCATCGCGCTCGCCTGCATGTCCATGAAATCGAGGTCGGCCTTCCCCAGTTGCGGCGTGACCAATCCATGCGCGAGCATCCGCTGCGAACCGGTCACCCGATTGATCTCGTCACGAATATGGGTCATCTGCTTCGGCGGGACGACGGCCTCCTGGGGATACGGTCCCGGTGGTGTGCTGATCAGGCCCAGCGACGTCTCGCTGTCCAGAAATACTTCTTTGATGAAGTTCTGCCACGAGAGGTCTGCCATCGTTCCGGTGTCGCCGGCCAGCTTGGGATTCAGGCCGGCCCGCCGCGCCATCTTGCGCAACGCGAGCAGTCCCTGCTTCGCGACCGCGCCTTTGCGCCCGGCCTCGGCGTTCGTTGGGTCGTAGCTCTCGCTGACGTAATGGGTCTGGACGTCAAAAATGAAAAACGGCTCGCCCTTCCGCTCCACGAATGCCGCCGCATCGAACATCTCTGCCTCGCCGACATCGAAAAACTTGCCAAAGACGTCGTTCAAGGCCAGGAGAGCGGCAGCCATTCCGCCCGTGGTCTTCAGGAAATGACGGCGAGTCAGTCCCAGCTTCGGTCCGGCCCGCTCCGCGTACAGGTCTGTGAGGTGCTCGACATTTGCCTGTGCGGGCGTTTGCGGCGGGGGCGGGAACTCCTCGTTCGAGACGATGCGGGTCGGGATGGGCGAGCGGGATGTGAAGCCTTTCCGCATCCCGGGCCGGATCGCGAAAGCACTACGGTTGATCATGACGCCTCCAGAATTAGCAGCGGTGACGATTGTCCGTGAATTTTTCGGAACCGGCATACAGGCATAGCATCAAAAAGTCATTGATGCAACAGCCTGTAACAACTCTTGACGACTCTCTGTCGCGAAACCAGGGGGATTAGTGGACCATCCGATGGTTGGGCAGTTCGACGTGACGCGCGACGGCCGACGTTTTCTCGTCGTGACCGTAAGGGCCCGTCAGGAAATAAGGTGTACATTTTGCTGCTGGCCCCCAGGCCCGCTGGCAAGGCGCGAGCGACGAGCATACCCGGTGCGCTGAACGTGGCACACACTTGACACCGCGGGCGTTTCCTCGTATCCTTGGCGCGTGGACGTTTGCGGTCAGCACTTTAGCTCCGTCGTATTGGAACGGATTCAAGAGTTGGTCAGCCGGGATCC
>WNGD01008084.1_pt1 | contig 10059 bp, 6 predicted proteins | sample 5400671 | NCBI WGS metagenome assembly WNGD01 (sample SAMN13153369, study PRJNA577476) | soil metagenome | isolation source: 40 cm soil or saprolite under grassland replicate 2 | place: USA:California | collected 2016-06-15
GGGCGCCAACCACTTCTTCGACGGCAAGGTCGACGCGCTGATGGAGGCGATCAGCGCCTATCTCGACAAGCGTCTCAAGACCGAGCGCAAGCCGAGCGCGGCTTGAGCTCGTCTCCATCTCCGCAATATGTAATCCGGCTGATTGGCTCGGCGTCACATTGCTCATTACTCATTGTCGTCCCCGCGCAAACGGGGACCCATAACCACCGTGTCTGGAATATGGGTCCCCGCTTGCGCGGGGACGACAGTATAACCTGCCGAGGCGGATTCGCGTATAACACCTCCGCTCGCCGCGGCTAAGCGCGATGGCGCGACGAATGGCATTATTTGCAGTCCTCGTCGTCCTCGCCCTCGCGGCCGCCGGCTACGGGGCGCTGCACTATATGACGGCCGTGCCCGGCAAGCCCCACCGCGGGCCGCTGCCGCCGCTCACGCCGGAGGAAGCCGCGCTCGCCGCGTCGCTCAAGCGCCACATCGCGACGATTGCCGAGCGCGAGCACAACGTCGCCCACTATGACGAGCTCGAGAAGGTCGCGCGCTACATCGAGGCCGCGCTCACATCGCTCGGCTACGCCGTCGGCCGCCAGGAATTTTCGGCCGACGGCAAACCGGTGCGCAACATCGACGTGACGGTCGAGCCAGCAAGGGAAAACGCCGATCCGGAGGTGATCGTGGTCGGGGCGCATTACGACAGCGCGCCCGGCTCCCCCGGCGCCAACGACAATGCCAGCGGCGCGGCGGCGGTCATCGAACTCGCACGGCTGCTGCGCGATCTCGACGGCAGCGCCGGCAAACGCATCCGCCTCGCGCTTTTCGTCAACGAAGAGCCGCCCTATTTCAGGACCGAGGCCATGGGCAGCCTCAACTATGCGCGCGCGCTCGCTCAGCGCAACGAGCGGGTTGTCGCGATGTATTCGCTCGAGACCATCGGCTTTTATTCGAGCGAGCCGGGAAGCCAGGTTTATCCTGCGCCGTTCGGGCTCATCTTTCCCGATCGCGGCGACTTCGTGGCGTTCGTCGGCCTCTTGGGCTCGCGTGCGCTGGTGCGCGAGACGATGCGATCATTCCGCGCGCATACGGCCTTCCCCACCATCGGCGGCGTCGCGCCAGGCTTCGTTCCCGGCATCGGCTGGTCGGATCATTGGGCCTTCGCCGAGCGCGGCTTTCAAGCCGTGATGATCACGGACACGGCGCCGTTCCGTTATCCCCACTACCATCGGCCGAGCGACACGCCGGACAAGGTCGATGCCGAGAGCCTGGCGCGCGTGGTCAAAGGCATCGAGCGCGTAATCCGCGATTTCAGCAGATAACACCAATAAGCTGATTGGCGCGGATCCCATGCGCCTGTCGTCCCCGCGCACGCGGGGGATTTCGGTACAAATCGCGGGCCGCCGCGACCGCCTCTGGCCGATGCTACGGCCGCACGAGGATGCCGCCGGTGAGCGGCCGCGGTGCGCCGGTCGTGGTGGGAAAGGTGAGCGGCAAGCCCTTGAGCGTTCGCACGGCGAGATAAGCGAAGGCCTGCGCCTCGAGCGCGTCGGCCGACCAGCCGACCGCGCCGGCGGTCTCGACCGGCGCGGGAGCGAGCCGCCCCGCCAACATGCGCATCAAGGTTGGATTGCGCGTGCCGCCGCCGGCGACGATCCATTCCGCCGGCGGACGCGGCAGCACGGTGATCGCGTGGGCGACCGCCGCGGCCGTGATGGCCGTGAGCGTCGCCGCGCCATCCGGCGTGCTCTTGCCGGCAAGTCGTCCTTCCTCCGTCACCCAGTGGCGAAAAGCGTTGCGATCGAGCGATTTGGGGGGCGGCTTGGCAAAGAAAGGATGCGCTAGCACGCGCGCCACCGCGGCCTCGTCGACTTTGCCCGCGGCCGCGGCACGGCCCTCGTCGTCCTGCGGTTGGCCAGTGCGCAGGCGGACGAAGTCGTCTATCAGCGCGTTGCCGGGCCCGGTATCGCAGGCGACGAGCTCGGCACTGCCGTTGATGAAGGTGACGTTGGCGACGCCGCCCAGATTAAGTACGCCGACGGGATGCGCGCGCTTGAGCAGGCGCAGCATGGCGCGATGAAACACCGGCACCATCGGTGCGCCGTGCCCTCCGGCGGCGACGTCGGCGGCGCGAAAGTCGTAGACCACGGGAATGCCGAGCCTGCCGGCGAGCGCGGCGCCGTTGCCGAGCTGGATGGTGAGGCCGCGATCGGGACGGTGCAGGACGGTCTGGCCGTGGAAGCCCACCACTGCGACCGCGCTCGGCGGCATCCCGTTCGCGGCCAGGAACGCCTCGACCGCCTCGGCGTGCATGTCGGTGACCAGCTCTTCCGCCTCAACCAGCACCGCGGGCCGCGCGGTGCGCTCGGTGAGGTTGGCGGCAGCCGCGATCGCGCGCCGCACCACGTCGCGCTCGCGGTCGCTGTAGGGACGGTAGCCGGTCGGGCCCAGGCGTCCTATCCCTTCGCCGTCAGTCTCGACGAGCGCCACGTCCACCCCGTCATAGGAGGTGCCGCTCATCAGCCCAATCGCAGTGGCGCGCGCCATGGGTAGCGTCCTCGGTTGAATCCCACACCGGACCTGTTACACCAGCGGCCCAAAAGAGGCGATAAAAAGAGGCGAGGAGGCATGAGCGCCTACAAGTCCGATTTCCTGCGCGTCCTCGCGGAACGTGGATTCATCCACCAGGTTTCGGACGCCGAAGGCCTCGATGCCAAGGCGGCCGCGGGCCCCCTCACCGCCTATGTGGGTTTCGACGCCACCGCGCCGAGCCTCCACATCGGCAACCTGCTCACGATCATGATGTTGCGGTGGCTGCAGAAGAGCGGCCATCGCCCGATCGCGCTGATGGGCGGCGGCACCAGCAAGATCGGCGACCCGTCGGGCAAGGACGCGAGCCGCGCTTTGCTCACCGGCGCGCAGATCGAGGCCAATATCGCCTCGATCCGCACCGTATTTTCGCGCTTTCTCGATTTCGATGCCGGCGCCATCATGGCGGACAACGCCGAGTGGCTCGACCGGCTGGACTATATCCCCTTCCTGCGCGACGTCGGCCGCCATTTCACCATCAACAAGATGCTGACGTTCGACTCGGTCAAGCTGCGCTTGGAGCGCGAGCAGCCGCTCACGTTTCTCGAATTCAACTACATGATCCTGCAAGCCTACGATTTCGTGGAACTTTACAAGCGCCACGGCTGCATTCTGCAGATGGGCGGATCGGACCAGTGGGGCAACATCGTCAACGGCATCGACCTCGGCCGCCGGCTGCTCAATGTTCAGCTGTTCGCGCTGACCACGCCGCTGCTGACCACCTCCTCGGGCAGCAAGATGGGCAAGACCGAGACCGGCGCCGTTTGGCTCAACGCCGACGCCATGAGCCCCTACGAGTATTGGCAGTTCTGGCGCAACTGCGAAGACGGCGACGTCGGCCGCCTGCTCAAGCTGTTCACCGAACTGCCGCCCGATGAGATCGGACGTCTCGCCCGGCTCAAGGGGCAAGAGCTCAACGAGGCGAAAAAGGTTTTGGCGACCGAGGCGACCGCCCTCTTGCATGGCCGCGCGGCCGCCGAGCAAGCGGCCGAAACCGCGCGCCGCACCTTCGAGGAAGGCGCACTCGCCGAGACGCTGCCGACGGTCGAAATCCCGCACGCGACGCTCGCAGCCGGTCTCGGCGTGCTCGACGCCGCTGTTCACGTCGGCTTGGTGTCGTCGAAAGGAGACGCACGCCGACAGATCAAGGGCGGCGGTCTCAGGGTCAACGACGTCGCGGTCACCGACGAGAAGATGGTGCTCACGCCGCGCGACCTCACGCCTGAAGGCGTCATCAAGCTCTCGCTCGGCCGCAAGCGGCACGTGCTGTTGAGGCCGGTGTGACGGCGGGACAGTTAGGCTCGACGCGTCATGCGCGGGCTTGACCCGCGCATCCATCCTCTTCGCGAAACGTTTTTGTAAAGATGGATGGATTGCCGGGTCAGGCCCCGGCAATGACGGCGGATGGGTCAGCGCCAATGTCCCCTGGTATGATCGCGAGGAGGGCGGCCAACGATGCTAATGGCGGCTCGGTTCGGCGTAGCTTTGCGCCGGCAGGGGACCATTGCCGCCCGGGAATTCGAAGAACTTGCGCAACAAGCCCGGCGCCACCGCGGAAATCGGATTGACGCGCAATACCGGCGTGCTCGGCGGGCCGACCACCTCGTAGGTGACGCCGAGCAAGCCCTCGTTGCTGCCGCCGAGGAAAGGCCCGACGATCGGGAGCTGGCCGAACATGTTGTTGAGGCCGTAGAGCGGAACGAAGGTGCCGCGCATGCGGACCTCGTCGCGATGGTAGTCGATGTAGCCATCGACCGTGCCGCCGATGGCGGGGCCCTTCAGCAGCCCGTCGCGAATGGTGAAGCGGCCGAGCGAGCGGGTGAAATCGACCCGCAGGTGCGAGAACTCGACCCCCGGCGATGGGCCGCCGGGTTGCTGCGGGGCGGCAGCGACGCGCTCGAGCGCCGCTTCTCCGCGCACCACGAAGCCGCGGACGTCGAGAATGCCTTCCTGCGGTGCAAGATCGGCGCTCTGCGGATCGAGCGCGACCCACATTTCTCCGCCGCCGACCTTGGGGTAGATGTCGTTGAAGCGGAAGAAGGCGCCGGCGTCGTTGGTCTCGACGACGACAAATTGGCGGCCATTGGTCCCACGCGCGCGCAGCTCGCCGATGACGGGCGCATCGCGTCCCAGCTTGGCATTCAACGCGAGGCTGGTGATGACGCCGCTGCGACGTGAGACCCGCAGATCGAGGCCGCGCAGCGTCTCGCCGTTAAAGCCCAAGACCGTGCCGAGCTTGACGTCGACATCGATATCCTTGTCTTGCTTTTGCCTATTGCTGCTCGTGCCGGTCAGCGTTGATTTGATGAAGCCGCGTCCGTCATAAACATCGCCGCGCACGATCATACGCAGCGCACCGTCGGCGCCCCGTTCCGCTTTGAGAGTAGCCTTGTCCCCGTCCGAAAGGGCAAAGACCGGGAAATTTGCGGAGACGACGTCACCGGAGGAAGCGACCTCGACCGTGCCTTTGACCGCAGCGCCGGAGGCTTCGATCACCAAATCTTCGAACCGCGTCCCCGTCGGCTTGTTGATGAGGGTAAAGGTCGCGCGACCGGCGCGACCTGGAGGCTTCAACCATCCCGGCAGCAGATTGTCGACCTTGGCCGGCGAGAGATCGGCCTCGACGGCAAAGCGGCTCTCGCCCTCGTCCGGCACGCGTCCGCTGAGCTTGATCGGCACCGGCCCGGTGAGAGCGCCGCTGAGATCGAAGCCGAATTTGCTGCGCGCGTTCTCGTCGAGAGTGGCCTGGACGCGGATATCAGCGTCGCCGTCGCGTGGCTTGCGGTAGTCGAGCGCGGAGGCAACCCCGTTGATCTTGACGTCACCCCGGATCCAGTGACCCAGGTTGTTAGCGGTCACCTTGAGCAGCGCGGCCTCGACCTTCTGGCCCATGACCATGCGTTCGGCGGCGAAATTGGCGACGTCCATGTTGATGGTGTAGAGCGAAGACCCGGGCGCCAGATCCTCCTTGAGCGGCAGCGCAAGCGTCACCTGCGCGGTGAGCGTCCCGCGGCTGGTCGCGGGCTCGACCGGCGCGCCCGAATACTCGCGCAGCCGTTGCATCCCCAGGAGTTCGGCCGCGGCCGGCACCGATCCGTCGAGGCGGAAGCGGACCTTCGCCGGCGGCGCCTTGGGGAAATGATCGGGCACCTCGAACACGCCGCTGGTGATCGAGAGCTTGCGACCGGGCGATATCTCCACGTTGCCGCGGCCGACATTGATGGTCGCGGTGCGGCCGGAAATGTGCACGCTGACGTCGGCGTCGCGGATGGCCGGCAAGCCTTCGATCGGCCGGATTTCGGCGCCGTGGCCGATGATCTGGACCAACAAGCCGTCATCGGGAATCGGCGGGCCGCTCGATTTGAGCGTGGACCACGGTGCGTTGGCCGAAATGTCCAGCCGCTCCACCGTGCCGGCCTGAACATGGTCGAGGACCCAGGCGCGCACCTTCGACGCCACGGTGACCGGCCAAATCCGCTTCATGGCCGCCACCGACATGCGCGTGCTGGCAATTCCAAGGGTCAGCCGAGGATCGTCGCCCGAAAAATCGAGGCTGCCGCTGAGCGCGACGCCGAGATCGGTGTTGCCCACCTCGCTCCGCTCGAGATCGATGCGCTGCTTGTTGGCGTTGATCCGCAGCTTCAGCAGGATGCGGTTGAGCACGAGTGCGTTCGGATCGACCGCCGCGGAGGCCAGCACCAGGCTGCCACCGGAAACGTCCAGCCCCCAAACGCCGCTGTCGTCGCGCGGCGCGTCGAGTTGCGCGAGCAGCGTGATGCGGCTGCCGCCGGACACCACCTGGAAAGGCACCATCAGCGACTGCCGAGTCTTATCCCAATCGAAGCTGATCTCGGCGCGATCGATCGGAATGCGCACCAGCGGGTCGTCGAGATCGACGATGACGCCTTTCTCCACGGCCATGCGCCCGTCGAGCATATGGGGAATGCCGTCGGGACCGACATCGGCCCGGATGCGTCCCGTCAGCGGCAAATCGATCTCGTATTGATCATCGCCCCATCGCATGGCGAGCATGGCGTCCTTGGCCGAGACTTTTTGCGTCTCGATGTCGATGATGCGGTGGCCGTGTTCGCCCGGCGTCATCGCCGCGCGCATGCGCCAAGGCCGTTCGACGGCTTGCGAGCCGAGCGCAACCGCGATGCCGCCGCCCTTGGGGCGCGTCACGCTCAGATCGATATTGGTGAACGTCCACTGCTTGCCATTGCGCTGATCGTCAACGGTGAGGTTGCCGTCTTGCAGACCGATCTCGGTGAGGTCGCGGCCGTCGAGACCGCTGGCGTCGAGACTCTCGATCCAAGCGAGCAGCGCGGCCAGGTCGGGAACGTCGTTGCGCATGGTCGCGCCCGCGTTCGTGGCTGGGGCGGCCGTAGCGGCTGCCGCGGCGCGTTCGACCTTGGCCGGCGGCGTCGCCCCGGGGACGGCCGGCACCAACGTTGCCGAAGCGGTGACGAACGGGCGCTTGTTGCTGCCGGCAAAGACCGTGACCTTGCTGTCCGACTCGATGCGCACCGCCATCTCGGCGCCGACTAGGCTCAGCCGCTCGGCGCGGATGCGACCGGCGAGCAGGCCCGCGCCGGAGATGCCGACTTCCGCCTTGGGCGCGCTCGCTACGACGGTGCCGTCCGCGTCGCGCACCACGATGTCGCGAATGCGCAGCGACGTGCGTCGCTTGTTGGCGTCGCGCTCGATCTGGGTGCCGCCGATTTCAACCTCGTGGCCGGGCCCGAAATTTTCCTTGATCGCCGCGGTCAGCCATGGCGTGGCGATATCGAGCTCGATCGGGCCGCTGGACAGGCGCCACCAAAGCGCGAACAGCGCGAGGAAGGCGAGGCCGCCGAGCGTGCCGCCGACAACGGCGAGTTTGCGCAGCCGCGGATACCACGCGCGCAGCCGCATTCGCCCTTTGCCCAGGCAGGATGTCGAGGAGATCGGCGCGGATGCGCAGGCGCGACGGACCTCGCCATCGTCCTGCGGCGAGGCCCCATGCCCGCACGATTGGTCCTTGAGGCTTGCCTCCAGCTTTAGGAGAGCCTCGAGACTGGGATAAGGTTGTCCAGCCGCCATGCCCCGACTTGGCGTCCCCTCGACTACCGATTCCGCCCGCGTCATGGCTGACGTCTGCGGCGAACCGGCCCCCTTGCCGCGGTCGACAAAATCCCCGGCACTACGATCGACCCGGCGGCACTTTTCCGCGCGTCGTTCAACCCCTTAGAGACCTCGGAAAAGGGACGAAAGGAAGGCCGCTTGGAGCCCTCCCCAGGGGCGAAAGCCTCGCGTTTAAGCGGCCGCGCGATGGCGGCGATTTCATGTCCCGCGCCGATGTCAAGCACGCGCAAGCTCTGCGTCCATCCCAAGGCTCACCCCGGGGCTCTCCCCGCGAAATCATTGATTCTTCGAAGCTTCCAAGCCGAGGCCCGGAAGCGGGACGAACATTCCGGGGGCTTTGCCGGGTCGGTCGCGGCCTAGAACAAGTGGAAGAAAAATCACGATCTCGGAATGGCGCCCGCCCGCGACGAAACCCACAAGATGCTTAAGGCGGGACTCATGGGGACCGCCCGGACCGGCTTGCTGGTCGGCCCGCACGGGGCCGGACCGCCCGCATCTGGCTCCGAGTCGAGGGCCACGGCGCGCGGATCATTCGCTGAAAATTAACCGTATTGCCTCGAATCGGCGCGAGTTAGCGCGCGCGTAACGTCGGCTGACGTAGGGAACCGGCGGGGAAGCGTGAATGTCTCGACGGTCGTCGTCACAGCACCACCATCGCAATCATTCTCGTCGGCCGCAGGACGCCGTGGCGCCGCGATGGGCGGGCTTGAGCCTGGTCCGTGCCGGACGCCAACTGCGCATCGGGCCGATCGCCTTCTGGGTCGTGGTCGGCACGCTGGTGATCATGGCGGTGTGGACCATCACCACTGCCACCTATTTCGCCTTCCGCGAAGACGTGCTCACCCGGCTGATCGCGCGCCAGGCGGAGATGCAATTCGGCTACGAGGATCGCATCGCCGAACTGCGCGCCCAGGTCGACCGCTTCTCGAGCCGCCAGTTGCTCGACCAGGAGCAGTACGAGCAAAAGCTCGACCAAATTCTGCGCCGGCAAACGGCGTTGGAGTCGCGCGCGAGCGCCCTCAACGGTCTGAGCGACATGACCGGTGCGATCAGGCCGCCGGCGCGCGGCGGCTGGGCCGGCGAGCCACGGGCGATCCCGCTCAAACCATCCCATGACCAGGGAGCCTTCGTCATCCCGCTCGATCGCACCACGTTCGATCCTCGCACCGGCATTCTCGCCAAAGGCGCGGGCGGCATCGGCGGCGTCATCGCCCGCCTGCAGGCTTCGCTCGATCGCCTCGAACAGCGCCAGGCGGCAACGGTCAACTCGATCGCGGACAATTACGATTCGAAGGCGCGGCGCATGCGCGGCGTGCTGATCGAACTCGGCCTCGACGTCGCCAAGACCGCGACCCGCGACGGTGCGGGCGCGATGGGCGGTCCGTTCATCCCCGCGCAGGTGCCCAAGGATGCCATGAGCTTCGAGCGCCAGCTTCACCGCATTGAGATCACGCGCGCGCAAATCACCCGACTCACGCGCACGCTCGGCGCCGTTCCCGTGCGCAAGCCGATCGACGGCGAGCTCGATCTGCAATCGGGCTTCGGCGTCCGCGTCGACCCATTCCTGGGCACGCCGGCCTTGCATACCGGGCTCGATCTCCATGGCGAGACCGGCGATGCGGTGCGCGCCACCGCCGACGGCACCGTGACCGCCGCGGGCTGGAGCGGCGGCTACGGCCGCGTGGTCGACGTCGATCACGGCAACGGATTGTCGACCCGCTACGGTCACCTGTCGTCGATCGGCGTTCGCGTCGGCCAGTCGGTCAAGACAGGGCAGATTATCGGCAAGGTCGGTTCGACCGGCCGCTCGACGGGACCGCACCTGCACTACGAAACGCGGCTCAAAGGCGAGGCGATCGACCCGCAGAAATTCCTGCGCGCGGGACAAAGGCTCGCCGGCAGCCTGTGAGGCGATCTAGTCCACGTCCTCCACATCCTTCGGCGCGGTACCGAACGCCTTCTGCGCGAGCGCGGCCTCCATGAACTGGTTGAGGTCGCCGTCGAGCACGGCAGCGGTGTTCGAGGTCTGCACGCCCGTGCGCAGGTCCCTGACCATCTGGTAGGGCTACAGCACGGAGGAGCGAATCTCGTGGCCCCAGCCTGCAGCACGTAGGAGCGGATCTGGTGGCCCCAGCCGATGTCGGTCTTGGCGGCCTGCTCGGCGGCGGCTTTTTCCTCGCGCAGTTTCAATTCCCGCTCGTAGAGCCGCGCGCGCAGCATCTGCCAGGCTTGCGCCCGGTTGCGATGCTGCGAGCGGTCGTTCTGGCACACCACCGCGATACTGGTCGGGATGTGGGTGAGGCGCACCGCCGACTCCGTCTTGTTGACGTGCTGGCCGCCGGCGCCGCCGGCGCGCAT
>WNGD01007780.1_pt1 | contig 10058 bp, 7 predicted proteins | sample 5400671 | NCBI WGS metagenome assembly WNGD01 (sample SAMN13153369, study PRJNA577476) | soil metagenome | isolation source: 40 cm soil or saprolite under grassland replicate 2 | place: USA:California | collected 2016-06-15
TCGCTTTCCGCTCCCGGTATTTGACTCTGTTACCAGCCGGGTTTGTGCTTTCCCGTTGACACGGACTCCCGATACCACTAGCCTTCCGTCAAATAAATTTATGCGAACGTCTTTTGAATGTCGGCGCGCTCGATTGATTTCAGGCTTTACGTCGGGCCCGCTAATTCTGCTCATGGCGACGGCGATTCTGGCTCAGACGCCAACGCCAACGCCGACATCTGCTCCGCCTGACAAACGTGGCATTGGTCTTCAATCCAACACCGCGTCGAACTCCCAGACCGATCAAGCAAAGTCGAAAGAAGCCAGACCGGAATTAGTTTTGCAGACCGGCTACAACAATTTCTTTGGCGCGACGCGACTGGGATTCAGTCCTGACGGACGGCTGCTCGCGACGGCGACTTTTCGCACCAACACGATCAAACTTTGGGAAACAGCGACTGGGCTTGAGCTGCGCGATCTTTCAGCCGGCGGACAGAACGCGACGAGTCTTTCTCCGGTCTTCGCTTTCAGTCCGGACAGTCGCCTGCTCGCGGCCGCGGGCGGCAGCAACTCGGTGAAGGTTTGGGATCTGACCAACGGACACGAAGTCCAGACATTATCCGGAGCGCAGGCTTCATTCATGGCCGCCCTGGGCGTCACGTACGTTGCGTTCAGTTCAGATGGGAAAAAGCTCGTGACCGTTAGTGACGCCATCAGAGTTTGGGACACAACGAGTTGGCGCGAGACGATCACTTTGGAGATGGCGAATATCAACGCCTCGGGCTTCACCGGCGGCGAAGGCGGAGTGGCGCTCAGCCCGGACGGCAACCAATTGGCCCGCGTAGATGTCGACCAAATCAAGTTCATCGATCTGGCCGGCGGACGTGCAGGGCGCTCAATCTCTCTGCCTGACGGCCAGATCGAGAACGTAGGGCTTTGCTTCACCTCCGACGGTCATCTTCTGGTTGCCGGAATTATTGAAAAGAAATTGAAGGTGTGGGATGTGAGCGGCAAGACCACGGAGCGAGTTTCTGCTCCGACACTCAAGGACTACAGCTTCATTAAGTTCAGTAGCGATGGTCGTCTGATCGCGCTTTGCGAGAACTACACAATCAAAACGTGGGAGACCGCGACTGGACGAGAGTTGCCGATGATCAGCGTTCCGAATACCGGCGTATTCGTGGAGTACGGCGGTGTCTTTGCTAGTTTCAGTCGCGATGGAAAGAAGCTGGCGACCGGCGGATTCGGAACCCAGACTTTCTTGTGGGAAACCGAGACAGGCAAGCAAATCCAACAAATGAAGGGCCGCACCAATATGGCTTATGCGGTCGCCTTCAGCGCCGACGGCACCCAACTCACTTCCGGCGGGCGCACGCGTTGGGACTTGCGCACCGGACAGGGACGTCGTCTTTCTTCAGCGCCGTCGGACAAAGTCTTCGGTATGCCCAGTCCGGATGGAAAATTGATCGCGACATTTGCGCCCACCAACAGCGCGGTGACGATTCTCGATGCGACCAACGGCCGTCCGCTGCGAACTCTGACTCGTGCAAATGCAACCGACGGAGTTGAGAAGGTCTATTTCAGTCCTGACGGACACTCACTGGCGGTGACTTATATGCAGTCTCAGGGCACGCAGATGATTGGGCGGCTTCCTTCGAGCGAGTTGAAGATCTGGGATGTTAATTCGGGACATGAAATCCAGACACTCACATTGAGCACGTCGCCGGTTGAGGCCGGATTCAGTTCCGATGGTCACATGCTGGCCACGGTCAGCACTCAGGGTGAAATCTCTCTGTGGGACGTTGCTTCGGGTAGCCGCTTGCGAACCCTGACATCTTCACCAGCCCAGAGCTTTAATCCGCTTTCGAATCTCGGCAATTTGCCAAACCCAGGGAACATGAAGCGCGGTCAGATCCCAAATGTGGCCAACATGCCGAGCATGGCTGACATGACTGCAATGATCACCAACGTTCTCGGCACGATGACCGCAGGCACGATGGGCCGCAGCGTCACGTCAGTATCGTTTAGTCCGGATGGAAAAGTTCTGGCGAGCGGCGGTGTCGAATCAAAATCCAATCTTGACACCGCGACTTTGACGGGCTCAGCCACGGGTAGTCAGAAGCGTTCCAAGAATCAAAAGCCGCCTGGCTCTGAAGATTTTCTGAAGAACATCAAGGTCGAGACGTCGGGCCAGATTCTGCTCTGGAACCCAGCCACAGGTCAGCAAATCGGAGCCATCAAAGGTCATGGCAAAGGTATCACTGATGTTGCCTTTAGCCGCGATGCCAAAATGATCGCGTCGGCCGGCACGGACAATACCATCAAGCTGTGGGATGTTGGCTCTCAAAGGGAACTGCGGACGTTGAGCGGCCACACCGCGAACATTGAATCGATGGATTTCAGTCCAGACGGAAAACTGCTGGCGTCAGCCAGCGATGATGGCAGCACGTTTCTCTGGGACACAACTACCGGTGAACATTTATTGACGTTGATCTCGCTGGACGATGGCAGCGAATGGATGGTGGTCACGCCGGAAGGTTTGTTTGACGGTACTCCCCAATCGTGGAACCAGATCCTTTGGCGCTACAATCAGGACACTTTCAATGTTGCGCCGGTTGAATGGTTCTTCAACGAGTTTTATTATCCGGGTCTGCTCGCGGATATCTTCGCCGGCAAACGTCCACATGTGGCCCAGGATATCTCAAAGAAAGATCGGCGCCAGCCGATTGTCAAATTGTCACTCAGCGGCAATGCCTCTGCCGAGAACGTCTCGAGCCGCGCCGTTAAGATCAAAATCGACGTTACTGATGCCGTCGCGGACAAAGATCACACGCAGGGTAGCGGAGCGCGCGACCTGCGCCTGTTTCGCAACGGATCACTCGTCAAGGTGTGGCATGGCGATGCTCTCAAAGGACGGTCCGTCACTTCATTCGAGGAAGAGATAAACGTTGTCGCCGGTCCGAACCGATTGACTGCCTACGCGTTCAATAACGACAACGTTAAGAGCAAAGACGCGAACCTGGTTTTGACTGGCGCCGATAATTTGAAGCGCGCCGGCACCGCCTGGGTAATCGCCGTCGGCGTCAACGAATATGCTAACTCTCAATACAATTTGAAGTACGCAGTGGCTGATGCGCAGAGTTTTGCCGCAGCGCTAAGCCGCGAGCTGGCAGCAGTGGGCAGGTTCGATCATGTCGAGGTGGTCTCGTTACTTAACGATCAAGCGACCAGAGAGAATATTCTTGCCGCACTACGGCGACTGTCAGGAGCTCCCGCAGCGCCGACGCTCAAGGCCAGTCCACTCGATAGACTCAAACGCGCCGAGCCGGAAGACGCCGTGATCATTTACTTTGCCGGACACGGCACGGCCCAGGGCCAGCGCTTCTATCTGATTCCGCACGATCTTGGTTACAACGGTGATCGCCGCGCTTTTGATGAAAGCGGATTGAAGGCAATCCTTTCGCACAGCATTTCGGATCAGGAGTTGGAAGACTCGGTCGAAGAACTGCCCGCCGGATCTGTGCTGATGGTGATTGATGCCTGCAATTCGGGCCAGGCGCTGGAAGCGGAAGAGAAGCGGCGCGGCCCAATGAACTCGAAAGGGCTGGCCCAACTCGCCTACGAGAAGGGCATGTACATTCTCACCGCCGCGCAAAGTTATCAGGCGGCGCTCGAAGCTGCGCAACTCGGTCATGGGCTGCTGACTTATGCGTTGGTTGAAGAAGGACTGAAGACCGCCGCTGCCGACAACGAACCAAAGGATGGCGTGGTAAGCGCGCGCGAGTGGCTGGATTTTGCGACTGAGCGCGTGCCCCAGATGCAGGAAGAGAAAATGAGGCAGAGTCGCGGGCTGGGACTGGACATCGCGTTCACTGAAGGCGAGCAAAGAATCGCCGATCCCGCAAAGCGGAGCGTGCAGCGCCCGCGCGTTTTCTACCGTCGCGAAATGGAAGCCGAACCGCTGGTGGTTGCGAAACCCGGCCCGGTTCAGAGCCGCGACTAATCGGGGTAACAACATGCATTCCAGCCTAAAGCGGGCTCTTGATTTCATATCTAATGCCTACCCAGCACTTGAAGTGCTGGGCTACTGTCAATCGTCCGCAGCGCGGACGAACGTGATAGGCTGAGGTTGAGTCATTGTATTCGGCCAGGTAGCTGAGACCCCTCACGGCGGATGATATCTTCGAGCTTCGACCAGCGGGCTGGCAACATCACTGACGATCGCTTTTACAATGATTCTTAAGACTCACATCCCGAGGTTTCCACTGAATCAGTTCATCGATCATTTCATCTATTACGACGGTTATAAACCGGGTCACTCAATCGATCGTTTCCTTCCCGACGGCAACACCGAAATCATTTTCGATTTTGACGATCGGCCACAACATATCTACGACAATCAGACGCTCAAAGAAATACAAGCCTGTCATCACGTGTGGGCTTCGGGTGTGCGAACTGAATTCATTACGATTCCTTCGGGTCGGCATGCGGCGATGTTCATAATCTCGTTCAAAAAAGGCATGGCCTATCCGTTTTTTCCGCTACCCATGAACGAGATGGCAGATCGGGTGGTGGATGCCGACCTGTTATGGGGCAATGATTTTGCCTTACTCAGAGAGCGACTGCGGGAAATCAACGAGATAAGACTGAAGTTCGAAACTGCCGAGAGTTTTCTGCTCAGACATTTTGCGGGCCGGTTGGTTCCGAATCCCGCGGTCGAATACGCTTTGGCGGAAATCATTCGGCGGCCGGATCAAATCAATCTGGCGCGCATGAACCAGGACATCGGCTACTCGCAGAAACACTTCATCAGCATGTTCAAACGTCAGGTCGGGATAGCCCCAAAGGCCTATCTGAAGATCATTCGCTTCCAAAAGGCCATCGGCGAAATCGAGGAATGCAAGGAGGTGAATTGGGCGAGCATCTCGCAGGATTGTGGTTTCTATGATCAAGCCCACTTCATTAACGATTTCAAGTTCTTCTCAGGTTTTACTCCCGAGGAATACGTCCGTAGAAAGAACGACATTGTGAACTATGTGCCGGTGGGTTAGGAAATGATCGGGGCAGTAGCCCGACCGTGTCGTCGAAATAACGCCCTCCCTCACCGCCCCACCCCAGCCGGGCTGCCCGTCTGGGGACCCTGGGTCGGGCCACTGCCCCGCTCCGCACTCAATAAGCCGCCCCAAGATCAAACTGCATCAGTGCCTGAGTACAGGTAAATTTTTTCCAATACAACCGCCTCGGTCGTTCTTACACTTTGAGGCGCTATGGAAAAACTTTACATCAACCATCCGGCTGTTTTTGTGTGCGCTCTGCTGAGCCTCGCCGTAGGGGCTTTGTGGTATTCGCCAGTTCTCTTCTTCAAGGCGTGGCAGAAGGAAACCGGTTTGAGCGACGAGCAGGTTGCCAAAGCCAGTCCGTTAAAGACCTATTCACTAACGCTCTTCCTGGCCTGGATCATTTCCTACAACCTCGCCTTCTTCCTCGGCGATAGCAAAATGAATTGGCGATGGGGCCTCGTGGCTGGACTCTTAGCCGGTGTCGGTTGGGCGTCAACGATGTTCGTGATCGTTTCCCTTTTCGAGCAACGGTCCTTCAAGTACATGCTGATCAACTGTGGATATATTACCGTTTATTTTGCGTTGATCGGACTTGTGTTGGGAATCTGGAGGTGACGCCGGGGGAACGAAAACATCCGGAGAGCAGCGATTACTCTTTGACCCGGTCGCTACCCGCTCCCGGTACTGACTCCGTCGCCCGCTTGCGGGCCTTTATTTCGTCGCTTATGGCTTACTGAAGTGCTGGGCTATTATCATGCGTCCGCTATGCGGACGAACAACAACAATCAAACTGAAACTGCTTGATCGAATCTGAACTACTTAATCGAATTCAGAAGTATGCGCGCAAGTGGAGCGTGGGTGTCGGGGATACGTTCGAAACGAAAAGTTCGGTTATCACTTTCGGCACTCATGACCATCAACCTGTGGTGCTGAAGGTAATCAAGCGACCGGGAGATGAATGGCACTCGGGCGAAATCCTGGCGGCATTCGACGGAAACGGCGTCGCGCGCGTTTATAACTGGGCGCCAGGTGCGGTGCTCATGGAGCGCCTCACGCCGGGCAACTCGCTGGTCAGTATGGTCGAGAACGGCGGGGACGAGGAGGCAACAGATGTCCTGGCCGGCGTCATTCGGCAAATGTCTGGACGCGAATCAGCAAGGCCTCCACTCAAATTGCCGAAGTCGTGCATGACGGTACAGGATTGGGCGCAAGGGTTCGAGCGTTATATCGCAACCGGCGACGATCAAATTCCGCTGGATCTTGTTGAAGCAGCCCACCGAGTGTACTCGGGCCTTTGCGCTACGCAACGCCAGCCGACATTGCTCCACGGTGATCTCCAACACTACAACGTGCTGTTTGACTCGAGTCGTGGATGGTTAGCCATCGATCCGAAAGGTGTAATCGGGGAGCTTGAGTTTGAAATCGGCCCAGTCCTTCGCAATCCGATCGAAAGACCTGAGTTGTTTCTCTCACGCTCGACGATCGAGAGACGGCTCAAACAGTTTACGAGCAGACTGCACCTGGACTATGAACGAGCATTGGCGTGGGGATTTGCGCAAGCCGTGCTTTCCGGAATTTGGGATATTGAAGATGGATTCGTAGTGGACGCGACGAATCCTTCGTTAAGACTGGCCGAGACCATTCGACCGAAAACTTGAATGCTCGCACATGGCCTACTTGTTTTCCGTCGCGTAGCGTCGGCGTGATTTTAGCCGGGCGTTTCAACGCCGAGATCGCCGTCGCAATCACGTGAACTCGTCGCATGAGCGACGAATGAAATGGTTTCAACCATCGCTACGCGATGGCAGGCGATTGGGCACCTCCTTCCCGGCCTTGTCACTCGTCACTCTGCGACGAACATCCCCTCTGTCGCCTCGCTTCGCGGGCCTTGATTTTCATCTTTGATCGCGAACCGAGCACTGAAGTGCTGGGCCATTATCAAACGTCCGCTGACCTGGACTAATAAATTCCTACATGAAGTTCGCCGCTCGACAAATATTTTGGTTCTAACCTATCCTCACTACACTAATCGTTGGTTCATTTGATTCTAAAAAGGAGACCCATCGCAGGTGTTCTGATACGAGCGATGGAGAGATGTCAATGCGAACTCAGGCAGAGAAAGCTGGAGTCTTTCAAGCGCTCCACGAGCGTGAGGGCGCGTTCATCATTCCCAACCCTTACGACGTGGGGACGGCGCGGCTGCTGGCGCGTTTAGGTTTTGAGGCGTTGGCGACTACTAGCGCGGGCTGCGCGTTCGCGCTCGGGAAGCGCGATTACACGCTCAGTCTAGAGCAGGTGCTCGCGCATGCAGTTGAGATCGCGGCGGCGACTGACCTGCCGGTCAGCGCTGATCTCGAGGGCGGGTTTGGCGTTGATCCGGACACGGTGGCAGAGACGTTCCGGCTGGCGGCGGTGACAGGACTTGCCGGCGGTTCAATAGAGGATTCGACGGGCCGACCCGACAATCCGATCTATAACCGGGAACTCGCGGTTGAGCGAGTGCGGGCCGTGGCGGAGGTAACAAAGGCGCTGCCATTTCCCTTCATGCTGACGGCGCGCTGCGAAAACTATCTGGTCGGTAGAACTGATCTCAAAGACACAATCAAACGGCTTCAGGCTTATCAGGAAGCGGGCGCAAGCGTGCTCTACGCGCCGGGACTCAGGACGAAGGAAGACATTGCCGCAGTAGTAAGCTCTGTGGATCGTCCGGTGAATATTTTGATGTCATTGCAAGGCGTGCATTTCAGTCTCGCGGAACTCTCCGAACTCGGCGTGAAGCGGGTAAGCGTCGGCAGTGCATTGTCACGCGCAGCGTTGGGCGCGTTTCTGCGCGCTGCAACTGAAATGAAAGAGCACGGCACGTTTACGTTCGCGGATGAGGCAGTTAGTTATCAGGACGTCAGCGCGATGTTTGAAACGTGAACGTTAATAAGAGCGTTCGGGAACCGCGGCTGAATCCTACTTGAGACAGAACCCCGACCTATGGGCCATCATCGAGCGTTCGTTATGCGGACTCCTGTCCTATGCTGCTAGAGGACAAAGTTGCGATTGTCACGGGCGCAGGCGGCAGCGGCTGCGGTCGCGCGATCGCGTGTCGCTTCGCTCTCGAAGGAGCGTCGGTCGTAATCGCTGATACGAATGAAGCAGGGATGCTCGATACTGCCAGCGCGATTGAGGCGGAAGGCAGAGTTGCTTCAATTTTTCGGACCGATGTCGGGAACGAGGCTGATGTGCGCGCGCTGTTCGCATTTGCCGAGAGCACCTATCGCGGCGTCGATATCGTCGTGAACGACGCGAGCGGCGCCGTCTTTCCTGAGAAGTCGCTTGACCGACCGCCATATGTCGGCGTGCGCGGCTGGGTGGGCATCGAGCTCGATCAAGTAACGGATGAAGAGCTGGCGTTCCATCTGCGCGAAGCTTGGCGATTGATCGCACCGCCGAAATTACAGGCCATGGGTCAGAACCGCCTGCGGTAGCGGGCGGTTAATCTTTCTTAGGTCACACTTGATTGCCAGAGTTCAACCGCCCGCTACCGCAGGGGGATCTGACGAAACCGGAGGACACAATGCATCGCGAAGACCAATTCATTCCGCATTTGATCGTGAGCGACGGAGTCGCCGCGCTGGAGTTCTACAAAAATACTTTTAACGCAGAGTTTGGCGACAAGATGATGGCGCCCGACGGCCGGCGGCTCATGCACGGCGAAGTAGTTTTGGACGGTCACAAAATTTTCGTCTCGGACGAGTTTTCGGAGAGCGAAGGCGGGAGTTGCAAATCGCCGCAGACACTTGGCGGCACGGACGTGCGGATCACACTTCAGGTTGACGACGCCGACGCGATTGTCACACGCGCGGTGGCCAGCGGCGCGCGTGTGCTCATGCCGGTGCAGGACATGTTCTGGGGCGCGCGTTACGGAAGGATCGTCGATCCGTTCGGCCATGAGTGGGGCATCAACCAGCAGTTGCGGGAGTTGAGTCCGGAAGAGGCTCAGGCCGCAGCCGACGAGTTCCTGGCGAAGCGGCGATAGGCCATCGCCGCGCACTGGGCAGCGAGTAAGGGGCGACGCGGGACAAACAGCGACGCATCTCCGTGAGGTCTTGCTTTCGAGATGACCAGGCTTGAGGCGATCAAAATAATTCTCACTGTCGTTAGCGGTATTTGTTGGACAGTTGTTTATATCGAGGGCATTCGCGTTGGCTTCAGAGACAGATACGCAGAGTCGGCCACTCAGATCCTTTCGCACCAAAGCCAACGCTGGGCGGTAAGGCACTGGAGGAGCCGCAATACTTAAATGTGCATAAGAACGCTTCTGACGGTATTATGGGCCAGTTTTGATAAATACTTAGTAGTTGGGTTGCGCTGTTACAGAACCGCTCGCATGCTCCGGCAGCACAGCGTCGCTGATTTTGGAAGGCGGGAAAGGTGTTTTGATTCATACGCAGCCGGCGTCACGAGATAGTTATTCGCGTTTACTAAGGCAGATTACAGACGACTTGTTGTCGCCTCAGGTAGACTCCGACAGACAGCGCGCGGCGACGATACAGCTATATTCACTATTCTCATCCATCACAGGAATAGCTGAGGATTCAACTCATCCGGATGATTTACACGAAGCCCAACTCGCCGGCGGGAAAGCCATCGCTCCGAAAGATGCTGCCACATGCATCCTCGATTACAATCGCACCTCTAAGTTTCTGAGAGGTACAAAGGCCGCGATACTCGCAACGCAACGGCGGTTTCCTGATACGACGATAGAGATTCTTTACGCCGGCTGCGGACCGTTCGCGCCTTTCGCTATTCCTCTGACCAGCCAATTTAGCTCATCCGAGATCCGGTTCACACTACTCGACATTCACCAGCGATCTCTGGAGGCGGCGCAGCGACTCTTTCAAACCCTGGGTCTGAGTGCTTTCGTCCGCGACTACGTCAAGGGCGATGCCACCACTTATAAGCACGATGCGCAAAAGGAAATACACGTGATTATTACCGAGGCCATGCAGCGGGCCCTGGAGAAAGAAC
>WNGD01007781.1_pt1 | contig 10057 bp, 11 predicted proteins | sample 5400671 | NCBI WGS metagenome assembly WNGD01 (sample SAMN13153369, study PRJNA577476) | soil metagenome | isolation source: 40 cm soil or saprolite under grassland replicate 2 | place: USA:California | collected 2016-06-15
AAAACGATTTCAAACCAGTCGTGGACCACCATTTCAATCTTCGCGCGGAGTGGGGCGTTGTCGACTGTCAGGTCCTGGCAGTCGAGCCGAACAAAACGCTGTCTTACACGTGGGCGGCCTACGGTCTCGAGAGTGTCGTGACTTGGACTCTCACCCCTACGAGCACGGGGACCCACCTGCGCATGGAACACTCGGGCTTCCGGCCGGATCAACAGCAGTTCTACCAGGGCGCGAAGGGCGGATGGCAGCAGTTCTTTGCGGCCCTGGAGCAGGTATTGGCGCGGATAGATTGAAGTCTGCGGCACAATTCAAAGCTAGGCCCGTGTTTATAGAGTGCATCGGCGGCAGACGGGCTTCGATCAAAGGCCACTCCGCTGCGCCAGGTCGCCGCGATTCAATCCTGCCTCCCTCCAAGAGGCATTCTCGAATCAAAGCCCGGGTCACGCGTCAACACTTTGTAAACAGCGACTAACTCCAGATCGCTGCTGCCGCCACTGGTCCACGTCACAGGCGGCTCGCTCGTGCCTCGCGGTTTTTTCGGCGCCTCGGTCGGGGCTGCAGCCGACGAGATCATTCTGCGGCCGGCGGACGGGCGATGATTTTCTCCGCTTCCGGATTGAGGGGCTTGACCTCATGTCGCGGCGTACTCAGCGGCTCGTGCACCATGCGCGTGCGCAATAGATCGGCGCCAGCGGATATCCCCTCGGCCTGCTGCAGGAGCAGGCGATCAAGATCGCGACGGCGAACAAATTCCTCGACCGCGGCCGCGCGCTCGGGATCAAGCCCCAGCGCTTCCAGCGTCTTGCGTCCGAACACGAGCGCCGATTCATAGGTTTCTCGCACTTGGAAATCGACTCCTTTGGCGACGAGCTGCAGCGTGTGCCGCCTGTCGAAAGAGCGCACGTAAAGCTTTGCGGCGGGAAATTGCGCCTGAACAAGGTCAACGATCCGGCTTGCCGCCTCGCGATTATCGATGCATATCGCGATGAGCCTCGCCTCTCCGGCGCCCGCCGCTCGCAGGACGTCGAGCCGGGTGCCGTCGCCGTAATAAACTTTGAAGCCAAACCGAGCAACGCTCTCGAGCATCTCCGGATCGTTATCAATCGCGGTGACATCGATGCCTTCCGCAAGCAGGCATTGGGACACGATCTGACCGAAGCGTCCAAAGCCGATAACCAGCACCGAACCGCTAGCATCGGAGAAGTCATCGGGCTCACGTAAGTCTGGCCCAGTCCACCGGCGCACCAGTCCATCAGTAAGTGTGGCGACAAGGGGACCGAGCAGCATGGTGGTCGCGGCGATGGCCGTAAGGATGCTGCCTTGCCGTGGATCGAGCACACCGAGTGAGCCGCCGAGCGGAATGAGCACGAACGCGAACTCGCCAGCGCCGGTTAGAACCGATCCGGCGCGCAGGGCGTCGCCGCGATGGACGCAGGTCGCCCGAAACAAGAGCCAGACGATCGCAGCCTTAAGGATCGTAATGGCAATGGCTGCAACGGCGATCAGCCAGAGATTGGCGCGCACGATAACCAGGTCGATGCTCATGCCGATGCCCATGAAGAACAGGGCCAGCAGAAGACCGCGAAATGGCTCTATGTCGGCTTCGAGCTCGTGCCGGTAGTTCGACTCGGCAAGCAGCACGCCGGCAAGAAAAGCGCCGAGCGCCATCGACATGCCCGCCTTCTGCATGGTGAGAGCAGCGCCCAGCACGACGAGCAACGCGGCCGCCGTCATCACCTCACGCGAACCGCTCTGCGCCAGCAACCGGAAGAATGGATTGAGCAAATAGCGGCCAGCTAGCACGATCAATGCAATCGCACCGGCGATCAGGCCGACTGCACGCAGCCCATCCCCGAGTTGGGCATGAGTGCCTTCACTGGCGGGAGCGAGCAATGGCAGCACCGCCAACAGGGGCACGACCGCCATGTCCTGGAACAACAGAATGGCGAAGGCACGCTGGCCGTAATCCTGCTGGAGCTGACCGCGTTCTTCGAGGATCTGCAGGGCAATGGCAGTTGCCGACATTGCCAAAGCCAGCCCGGCGACAATAGCGCCGCGCCATTCGATGAGACCAGCGGCATAGCTTAGCGTGGCAATAGCAAGCCCCGTGATCGTCAATTGCGCCGCGCCGAGGCCAAATATGGTGCCGCGCATCGCCAGGAGCCGTCCAAGTTCGAGCTCAAGTCCGATCAAGAACAGCAACATCACGACGCCTAGCTCGGAGACTGGGATGATGCTCTCGGGTGTTCCGAAGACGCCAATCCCATACGGACCGATGATGATGCCGGCGGTCAGGTAAGCGACAATGGCGGAGAGGCCCAATCGGCGCGCGATCGGCACGCTCAGCACAGCGGCGCCGAGCAGCACGAGCCCAAAACTCAGAAAGCCAAATTCGCCGTATTGCATGGCTGTATCCCGTGTGAAGCTGGGCGGAACGCCCGCTCGAGCGCATGGTGCTGAAGCCTTCGAGACGGCACTCGCCCGCGCCCGCGCGCTTCTCTAACATGGATCGAGCGGGGGGCGGCGCGTGCGAGAGGCACAATGAGGCGGGCTTGGTTCCGACTTGTTTTAGGCTTGTCGACCGCCCTCGTGTTGGCTGCAGCCGCGCGCGCCCAAGTCGGCTTCGACCGGGCGGGCGGCGATTATGCCAGCTTTACCCTTCGCTCCGGCGATCCGGCCCAATGCGCTGTCCGGTGCGAGCGGGATCCACGCTGCCGCGCGTGGGCCTTTTCTTATCCAGCAAGCGAAAGCGCCAGCGCTGTTTGTTGGCTCAAATCCAGGGTGACGCCACGGTTCGAGGCGCCGTGCTGTGCCTCCGGCGTGCGCGGGACTGGCGTTATCGAGCCGAAAAGCGGAACAACCGAGTTTGGCGTCGATCGAAACGGCGGCGACTACCGGCATTTCGAACTCTCAGCCGAAGCAAGCGGCAAAAGCTGTGCGGCAGCGTGCGAAGCCGAGGAAGGCTGCCGGGCTTGGACGTATGTGCGCCCGGGCTATGTCGGTTCTTCGGCGGTTTGTTATCTCAAAAACCGCGTTACCCGGCCCATGCGCAGGCCATGCTGCATTTCCGGGGTGGTGCGGTAGTCTTGAATGTTAATGGTATGATCGGCAATTGCGCTCCGGATAAGGTGATGCATTTACGCAGGGCGACGCGCGAGGTTGGAGGTATCGATGATGAGAGCTGTCCTTTTGTTTGCCGCCTTCGCGGTGTCGACGAGCGCCGCTTTCGCACATCATGGTTGGGGAAGTTACGACGCGAGCAAACCGCTGACCGTCACCGGCCCGATCGTGACATCGAAGTTTGAAAATCCGCACGCTACGATCACAGTGCAGGGCACCGACAAGGTCTGGACCGTGACGCTCGCGCCTACGTCGCGCATGAGCACCCGCGGAGCGACGGAAAAGGTGGTTGCCGTCGGGCAGAACATCGCGGCCTACGGCTATCCGTCGACCGTCGTAAAGGATGAGATGCGAGCTGAGCGGATCACCGTCGAGGGCAAGACCTACGAGATGCGCTGATGACCGATGCGGCGCCGGCAGTTTTTGTCGCCCTCGAACAGTCCGGCTTCGCCGCGGCCATCCGTCAATCGCCATGGCTCTATCCCGCGGCCAATGTCGGTCATATCATCTCGCTTACGCTGTTTGCCGGCGCAGTAGCCGTCATGGACGTCCGTCTGCTTGGGGGCTTGGCCGCGACCGCGCCTGCACGCCTGCTCGCGCGAGCGCGCGCCTTCGCTGTCATCGCACTGCTGGGTATGGCCATTACCGGTTGCGTGCTGTTCTCGGCTGAGGCCAGCCACCTCGCGCTCAATCCAGCGTTCCAGCTCAAGGTCATGGTGGCCGCCGCAGGCTTGATCAATGTGGCGATTTACGAACTATGGGGCAGACGCGTAGTCGAGTGCCTTGCACCCGGGGCAACAATGCCGGCGCGCGCCAAAATCGCGGGCATGCTTTCGATCGGCATCTGGATTGTGGTCGCCGCCTGCGGACGCAGCATCGCTTATTTCTAAAGATGGAAAACGCGAGCGCCTGCCAATTCACCAGGCGGGAATTGTGACGCAACCCATGCCGCTTGGTCGGATCCCTCGCAAGAGCCGGCGTACCAGATATCAACGAGTGAGACTAAGACCGTGCCTCACGCCGTCCCGCCGACGGTGATGCGATCCATGCGCAGCGTCGGTTGGCCGACGCCGACCGGTACGGCTTGCCCATTCTTGCCGCAGACGCCGATGCCGGGATCGAGGGCGAAGTCATTGCCGATCATGCCGATGCGGTTGAGATCGGTCGGGCCGTTGCCGATCAGCATCGCACCTTTGAGAGGCTGTGCGAGCTTGCCGTTCTCTATCTTATAGGCCTCGGTGACCTGGAACACGTATTTGCCGGAGGTGATGTCGACCTGCCCGCCGCCGAAGTTGGCGGCGTAGATCCCGTTCTTGACCGAGGCGATGATCTCGGCGGGAACGTGCTCGCCGGCCAGCATGTAGGTGTTCGTCATGCGCGGCATCGGCAAATGGGCATAGCCCTGTCGGCGGCCGTTGCCTGTGGGCGCCATACCCATCAGTCGTGCGTTTTGTCGGTCCTGCATATAGCCAACCAGAATGCCGTCTTCGATCAGCACCGTGCGATCTGTCGGTGTGCCTTCGTCGTCAATCGACAGCGAGCCGCGCCGCTGTGCGAGCGTGCCATCGTCGACCACGGTGACACCTTTGGAGGCGACGCGCTGTCCCATGAGGCCGGCGAAGGCCGAGGTCTTCTTGCGATTGAAGTCACCTTCGAGCCCGTGGCCAACGGCTTCGTGCAGCATGATGCCCGGCCAGCCGGGAGCAAGAACCACATCCATCTCGCCGGCCGGCGCCGGCGTCGCTTCGAGATTGATCAGCGCCTGCCGCACGGCTTCGTCGGTGGCGGCTTGCCAGCCGGCGGTGCCAAGAAAATCGGCGAAGCCGCTGCGCCCACCATAGCCGTGACTGCCCGATTCCTGCCGATCGCCCTGACCGACGATCACCGAGACGTTCACCCGCACCAGCGGGCGTACGTCGCGGTAGCTCTCTTCGCCCCCGCGCAGGATCTCGACCACCTGCCAGCTTGCGCCGAACGAGACCGAAACCTGTCGCACGCGCGGGTCTCTTGCCCGGGCATAGGCGTCAATGGCCTCCAGCAGCCGCACCTTGGTTTCGAACGGCGGAGCTCCGAGCGGATTGTCGTCGCTATAGAGGCGGACATTGGTATGTCCTGGCGGCTCGGCGTAGCGACCGCTGTAGCCGGCCCTGACGGCACGCACCGCATCCGCCGCGCGCGTCAACGCTGCCTCCGATACGTCCGAGGAATGGGCATAGCCTACAGCCTCGTCTTTGACGGCGCGAAGCCCGAAGCCCTGGTCGGTATTGTATGTTGCCTGCTTGAGCCGCCCGTTATCGAAAACGAGCAACTCGGATTGCGCATATTCCAGATAGAGCTCGCCGTCGTCTGCGCCTTCAAGGCCGCGGGCCAGGTACACGTGTGCCGATCGCCGGTCGAGGCCGGCGCGGTCGAGAAGCGAGCCTGTAGCTAAGCTCATGATGGGATCCGCATTTCCGCAGTTCCGCCAAAGATAGTTGTGGTCGTGCAAAGTTGCGAGGCCGCCGCAGGCAAATCCTACTGATGCCAGCGGAAGGGCGTTACGGCAGTTTGTCGTAGCCTTCGCCGAAGCCCTTCAGGCTCATCGGAAAACCGATCCCCTCTTCAGGCGTCTGGAAGATGATGAAGGTCGCAACCTGGCCGCTGCGTAGCTGCTTGACCAAGTTGTCGTCCAGCACCACCTCGGCAATGCAGCCATTCGGTAAGCAACGGACGAAACCAGCGCGTCCGACATCGGCTTGGTCGATCTTCAGCCCGAGCCCTGAGGGCAGCAGCACACCGACGGGCGCAACCACGCGCATGAGCCGGCTCTTCTGATCGGCGGTCTTGAGCACGATCACTGTGAGGCCGACATTGGCGCGATCTTCCGCAGTTACACTCTGCATGAGCGCGCACTGCTCACCCTGGGCACCAGGCGGCGTGTCGCAGCGCACCTGCCAGTCGTTATGCACCGACTTGACCGCACCCTGCGCCGCTGCCCGCTCGCTGGGGACGGCTAGGGCTGCGATCGCCAGGACGAGTGTCAGCAGCGATCTCATTGTGAGAAAAAGCGTTCCCGGAGTGAGCGAACCCATAATGTCGGTGCCTCGATTATGTGCGCCACGCAGTTCAGTCTGGCCGAATCAAGCCCTCCGACAGAATCCGACGCGGCTATTCAAATACCAGTAAAACAGGGCATTGTGGCCGAGAAAGGGTCGAACGACGGTGGCTCGGCAGGGACGGTCGGCGGGCTTTTCATCGCACGGCAGACACCACGGCGATGCATTGCGACGGCGTCGGAATTGTGGTTTGAGAGGCCCGGATTCTCCTGATGTCCCGCGGCGGAGCCGAGCGAGGAGTGCCCGTTCGATGCGGTTGCGGGCTCCGCGGGGCGGACCACGCGCCCGCGACCCTCATTGAGTGTGGAGCAATGATGCTGTTGCTCAAGCGATTGACCATGTTGGCCATGATCGTTGTCGCCACCCTGGGGGCAGCGGAACCGGCTCTGGCCGGGTTGGGGCAGCCCTCGCCTTGGCAGTTGGGGCTGCAGCAATCAGCAACTCCGGTGATGGACAACATCATCTGGTTCCACGATTTCCTGCTCTACATCATCACCGGCATCGCCGGATTCGTGCTCGCGTTGTTGATCGTCGTCATGCTCCGCTTCAATGCTCGCGCTAATCCGATTCCATCGCGGACCACGCACAACACGCTGATCGAGATTGCGTGGACGATCATTCCGATCATGATCCTGATGTTCATTGCAGTGCCCTCATTCAAGCTCCTGTTCCTTCAGCTCAACGTGCCGCCGGCCGATCTCACCGTGAAGGCGACCGGCAAACAGTGGTATTGGAGCTACAGCTACCCGGACAACGGCGACTTCGAATTCGATTCCCTGATGCTCAAAGAGGGCGAGCGCAAGGAGGGCCAACCGCGGCTTCTCGCGGTGGACAATGAAATGGTGGTGCCGGTGAACAAGACGGTTCGCGTGATCACCACCGGCGCGGATGTCATTCATTCCTTCGCCGTGCCGTCGTTCGGGATAAAGATCGATGCCATTCCCGGGCGGATCAACGAGACTTGGTTCACCGCGACGCGGGAGGGCATCTATTATGGCCAGTGCTCGGAACTTTGCGGCAAGGATCACGCTTTCATGCCGATCGCAGTTCACGTGGTGAGCGAGCAGGCGTTTTCCGCCTGGGTCGAGGACGCCAAGAAGAAATTTGCTCGCGACGAAGCGCCACCATCGAGGGCCGTCGCGGCGGCGCAATTACTCTCGCGGTGGGGCCGGCCAAATGCGAATGCTGCTAGCCGGGCGACAATTCGAAGGACCCTAAGTCATGGCGACGATGGCGACAGCTCACGGCGAGGACCAGCACGACCATCCTCACGGTTGGCGGCGCTACCTTTATTCGACCAACCACAAGGACATCGGCACGATGTATCTCGTGTTTGCGTTGGTCGGCGGATTGGTGGGCGGGATTCTCTCCATCGGCCTCCGGCTCGAGCTGATGCATCCTGGGCTGCAGTTCTTCCACGACGCCCACATGTTCAACGTCTTCACCACCGCGCATGGCCTGATCATGATCTTCTTCATGGTCATGCCGGCGATGATCGGCGGGTTCGGGAACTGGATGATACCGCTGATGATCGGGGCGCCAGACATGGCGTTTCCGCGCATGAACAACATCTCGTTCTGGCTGCTGCCGGCATCCTTCTCGCTGCTGATCATCTCCCTGTTCGTTGAGGGCGAGCCGGGCGCGCCCGGCGTGGCCGCTGGATGGACGATCTATGCACCGCTGTCGAGTTCCGGCCATCCGGGACCCGCGGTCGATTTCGCAATCCTCTCACTGCATCTTGCCGGCGCTTCATCGATTCTCGGAGCGATCAACTTCATTACGACAATTTTTAACATGCGCGCTCCCGGAATGACGATGCACAAGATGCCGCTGTTCGTCTGGTCGCAGCTGGTAACGGTGTTTCTCATTCTGCTGGCGATGCCGGTGCTCGCCGGTGCGATCACGATGCTGCTGACCGACCGTAATTTCGGGACTACTTTTTTCACTCCGGCCGGCGGCGGCGACCCGCTTCTGTTCCAGCACCTGTTCTGGTTCTTCGGGCATCCAGAGGTCTACATCCTGATCGTGCCTGGCTTTGGAATGGTTAGTCAGATCGTGGCGACCTTCTCGAAAAAGCCGGTTTTTGGCTACCTAGGCATGGCCTATGCGATGGTGGCGATCGGCGGCATCGGCTTTGTCGTGTGGGCGCACCACATGTACACGGTCGGCATGTCGACTGCTGCCCAGGCTTATTTCGTGGTGGCTACGATGGTGATCGCTGTGCCGACCGGCGTGAAGATCTTCTCTTGGGTCGCAACCATGTGGGGCGGCTCGCTGGAGTTCAAGACACCGATGCTGTGGGCGACCGGCTTCATTTTTCTGTTCACTATCGGCGGCGTCACCGGCGTGGTGCTCGCCAATGCCGGCGTCGACCGGTCGCTGCAAGACACTTATTACGTGGTGGCGCACTTCCATTACGTGCTCTCGCTGGGTGCGGTCTTCACCATCTTTGCCGGATGGTATTATTGGTTCCCGAAAATGACCGGCTACATGTATTCGGAGACGATCGGCAAGTTGCACTTCTGGCTCACCTTCATCGGCGTCAATGTTGTCTTCTTTCCCCAGCACTTCCTTGGGCTTGGCGGCATGCCCCGCCGCATCGCTGATTATCCCGATGCTTTCGCCGGCTGGAACCTGGTTTCGTCGCTCGGCTCTTATCTCTCGGGATTCGGCGCGCTGGTATTCTTCTTGGGCGTAGCGCACGCGTTCGTGCGCAAGCAGAAAGCCGCAGACAATCCATGGGGCGCGGGCGCGACCACGCTCGAATGGACGCTGCCCTCCCCGCCGCCATTCCACCAATACAACGAGTTGCCGCTCATCCGATGATGGCGGTGGTGGCGCATATGCCCGATCTACACTGTTGAGGGCAGGATCGATGTCACTGATGGCCCAAGGTTCGCAGTTCGCGGGAAGCAGCGCGGCTCCGGTCCCATGCCAGCCGAGCCTTGCGAGCGTTGGCGATTATGTGACGCTGATGAAACCCCGCGTCATGTCGCTCGTGGTCTTCACGGCGCTGGTCAGCGTTATGATCGCGCCTGGGCACATTCATCCAGTGATCGGCTTCACCGCGCTTCTGTGCATCGCCGTGGGTGCCGGCGCTGCGGGCGCTCTCAATATGTGGTACGACGCCGACATCGATGCGCTCATGAGCCGCACGTCGAGCCGCCCCATTCCACGCGGGCGCATGGCCGCCGGCGAGGCACTCGCGTTCGGCGTCGTGCTCGCGGCCTTCGCGGTGGGGGTGCTCGGGGTGCTGGTGAGCTGGCTCGCGGCCGCGCTCCTTGCCTTCACCATCTTCTTTTATATCGTTGTGTATACGGCATGGCTCAAGCGCTCGACCCCGCACAATATCGTCATCGGTGGGGCGGCCGGCTCGCTGCCTCCCGTCATCGGTTGGGCGGCGGCGACGGGCGGCGTCTCCGTCGAACCATGTCTCCTCTTCCTCATCATTTTCTTCTGGACGCCGCCGCATTTTTGGGCGCTGTCGCTCGTTCGAGCCGAGGATTACGCCCGCGCTCGCGTTCCCATGCTCCCAGTCGTTGCCGGCGCAGAGGAAACGCGGCGGCAGATTTTGCGTTATTCCCTCGTGCTCGTGCCGATCGGCGCGGCCCCATGGCTTCTAGGTTATGCCCAGGCGCTCTATGGGCTGACCGCGATCGTAGCCGGCACCCTGATGGTCATGTTCGCGTGGCGTGTGCGTAAAAACCGCGAAGGCGCATGCGCCGTGCGAGCGGCATATCACCTTTTCGGTTTCTCGATTCTCTATCTATTCGTTCTATTCGCAGTGCTGCTGATCGACGCGCGGCTTGGAGGCTAGCAGTGCGAGGCTTGGGTTGAAGACA
>WNGD01007783.1_pt1 | contig 10057 bp, 7 predicted proteins | sample 5400671 | NCBI WGS metagenome assembly WNGD01 (sample SAMN13153369, study PRJNA577476) | soil metagenome | isolation source: 40 cm soil or saprolite under grassland replicate 2 | place: USA:California | collected 2016-06-15
TCGCGCGAGGTGTCCGCCAAACCCTGGCTGCGGTAGGCGTCCAAGTGCTCCTGTCGTTGCCGCAGCCACTCCGGACCTGGAGCAAACGCATAGAGCAGCGCATAATTGGCATTGGTCCGCGCATAGGTGGCCGGCACGTCGTAATCGGAATGTCGCCAGGGGCCGACAATAGTATTGTAATCGAAGCTCCAGACACCGTGCGGATGATCGACGTTCTGGTACACGTCGATAGTGCTCGATCCGGTGGACGCTTCCTGCAGTAGCTCCTCATCTTCCAGCCACAACTGAGCCAGCCCATTGGTATCGAAGGTGAGCGAAAGGCGCCGGCCCTGCAATTCCGGCAAGTAAAAGAATTGGGTCGTCTGATCAACATCGTCAAAATACATCCAGTACCAGGACATGTAGTCGGTCGGGATCGACGCCCACTGGATCGAAGTGGAATTCGTCCCGCTGCTGTAAATCTGGTAAGGCAGCGTCGCGCCCAGCGCCAGGTTCGCCGACGACACGATCCGACGGCCGCCCAGGATTTCCTCAACAGCCGCGTTTGGATAGTTGTTTTGCACATAAGCGAGGAGATTGGTGGTGTAGTCGCTCAGTTTGCCGCGCACCGCGGCTTCGTTGAGGTTTTGAACGTAATCGGCTGTGGTCGTTGCTCCCGTCCCGGCTGCGCTCAAGAGGTCATTGGTGCTAAGCCCCATCGCCGCCGACAGTTCGATGCCCTGTATCGGCTCACTCACCTTGAACGACGGATCAAGCAGATAATTGGTGCCCGCAAGCGAAAGCTGCACCCAAAGATGATGGAACATGAACTGGTTCGTGTCCCCGGAAATTTTGCCAGTAAACGGAAATCCACTCCGATAATTGAGCGTGCTCAGGAAATAGATGGTTCCATTGTTGGTATTGACAGGATCTTCCCAAATGGTGTTGGTCTTGGACGTGCCGACCCAATGCCGAAAGTCCTGATGATTTGTGCTCTCGTACGGCATGATGATGGTCCCGAACTGATACGTGACATTGGTCTGGCCAGCCGTTAAGATCAGATAGAAAGGGACAGAAAGGGGTCGGTTCTTAGTATTGACAACTGCGCTTTCATTTTCTCTCTACCGCTATCCCCGAGCCGAAAGACTTGTCAATACTAAGAACCGACCCCGACCCCTTTACGACCCCCTGACTAATGGAATGTTCCAATTCTCCGCTCTTTAGCTTTACCGAGAAAATATACCATTAGTCAGCCCTGACCCCTGCTATGGGGTGGTTTGTCCGTGCCAGCGGGAAGAATGGACAACTGTCGGCCAAAGCCGTCTGACAGGCGCATATACGGCTGCAGGCGAAGGCAAATACGAATATCGTGGCGCGATTCATCATCTTCACGCCGCGTGCGAACTCGGGTGCCGCTATCGGCGGGACGCCATTTTTGGGTCAACAACGACTCGCTCTACGTCACATTTTGCGATCCCCAGAAAATAAGCTTGGTGCTGGTTGGCGGCTTTCGGGAACGAGTTGGCCAGCGCGGTGACAACAGCCCCAGCCAACGCGCTCCTCCACTACTCTTACTTGCAGTTTCACTGACAGTTTTTTGCAGCCGGGGTTTTCTTAGAAATGCCCGCATGATGGATCTCAGTGAATCGTGCGTTTTGCGAGTGCTCCAGGGCGTGGACCGTTTGGAAGTCGAAGCGATTATCTGGCCGCCGCTGTGGGTGTTCGGGTTTTTGGGTGCGTTCTTGGTTTGCCAACCCGGAATGAGGTGATCGCAGGCGCTTCCGCCTGTTAGCTTTACCGCTTGGATCATCCAAGAAAAATTTTCCTGTTGCTCTGTCAGGGCTCCTGGCAAAGCCTTGACAGCTCCCGCGTGGGCGCTGAAACGCCCACTTGAATTCGACGGACCGTGCGACAATTTTGATGTCGAAACCCGGCTTTAAAAAGGCCGCAGGGTATGAAAATTCAACCATGCCATCGAATGAAAGCACGTTGTCTGTCGCACTTCACTCTGTCATGCATGCTCGTCGACTCCGTGGTCACTGCCGCCATCGCCGCCGCGCCCACAATCTACCACCAACCGCAGAGCCAGACGGTGATTCTTTACCAACCAGCGGCTTTCTGTGTCGAAGCCAGCGGCACTGCGCCGCTCTGGTACCAGTGGCGGAAAGACGGCGTGCCAATTGCCGGCGCTACCACTAACCAGCTTGTCATCGCGCACTCGCAATTCGCCGATGCGGGCCTGTATTCGGTCGTCGTGGCTAATGCACTCAGCAGTGTGACGAGCGTCGATGCCCGGCTGACTGTCAACACGCTGAGGGATGGGGACCTTGATTTCGCCTTTCCCTTGGGCAGCTCGATTGACAGTTACGTCCACGCGTTTGCCGTACAGCCGGACGGGAAAGTACTCATCGGAGGGCATTTCTATACCGTGAACGGAGCGGCTCGCGGTAAGGTCGCGCGTTTGAATGCCGACGGCACGCTGGACGCTGGCTTTCAAAACGGACTTTCCGGGGCCAATTACCGCGTCACTTCGATCACGCTGCAAAGTAATGGCAGGGTGCTCATCGGAGGATACTTCACTACCGTCAATGGCATAACCCGCAGCAGAATCGCGCGGCTCAATGCGGACGGCAGTCTGGACAACAGCTTCCTAAACGGACTTTCGGGCGTCAACTCCTTCAATGTCTCTTCGATCGCAGTGCAAACTGACGGCAAGGTGCTTGTCGGAGGCAGATTCGCGACGGTCAACGGCGTGAGCCGCACCAATATTGCGCGGCTCAATCTCGACGGCACTCTGGATACAAACTTTCAAAGCGCAGCTTCCCTCTCCAGTGGTGGCTCCGTCAATTCGATCGTAATGCAAAACGATGGCAAGGTGCTCATCGGGGGAGCCTTCACCAATGTCAATGGCGTGGCTCGCAAAGCGATTGCTCGACTCAACCCGGACGGCACATTGGACAGCGGCTTTGATGGCAGACTTTCCGAGATCGAGCTATCCGGTTTCAATGTTCCTCCTTCTTTCATCGAACCCACCGTTGATTCGGTCGCCCTACAAGGCGATGGCAAGACGCTTATCGCGGGTAACTTCACCACGGCCAATCCCTTGAGCCCCGACAGAATTGTGAGGCTGAACGCGGACGGCAGCCTGGATGCCAGCTTCAAATCCTCGCCCGATGGTGCTGTCAATGCGCTCGCCGTGCAAAGCGATGGCAAGATCCTCATCGCTGGCCAATTCACCAAGGTCAATGGCGTGGGTCGCAATAGTATCGCGCGTCTGAATTCGGACGGCACGCTGGACGCTGGCTTTCAAAACGGACTTTCCGGGGTCACTTGGAACTCCGGGGCTGCTCGTGTTGAATCGCTCGCGGTGCAAAGCGATGGAAAGGTGCTCATCGGGGGCGATTTCTGGACGGTCAATGGCGCGCCAGCGACGTATTTTGCGAGGCTATGGGGCGCAGACTTGCCTCCTCTGGTCAAGAGCGTGAACCGTAGCGGAGCAGATGTGAACCTGAGTTGGTATGCGATCTCCAATCGAACCTATCGCGTGCAATACAACGGGAACCTGTCGGCAACAAACTGGACGGATTTGGCTGGGGACGTTTCTGCTGCCAGCGCCACGGCAAGCAAAACCGATTCGACCCTCAGCAACGCCAGCCAGCGGTTTTATCGCGTGGTGCTGTTGCCGTGAGCGGTGTTTTGCCGGGATTCTGTTCCAGAAGTTCTCTACGGAATTGCTCCTCCCCCAAACACCAGCCCCGCCGAACCGCTTTCCATTTTGCCGACCGTTCCTCCGTGCGCTTGCCAATCGCGGACGAGTCGCAGTTTGTCTTCCGGCAGCAAGCCCGCGTGGACTTCATCAATACCCGCATCGGACGCAATCGTCTTCGCGACGCGCTCATTGTCGCCAGTGAGCATCACCAGCCGGATGTTCTGTTTCTTGAGTCGGGACACGGCTTCCTTTGCTTCGGGCCTCAGCACATCGCGAACGGCAACCAGACCAGCAACACGTTCACCGACAGCCGGATGAACTGCGCAAGCTAACGCTAGACGACGCAGATCCAAATGTGCGCCTGGTCGCGCGGCGCAGCCTACAAAAACAAGCAGAAGAGTCCGAAGTGGAGAAGCTATTCCACGCGGTCCGGTTGGCCCCGCCCATCGCGCAGTGGTGTTATCTGAATGGCACCGAGGCGGAGCGCCAAGACGAGGTGCGTCCGCCGGGGAAAGGCGCAGCCTCGATAACTGTGACCTTGTACTGGCGTCGGGCGAGTTCGCGGGATTTTCGGGGCTCGTCGCGGCCCCCAGAACGATACACTTTCGTTGCTCTCTCGCCATCACGAAAGAGGCCCTGTTCTAGAAGTGCGCTCACGAACATGTGCCCAACTGGCGATCACAGGTGTTGTTTCGTTTTGACATGACCTTGAATCACAGGGATCTCGGACTTTCGTTGGCAGCGCAGCCTATTTATTCCGCCGCTGGCTGCCTAGTACTGTCCCGCTTTCGCATTTCCTCGGCGACGAGTCGAGCGAGCTTTTCGTAGTCGATGAGCGGAGCGTCGGGTGCGGCATTTTTCGTGGCTTCGTCCCAATCTTTGGCAGCTTCGAAACAGAAGCCGTGTCGTGTTCGCCAGTTCGTGATAAAAGCTCCATCGTTTCGGAGAATGGCGCCGGTAGATTTCTCCGGTTCCGGCCCGTCGAAGAATTCCGTCCAGACCTCCAACCTCGCTGTTTTTGGGTTAAGGCCCATTGCCTCTGGAGCTGGAAGTTGTTCTCTCAAAATTATATCCTGCTCGAAAAAACACTGAGTCACCGTGTAGCGCACATCGGCCTTGATCGAATCGAAGGCGTCGGGATAGACAACCTGGTTGCGGCCGACAACCTGGCCAACGCTGTCTTTGAGTTCGCTGATAAAAACGCTCTTTCCGGTGTCGCGCTCGGTGTACGCGAGGCCGACGATTTGGGAGCGAAGCGGCCTGCCGTCAGGCAGATATAAACTGATCGGAGGGCTGGGGGTCGTTGAGGTTGGGCAGGAAAGTAACTTTCGCCTGAGTCCGGGCAGCGATGGCGCCCCCGTTCACCAACTCGATCTCATCGCTGGCCGGGACCCACTTGCCTTCGGTTTCCGAAAACACGTTCATGCCCGTTGCGAGTTCCACGTACGACCTGCCGGCCCCGCTGGTCCAGTTCGACTTTCACCGTCTGCACTACGCAATGATGCGGACCGGTTTCCACAACAGTCGGCGCTGTCGTGCCCAAGGGGAGCGAAAGTTGGGCGTTTAAGCACGGCGAAGTTAGGGCCATCGTCAGGACAAGCCAGGAACTGGTTTTCATAGGCGAATGTTTTGTTGATCGGTCAAAAGGTTGCATTGGGTGATGAAATTCAGGGAATTGCTGTTTCCCATAAGAGCCATGCCGCCGGCAGTGCCAATCTGTTCAACGAGTCGTGTCAGTCCTTGCGTAGCCAGTTTCCGTTCCTCCGCCCTCCAGTCCTTCAAATTGGCGTGAACAAACTCGCCCGCCCGCCGTAGCCATTCCCGAACACTGCCCTTCTGCGAATTGGCCTCGAAGGTTCTTCCCTGAATTTGAGCTGTGAGTTTCCTGGCCTCCCACAACTTCAGTGCCGGATGAATCTTTCCTTCCTCGATGAGCCGTTCCAAGGTTCTTCGGTCCAGTTTGGCCAAGTAGTAAAGAATGGTCCACCCACTTGGCAAATGTGCAAACGTTTGCGCTGTTGCCCATCCCAGCCCGTCGCCGATCCCCAGCAGATAATACGACTTCCGGCGAGCAAACGGAACGCCGCCGGATTTCCACAGTGCAGTCCACCCGCCGTGAGGTAGTAGATCTCGTACCGCACACATCAGCCGAGCCAATTCCAGCGTGCTGGCCGGACCGCGCGCCCAAACCCTTTTGATTTCTCCGATCCAGTCGGCAACTGACGATGAAGCAGTGCCGGCATCCGCCGACCTTACCGACGAAACGGGAAGAACAGAACTGCCGAGCTTTTTCATTCTTGAAATGATAGAAAATCAGTTTGCACCGACCGGATGATCTGGTGTGTTCCTCCTTCGCGTTCCAAGTGACCAGGCGAGGCGCGACAAGGCTAAGTCAGTCATTTTGTTTCTGCATAAAGAAAATGTGTTGCACCCGCAATCAGCATTGCGCGTGCCGTTTGGTTTCATGCGAAAATTGTGGGGGAAAAGTCCGGCGAGCCCGGCGCACTGTCCAGATTTGTAGGCACGCGGTGTTCCCGCTTGGGACAATCAGCCATATTCCACAGCGCGGCGAAGCCGCAACCAAAGGAGCGCGGACTTCAGTCCGCAGGAAGGTTGATCAACGAACAGGGTTGGGGAATTGTCCAGCGCGTGTTGTCAGAGCTCACGTTCCGGCGGAATAATTTCCGCGCTCCGAAAATCGTCGCGGTTCGCGACGATTTTGGCAGATAGTGGTACAGTGCGCGGGACGGGTAGCCGAGAGACCGTTTCACTGAAGACTGAAAGTAGGTGGTCGAGTGTGATAGAACAGAGTGCCAAGCCGCGGTACGAGGTTGTGCGGCCCGTCCTCCGTCTGCTCTGTAAGCTGGCTGTTGCTGCCTGGCTCCACAAGGCCGTGCAAAGAACGCCGCGAAGCATGGCGACAGCGTCCTTGGGCAGCTTATAAATCTATGCTGGAGCGAATCAGACCTGATGCGAAAGAGGTTTGTCGCAAGCGGGGCGCCCTGGGTATCTCATCATCATTGCGCGGCGACCGTGGAAGCCCGCTTGCTCACGCTCACGCTCCTCATTGCCAAACGATTTCAACCTGCACGGTCTCTCGCTCGTGACGCGCAGCCAGATAAAGCCGCTGTTTTTTTTCGTCCCACCGCCAGCCGGCCGCGCCGCCGCCGGGACCCGCTGATAGCTCCAACGCTTTGCCGTCCACCAGCACGCTTCGCGGCTTCCGGCCGACGATCAAACTGTGGCTGAGTTCGCCTGGGAAAAAGTGAAGTCGCCAGCGCGCGCCGGCGGGCGTGGACTCGAAATGTGAAATCTCCGCACCAGAACTGATCACCATCTCGCCGTGGCCGGATTTTATCCGGCTGGTTTTGATGTCCGGATCATGACCTTTCAAGGCCAGCACATTGACCAGAATGTCTTCGGGATTGATGTAAACCGGATTGCGCTGCTCGAACTCCGAAATGCTGTCCGGATAGGCGCCCATGCGTTCGCCACCGGCAAATTGTTGATACATGGCGCTGACCGTAATGAGCTCGACGACACGCTTCCAATCCTGTGACGAAAAATTCAACGCCAACGGAAGAGGCGAATCGGTTTCAGGCAACGACGTGCGCTGCAACTCCTCGGCCAGGCGTTGGACGTGGCAGGCGTAAACCAGCCCGCACCATTGCACCGGCATCGCCAGCCACGAGTGCGTATAATATGTGCTGCCAAAGACTGGGATCGTCGCGCCCAGCATCATCGGCTTGTCCGGCAGCGTCCACAAATAGACGAACGGCATACCGCTCTCGGCCCAATACACAGCGTCGTGCAGCCAGCGCGGGTTGGCCGTGGACCGATAGCCGTCGTGATACGCCCGCACGGCATACGCCGCAGCCAGAATGTCGGGCTCATACATCGGGCATTCCCAGGTCTGCCCGCCGCGCGGAACACGAAATCGTTCCATGAATCGCAGCGCCTTTTCTCCCGCCGCCAGCGCCGTGGCGTCGCCCGTGACACGCGCAAACCGAAGCAACGCCGCCGCGTGATGGGCGCTCGTGCCCAGGACCGAATCGCCTGGCTGGCCCAGATCCGCTTGCGCTTCGTTCGCCGGCTGGTAAATCCATCCGCCGTCCGCTAGCTGCGTTTGGATCAACTGTTGGATCTGCTCTTCCAGCCCGGCCATCGCCTCAGGCAAAAAACCGCAGTAGAACGGCAGCTCCCACTGCATGATGTGGCAATGTGCCTGCGAGGTGAGCGACGCCGGCCCGCCGTCACGCAGCATGTTTTTCACGGCCAGTTCGGCCCGGTCCCGCGACTGTGCGCGGGCTTCCGGGGATTCGGCGAGTTGGGAATCGAGCCAGAGCAACGCGGCAAATCCCGGCGCGTGGCTCGAACCGCCGCCGATGACGTGGCGCCATTTTTCAGCGCGCTCGTCCCACACGGTTTTCAGGAAGCCGGCGCGGCACACGTCCAGTTCCTGCTGGAACGAACGCGGCCAGGGGTTGGGCTTGGGCAGACCGCCGGCCTCCTGCAGCCACTCGCGCAGGGCGACGTTGACCGGGCCGGGAGCGACGATGAGCGTAGCGTCCAGCTTCAACCTTGTGCCCGCCGCCAGAAGGTACGGTTTGGCGGCTGCGTCACCGTTTTCGGGAACAAATTCCGGCGCCGATGGCAGAAACAGTCCCAGGCGATGATTGCGCATGCCTTCATCCAAATTCGGGGAAGCAAACCGGGCGGAAGGAAAAGCGCGCTCGCCGTCCCACAGTTGCAAAGGATTCCACGCCAGCCCGACGGTTATCTGTGAGCGGCGGTTCGGAGTTCGCGGGAACAAATTTATCGCCTTCAACAGTGGCTGATCTTTCAACGAGTCCGGCGCGAAAAAACGCTCCGGCTTTTCCGGCGGTGATTGACTGTCAGGCCCGACCGAAACGGCCATCAATGGAACGGTAACTTTGTGCGGATGCGGCGTCCGCCGGTCTGCCAGGTTCGGAGCGAAATCGCGCGGATTGGATGACCGCTCGGCCTCGAACAAATATTCCAAACCGGGAAACAATCCCCAGCTTTTGGCCTCGCCAGTCGTGCCGTCTCCGACATAAATGTTCGGGCCGAGGAGTCTGCGGATGGCGCGCGGCCTGGCGGCTGTCCATTCATAGTGAAGTCGGGCGATCGGGCGATCGGGGTCGAGCGTCACACGGAGTTTTCCGCGCCACTCGACGCGGTCGGAATCCCGGGCCTTCCCTGCAAATTCAATCGATGGCGCGGAGCGATTACCTTTGCCGCTGCTTCGGCGCGCTTCGGCAGGGTGCATTTCCCAGGTTGGTCCGCCGCCTTGAGTCTCGGACACAACTTGAAACAGCGGACGCCACACGGCGACTTGCGTCCAATTGTTGGATTGTCGGGCGAACACGTTGCCGTGAGCAAAGCCGCCGGGCTGGCGCACGAACTCCAGTTTCAGCGCGCGGTTCTGGATGCGCGCGACGTCTGTGGCCGGACCAAATACTTGCACGAGCGCGTCACGCTCTTCGGAATGCTCCGGCGTGGTCAGTCGCGCCTTGAGGGTGTAAATGCCTGCTTTGCCCGGAGCTTGCCAGTCCCACTCACCCTGCCATTCCTCGCCGGGGGCCAGGGCTGGCAACACCCGCGCCGGGAGACTTTGCCCGCCCATTTGCACTTGAACCTTTGCCGAACCTTCTTCCTCTTGGCCGCGTCCGCCGTTCTTAACCTGGACCCGAACCGGCACGCTCTCCTCGGTGGAAACAACCGCTCGGGTGGCGGAAACCAACGACAGCTTCGTCTGCGGCGGGTAGGAGGCGGCGAAAATTTTGACAGGCGCGTCGCGCGGTTCCCACTCGACCTCGACCTCGCGGGCGTGCGGAAAATTGAAATCTCTCACCGCCCATGGTGTGGGGTGTTCTGTGGAAGCAAAGAATGAGACCGGCCATTCGACTGGAGCAACGCCGTCACCGGATTTCAAGAAAACCTTGAGGTCCTTCGTCGTACCGCCATTCAGCGCCAACGCTCCAGTTGCGATCGGGATGGATACTTTCCCGGCAGCGTTCGATTTCAGTTCGCTCAAGCCCCGAAACAGGAGCACGCGCGGATTCCCCCACACCGCCCAGTCGTAACTCGTGTTTTTGATCGAGTCGGCCAGGAGCGTCAGTGCAACGCGCCGGCCGGCGAACGGAGATACCTCCACGGCATGGGCATGCCAGCGGCAGTCGTGGCAGTCGTTGGCGAAGACCTTCTGACCTTCAAGTTCAACCTCGAACCGCACGCCATCCGCGGGTTCGCCCAGCCGCGCGCCATCGGCGATTCCGATGTCGAAAGCGAAAAGCAGCAACTGGCCCTTCTCCACCGCCGGCAGGCTCAACGAGTAGGAAACGCGCG
>WNGD01019873.1_pt1 | contig 10057 bp, 9 predicted proteins | sample 5400671 | NCBI WGS metagenome assembly WNGD01 (sample SAMN13153369, study PRJNA577476) | soil metagenome | isolation source: 40 cm soil or saprolite under grassland replicate 2 | place: USA:California | collected 2016-06-15
CGATCGCCTCTTTGACAGCAGCAGTTTTGAAAAAGGGTAAGATGTCCCCAATGACTGCCTCATGTACATCATGCACCAATGCCAGCGTAACGAGTCGGTCTCGCTTCTCCTGGGGATAGGAATTAAATGCTGACCAATATAACACCAGGAAAGCCACCGCCATAGTATGCTGCCCTACATTCCACGTGCCAAACCCGGAAACGCCATATACTCTGGGAATGTTGAAAATATTCATGAGGAAATCCAGGTTAGGATGTTTCGAGACATGACCCAGCATGCCCTGCGGAGTAAAGATGTTCTCGTAGTCTATATGTTCATCCATGTGTGTTCCTGACCCTTTTCTTATCATCCGGCCTGTTCTGCTTGACGCTTAATTCCCAGCATACATGTGCGCATCATCACCCTATCACCAATTTCTTTGAACAAAACCATTTCATCTTTGACCTGCACACTCACAGCGTGTTATCCTCATTATATCTCTATATCGGCCCAGCAGCACCACGATGAAATTGGAGGCGAGCCAATGGAATTAAATGATATCCTTTATGAGAAAAAAGATAGTATTGCTATCGCAACTTTTAACAGGCCCACTGTACTCAATGCCTTTCGTCAAGCAACGCTGCGCGAATTTATTACCATCCTTGACGACGTAAAAGCTGACGAGTCGGTGCGTGTACTCATCATTACTGGCAACGGTCGCGCCTTCTCGGCTGGCATCGATTTAAAGGAAATGGCCTACCCTTCAAGCGATTCGCTGTTATTAAAGCAGGCATACGACGAGTTGCAGGCAATTCAAGATGTGACACGTCACATGGTACACCTTCCGAAAACCATTATTGCAGCGGTGAATGGCATCGCAGTGGGCATTGGCGTAGAGATGTCGCTTGCAAGCGACATACGCATTGCCACGGAAGAAGCCACATTTGCCTTTACAGAAGTGAAACGCGGTCTGTTCGAAACCAACGGTGTCATGTATCTCCTGCCTCGCCTGGTGGGACAGGGCCGCGCAATGCAAATGCTTCTGACAGGTGAAATGGTTTTGGCCCAGGACGCGCTAAATGCGGGGCTTGTGACTCGCGTAGTTGCCCAGGAGCAACTCATGGAGTATGCTATGGATATGGCGTATATCATCGCTGCGAACGCTCCTCTCTCAGTGCGACTCGTCAAACAGACGATGCGAAGGACATACGACCTGGATCTGGAGGCAGTGATGCAGCTAGAGGTCGACGGTATGATGCAATGTTTCCGTAGTGAGGATCTGGTCGAGGGCTTTAACGCTTTCCTTGAGAAGCGTCCTCCTGTCTATAAGGGTAAGTAGCGGTTACAATTTGATATCTTATAATACGAAGGAGGGAAACAGATGAATCGAAAAAAGATAGCAAGCCCTATAAATATCATTTTCAGCATATTGTTCCTAATCTACGTAGCGATAGCCATTACGCAGCAGCTCCAACGGCCGCCAGAAGAGCGAACTTGGTATGGTAAGATTGCTGGCATACCCTATGATTTTCGACTACCAACGATTGAACGAATACGCAACACCTTCTGGAATAAAGGCACTTCACAGATATTTTTGCCTCAGGCTTTTGGGATAGGTTGGTCCATCAACATATACCCCATCATCCACCCTGAGGAAGTCCAGAAGTTGCAATAACAGAGAGCGAGGAACTCTGCCAACATATATAGTAGGGGCGGGGCTTGCCCCCGCCATCAAAGCTCAATCAACATATATAGTAGGGGCGGGGCTTGCCCCCGCCATCAAAGCTCTGTCAACGTGTATAGTAGGGGCGGGGCTTGCCCCCGCCCTCGCAGTTGCAATAATAGAGAGTGAGGAATTATGTCAACAGCATTTCAAGCATTTGTTGTCAATAAAACCGAGGAGGATTTTACCTCCGGTTTCAAGCAACTCACCCTGGATGACTTGCCATCGGGTGATGTATTGATCAAGGTAGCCTATTCTAGCGTCAATTATAAAGACGGTCTGGCCTCCATCCCCGAAGGCAAAATCGTGCGCACCTATCCTTTTGTGCCAGGTGTCGATCTGGCAGGCATTGTAGCTGAATCCAATGACAGTCGTTTCAAAACTGGTGATGAAGTGATCACCACGAGTTACGCATTAGGTGTCTCCCACTTCGGAGGCTATAGTGAATACGCCCGTGTGAAAGCTGATTGGATTGTTCCTCTGCCTGCAGGTCTGACCCTCAAAGAAGCGATGGCGCTTGGTACAGCCGGATTCACTGCCGCCCTAGCTATCCACCAGTTGGAGAAAAACGGCCTTCAACCTCAGCATGGTCCAGTACTCGTTACCGGCGCAACAGGAGGGGTAGGAAGCATCGGCATCAATATCCTCAATTCTCTAGGCTATACCGTCGCTGCCAGCACAGGTAAATCTTCTGAGCATGACTACCTTAAGGAGTTAGGAGCAAGCGAGATCTTGAGGCGCGAGGAGACCTCCGCCGAAAGCAATCGTCCATTAGATAAGGAACGCTGGGCGGGCAGCCTGGACTCAGTTGGCGGTTCTACATTGGCTTACCTCATTCGTACAACCAAATATGGTGGCTCTATCGCTGCATATGGGAATACTGGTGGGCCAAATTTGAACACAACCGTCTTCCCTTTCATCCTGCGTGCGATAAATTTGCTTGGCATTGAATCAGTAAATTGCCCGATGGAGTTGCGTGATCAACTCTGGCATCGTCTTGCGAGTAATTACAAACCGAGACAGCTACTTGACACAATCGGACACGAGGTCCCATTTGAAGCATTGCCTCAGGCCCTTGCTACCATCCTGAAAGGTGGTGTCAGAGGACGTACAATTATCAAAATAGGCTAATGGTCACGATATTCACTTGTGATGATATTACCTAAATTTTTGAAGCACATACACATTAGTAAAAATGAACGGTGGATGTTTGCAATTGTGGCAGCAGCCACGTTGGCACGTCTTATCCTCATTTATTTCAATTGGCCTACAACGAACAGCGATGAAGGAAATATGGGCCTGCTAGCTCTGCATGTCGCTTACCAGGGAGACCACCCCACCTTTTTCTATGGTGCGCCTTATCTGGGGCCTTTGGAAGGATACATAGCGGCTCCTCTGTTTCGCATCTTCGATGTATCGCTCTTTACACTGCGACTTGGCCTTCTGCCTCTGTTTGCTGCATTTCTGATTTGTATGTACTATCTGACGCGTCTTCTCTACACAGAAAAGTTTGCACTTGCTATTGTGATCCTGCTGAGTCTGGGCTCAATCGATATCATTTTCCTCCAGATCAGAGCTGTTGGCGAATATCCAGAAACCGAATTGTTTTCGGCTTTGATTCCTCTGCTTGCTGCCTGGCTCGCACTCTCTTCATATTCTCTGGTGCAGAGGGAGACACTTCAGACGAAACGAAAGCGCATAATTCTCTACGGCTTTTTGGGTTTAATAATTGGACTTGCACTGTGGGTTGATTTCTTGATCCTTCCCGTTGTCGCTACAGCCGGATTACTCCTGCTCCTTTTCTGCTATCGAGAACTGTTTTCATGGGAGGGACTCAGCCTCCTACTGGGGGTAATCATTGGAGCATTTCCACTGATCCTCTATAATCTCACTGCCCCATCGAATCAAAACTCTTTGATTACTCTCATTTCGATCCACCAGTCAGGGGCAAAGGAAATAGCGGCACAACATCTTGCCTGGTTGCACCATATCGTTGGCACCATAATGATTTCTCTTCCAAGCGTTTCTGGAGCAAATCCGGACTGTCCTGTTACAGCATTCCCTCTCTTTGGCTCACCAACACGATCAACGCTTCCTTGTACCCTTTTTCATGGAGTGTGGGGAGCGGGTTATCTCATTCTGTGGATCATCGCAACTTCCCTAACGATTCACCTTGTCTGGCAATACAGGCATCATTTTTTCAAACAAAACGACCCTTTCGGGGACAGACAGCGTCTGATATACCAGTGTAGCCGACTTATGCTGCTCGTGAGCGTAGGAATAACACTGCTCTCGTATGTCAGCAGCCCTACATCTGTTATCTCTCCTGAAATCACTTTTCGCTACCTTATATGTGCCCTTATCGCAATCCCTGCTGTCTTATGGCCTTTATGGAAAGGCTTACAATTGCAGAAGATTCCGTTGAGCGGGAAAACAAAGATTTCCTTTCTTTTGAGAGGAGGGCTGCTGTTGCTCATCGTTGCCACATTTATCAGTGGCACAGTCAGAACTTTTGCAGATATACCAGCTGCCCAGAGTGCTTACCAACAAGAGGGTGCCCTCGTTCAGGATCTCCTTAAAATCGGTGCATCACGGATTTATTCTGAGTATTGGACATGCAATCGTCTTACCTTCCGCAGTCGAGAGCAGATCATCTGTAGCGTTCTTAATGACCAACTGAATCCTGGATTTGATCGCTATATGCCCTACCGCTTTATTGTAAGAGCAGCACCTCATCCCGCATATGTATTTCCACTTGGATCGAAGCAACATGGTGTATCAGATCATTTGAAACGTATATCACTACCTACGATCAAACCAATACACACTCAGGGTCTTTGATACTTAACTTCTGATGCACAAACCACTTTGTGGCCGGGCAGCCGCCATGACACACATTGTACTGCCCACAGCCCGAACATGCTCCTCCACCCATCTTGCGATAGTAATCAAAGAGCATCGAGTTCTGCCAGATTTCTCTGAAGCTCTGCTCATGTAGATTACCAGCTTCAAATTCCGGAGCCTGGAAGAAAGCGCATGGGTAGACTTCACCTTCTGGACAGATGCAGCACGTAGCGGTTGCCGCACCGCACATATCAAGACCTGCTAACATAGTGCCAAAAGCGTTGAGGTGAAAGAAAGAATCGGCCGTCAACACGTCGGGATGGGCCATCAACCAGTGTGTAAACTCACTGTACTGCTCTTGCGTTGGGTGTAAATCGGCCCAAACATCCTGCCCGCGCCCAGAAGGACGCAGGCGAGTTACACGCAGTTTGGCATTGAAGCTTGCAGCTATCTCGTAGAGAAGATCAAGCTCATAGTAGCTATAGCGCGTCAGTACACTGTTTACTGTCAGACTATGGTTCTCCGTCGCTAGAAATTCCAGGCCACGCAGCGCACGATCGAAGACGCCTTTTCCTCGTATGTTATCATTCGTTTGTGGTATGCCTCCATCCAGGCTCACCTGAAAATAGAGGGGATCAAACTGTTTGAGGCGACGTGCTCGTTCAGCAGTAATCAACGTCCCATTGGTGCTGATGCACATCACAAGTTCTCGCTCCGTACAGCGTTCAAGCACCTTCCAGATTCCAGGATAAATAAAGGGTTCGCCACCGCCAAAATGAATCTGGAATACCTGCATTTCCGCCAGTTCATCCACCAGTGCTAATGCTTGATCCGTTTTCAACTCACGTGGTCTACGTCGTCCTGATGCCGAGAGGCAATGAATACATGCTATGTTGCATGCCGCCGTAATTTCCCAGGTGACTGTCATCGGCGCTGACAGACCGCCTTGCAGAAAGCGTTGAGAGCCTCGTCCTTTCTGCTGCGAAACCTTCTCTCCGGTCTGCTGCATAGCTGCGAGAGCCAGAGGGTGTACGGTACCGACTTTAGCACCTGTAGTCCTATCAGGTCGTTCCATAAAACGCACGAATTCCACCATCTGGGATTACTCCTCTCAATAAATATGTAGTCGAGTAGTATTAGACGACCGCGAGGGTCATCGCTACATCTCAGCCAACTCTGGTAAGATATGTATGTATCCTCGTTTCACGAGATCATCGAGGACGCTGTACAACTTCTGTTTGCTGGCCTCAGAGTAACGACTGCTCTCTATCGCCGCGCTCACGTCACCACGATGTTGCTGTTGACCTGCAATCAGCAGTTCGATCAGTTGAGGCGAATTGATGAAAGAAAGGGCACCTCTATCAGCACAACCATACTTATAGAGAATGCCTCCAAAGGACTCACGGCGTATCTTGACCTCTGGTATAAGTTGATATCGTGCAGGAGAATGAGACATTATTAGCCTCCCCGGGTAGGCTATGCAACTATTCTACACAAGCAAGCATACTTAAGAAAAGTGATCAAAGTCAAGAGAAAAACCTTGTATTCCCAAGAAACTGATGGTATGCTTATCTCGTAGAATTCAGTGTCGTCAGCAAAGCGAGGATTCATTCATGCAAGAAACCGATCTCCAAACCAGCGAAGCCAGTGTCATCCTGAGCGAAGCGAAGGATCTCTCGCCGTTAGAGGCCCCCACAGATGAAGATACTCTAGAGCTAGACCTGGTGTTCGAAGAGGAACTCATCATCGAAGATTTTACCATCGATGGCATCTGCGGAGTCTACTAACGTTTCCAACCCCCGTTTTCATGATCACACGGTCTTTATTACAGGCGCAGCGCACGGCATGGGCCGAGCGCATGCTCTCGCATTTGCTCGTGAGGGCGCGCGTATTGTGATGTGTGACGCCTGCCGCCAGTACAGCACTATCCCCTATCCACTTGCACAATCCGAAGAATTAGCATCGTTGGCCTCTGAAATCGAGCAAATGGGTCGTCCCGTTCTCGCAGCAGAGGTAGACGTGACCGATCTTGCTGCCATGCAGGCACTGGTCGAACAGACACAGCGGGAACTTGGCCCCATCGATATTCTAGTAGCAAACGCCGGTATTTATTCCTTTGCACCCAGTTGGGAGTTGACTGAAGAGCAATGGGACGAAACCGTGAATGTTGATCTGAAAGGTGTTTGGATTACGTGCAAAGTGTGTATTCCACAAATGCTGAGCAGGCGTAGCGGAAAAATTATTTGCATCTCATCGACAGCAGGGCTCAAGGGCATGGCAAACCTGGCGCATTATGTTGCCGCCAAACACGGCGTTCTTGGCCTCGTCAAGACCCTTGCGATTGAGCTTTCATCCTATAACATCAATGTGAATGCTTTATGTCCAACCAGCGTCGATACCGCCATGCTCTCTAACCAGGCGTTATATGACGTGTTTGCTGGTGGTCCTGGTCCCCAGGCAACACATGATCATATGTTGGAATTAATGAATCAACTCAATCTCTTCCTTGATCGCGGCCTGCTGCCGCCAGAGGACATCAGTTCGGTTGTGCTCTGGTTGGCATCTGACGAAGCTCGTCATTTGACAGGTTGTGCCTTGCCTGTCGATGCTGGATATCTGACCAGATAAACTGGCCATGGAATGGATGATTGCTAGTTACCGGTCTCTGCTACTTTGAGGGTCAATTTTTCCTGTGATGCATTCAATGAATGAATAAACGCATACCCCCTGATTGAACCTCATTTTGACACTGAACAAATTCATGTGATAGCATGCAATACTCGTGGAATTGGCGTGGGAATTTGTGATGACGTGTACCCGATACTACGTTGAATAGTCGACGAAAGCGCGAACATGGCAGCATTCCCGTTGAGTGCTATAGTTGGGCAGCAGAATATGCAACTTGCCCTCATTCTCAACGCCATCGATCCATTGATAGGTGGTGTCCTTATCTGTGGACGTAGAGGCACAGGCAAATCAACAACTGTACGTGCCCTTACAAGCTTGCTTCCTCCTATTACCGGCGTAGCTGACTGCCCTTATTTCTGTGATCCAACCGCCTCTCAATGGATGTGTACCGGTTGCCAGACTCGTTATGACAATAACGAAATGTTCCTCATCGATCAACGTCCCGTACCTTTGGTTACTCTTCCACTCAATGCCAGCGAAGATCGCGTTACCGGGAGTTTTGACCTTGCAACAGCCCTGGCAAGCGGCGTCAGTCACTACGCTCCAGGGTTGCTGGCAGCGGCTAATCGCGGCTTCCTTTACATCGATGAAATCAACTTGCTCAATGATCATATTGTAGACCTGCTGCTTGACGCTGCTGCGCTTGGAGTTAATCGTGTCGAGCGAGATACCATCTCGATTGCACATCCAGCGCATTTCGTGCTAATCGGCACCATGAATCCAGAAGAGGGGCTGTTGCGCCCTCAACTACTTGATAGGATCGGACTTTATGTTGAGGCAGAAGACCAGCGCGATCCAGCCAGTCGCGCACTGGTGGTAGAACGTCGCCTGGCTTATGATACATCCCCAACCGATTTTAAAGTGCAGTGGTCAGAAGCCGAGCAGGTATTGCAAGAACGGATCAAGCACTCGCAGCAACTCTTGCCTTCAGTGTATGTCTCAAGGTATTTTCGCCAGGTCGTCGCTATGCTCGTTGATCGTCAATTGCACGCGGAGGGACATCGCGGCGATCTCGTTGTTCTGCGTACTGCTCGTGCTTTAGCCGCCTGGGAGGATCGTAGAGAAGTAGAGCTCTTAGATATCGAACAAGCTGTGAAGCTTGCGCTTCCTCATAGAGCACGCGCTGGTTCATCTATTGGTCAACACCTTACACAGCTTTTCGATCAATTGTCCCAGGAAACTACGAATGTAGACATCCCAGAAGAGATAGCAACAATTGATGATGATATCGATGTAGACAAACGAGGTGACGAGCGCGAGGGCGCTGCTGGCATCAGCAGACAACTAAGAGGTGAGCAGGGTGTATCGCAGATACAAACGCTTATCTCTGCTACAAGAGACCGATTGGTGCGCCAGGAAACAGGTAGACGTTTTCTCTCGCTGACAACGCGACGGAGCGGACGCTTCACCCGCAGTCGCCAGGCCAGCCCGGTCACGGATGTTGCCTTCTCTGCTACCATCCGTGCAGCAGCTCCCTATCAACAGGTTCGCGGGCGTATCAACGGGAGCAAATTGGAGCTACGCCCTGACGACCTTCGCCAGAAAGTCCGCGAGCGGAAAACACGTTCACTGCTCGTGTTTGTAGTTGATGGTAGCGATTCAGTGATGGCTCGACAATTAATGCCCAAAACAAAACGCATTTTGCTGGCGCTCCTGCAAAACGCTTATGAGAAGCGAGACCGCGTTGCTATGCTCGTCTTTCGCTTTGCTCAAGGTCGCGTCGTTCTGCCACCCACTCGCAACTTCACACGAGCTCGCCGCAGTATCGAAGAACTATATATCGGTGGTTGCACGCCACTTGCGACAGGCTTGTTAGAGGGACTGCGTCTTGCTGAAACCGAATGTCTGCGTGACTCAACCACCAGACCCATCTTAATCGTCCTGACCGATGGACTGGCTAACATCGACCTCTCAGGCAACATGCGCCACGACACTCCACGTCGTGACGCGCTCAACATCGCTCAGGAGATCGCAACACGCAAGATACCAGCCGTTATGATCGATACAAACCCTTACCCAACTGTGACAAACGAGGCAGGTGAAAAAGTAACCAGTCCAGGCCGCGAACTGGCTCAAGCTCTAGCCGCCGACTATTACCAGTATTGCTTGCCACATGAAACAAATTTACTAAAGAGGGGGTGAGAGGCTACACAAACTGTATTTTCTACGCCTGTTCGAGTAGGGGCGGGAGTGGTGTGGAGCAGGGTTGGGACGCTTGCGTCGCCCTGGTAACCCTCCTGTTCATTCATAAAGAGGAAGCAGGATGGGAACGCTTGCGTCGCCCTGGTAACCCTCCCGTTCATTCATAATGGGTATGGCACTTGAAACCCATCCAGTCAATTCAATCTATTTGTGTAACTATTCAGCAGGGGTTCCAAGGGGCCAGCAAGGCCCCTTGGAGGGGTGCGGGGTGTCCCCGCCCATCTTCCCTACGTCGCCGCCGTAGGCGGCGCAAGTTAAAAAGGACCTGAATAGTTACCTATTTTTTAAAGCAAACGCTCATTAAAAGAAAGGTCGTATTCAATGAAGACACGAACCGCTGTTTTATACCAACCAGGCGAAGCCATCCGCGTTGAAGAGATCGAACTAGATCCACCAAAAGACCATGAAGTACAGGTAAAAATGGTAGCAGCAGGCGTCTGCCACTCTGACTACCACCTCGTCACGGGTGAACTACCTGGCTTCATGCCAATGGCGCTCGGCCACGAGGGAGCTGGCATAGTTGAAGCCGTTGGTTCTGCGGTCACAAACTGCAAGCCCGGTGACCATGTTGTCCTTAGTTTCATCCCTTCATGTGGGACCTGCTATTACTGCACACGTGGC
>WNGD01007786.1_pt1 | contig 10053 bp, 6 predicted proteins | sample 5400671 | NCBI WGS metagenome assembly WNGD01 (sample SAMN13153369, study PRJNA577476) | soil metagenome | isolation source: 40 cm soil or saprolite under grassland replicate 2 | place: USA:California | collected 2016-06-15
ATACACGGCACGAAAAATCCGGCGGTAATCTGCTCATCGGATTCGTGCTTCCGCTCGCAATAGTCGGTGTGCTGGCTGGACTTGTTCTGGGCGAAGTCGATCTTGGGACCACGGCTTTGCTCGGACTAACTGCGTTTGTCATAATGTTCATTGCTGGGGCAAATCCGCTATGGCTTGGCATCGTATCGTTCACCGGCCTTGGTGCTCTTTTCATCGTCGCCACGCAAATCTCAGAGCGAATGGGACGGCTCTCTGCTTTTCTTCATCCGCAAAATTTCAAGGAGGATGCGGGCTTGCAGCAGATGCAAGCCTTGATTGCCTGGGGCAGCGGCGGGATGGAAGGCCTCGGCCTGGGCAATGGTCGCCAGAAGATGCTTTACCTCCCTTACGCACACACCGATTTCATTTTTCCCATCATCGGCGAAGAGCTCGGTCTGCGGTTCAGCCTGCTGGTGGTCTTTTTATTTGTGGTCATCATTGTTTGCGGGATCATGATCGCGCTGCATGCGAAAGACCGGTTCGGTCTGCTTCTCGGCTGTGGCGTTGTTTCCCTCCTGGCTTTGCAGGCGGCTGTAAACATCGGCGTTACCACCTCGCTTCTTCCAAATAAAGGTTTGCCGCTGCCCTTTATCAGTTATGGAGGTTCGAATCTCGCCGCTTGTATGTTCGGGATTGGGTTGCTGCTGAATATTTATAGGCAGGGCATTCTTGAACCACCACATAAGAAACATGTCGCCATGCATGCTCGGATGACAGCGCGAATTTAGATGCGACTGATGCCTGCACGTTACCCGAAAATGGGAAGCCAACTCTTATGAATACAGTGATCGCGTGTGGAGGGACCGGTGGACATCTTTTTCCCGGAATCGCTGTCGCAGAAGTGCTGCGCGATCGCGGTCACGAAGTTATGTTGCTCGTTTCTGAAAAAGAAATTGACGCGCTCGCCCTTTCCGCCCACGGAAATTTCCAATTCGAGAAACTGCCAACCATCGGACTGCCTTCGCCATTTTCGCCGACAATTCTCGGTTTCATTCGTCGGTTTTACGAGAGCCTGTCGCGTTGTCGTACCATCTACCGCAAATTCAAACCCCAGGTGGTTCTCGGCATGGGCGGGTTCACTTCCACCGCACCGGTATTGGCCGGAAAAATGCGCGGCATTTCGACCTTTATTCACGAATCAAATGCTGTTCCCGGCAAGGCGAACCGGCTGACAGCTCGGATCGTTCGCGCAGTCATGCTTGGATTCAAGGAATGCGCGCCGTTTTTTCCAAAAGCGCATACTGAAATTACCGGCACGCCCATCCGAACCGAACTGAAACCTTTGGATCGGCAGCTTGCGCGCCAGAAGCTGGGCCTGCGGGAGGATCTGAAGACATTACTGGTGATGGGAGGAAGCCAGGGCGCCAGCGGAATTAACCAGGCCATGATCAAAGCGTTGCCCTTTTTCCAAGGGGTTCCACTGCAGGTGATTCATCTTTCCGGGGCGCGGGATGAGCGTCTGGTGGCAGATAATTATCGCCGGGAAAATATTCCTGCTTACGTCGCCGCCTTCCATCATCGGATGGAGGAAGTTTACAGCGCCGCTAATCTCGTGGTCGGACGGGCTGGCGCGGCGAGCCTCGCTGAGTTCGCCGCTTTTTCCTTGCCAGGCATTCTAATTCCGTTTCCCTATGCCGCGGACGATCATCAGACACGCAACGCAGAAATTTACGCTCGCGGCCAGGCAGCGATCCTCCTGAGGGAATCGGAGCTCACCGGCGAACTGCTCGCCCGCAAGATCCGGGAATTAATTGAAAATCCGGAGCTGATTGAGGCGATGTCTGCGAATTGTTCGAGGCTTAGCCCGAAAGAGGCGGCGGGACGCGTGGTTACGACCATGGAAAAATATACGACGCATGAAGCCCATCTCTGAGCTCGATCTGCCAAGATTGCTCACTTGTGAGCGTCACAGGATTCACCTCGTCGGCGTGGCCGGGAGCGGCATGAGCGGGATCGCCGCGCTCTTGCTCGAGCTCGGGCATGAGGTGACTGGCTCTGACAAAGTCAGCACGCTGGAAACGGATCGATTGCAACGGCGCGGGCTATGTTTTCATGACCAGCATCGCGCGGCAGATGCCAGCAACGCCGATCTGATTGTATTTTCTTCCGCGATTAGATCCGACAATCCGATTCTCGTAAGCGCCCGCTGTTCGGGCAAACCCGTGGTCCGCCGCGCGGAAGCGTTGGCCGCGATCATGCGCGCCAAACGCGCCGTCATCATCGCGGGAATGCATGGCAAAACGACGACCTCAGCAATGACGGCGCACGTTTTGCGCGAAGGCGGTCTGCATCCGTCGCATTATGTTGGCGCCGAGAGTCCGATTCTTGGGACAAACGCACACTGGGACCCGCGCGGCGAATATTTCGTCGCGGAAGGCGACGAAAGCGATGGGACACTGCTCTGTTTTCATCCTGAGCATTCCCTCATTCTAAATATTGAGGAAGAGCATCTCGATTTCTATGCCGATCTCGCCGCAATTGAAGAAATCTTCGCCCGGCTTATCGAACAAACCACCAGGACCGTTTTTTACGATGTTGACGACACCAATGCCGCGCGGTTATGCGCAAACCGGAAAGAGGCGATCTCGTTCGGCTTTTCTGAAAAGGCTGACTATCGCGCCGCTGAGATTGAGTTGCGTGATTTTGCTTCGGTTTTTTGCGTTTATCGGCGCGGCGAGCGGCTGGGCGAAGCGATTCTGAATGTCCCCGGAGAGCACAATGTCCAGAATGCGGCCGGTGTGATCGCCCTTGCCACCGAGCTTGGAATTTCGTTCGACAAAATTGCAGCTTCACTGAGCAAGTTCGAGCACGCGCGCCGCCGTTTTGAAATCAAGTATCAGAGTGATCGCTTTCTGCTGGTGGACGATTACGCGCATCATCCGACCGAAATCAGAGCGACCTTGAAGACGGCAAAGGCAACGAGGCGCAAGCGCGTCCTGACGATGTTCCAGCCCCATCGTTATTCGCGCACCAAAGCGTTGCGGAAAGAATTCGGTGACGCTTTTGATGACGCGGACAAGATCGTGGTGACTGATGTTTATCCGGCGAGCGAAGAGCCGATCGCCGGAGTCAGCGGCAAGACGATTGTCGATGAGATCGTGAAGCATGGCCATCGCGGGGTGAGTTATCAGCCACGTTTGGAACGGGTCCATCGCGATGTAGGTAACATGCTCGATTCGGGCGATCTGGTTATGAGCCTGGGCGCGGGCAACATTCACGAGCAACTGGCTCTCCTGGCCGCCGATCTCGTGATTGCCGAGAAATTAAAAGCGATCGTCGGTGAGCAGGGCGACGTCAGGCTCTACGAGCCGCTCTCGAAACACACCACATTGCGCGTGGGCGGGCCGGCGCAATTTTGGGTGGAGCCCCGTAACGAAAGCGCGTTTGCGGAGCTGATTCGCTATTGCAGCCGCGAAGGCCTTCCACTTTTCGTCGTCGGGCGCGGCTCCAATTTGCTCGTGAGGGACGGTGGCATTCGTGGTGTGGTGGCTCATCCGTGCGGAGGCGAGTTCGACAAGATCGAAGTCCACGGCGATGAAATTACTGCGGGGGTTGGCGCGAAACTAAGAGCGGTCGCCTATGCCGGTAAGACGGCCGGACTCGGCGGACTCGAGTGGATGGAGGGAATCCCGGGTGCGGTCGGCGGTGGCCTGCGCATGAATGCTGGCGCGATGGGCGCGCAAACTTTTGAAAACGTCGTGCGCGTTCGTTATCTGGGTCCTGATGGAAATCCGCACGTGAAAAGGCGGGACGATCTGGACGTGCATTATCGAAATTTCCCGTTACTCGAGAGCAACTTTGCGGTCTCAGCGGTCTTTCGCGGACAACCTGCGCCAAAAGAAGAGATCGTTCGCAATTTGGAGGCGTCGCAGCAAAAGCGCCGAACGTCTCAACCAGCAGCCAAGAGCGCAGGCTGCATTTTCAAGAACCCCGATTCGTGCCCTGCGGGAAAGCTGGTTGATGAATTGGGACTGAAGAATTCGCGGGTTGGGAAAGCGCGTGTCTCGGAAGTGCACGGCAATTTCATTGTTAACGATGGGGGCGCGACCGCAGCGGATATGCTCGAGTTGATCGAGAAGATTAAAGGTGTGGCCCGTGCAAAGCGCGGGATCCAATTGGAAACAGAAGTGCAAATCGTGGGAGAGGACTAGGCGGATGAAAACAACGCGTGTGGATTTATCGGGGAGCGCGGGCGTTCTGCCCGCTGCCGCCGGCATGTTGCCGGCGGCCCGAACGCTCGGCGCAGAGGTAGAACGTGATGTTGTCTCCGATGCTGTCCGGCAAAATGCCGGACAGGGCGGACAACATGCCCGCGCTCCCCAATCAACGTCGAAATCCAGCGCTGGATGACTTTATGACAGAAGGGGACTTACCAAAAAAAATCGCAGTTCTAATGGGCGGTCCGAGCTCCGAGCGTGAAGTTTCGCTGGCAACTGGTCAGGGAATCTCAAAAGCATTGCGCTCACTCGGCGCGGACGTTGTCGATGTCGATGTGCAGGATGCCGCGTTTGAGTTGCCGCGCGATGTCGAGTTTGCATTCATCGCGTTGCACGGAACTTTTGGCGAAGACGGCCAGGTCCAGCAAATTCTGGAAGACCGCGGCGTCGCTTACACAGGCGAAGGAGTCAAAGAGAGCCGGCTGGCTTTCAATAAGATCCGGTCGAAGGAGAAATTCCATGAACACGGTGTAAGCACTCCGGAATGGGAAACCATCGGAGCGCATCAGCGTCCCGGTATGCCATTGCCCATCGTGGTGAAGGCGCCACGACAGGGGTCCACCGTGGGTGTTTACATCGTAAAAACGAGTGAGGAGCTCGAGCCGGCGATTACTGCCGCGGCGAAGTATGACCGTGAATTGCTGATAGAAAAATTTGTGCCGGGCCGGGAATTAACGATTGGTATTCTCGGTGATCAGGCCTTGCCGATTCTCGAGATAATCCCAAAGGGCGGCTTCTACGATTTCACGAACAAGTACCCCTTTCTTAATCCACAGGCAGGCGGCGCCGCGCAGCATATTTGCCCGGCCAGAATTGAACCCGAAAAGACGAAAGAGATTCAAGAGCTGGCGTTGCGCGCATTTCGCGCCCTGGGCCTTCAGGTTTATTCGCGTGTCGACGTGATTTTATCGCAGACCGGCGAGCCGTTTGTATTGGAGATCAATACGATTCCCGGAATGACCGAGGCAAGTCTCCTGCCCGAGGCGGCTGCGATTGCGGGCATTAGCTATGTCGATCTGTGCCGGCGCGTCATCACGCTGTCACGCGCGAGAATCGAGGTGGCGACCTGAAGATGAAGCTCGTCCAAAAAAACTCCAGCTCGCGCAATCGGCGCACGTCCAATGGGCGCCGCCGGCGCCAGCAACATCTGCTCGATGTGAAGGTCCGCTCCCGCAGAGCGACGCAGCATCGCATCCGCAAGGCTCTGGCTGTCGCCGCTCGGGTGATATCGGTGGCAGTGCTCTGTGGTGCTGTTTACTTAGGGGCGCGCGAAGCCGTAAGGCGCCTCTTCTTCGAGAACCGGGATTATCAGCTCAAGACAATTGAACTGCAGACCGATGGCACGCTGCAGCGCGAACAGGTTTTGAAAACGGCGGATCTACGTGAGGGCGAAAACATTTTCAGCCTGAACCTGGCGCGCGTGCGTGATCGCATTCGGGACCTTCCCCAGGTCGATGATGTGGAAGTTGTGCGCAAGCTGCCCGGGGAAATCGACATCCGGGTGGTGGAACGAAAGCCGGTCGCGTGGATTACGAGCGAGAAGGAAATTTCCGATCCATTTGTCTCGGATGCTGCTTTTCTTCTGGACGCGCGTGGTGTTTTAATGAAACAAAAGAAGTTGTTGCCCGAATATCTGGGATTGCCGCTCATTTTGGGATGCTCAAGCGAATCGCTCGAAGCAGGAAAAGTCGTCGAATCGCTCGAAGCGAAAACGGCGCTGGAGCTTTTGCGCTTGAGCACGCGCAGTTTCATGCAAACGCGCTTTCAGATTCGCGAGATTGATGTTTCCAAAAGTTATTGTCTGCTCGTGACGGACAAAAATCGGACGCGCGTTACGTTTGGGCTAAATGATCTCGAGACACAATTGCAGAGGCTGGAACAATTTCTTGTCTATTGTGACAGTTCAAAGCAGGAACTGGAAACTCTGAACCTGCTCGTGGAACGGAATATCCCGGTGAGTTTCACCGATACTCCAACCGCAATCATCAACGACACAATCGAGCCTCCCGTGGAACCACGAATTTTGAAGGCAATTCCGGTACAATCCCCGGCAAAAGCCGAATCGCCGCCGAAAGCGCGCGCCGCCGCAAAACCCATTGCCAAAGCAATTTCAATCCAGCGGCACAGAAAGGACTAATAACGAGTGGCAAGCAATAATTTGATCATCGGCCTGGAGATTGGCACCTCCAAAATTTGTGTCGTTGTCGGGGAAAGCCGGCCGGACGGCACGGTTAAGATCCTGGGCGTTGGCCAGACGCCATCGCGTGGCATCCGCAAAGGCGAGATCGTTGATTTTGAAACCGCAATGAAATGCGTTCACGAAGCAGTGGTCGATGCCGAACAAAAAAGCGACGTGATGATCCGAAGCGTTTACGTGGCCGTAGCCGGGTCCCACCTTCAAAGTTTCAATAATCGCGGGTGTGTAATGCTGCCGGAGGATCGCGATGAGATTGACGAACAGGATGTCGAGGATGTAAGAATCAGCGCGCGCGAGGTCAGCATTCCTGCGCAAAATGCATTCCTGCATTCTCTTATTCACCATTATCACGTTGACGGACAGGACGGCGTGCTGAATCCGGTCGGGATGCTTGGGCAAAAACTGGAAGCCGATTTCCACATCATTCACGGTGTGCGGACGCGCATCCAGAACACTATCCGATGCGTGAAAGAGTTGCCTCTCGACGTCGAGGACGTCGTCTTCGGCGGACTTGCTTCTGCCCAGGTCGTCCTGACTCAGCACCAAAAAGATCTCGGCGCGCTGGTGATCGATATCGGCGGCGGGACGACCGACTATGTTTTGTATTCCGAGGGTGCAGTGAGGCAAAGCGGCTGCGTGGCGATCGGCGGCGACCATATCACAAATGATATTTCCATGGGGTTGCGCATCCCGATGGCGCGCGCGGAGAAATTAAAAATCGACGAAGGGAGTTGCATCCTCGGCAATTGTCTTCCAGGCGAAATGATTTCTCTAAAGGACGATTCCGGTTTTGCCGGCAAAGAGATCGAGCGCGAGACGTTGAACACGATTATTCACTTGCGCCTGCGAGAAACTTTCGAGCTCCTCAAACGCAGACTCGACGAGGAACCATTTATCAGCTACCTGGGCGGCGGCATTTTCATCACCGGCGGATGCAGTCTTCTCAGCGGCATCGATCATCTTGCCGAAGAGATTTTCGAGCTGCCGGCGCACGTGGCGCACGCACAGACCGCCTCCGGTGTGACATCTGCAGTGGAGAATCCACAGTTCTCAACTGCAATTGGACTGATCAAGTACGCGCAAGCCGTGCAAACCGATCGGCCGCGACGGGGAATCCGTGGCATTTTCGGCAAGATTTTTAGCGGAATACGATGAAAACGATTTCATTGCTTGGTAGGGCGCGACCGCCGGGCGCGCCGCAAACGCTTGATATCGGACAGCCCGGCGGTCTGTCCCTACCAGTATGATTCAACTCAGCAAAAATTACAGTCTGCCCGAACGTGCGCCGGAATTTATTCCGATCAAAATCGTAAGTGTTGGTGGGGCCGGTTTAAACGCGCTCGATCGAATCGTGCTCGATGGCTTGGAGAGAGCCGACGTGGTTGCGATTAACACCGACGTCCAGTCATTGGCCAGTTCCGTGGCGGCACATAAAGTTCAGCTCGGTCGCACGATGACTCGCGGTCTGGGCGCGGGTGGTGATCCTGAACTGGGTTATCAGGCCGCCGTGGAATCGGCCGATGAAATCCGCGAGGCGCTGGCCGACGCCCGAATGATTTTCATCTGCGCAGGACTCGGCGGCGGCACCGGATCGGGCGCCGCGCCGTATATCGCGCAGCTTGCCCGCGACATCGGCGCGCTTGTGGTCGCGTTCGCCACTCTGCCATTTTCATTCGAGGGCAAACGTCGCAACGCCCAGGCGCGGGAGGCGCTTGCTCGGTTCAACGACGTGGCGAACGCTGTAATCTGCTTCGAGAACGACCAGATGGGCGACTTCGTGCCGCCGCAGGCTGGCATTCATCAAGCCTTTGCCGTCGCCGATAGCACCATCAGTCAAAGTGTTCGTTCGATTGTGAACCTGATCCAGCGGCCGGGACTCATCCACATTGGATTCGATGATTTGCTGGCCGCGTTGCGCAACCGCAACGGCCGTTGCCTGTTTGGCTTTGGCGAATCCGATTCGGACAATCGCGCCCATGAGGCGCTCACTCAGGCGCTAAAAAATCCGTTGATGGACCGTGGCCGCATGCTGGAGGAGGCAGCTCGCGTATTGGTTCAGGTGGCGGGCGGGCCCGGCATGACGCTGTCTGAAGTCGAAATCCTGATGCAAGAGCTTGGCCGTCACGTTAGCGAGCAAACGCAGATTCTGTTCGGCGCTGCCGTGGACGCGCGATTGGGAGATCGCCTGGCTGTTACCATCATCAGTTCGCTCGCAGCGGATCACGATTTGATTCCGCAGCAGACTCAACCCGCCCTGAGCGCCGCGTCCGAGAAGCTGCCAGTCTGGGAGCAACCGCGGGAGATCCTGCCCAGGATCGAGATCGAACCGGAACCAACCCCGATGGAAGTCTCCGAACCAGCGGAGATGACCCCGTTGGAGGAACCGGCGCCAATCGAAACTGTGCCACCGCCGCCAGTAGAACCCATTCTCAGCACATCCGCCCCTGAACGGACTCGCTACGGCAAGCCTGAGCCGGTCGTAAGCACGCCGCACAAACCGCCGGCGAAGGAAGAAAAACCAGCGGCTGAGAAATCTGTGCAGGCGAAACAGGAAGTTTTGCAATTCGAGGCAGTCACGCGCGGCCGATTTGAAAAAAGCGAGCCGACCATCGTTGAGGGCGAAGATCTCGATGTGCCGACCTATCTGCGAAAGAAGATCAAGGTGAAGTGACCTGTACAAAGACTTATCGAGGCTTCAAAATTAGAGAGCGCTTGTTCGTGAGAACGCGAGCCAAGATCGCGTTCGCAAAAAATGACGAAATCCGAATGACGAATTAATGATCGAAACTCGAATGACTAAAGACAGCGTTGCGAGAGTGTTGGCGCTTCGGATTTAGTCATTCGGATTTTTTTTGTCATTCGTCATTCGGTATTCGTCATTCCTGCTTACTTCTTCATCAACTCCAGCACCGCGCTCGTCATTCCGATAATTCCGACGCGGATCGTTGGCTCGGGAACCGGCGCGAACTTGCTCGAATGCAGACTCGGCAAGGACGTGCCGTTCTTTTTGCTATCCGCGATCTTGGCTGGATCGACTCCGCCGATCCAAAAATCGCAAGCTGGAATCGAGTGATCAGGCAAACTGAATTCGGAAAAATCTTCTCCGCCCATCGTCGGATCGGTCGCTTCCACGTTTTCGGCGCCTAACTGCTCTTTCCACACGGCGACGAGACGTTTCGTCAGGTCCGGGTTGTTATAAGTTGCGGGTGTGAATTCATCTCTGCGGACGGTGACAATCGGCGCGCGTTCAGACGGAATTCCCGCGACGGTCGCGCAAGCCTTCGCGATCCGATCGATCGCTGCCAGCACCCGTTCACGCACATCAGATTTATAAGTGCGCACGGTGAGCTGCATCTTCACTTCATCCGGGATGATATTGTGCTTGGTGCCGCCGTGAATGGATCCAACCGTCACAACGACCGGATCGATCGGATTATTTTCGCGGCTTGCGATGGTTTGCAGCGCATTGATAATTTCTGCTGACAACACAATCGGGTCTTTGGTTTTGTGCGGATAAGCGCCGTGCCCGCCAACGCCGCGGACAGTGATGTCTACCGAATCCACATTCGCGTAAGTGTAACCTTCAGTGACTCCAACGTG
>WNGD01054864.1_pt1 | contig 10053 bp, 5 predicted proteins | sample 5400671 | NCBI WGS metagenome assembly WNGD01 (sample SAMN13153369, study PRJNA577476) | soil metagenome | isolation source: 40 cm soil or saprolite under grassland replicate 2 | place: USA:California | collected 2016-06-15
GGTTTGCTGCCGTACTCGATTACACTAGCTCAGGAAAAAGTGCCTTCGCCCGCCGGTGTCGCCGAAGTAGAACGCGTCATCGTTACCGGTTCAAATATTCCTACAGCGGAAGAGACCGGCCCGAATCCGGTGGACACGTATCGTCCGCAGGACCTTGAGAAACTAGGGATCCGCAACGCGACGGACCTGACAACCTTCCTGCCACAGGAGGCGGGCGGGACCACCAACCTGAATATCAGTAACGGTGGTCTTGGCACCGTTCAGTTCAACCTGCGCGGGTTGTTGGCGAAGGAAACGTTGCTGTTAATAGATGGCAAACGTTTCGCGTTCGGTCTGGGCGGCGCTGGCAGTAGTGCGGGGGTGGACATTAACCTCATCCCCTTTGTGCTCGTCGATCACATCGACATTCTTAAAGATGGCGCCTCGGCTGTGTACGGTTCCGACGCGGTATGTGGCGTCGTCAACTTCTTTTTGATCCACAAATTCCGTGGCTTGGAGATTGGAGGCACTTATGGCAACACAAACCTCGGCGCGTCCAATGACATGGGCGAATGGGAGGCATGGTTGAAAGCCGGCACCGGCGATGACAAGACAGACATTGTTGTCATCGCCGATTTCTGGGAGCGCACGGGTGGCCTCTTCAGCGCGGACCGCGACATTTCTGCTAACGCTTTCTTTATTCCCTTTGGGGGATTCGACGAGCGCAGTGGATATTTTCCTGGGCGCGTTGGCAGCCGCCGCTTGCTACCGACGATGTTTTTCGGCCCGGGCGGCCTCCCACAGCCTGGTGTGAACACGCCGATTCCACACTCGGCGCCCAACGCGGCGACTTCTCCCTTTTACAAGAATCCCTTCGTGATTGCTCCTAACGCATATCCAGGCGCACCCGGTATCATCGGCCCCAATGCACGCCAATTCCGGCCACAGGTCGGCACTGATTATAAGGGAGGTGGCGACTACTTCGTCTATAACTTTGCCGCCATTACGCCAGCGCTCCCGCCTGCGGATCGACAAAGCTTCTACGGATCGTTCACGCGCGACATATGCGATAAATACCTGGTCGTATTTGCGGACTTCAAAGTTGTCCGGTCGCTCTTCGATTCATCCCTCGCGGGTGTGCCGTTTACACCGGATCCATTCAAAAACCCGGACGGCACGCCTTTCAGCTCTGTCGGCATCAGTGTGCCGATCACGAATCCATTTAATCCATTCACAATAGCGGATGCGACTTTGATCTACAAGGGTGTGCCCGTCCCTGTGACCACTGGCGTTCGATTCCGCGGCATTAACGATAGTGGGCCCAGAAGTGTAAGGCTTCCTTATCACGACTATCTCTTCGACGTTGGCCTGCGCGGCGAGATGGGCGAATTTGGCGATTATTTCAAGACTTGGAACTGGGAGCTTGGTTTCCGCTACTCACGGAACGAGGCCTGCTTCTGCTTGGGCGCAGGCGAGGCTAGCCAGTCGGCGCTGCGCGATGCGCTGTTGGATACGGACCCGGCTACGGCGTTTGATCCGTTCCTGAATCTTACTGCCCACAACACCAGGGCGGCCAGGGCTAGAGTTTATGTTAGCCTGAATAACACCGGACAGTTTGAGTGGCCTTTAGGTTACGCTGCCATTAACGGCGACCTGTTTAGTCTTCCCGCCGGGCCTGTTTCATTTGCTATCGGCGGTGAGTATGACGGAGAGCGAGTCAGGATCGATCGTGACTCGATCAGTAACACGCTTGACGCGATAGGCCCAAATGGGCAAAGCTTCAAGGTAAATCGGGATGTCTGGGGAGTGTACGAGGAAGTGCGGGTGCCGTTCACCAGTCCCACTTGGAACTTCACCGGCTTCTACAGCTTCGAGGTTGACTTTGCTGAACACAATACTTCCGCAGTTCTACCGATAGGATTTCAACCGTTTGTCCCCTCGGGACACAGCAGGTATGACGCGCAAAAGCCGAAAGTTTCCGTCCGCTGGCAGCCGCTTGATCCCAAGTGGGTTGGCGCTGTGACTTTGCGCGGCAGCTACACCGAAGCGTTTCATGCACCCACACTAACGGAGCTTACGCCTGCAAGTACGCAGAACTTTCCCCAAGTTCATGATCCATTTTCGATCTTTACTGACCCGCTAGTCGAGCAGCGCATTATCGGAAACCCGAATCTGCGCCCGGAGGTTGCTTATGAATGGACGTACGGGATCGTTTACAGCCCGAAATGGATCAAGGGGCTGACAGTAAGCGCAGACTGGTGGCATATTGACATGCGCGATATCGTGAGGTTGCTCGGCGCGCAGTTCATTATCTCAAATGATATTCCTGGCCTCGTGTTTCGTTCGCCTCCGCCACCTGGCGCCCCGCCGAATGACCGGGGGCCGATTACGTTGGTCATCAATCCAAACGAAAACCTTGCGGGCGCGATTTTCGAAGGGCTCGACTACGAAGCGATCTATGTTCTAGATTCCTCGATTTTCGGCCACGGGGATTTTGGTAGGCTAACGACGACGGTGAATGGCACCTACCTGTCCCGCGCTGAGCTCCAGGTCAGACCCGATAGCAAGCGGTTTGGCATTGCAGGTGAGTTCCTTTCGACCTCATTCACCCTAACTAGCTCGCTGCCACGGCATCGGGCCAATTTGAGTTTGTTCTATGATGGTCCGGCTGACACGTGGATGGCCGGCTTGGATGTCGGCACGGTAGTCCACTTTATCAGTGACTACAACGATGACAATATCGACCTAACAGTATCGCCGAAGCCTAACATGCCGGTAACAGGCGGGCCTAACAATCCGTCTGTCTTCCCTTTCCGCGCGCGCAACGTAGACTCCTGGGTCACGCTGGACCTGATTGCCTCCTATACGTTCAACCTGCGACCGCCCGCTCCGGCCGAGGTACCTGGCTTTGCCAAGGATGGCGGCAAAAACGGGAGGATCAAGGATGGCAAGGAGAAAAATGTTCTGCCGGTATCCACGGCTGAGTATGGCTGTAGCAACTGGAGATGGTGGTTGAATAATGTCACGATCAGTGCCGGGTTACAGAACGTTACTGACGAAGATCCACCGTTTGTGGCCGGCAGTTTCGAGAACGGCTACGACGAGTCGCTTACAACGATCAAAGGCCGATTTTGGTACGTCGGTCTAAAAAAGAGGTTCTAGGAACTCTTTCACGGGTGTTGAAGAACTGTTAGCGGAGTCGAAGAAGCCGATCATGCTTAAGTGGAACAGTGGACTGGAAGCCTGTTCGCCTCACAGGCAGGATGCCTATGTTCCTATCGATTCAAGCGCGCGAGTATTTCGGGATCGCGGACATCCGCCCATTCGCCAGTCAGCTCGAGTGCTTGTACTTTCTTGCCCGAGTGCGCGAGATCGCGAATGGCATCTGTGAGTTCGTACTCACCGCGCGGCGACGGCTTCAATTTAGCAGTGAAATCAAAAATGCTCGGCCGAAATGCGTAGAGACCGGCGTTATAAAACGGAACAGCGTGCTCGGAGAGCCCGCTCCACCTTTCCGCTTCAGTAGGCTTTGATTTCTCGCGAAGGTCGAGGAGCTCCATTCGATCGTTCACAATAACAGCGCCGCCTTTGCTGACGTCTTCACCGCGGGTAACCGTAATGATCGCTTCGAGATTGCTTGGAAGATCGACCACGCGTTTGTAATTCACCTGATCGACCAAAATGTCCCCATAGCCTAAGACGAATGCAGAATTGCCGACGAACTCGCGGGCGAGATCGACAACGCGACCTGTCCCATCTTGTACTTTCTGTGTTGCATACTGAATGGCGGCGTTGTAGCGCGAGCCGTCACCGAAAAAATTCTGCACAGCATCAGCGCGATAGCCAACAATTACGAGCATCTGGCCTATCCCCGCGTCGCGCAATCCTTCGACGATGTGCTGCAAAACTGGTTTGCCGCGCACCTCGATCATCGGTTTGGGAACTTCGGCCGTGAGTTCCCGCATGCGCGTGCCGCGCCCCGCCGCCAGGACGACAGCCTTATCGATCTTCATATTGGGAGCACCCCGAAAGCTTTCGGGGTAGTTCGCGGCAACTTGCCGCGAACATGTGCAAAGCGCTCGTGCGAGAACGTTCGAAGCGTTCGGCAAGCTGCCGAGCGCAACAGGCTAGCAGCCTGTGCTCCCCAGAATCACTGATCACGATTAGGTTTTCTTCGGCTCGGTGACGATTAACGCAGGCAAATTAGCTTCTTTGATCAATTCGCTCACTTTCGGCAAATCTTCGTTCTTGAGCTGCGCCCATTTTTTTAACTCCTCGTCGAGTTGGCCGCTCAACGTTTTAAACACATCGAGTTGCGGCTTGGTCGGCTCAGCATCGCCGGACATGTTTGGGAAAGCGAGGTTCGCCTCGGAGCCTTTCATGTTTACCTGAATCAGCTTCTGCTCTACCTCGGACATTTTGTGATCGAGATCGTCCGCTGCGGCGAGCGCCGGTTTCAACCGTTGATCGTCATCAAAACGTTTGTGCAAGGTCTGGATTTGCGATCTGAGATCGCGAATTTCGTTCACGGCCTGGTGAAGTTGCGACATGCGATCGTTTACCTGCACGGCTAACGTGAACTGTTTTTGCAACGCCGCTTCCTGTCCTTTGTTTCGCGGATCGATTGCCAAGTGAAGCGGCGCGGTCTGCGATTTGCTGCCAACAGTTAGTTTTACCTGATAATCGCCCGGCAGCGCCAGCGGCCCTTTTGGTCCGGTCGAAGAATAGAATGCACCTGGGATTTGGATCGGATCATCGTAGCGCAGATCCCATGCGAACCGGTTCATGCCTTCGTTGGCTGGAATGGTCTTCACACGCTCGACACGGTCGGGCCACTCAGGCGGTTGCTCGCCTTCTTTTTTTTCCCTGCTCGAAAGATGCCTGACGACCTTGCCGGAACTGTCGAGGATATCGAGCGAGACTTCTTCCTTCGGCGGAGTCTTGAAATAATAATCGATGATCGCTCCCGGCGGCGGGTTATCACCCACTGGTTGGCGTTTGTCGAACTCCTCCGGGTAATGCAAACGCAACGCGCTCTGCGGTTGATAAAGAATCGCGTCCGCCGCGGCCGATTGCGTGTTCACCTGACGAAGCGGCGTCAAATCATCCAGCACCCAGAAAGAGCGCCCATGTGTCGCGACCACAAGATCGTCATCTTTGACCACGAGATCGTGAATCGGCGTTACCGGCAGATTCAATTGCAATTGTTGCCAATGCGTACCGTCATCGAACGAAACAAAGACGCCGAGCTCGGTTCCTGCGTAAAGCAGACCTTTGCGTTTGGGGTCTTCGCGCAGGGCGTGCACGTATCCGCCATCTGGAATTCCGTGCACAACTGGGCTCCAACTTTTCCCGAGGTCGCTAGTCTTGAAGATGTATGGCTTGAAGTCGTCGAGTTTATGTCGATCGACCGCCACATAAGCGGTGCTAGCGTCGTGCGGAGAAGCTTCGATCAAATCGATTGTACTCCACTCCGGCATCTTCGGGGTGACGTTCGACCAATGCTGACCGTCATCAGTCGTATCCTGGACGAGGCCGTCGTCTGTGCCTGCCCAGATCGTGCCTTTTGTTACTGGCGATTCAGCCAGCGCAAATACCGTGTCGTAATACTCGACCGAAGTGATGTCGTTCGTGAGGGGCCCGCCGCTTGGTTGTTGCTTGGATTTATCATTGCGCGTGAGATCACCACTAATTTGCGACCAGCTTTGGCCGTGGTCAGTCGATTTAAAAACGCATTCGCTAGCGGTGTAGAGCACGTCCGGGTTGTGCGGCGAAAGCATCAGCGGCGTGACCCATTGAAACCGATGGGCAAGATCGACAGCGCCGTGCCCGGAATTATCCAGCGGGACGGGACTAACGTCCTGCACTTGCTCTTTGGTTTTGTCGTAGCGATTAATGTAGCCTTCGTTGTTTGAGTAGATGATGTGCCAATCGCGCGGGTCGGGCACGACGAAGCCGCATTCACCGCCGCCGGCCACAAACCAATCTTCGCGTCCGATTACGCCGGAATCGCTGCGGCTGGCAATGCCGACATTCGAGCTGTCCTGTTGCGCGCCATAAATGTGGTAAGGGAACGCGTTGTCCACAGCGACATGATAAAACTGCGCAGTCGGCTGATTATTTTGAGTCGTCCAACTCTTGCCGCCATCGCTGGTGATACTCGCGCCACCGTCATTCGCGTTTGCAATGCGATTGGGGTTCGTTGGATCAATCCAGAGGCCGTGATGATCTCCGTGACGCGCCGGAAGCAAATTGAAAGTTTTGCCTCCATCGACTGATTTAAACAGTCCCGTGTTTACCAGGTAAACCGTGTCCGCAGATTTCGGGTCAGCATAAACTTTGCTGAAGTACCAGGCGCGTTGACGAAATCGGCCGTCCTCATTGACGCGCGTCCAATGCTGCCCGGCATCATCGGATCGGAACAGCCCGCCGTCCTTGGCCTCGATGATTGCATAAACGCGATTGGAATCCGCTCCGGAAACCGCGATACCGATCTTGCCGAGGATGCCGCCTGGAAGTCCGCTGCCCTCGAGACGTTTCCATGTCACGCCGTTATCTTCGGAGCGATAAAGTCCGCTGCCCGGTCCGCCACTGGAGAAAAACCATGGCTGTCGTCGTGCCTGCCAAAGTGATGCGAAGACGATGTTCGGATTATGCGGATCGAAAACAATGTCGATGCCGCCAGTATTTTCATCTTTGGACAAAACTTTAGTCCAGGTTTTGCCGCCGTCAGTCGTGCGAAAAATTCCGCGCTCCTGATTTGGACCAAACGCGTGACCTAACGCCGCCACGAGAACCACGTTCTCGTTTCTTGGATCGACAATCAGCACGCCGATCTGCCGAGTATCTTTCAAGCCGACGTTCTCCCAGGTTTTCCCGCCGTCGATCGATTTGAAGACTCCAGTTCCGTACGTTGTGTTGCCGCGGATGGCCGCTTCGCCCGTACCGGCATAAATTACGTTGTGATCAGATGGCGCGACTGTCCGTCGTCTTCCACACTCCGCCCGCGACAGCTCCGAAGTAGTACGTGTCCGGTTCGCCGACGACACCTTCGATCGCAAGCGCGCGACCGCCCCGAAACGGACCGATCTGCCTCCAACGCATTCCATTGAACAGCTTTTCATCGATCGCTCCGGGCGGCGTTGGAGTGGCGGATGGAGCGGTTCGAAGAGAAGCTGGGAAAAGGAAAACAGAAGCAGCGAAAACGATTTTAACCAGGTGAAGAGAACGGTAACTCAGCGTGGTCATCCGCCTAAGGTGAAAAGCTTGCGATTTGGTTCAACTGGAATTGCGCGAAATGCTGGTAGGTCGGCGCGCTGCGCTGGAATGTGTTTAGCACCAAAGGCGCAGCATTCACGACCAGCCTGGGGCAGCGCCCTAGGGAGTCATGTCGCGCAAAATGTGCCAGCGCTGAAAGCGCGATTCTTCTGCCGTGATTTCGTTTCGATCGTTAGCACCGGATCGATTTCGATGGGCAGTGCATTCGGGACTGCGGAGTCATCGCGGGAGTGAAGGCGCGCTTTCAGCGCTTGATTTATCCGACATTCAACTTCCTGGGGCGACGCCCCAGGCTAATATCAGACCGCGCCTTCGGCGCTAAACATGTATCTGCCTACGCGTTAATCGCAGCCATTTCTGGCGCGTGCGCTGCAGGGGCCGACCCGGGGGTTGAGCCGCCGCCAAAATGCCTTGCAGCGTAATAGGAACCAATCACCAGCACCGCAGCAATAAGCTGGGCAACGAGCGTTTCGACTGTTGGGAACACCGCAAACCAGAGTCCCATCCATGGTGGCAAATAATTTTTCAGAGAATTGATTGGAGTAGTGGAAATCCAATGTGCCAGCTGCATTTCCTGCGCCTGCTCGCCTACCATAACCAGCAAGACGACCCCGAGAAGAATGCCGGTAGCGATTAACATTTTGCGATACGGCAGACGCTGTTGGAGAACAAAGGTCAGCACGGCCACCATTCCCGTGAGCATCATTCCCAGCAGCGCCCCTTTCAGCACCACTCCGCCGCCCAACCTCAGATGATAGCTCTGTAGAAACAGGACGACTTCAAATCCTTCGCGATAGAGAGAGGTGAATCCAAGCAAGACCAATCCATACCACAGGCGCCACTGCGAGGTCTCGATGCCGCGCGCACTTTCGAGTAACGCTTTGCGGCGTCGATTATGCGCACGAATCCATCCGCCCCAATAAATTTTGTGGAAGAACCAGTTCATAATCACGAGCAAAACAACGACGGCGAGAAGCCCGGTTGCAGCCTGCAGATCGAGTGCAGACACGTTGTCGCTGAGCGAGCCGACGATGCGCACCGCTATTCCCCACGTAATCAAGCTGGCGACAAAGGCCAGGCCCGCACCGAGCGCGACCGGTTGGCGATGCACGCGTTTCGTGCCAGTCATGCTGGCGGTGATCGCAGCCAACACGAGAATGCATTCCAATCCCTCCCGAAAAACGAGGACGCCGATGTCGAGAAACGCGACGGTCGGGCTCGTGTTGGGGCGCGTCGGATCAGGCGCACCGTGTGCGCTGACTCCCTGCCAAACCAGCATCGCGACCACACAGAACGCCGCTGCGATAAGGCCGATGCGCAGAGCAGGCTTCATTTGCGTTTTGAGTTTATCACAGGCACAAGGTCACTGCTGCCGATTGATTGCTTTTTTTTAGCGGCTGTTTGCTGGTGCTAATGAGGGAACGCAGATTCGTATTTTCATCGAGCCAACGATTGCCGGTGCCGTGACAGTCCACTAGGATCGTCTCGAGAAATGTTGAAATACGTTCTGGGTCATGATTTGAAAGGTGAGGGGAAGCGCCTGGCCCTAATGTCGGAATTACTCGATCCGATGCATCGCCGTCACATCGACGCGCTCGAAATTGTTAAGCCTGGCGCGCGGACACTCGAAGTGGGATGTGGCAACGGATCGATTTCCGCGTGGCTCGCCGATCGCGTAAGTCCCGACGGAACAGCAGTGGCATTCGATCTCGATCTGTCACTAATCGAAGCGCGCGCGCCCAATCTTGAATTGTGCCAAGGCAACATAGTTGCTGGTCCAGTGGAGCCCGGCAGTTTCGACCTCGTGACCGCGCGCGCTGTGCTGCATCATATTGCGGATGCGGAAGCGGCCCTTAAGAATTTGGTTGCAAGCATGCGACCCGGCGGCGTGATTCTACTCATTGAGCCTGATTTTCTTCCGGTTAGTGTGGCCGAGCCGCCGGAGATCCGAGCATTCTGGGAGGGATGGCTCGCGTGGTCGCGCGAACGCGGTATCGATTACCACATCGGGCGCAACCTTGCGCCGCGACTCGCAGCATTGGGTTTGACGCGAATAAGCGGCAGTGCTGACACCGCCATTTACAACGGAGGTTCGCGATGGGCGGACTACTGGACGCAGACGATCACCGAACTTCGCGACGATCTAATAACTTCCGGCAAATTTAACGACACGCTGGTGGACACATTTCTTGCTCATTGCGCCGACTCGAATTGGTGGACTGAGACTATTGCCTTCAGCGCAGTGCACGGCCGCGCGCCCGACGCCTGATCACGCGAGGTGGGTGGTTGTGATTTTGCGTCAATCGAGTAACTTCGGCGGTGCAGCGTTTTCGGGCGTTTACTTTAATCGAGATTGCCCTGGCTATTTTCATACTGATGCTACTGCTGATGTTGGCCGTGCCCAGCTTGACTGGCGTTGTCGCAAGCAAACGACTAAAGCAATCCTTCGATGGGTTTAACAATCTTGTGCGCCAGGCGCACGAACGAAGCGTAACCGAGCGTCGTACTTATTTGATCGTCTGGGGCAAAAATAGCGTCCTATTGCGTCCCGAAATTTTTGCAGAGGACGAGGCAGCCGAGCCAGCGGCGGTATTTCGTCTGAGCAAGGGAATGTTGCTGAAACTCACCTTGCCAGCAGCGTTGGCAAATCATCCGGCGGAGTGGATATTCTGGTCATCGGGAAATTGTGAACCGGCGAGTGTTCAATTCAAAGGCCCCGCTGGTTTGTGGACGGCGAATTACTCGCCACTGACGGCGCTGCCCGAGGTTACGCAGTATGCAGCAAGGTAGTGATTC
>WNGD01007788.1_pt1 | contig 10052 bp, 9 predicted proteins | sample 5400671 | NCBI WGS metagenome assembly WNGD01 (sample SAMN13153369, study PRJNA577476) | soil metagenome | isolation source: 40 cm soil or saprolite under grassland replicate 2 | place: USA:California | collected 2016-06-15
GCAGGTAGACCGTCACGACAATCGCGACGCCGTAGACGAGCGCCCGTGGCAGGTTGCGTTCCGGCTCGACGATTTCTTCGGCGATGAAGTTGGTCTGCTGCCAGCCGCCGTAGGTAAAAAGAATCGGGACGAGGGCGGCGCCGATTGCTCCGACGGGAGAAGCGACGGTAAGGGACGGTAGCGCACGGTAAGGGACGGTAGGGGTAACGGCAAAAACTCCAACGACGATCAGGATCGCGAGCGCGACCAGCTTGAGCATCGTAAATATGTTTTGCGTGATCGCCGCAGGACGAACGCCGATGTAGTTGATCGCGGTATGGAACAAGATCGCTGCGACCGCAAGCGGCACTGAATAGGTGGATGGTAGTCCCACCAACGCCAAGGTGTAATCGGCGAATGTCACCGCGACGGCGGCGATCGCTCCCGTGGCGATCACCAGCACGAGCGTCCAGCCGTACAGAAACGCGGGCAGCGGACCGAATGTCTCACGCAGGTAGACGTAGCCGCCGCCCGCGCGCGGCCGCCGCTGGCCGAGCTCACCGAAGCAGAACGCGCCGATCAGCGCCACGATTCCGCCGATCACCCACGCCAAGAGCACGAGGCTCGGCGAATGGAGACGCTCGGCGACCGTGGCGGGCGTGCGGAAGATCCCGCCCCCGATGATTCCGCCAACGACGGCCATCGTTCCGGAGAAGAGGCCGAGACGACGCGCATAGTTCGTCATGGAACACCCTAACTAGCGGCTTCTCGGTTTCTCCGCCACGTTTGTCTGACCTCTCCTATCGAGGCCTGCCTATGCCCTCCTACTCCCTCCTGGTGAATGGCCGGCGCCGGACAGTCGAAGCGGCGGCGAACACACCATTGCTCTGGGTGTTGCGCGACAACCTGGGACTCACCGGCACCAAGTTCGGCTGCGGCATCGCGCAGTGTGGCGCGTGCACAGTGCATCTGGATGGCGATGCGGTACGCTCCTGCGTGTTACCGGTTTCCGCGGTCGGCACGCGACCGATCACGACGATCGAAGGACTGAGCGCAACCTCCACGCACCGCGTGCAGCAAGCGTGGATCGCCGAGGATGTGCCGCAATGCGGGTACTGCCAGTCGGGCCAAATCATGGCCGCGGCGGCGCTGCTGCAACGCATGAGCGATCCCACGGATGCCCAGATCGATGCCGCGATGACGAACATTTGCAGATGCGGAACGTACCAGCGCATCCGGGCCGCGGTGCATCGCGCGGCAAAGGAGGCCTGATGGATCGCCGGCACTTCCTTCACGTAACAGGGGCTGCGGGACTCCTGATTGCTTTCCGCATTCCCGACAGGCGTGGCGTCGTCCCGTTCGCACCCAACGCCTGGCTGCAGGTGGGCACCGATGGCAACGTGACGCTGACGATTGACAAGTCCGAAATGGGCGAAGGCAATCACACCGCCCTCGCGATGCTGATCGCGGAAGAGCTCGATGCGGATTGGACGAAGGTGAAGATTGGTCCCGTGCCGGACAATCCGGCGCGGTGGTCACGCCGCATGTCGACGGGAGGAAGCACCAGTGTCCGCACGTCCTGGGACATCCTCCGCAAGGCGGGGGCGACGGCGCGCACGATGCTCGTCGCGGCCGCCGCACAGACCTGGGGCGCCGAGCCCGCGGCCTGCAGCACCGACAACGGTGTCGTGAGCCATGCCGGAACCACTCACCGGTTGACATACGGCGAGCTCGCGACAAAAGCCGCCTCGATTCCGGTCCCGGAGAACCCGCCCCTCAAAGATCCGAAGGATTTTCGGCTGCTCGGCAAACGCACGCACCGTCTCGATACGCCGTCGAAGGTGAACGGCACGGCGCAATTCGGCATCGACGTCCGCGTACCGCGAATGCTCATCGCCAGCGTCGAGCGCTCACCTGTGTTCGGCGGCAGGGTAAAGAGCTTCGACGCGACGCGCACCAAGGCGATGCCGGGCGTGCGGCACGTGGTGCAGCTCGAGAGCACGCCGTGGACGGGGACCGGGGCCTGGGGAGTCGGCACCGAGAGCGGCGTCGCGGTCGTCGCCGATACGTACTGGCAAGCGGTGGAAGGCCGGCGCGCCCTGCAGATCACCTGGGACGAAGGCGCCAACGCCACGCTCGGCGATATCCCAGGGAAGCTCGCGTCACTCGCAAACCAGGCGGGGGTCAGCGCGCGCAAGGACGGTGACGCCGCCGCGGCGCTGGCTGGCGCGGCGAAGCAGATCGACGCAGTCTACACCGTTCCTTTCCTCCATCACGCGACGATGGAGCCGATGAACTGCACGGCCCACGTGCGCGCCGATGGCTGTGATGTGTGGGCGCCGACGCAGAACCAGACGCGGGCGCAGCAGGTCGCCGCGGAGGCGGCGGGCTTGCCCATCGACAAAGTCCGCATCCACACGACCCTGCTGGGCGGCGGATTCGGCCGGCGGCTCGAGTCCGACTTCGTGGCCGAAGCGGTGCGGATCTCACGAGCGGTGAAAGCACCGACAAAAGTCATTTGGTCGCGCGAAGACGACACGAAACACGGCTTCTATCGGCCGGCGACCTACAACCGACTCGTCGCCGGGCTCGACGCGCAGAACAAGCCGCTCGCGTGGACGCATCACATCGTCGCGCCACCTATTCTCCTCAAGTACGGGCCGCTCCAGAACGGCATCGATCGCACTCTGATCGATGGGGCCGCGGACATGCCGTACGGTATTTCGAACGTATTCGTGGATCAGGTCGCGGCCGACTTGCCGGTGCCGCTCGGATTCTGGCGCTCGGTCGGTGCATCACAGAACGCGTTTGTCGTCGAGTGCTTCATGGACGAAGTCGCCGCTGCCGCTGGCCGCGATCCTTACGAGTTTCGGCGCGAGCTGCTCCAGGCCAAGCCGCGCCATCTCCGCACGCTCGAGCTGGCCGCGACCAAGGCCGGCTGGGGCACGCCATTGCCACCGGGTCGCGGCCGCGGGATTGCGATTGCCGAATGGGAGCCCACGACTTGCGCCGAGGTCGCCGAAGTTTCGGTGGCGTCGGACGGGACGGTACGCGTGCATCGCGTAGTGTGTGCCGTGGACTGCGGCCAGGTCGTGAACCCCGATACGCTCGAAGCGCAGATGCAGGGCGGCGTCGTGTTCGGGTTGTCTGCCGCGTTGTATGGCGAGATCACGATCGAAAACGGCCGTGTGAAGCAAGGCAACTTCACCGACTATCCCGTGCTTCGGATCCCCGAGATGCCGGTGGTCGAGGTCTACACGGTGCCGAGCACGGACGCGCTCGGGGGGATCGGCGAGCCTTCAGTCCCGCCCACCGCCCCAGCGGTGTGCAACGCGATCTTTGCGGCGACGGGCAGGCGGATTCGGAGTTTGCCGATTGGAAAGGTGAGCGCGTAAGGACGCGCAGGGGCGCAGCATGCTGCGCCCCTACCTTCTCGCGCCCGAAGCTCAGCTAGCTACCGCAGCGACGCGAGCAATCCGGCGTGATCGGACGGCCAGATCGGGTACGCGGGACCCACCACTCGATCCGCTGGCACGTTTCCAAAACGATCGACGCTGCCCTGGACGTTGTCGCCGAACCCCCGCGTCCAGATGTAATCGATGCGTTGATCGAACTGCGCCACCGGATCCGACAGGTCCGCCACGTGGCAGCACGTCAGGCCCTCCGCACCGGGTCGCAGCGAGACCCAGGAGTCGGTGAACCCCGATCCCGCCAGGATCTGATACATCGGCGAGCCCGGTGTGTCATTCAGATCGCCCATCAGCACGAGGGGTGTGCTCGATCCCAGCGTCGCGACCATCTCGCCGACCTGAGCGGCGCGAAGCTGCTTCAGCAGCGGGTCGGACGTCCCCGCTTCGGTGTGGGCGCTGGCAAATGTGTAAGGCTGGCCGTCGATCGTGGTGCGAGCCCACACCCAACCGCGAATCAATGAGATCGGCGTGCCGGGGACTGGGCCGATGTTCGCGGCAAAGTTTTGTCCACTGGCGGCATCGACCGTGACGCGATCGCCGTCGACGAGCAGGGCGTCATGATCCACCAAATTCACCAAGCCTCCAAGGAGGCTGGCGTTGACGTCGGTGACGATCGCGGCGACCTGATAGTGCAACCCACGACGCGCGAGCGCATCCTGCAGGATCTCGAGAAAATGCTGGTGCACGGCGAGCGGCACGCCGAGTGGCTGCAAGTCGATGTCAATGTCCGAAACCTCCTGCAGGCCTACGGCGTGCGGCCGCGCGCGCGCGATCTCATCCGCAATGGCCTCCGCGCGCGCCGGATACGCAGTCTTGCCGACCGTCTCGATCGCGGCCATCAGCGCCGCGAAGTCGTCGTTGGGATCCGGCGTTATGAGGGCCTGAATCACCAGATCCACATTCGCGCCGATGTAGAGGTTCTGCGTCATCACCGTGATGGTGCGGGCACTCGGCGGCGGTGACGTGATGTTGAACGCGGGCGAGGGGGGAGGCGCGAGAGGGTTGCGATCACTGCAGGCGACCGCGAGTGCGATGGCGGGCAGCACGAGCAGGAAACGACGCATAATAGACTCCGGGTTGAGGGCCGGTACGTTCGGACGTACCAGCATTGCCGCAGCTCGTCAAGCGTGCGTCAAGACTCCCCGCGCGTGCTCACGGATTGGCCCAATCCGGCCGAGAGCCAGCCGCGTATTCAAACGTGACGCGAGAGTGAGTGTACTGACGGTTGCCGATCTCCTGGCGCGCGGCCAACTTCGCAGCAATGCCCGCTCTGCTCCCGCGGGACAACAATGGCGGATCGCGATGACGCCTGATCACGCACTTGTGCGGCGGATGGCCGCGGGCGACGAACGCGCCCTGGGCGAGCTGTACGACCGCCACGGACGGGCGGCGTACGCGCTGGCGTGCGCTATCGTGGGAGAGCGCGCCGACGCCGACGAAGTGCTGGTGGACGTGTTCCAGCAGGCGTGGCGCTCCGCGGCGCAGTTCGAGCCGGCCCGCGGCAGCGTGGGAAGCTGGCTGATCACCATTGCCCGAACGCGAGCCCTCGATCTGGTCCGCGCCCGCGGGCGCCGGTCGCGGGCACTCACGAAGGCCGCGCTACTATCGGAGAGCGGCGTCGCGAGCCCCGTCGCGTCCGACAACGCGCCGGACCGCGGCGCCGAACAAGCCGAGGCGCGTCGCCTTGTCATGCGCGCCCTGACTGACTTGCCTACACCGCAGCGGCGCGCCATCGAGCTGGCATACTTCGGCGGCTTGTCGCAAAGCGAAATTGCTGCAGAGCTCAGCGAGCCGCTCGGCACCGTGAAGACACGCATCCGCGACGGCATGGCGAAGCTGCGTACGCTGTTGGCCGGAGAGGGCACATGACCGAGCACGAGTGGCTGGCGCTCGCGGCTCCGTACGCGTTGGATGCGTTGGACGGAGAGGAGCGGGCTGCCTTCGAGGCTCATGTGGTGGGATGCGTCCTCTGTCAGGCCGAGGTTGCGTCGTTCCGCGACGTAGCGGCGCGGCTTGCCGCCGCCGCACCCGATGCGTCGCCTGCTCCCTCGCTGCGACGCCGTGTGCTCGCCGTCGCGCGACGCCCACGGCAACTGGCTTGGCTCGCGGCGGCCGCGTGCCTGGTGCTGGCCCTAGGCGCCGCGTACGGCTATTGGCGCGAGCGCGCCGATCGACGGGCCTTGGAGCAGACCGTGGCGCTGACGCGGGACTCGCTCGCCGCGCGTGATTCGCTGCTCGCCGCTGTGCTCGCTCCGAATGTGGGGACGGCGAACCTCGCCGCGACGGGTAAGCCGCCGACGGCACGCCTGTTCTGGAATTCCGCCCATCGCCGCGTCGTCCTCGCAGTGTTCGATCTGCCGCCCGCGCCCGCCGGACGCACCTACCAACTCTGGGCCATTGCCACGGGCAAGGCGCCCGTCAGCCTCGGCGTGTTCAACCCCGGGCCTACTGGGCGCCTCACGACGGCGATGTCCGTACCCGCTGACTTCATCTTCCAGGTAACCGCCGTGACCGAAGAACCGGCAGGCGGCTCGCCGCAGCCTACGCAGACGCCCTTCCTGATCGGCGAGGTGCGGCGATCCGAATAACGCGCTTCCAATCCGACCGAGCACGACGGGCGTAGAGACGATGTCACTCTACGCCCGTTCCCGTTTTCAGGAGGAATACTCCATGTTCCGTCTCAGTCCCCGTCGCGTGACGCTCCTGCTCGCCAGCGTCATCACGCTCGGCGTCGCGGGCTGGCTCGCCGCGTCGGACCACCGCGACAGCGCGTTGCTCACCGCCGACCGGGCCGCCGACATCGCTGATTTGTATACGTTCCGCAGCCCCACCAACCCCGACAACGTCGTTCTTGTAATGACCGTCTCCGGTCTGATTCCCCCGCCGGAAGCCGGCACCACGTTTTTCGACCCCGGCGTCCTGTACCAATGGAAGATCGATAACAATGGGGACGCGGTGGAGGATCTGGTCATTCAGGCGTTCGTCACCGGGTCGGGTGCCAACCAGGTCATGCATTTCCGCGGCCCGGCCGCCCCGATCGTGAAGGGTGCGGAGGCACGCGTGCTGCCGGGTCCCGAAACCGCCACCGTCCGCGTCAGCCACGACGCGACGCCCATCGTCGTGTCGCGAGGCGGGATGACGGTGTTCGCAGGTGTGCGCGACGATCCCTTCTTCTTCGACCTGACGCGCTTCAAGGAAATTATCGTCGGTCACGAGACGAGCTTCCGCAATCCCGGCGTGGATGCGTTCGCGGGCACCGGTGTGCTGGCATTCGTCGTCGAGCTGCCGAGCGCCATGCTTGGCGGCTCGCAAATCGGCATCTGGGGCACGACCAGCCGGCCGATGTAAATCGGCTTGGCCAACCAAGGAGAGCAAACAATGCGCTTCAACGGAACGAATCTGCGGCGGCTGTCGTGCCTCGCGTTTGCGGCACTGCTCGCCGCGTCCTGTCAGAACCCGACGGAACTCGGATCAGGGGAAGCCAGCGTGCTGCTGAACGCGACGCTGATGCAAGAGGATCGCTTCGGCCTCCCGGCGATTGCGACGGTGTTCATTCCGACCGCAGAGAGAGACGCGTACAACCAAGGGACGCCGGCGACTGATCGCGCCAACTATACAGACGAAGTTGTCGCGAGGCTCACGGCGTTCGGACATCCAGACCCCGCCGCTCTCGCTGCGGCGTTGTTGCCGGACGTGCAGCCAATCAACACGTCACTGCCGACCGCGTTCCTGAACGGCCGGCGGCTCCAGGACGACGTGATCACCGCGGAGCTCGGTCTGATCTTCGGGTCGAATGCCGCGTTGAACGACGATCACGTGGATGCCAACGATCAGCCGTTCCTGGCGACGTTCCCTTACCTCGCACCGCTCACGCCATGAAGCGCGTTTACTACGTAGGCGTCGCCGCCGCGCTGGCGCTCGGGGTCGCAGTCGCGATCTCCAGTGTCGCGCGCGGTGGCGATCCCGTGGGCACCGCTGCTGACACGGCGATCGTGTCGCGCAGCATCGACTTCTTCGAGGGTCGGCTCGCCTATGATCCCGGGAATCCGATGATCGGCGGGCAGCTCGTCGCCCGATATCTGATGCGCTTTCAGGTGGGGGCGAATCTGGCCGACGTGCGGCGGGCGGAGACCGTGGCTCGCGAGATCCTGCCGCTGACGTCGGATACGGCGGGCGGGCTCACGCGACTCGGGATGATCTATTTGACCCAGCATCAGTTTGGTGCCGCCTACGATGCGGCGCGCCGGGCGCTGCGGTGGAATCCCAGCAACCAGGCGGCGCTCGGACTCTGGTTCGACGCGGCCATGGCGATGGGCCGTTACGGGGAAGCGGACTCCGCACTGGGACTACTCAAACCCGGCCGCCTACCCCACCAGCTTCGCACGGCCCACTACCTCACGGCAGTCGGCCGGATCGACGCGGCGTACTACGCGATGGACCGCGCCTGTCGCGAGCTCGAGCGTGCGTCGGCACCACCCCAGGTCGCCGCGTGGTGCGGCACGGAGCTGGCCAAGCTGGTGCGTCAACGGGAGGGACCGGCTGCAGCGCGAGCGCTGCTCGAACGCGCTCTCAGTCTGCAACCCGGCTACCGCGGGGCGATCGAAGGACTCGCGGACCTCGCGTACGCGCGCGGTGATTGGCAGGAGGCAATAAAGGACTACTCCCGTATCGTAGCGGATGCGCACCCCGATCTCTACCTGCGTATCGCCGAGGTGTCGCGAGAGCTAGGAGATGCGCCGCGTGCGACGCTGGCAGAGCAGGAGTTCCTGCGCGTGGCGCTGGCGCCGGGGGCCGAGCCGCTATACGCGCACCCACTCGCGCTTTTCTACGCGGAGCAGCTCGTCACGCGCGACTCGGCCGTCGCGGTCGCGCGCCGCGACGTGGCGCGGCGGCCGGCTGTGGACAGCTGGGATGTGCTCAGTTGGGCGCTGTTCCGGCGAGGCTGGCTGGACGCTGCACTCGCGGCGTCTGATCACGCCGTTGAGTGGGGCGCCCCGAGTCCATCGATGGAGTATCATCGCGCGCGCATTCTCGAGGCGTTGCGCCGCGACGCGGAGGCCGGACCGCTCTTGCAGCGGGCGTTGGCACGTCCGGATCTGCTCGACTTTCAGATACAGAGCGAGCTGCGCCGCGCCAAGAATTCACAGGCGGGGAACGAACTAGCGAGCGAGTCCAGTCCGGGGATTGATGGCGCGCACGCCCCGCAGGATCATGCGCCGGAAGTGAATGCTGTGGATCTTCGTCCAGTAGCCTTCCAAATCCCGGGAGCGGAGCGCGATTGCCCCGCGACGCGTGACGCCGGGCGGCGGGGGCACGAACGCCGCGAGCCGGTCATAGACCACGCCGCGCAGCGCCGGCATGACACGCTGCAGCAGATGCCACAGCGAGAGCGCGTCCTGCGGGCGTGCGAGCGCTAGGATGTTGCGCATCGCGCGCGCGCGACCCTTCTCGAAATCGAACGCGATGAGGGCTCGGACGAGCGGGGGCGGCGCGTCCTCGACATAGGGAATGCCCGGCCCCAGCGAGGGCCGCATTTGCATCAGCGCGCCGAGCGGCACGCGCGACGACCGCAGCGCGGTGTGAAACTCCACTTCTCCAGCGGTGACGTGCAGCACACCCTTGCCCAGTGAATCCGTCGCCAACGTGTAGGCGCAACCGAGATCGATTGCGGTCCCGGCGGGGGTCTCGACGAAGAAGAGGCGTGGCACGGCATCGACCTTTGCAGCGATGGCTCCGCGGGCCAGGCCGAGGCGATGCTCGTCGGCCTTGGCAACAACGAGCTGTATGCGCGTGTCGGGCTGGACCTCGACCTGGCCGATCCGGCCGACGGCCACGAGCGCGCGCGACGAGTCATCCGTCTGCAGCCAGTCGCCCACCCGGAGCCGGCCGGACGCGGCGAGCCGCTTCGTCCCGATGAGCGGGCGCCCCGCCAGCGCGGTGACGTCCCAGGCCGTTGGCTTGATCGTGCGTCCGACCATCAGGAGCACAAACGCCGCCGCGGCCGCCAGCGGAACCCAGTACCAGCGTCGCCACGAGCGCGCGTTGATCTGCGTCGAGATCTCGGGCCACAGGTCGCGCGGCGGCTCGATGCTCTTCGGCAGCTTATTAACGGCGTCCAGCAACTCCCGTTCGTTCATCGCTCCAACTTCTCCCGTAGCAGGCGGCGCGCCCGAAACAGCTGCGCCTTCGATGTCCCCGCCGCAATCCCGACGAGCTCGGCGATCTCGCCATGCCCGTAGCCCTCAATGTCATACAGCACGAACACCTCTCGTGCTCCATCGGGCAGCTCGGCGATCGCGCGCTCGAGGTCGATACTCAAGCCCTCGGTCGAGTTCTGTAGGGGCGCGGCATGCTGCGCCCCTACAACATTGTCCGGATCGTCGGCCGGCATCACGCGACGCTCGCGCCGCCCCGTCGTGCGCCGCTCATTCAGGACCACGTTGACGGCAAGTCGATGCAGCCAGGAGCTGAACGCGCTCTCGCCCCGAAACGAGCGCAGCTTGTCCCACAGCCGCACGAAGACATCCTGTGTGCGCTCCTCGGCATCTCTGGGCTCACCGGTGAGGCGGAGACAGAGCGCGTAGACACGGCCGGCGTGTTGGC
>WNGD01007789.1_pt1 | contig 10052 bp, 8 predicted proteins | sample 5400671 | NCBI WGS metagenome assembly WNGD01 (sample SAMN13153369, study PRJNA577476) | soil metagenome | isolation source: 40 cm soil or saprolite under grassland replicate 2 | place: USA:California | collected 2016-06-15
CGGCCAGGATTCCCAACCAGCGAAGGCTGGCCCCCGACATGAACAGCATCCCCGCCAGGATCGCGCCGAACACGAGCGACGTCCCCAGGTCGGGCTGGAGCAGGACGAGAACGAGTGCCGGGCCAACGAGCAGACAGGCGCCTAGGATCGACCACAACGAGTCGAGCCTGCCCTGCCGCGCGGCGAGGTAGTTCGCCAGCACCACGATCATCAGGATCTTCGCGAGCTCGCTGAACTGGAATTGAAGGCCGAGAACCGAGATCCAGCGAGCCGTACCGCCGATGCCCCGGCCAAGCACGAGCGTTGATGCCAGAAGGCCCAGGTTGGCGAAGTAAATCGGCCAGGCAAACGTCTTCAGCCATGAGTAATCGAAGATCGTGGCGAGGCCGAAGACAAGGACGGACAGCCCGGCCCACATCAGTCCGCGCAGGAACGTCGAATCGCGGGCCAGCGGCGAGCTCCCCGATTCGACGCTGTTGCTGTAAGCCATGGCCAGCCCGATCGAGGCGAGCAACAGCGCGTAGATCGTGAGCTGGAGATCGAACGAGCGCCAGATGGTCGCGAGCGACTTCGGGCTCCACGCCTGGGCGCGCGCCGGTTCGATGCGCAGCACACCCATCAGCAGCGGCTCCCGCGATCGCGGAGGGGATCAGTTGCCATAGAAGTTGCCCTTGCGTAGCAGGTTCGGCAGGCGCTTGTCGACCTTGAGGTTGAAGTGCAGCTGGATGTAGTACTTCACCATCTCGGTTGCGACGTTGCCGACTGTGTTCGCGTTCTCTGCAAAGCCGAGGACGGCGAGCTGCGAATCGTGCTTGCTGAAGTCGCCGCTCTTCGACACGAACGCAACGAACCACTCGTGATACGGGAGCCTGCCCTTCGAGTCCTTCACTCCGAACTGGGCGGTGCCGGTCTTGCCTGCGATCGGCAGGGGTACCTCCACGAGGTTGTAGGTGTGGTGACTCGTGACCACCATCCGAGCAGCCTCCCGCATCACGACCAGGTCGCCGGCCGGGGCCGCGAGCTTTCGGATCAGGATCGGCTTGAAGGGTCGGACCACCTTCCCGTCCGGGCCGACGATCTGCCGCACCACCTGCGGCTGAAGCAACTTGCCGCCGTTCGCCAGGGCGCAGTAGGCGTTGAGCACCTGCAGGGGTGTCGCGACATCGTAGCCCTGCCCGATCCCGGCCTGTACCGTTTCGCCTTCGAACATCGGCTGGCCGAACGTGTTCTGCTTCCACGTGTCGGAGGGGACGATTCCCGAAGCTTCACCCGGCAGATCGATCCCAGTCGGCGCACCGAAGCCGTACTGGTGAGCCCAATACGCCAGTCGAGTGATCCCGAGGCGTTGGGTGACCTGATAGAAGAACGTGTCGCTGGAGTGTGCAAACCCGGTGCGGATGGTCTGCGGGCCAAAGCCGGCGCGATTCCAATCCCAGAATCGGGTAGCACCGATCGAGATGTAGGGATGCGTTGCAATGACGGTAGTCGGACTGATCCTGCCGTCCGCCAGCGCACCCGTCCCCGTCACCAGCTTGTAGGTTGAACCGGGCGGGTACTGCTCGTTGATGGCATGGTTCAAGAGCGGCTGGTCTGGATTCTTCAGGTACTTCTGGAATTCCTTCTGGCTGATCCCGGTCGCGAAGGCATTGCTGTCGTACGTCGGCACGCTGACCATTGCCAGGACCTCGCCGGTCTGGGGATTCATCACGACCATGACGCCGCTCTTGAGGTGAGCGGTCTTCATCGCCCACGTCACCGCCTTGAGTGCCAGTTGCTGTTCATGCGTGTCGATGGTGAGCGCCAGCGAATCCCCGGCGACGGGCTGCTGGTTCGTCTCCAGAACCTGGAGCTTGCGGCCAGACGCGTCGCGCTCGACGGTTTCGATTCCGTAGGTGCCGCGCAGCTGTTGCTCGTACACGGATTCGACTCCCGCTTTGCCGAGCAGATCGTCGGATTGGTAGCCCTGATCCTTCAGCTTGGCCAAGCCTGCTGCGTCGATCGCTCCCGTGTAGCCCAGGACCTGGGACAACAACGATCCGTCGAGATAGCGTCGCTGCGTTTCGACGTCCACCTCGACGCCGGGCAGCGCGAGGGTTTCCTCGGCGATGATGTTTGCGATGTCCCGGGGTACGTCTTGCGCGATTCGGACGAGATCGAAGCGTGAGCCTGGGTTTTCGTCGATAGCCGCATTGATGTCGGCGGGGTCCAGCGCGAGCAGAGACGCGAGCCGACCGACGACGCCGTCCCTGGCGGAGAGGGACAGGTCGGCGGGTCTGATCTTGACGGCGAAGCTGGGCTCGTTCTGGACGAGCGCACGACCCTTGCGGTCGTAGATCAGCCCCCTAGTCGAGGGAATGGCCTGCTGCACGGTGCGGTTCTGGGTCGCGATCTGCGCGTACTGGACACCCCTGGTGACCTGCAGATAGAACAGACGCGCAGTGAGCCCGCTGACGCCGATCAGCACCGCGATTCCGAATGCGATGAAGCGCAGCGGGCGGCGATCGCGAACGGGCGGGTCCTTGAGGCTGGAGGTCACCACCCGACCCTTTCCTCTTCCTCTCGCCGTGCGCGGATGGCAATCGCAAGCGGTCCGATCAGGGCCGCCAGGAAAGCGTCGTAGACCGCCGCTGGAATGAGGACGTTCATCGGATCGGAAAGTGCGATCGGACTGCGCAAAGCACCGTAGACCGCCGAATAGATGATGGAATTAAGAACGCTAAGGACGAAAACGATGGCAATCGGTGCCAGATATCGGCCTCGCGTCGCGGCTCGGGCCATGAGTGCCGCTGCCCCGACGGCGAGGATGAGCGTGAAAGCAGTCGAGCCGAGCGGGCGCGGAGCCAACAGATCGATGGTGAGCCCTCCAACGAAAGCCAGGGCGAGACCACCGTCGATGCCGGCGACCACGGTCCATACGACCGCTGCCACGAAGATGAGATCAGGTTGAGCCCCACCGATCCTGAGGTAGGGTGCGACTGTCGACTGAAGCGTTGCAACTGCGATCGCCCCGATCGCAGCAATCGCGATGATCATGGCGGCCGATCCTCGGCGTCAGGCCTGGGTCGCCCGCTCAAAACCGTGCGGCGACGACCGGTGTTGGCGGCACGTCAGCAGGGAGTATACCGACGCCTGAAACCCCTGGGCAATGGACCCAGTGGCTGGTCGGGATGACCCGAACGTTTCAAATGAAGCTTCATCTGCGATCGCCGGTCCATCCCTGCCGCGCGGCTGGTCGCCATAGTCCATGAACGTTTCACGTGAAACTTCGTGGGGCGTTTGCGGAGAGCCTCAGGAGAGTCCCTGGAGAGGCATCGGAAAGCCACCGGTGAGAGCAAGGAGCGATGCTCGCGTGGCACTGACGGAGGTCCCGTCGCGACCGAAAGAACGCCCCCCGGATGGTAAGATGTGAACCTGTGAGCGCATTCCGAACTGGACACTGAGTGGCCCAAATCGTCGCCTGCGCGAACCAGAAAGGCGGCGTCGGGAAAACCACCACGGTGGTCAATCTCGGCACCTATCTCGCCCTCTCGACCGAACGGGTCCTGGTCATCGATCTCGACCCCCAGGGAAACGCAACGAGCGGGTTTGGGCTCGACCGGTCGACGATCGATCGCTCGATCTACGACGGAATCGCCGGCGAGGCCGGCCTGATGGAGCTTCGGCGCTCGACCTCGGTTGACGGCCTCGATCTGGTGCCCTCGGCAATAGCCCTGGCAGGGGCCGAGGTCGAGCTGGCATCCGTGTCACAGCGAGAGCGACAGTTGGCGCGCCTCATCGATGGCGCGACGGACGAGTACGACTACGTCCTGATCGATTGCCCACCGTCGCTCGGGCTCCTGGCGGTCAACGCGTTGACCGCGGCCGATGCGGTGTTGATTCCGATTCAATGTGAGTACTACGCGCTGGAGGGGCTGACCCAACTGATCGCCACCGTCAATCTCGTTCGCGACCACCTGAATCCGAAACTGACCGTCAAGGGCGTCCTCCTCACGATGTACGACCCGCGCACGAACCTCTCGGCCCAGGTCGGCAGCGAAGTGCGCCGCCATCTCGGAGGAGCGGTCTTCGATTCGGTGATCCCTCGCAGCGTCCGCCTGTCGGAGGCACCAAGCCACGGCCTCCCAATCGAGTTCTATCGACCTGATTCAAAGGGGGCCGAGGCCTACCGAGCCCTGGCAGCTGAGGTGCGCAAGCGTGACGATCGTCCGTCGTCGGCCTTCGAGCGGCCGGAAAGCAGCCAGGCCCCGTCGCCCGGCAGGCGGCTCGGCGAAGCGGTCGCCGACGTCGTCGGTGCCCGATGACCACCCATTCGGCACCGCCGCCGTCCGGGCTCGGGCGGGGCCTTGCCTCGCTCATCCCGCAACGACCCGCCGCCATCGCCGCGCCGACCGAGATCCCGATCGTACGCATCAGCCGGAATCCGTACCAGCCGCGACGTGCGGTTGACCAGGAGGCAATCGAACAGCTCGCCGCGAGCATCCGGGAGCACGGCGTCCTCCAACCCGTTCTCGTGACGGAGACGTTCGACGGTTATCAGCTCGTCGCCGGGGAGCGCCGCGTCCGGGCGGCTCAGCTTGCGGGGCTCGAGCGAGTCCCGGCCGTCATTCGCCAGCTCGCCGACCGCGATCAGCTGGAGCTCGCACTTGTCGAGAATCTGCAGCGGGCCGATCTCAGCGCGATCGAGGAGGCGCACGCCTTCCGCCAGCTGATCGACGAATTCGGCCTCACTCAGGACGCGATCGCGACAGGCCTGGGGCGATCTCGTTCCGGGGTAGCCAACACCCTGCGACTTCTCGAGACCCACGATTCGGTACAGGAGGCCATCGCATCGGGGCTGATCACCGAAGGGCACGGCCGGGCACTGGCCGGCCTGCCGCGGCAGATCCAACCGGCGCTGCTGCAGACAGTCATCGCGCGCGACCTCTCCGTCCGCCAGGCGGAGGAGCTGGTCCGTCGCGTGAGGGACCCCGCGGAGCCGCGGAACGGTGCCAAGCCAACGTCTGTACGCGATCCGGATCTCGAACGAGTCGAGGAGGATCTGCGGAGATCGCTCGGGACGAAGGTCAGCCTCGCGCGAACCCGCAAGGGCGGACGAATCGTGATCGAGTATTACAACGACGAAGATCTCGGGCGACTCTACGAGCGGCTCGTCGGAGGCACGGCGTGACCGGCCAGGCTCGTGGCCGCGTGACGACCGCGACCCGGGACAGGCCCGCCCGGGTGTCTCGGTCGAAGGCCGGCGCGGATGGCTACAACGCCGCCAGCATCCAGGTGCTCGAGGGCCTCGACGCCGTTCGGCGCCGACCCGGGATGTACATCGGCTCGACGGACGCCCGCGGCCTCCATCATCTCGTCTGGGAAGTCGTCGACAACTCGATCGACGAAGCGATGGCCGGCCACGCCAGGCATATCGAGGTGACAATCAGGGAGGACGGCACCGTCATCGTCACCGACGATGGCCGAGGGGTGCCGGTGGGGCGCCACTCCACCGGAAAGGATGCCCTGGAGGTCGTCCACACCGTGCTGCATGCCGGCGGCAAATTCGGTGGCGGCGGCTACAAGGTGTCCGGCGGGCTTCACGGGGTCGGTGTCAGCGTCGTGAACGCGCTGTCCGAGTGGCTGCGGGTTGAATCTGCCCGAGACGGATCGATTTGGGCCCAGGAGTACGCCCGAGGCAAGCCGACCATGCCCGTCCGCAAGCTCGGACCCCAGAACGGCCGGCGGGGGACTACGACCCAGTTCCGCGCCGATCCGGAAATGTTCGAGACCATCGACTACTCGTTCGACCTCATCTCGCAGCGCCTGCGTGAGTCGGCGTATCTCACGAAGGGCGTCTGGATCAAGCTCGTCGATGAGCGTGCGGACAGAGAACGGACGTTCTATTTCGAGGGCGGACTCGTCTCGTTCGTGCGGCACCTCAACCGCAACAAGGAGGCCCTCCACACCCGCCCGATCTACGTCGAACGGAAGGATGGCGGGACGACGGTCGAAGTCGCGCTGCAATACAACGATACGTACACGGAGAACGTCCTCGCGTTCGCCAACAACATCAACACCGTCGACGGCGGGACCCATGTCACCGGTTTTCGCGCGGCGCTCACGAGCTCCCTGAACGATTGGGCGCGACGCTCCAGCGTCCTGCGGGATTCGGAGGCGAACCTGTCGGGCGACGACGTTCGAGAAGGCCTGACCGCGGTGATCAGCGTCAAGCTGATCGATCCGCAGTTCGAGGGTCAGACCAAAGCCAAGCTCGGCAACGCCGAAGTCAAGGGTCAAGTCCAGGCGGCCGTGGCGGACAGCCTCAGCCAATACCTCGACGAGAACCCTGCCGACGGCCGCCGGATCATCGAAAAGTGTCTGACGGCGGCGCGTGCTCGCGAAGCTGCCCGCAAGGCGCGCGACCTGGTCATCCGCAAGGGTGCCCTCGAGGGACTGTCGCTGCCCGGCAAGCTGGCCGACTGCCAGGAGCGCGACCCGTCGCGGAGCGAGCTCTATATCGTCGAGGGTGATTCGGCCGGGGGCTCTGCCAAACAGGGTCGTGACCGACGCTTCCAGGCGATCCTGCCGATGCGCGGCAAGCTTCTCAACGTCGAGAAGGCGCGCCTGGACAAGATCCTCTCGAGTGAGAACGTCAAGCCGCTGATCATCGCCCTGGGAGGCGGGATTGGCGACAGCTTCGACATCGCGAAGCTGCGCTACCACCGGATCATCATCATGACGGACGCCGACGTCGACGGGGCGCACATCCGGACGTTGCTGCTGACGTTCTTCTATCGCCACATGCCGCAGGTGATCGAGAACGGCTATCTCTACATCGCCCAGCCGCCGCTGTATCGCATCAGCACCGGCAAGCACACGCGCTACGCCAACTCCGAGAAGGAGCGCGACACGATCGTCAAGGAGATGAACGTAAAGAACGTCTCCGTCCAGCGCTTCAAGGGCCTTGGCGAGATGAACGCCGATCAACTCTGGGAAACGACGATGAACCCGGAAACGCGGACCCTGCTCCGCGCCGAGGTTGATGACGCCGTCGAGGCGGACGCGATCTTCACGATGCTGATGGGCGAGAAGGTCGCGCCCCGCAAGGACTTCATCAAGACCGAGGCGCGCAAGGTCCAGAACCTTGACATCTGAGGCACCCGCGCGCCCGACGCGAGTGGGCGTCGAGGCCTCGACTGCCTTCAAGGTTGGGTCCCGCCGGTTCGAGTTCGCGCCTCACAACTGCTTCGCTTGCGGGCAGCTGAACGCACACGGCCTGCATCTGGTACTGCACGGCCAGGCGGATGGCTGCTGGACCGAGCTGTCGCTGCCGCAACGCTTCGAGGGATGGGAGGGAATCGTGCATGGCGGGATCCTCGCGGCCATCCTCGACGAGGTGATGGCGTGGGCGCTCGTCGGCCAGGACAGTTGGGGCTTGACCGCGCGCCTGTCGATCGAGTTCAAACGGCCCGTCCAGATCGGCCAGGCGATCCGTGCGGAGGGCTGGATGACCGAGAAGCGGCGCCGGCTGCTGCGAACGCACGGACAGATCCTCGACGGCGCGACCGGTGCGCTGCTAGCGACCGGGGAGGCCGTCTACGTCGCGGCCGATGAGCGCCGAAAACGGGAGCTCAAGGAGCGCTACCAGTTCCGCCTCGTCGACAACCCCGCGGGAACCGCCGCGACGAGGCCGCAGCAGGCAGGCGGCCGGCCATGACTGACCTTGTGGGAACTCGGGCGCCGAGCCCGGTGAGCGAGCGAGCGGCCGCTCTCGTCGCAGATCGTCGACCAAGGGCTGAGCTCGTCGGGAGGCAGCTGGCGGAGATGGCCGGCGATCCCGAGGCATTCGTCGCCGGCTTGCGCGCGGGATTCATCGATCTCGGCGACCCGGCATACATCGAGGGACAACGACGGGTAGCTCCCGGCATCGGGCCCGTCCTTGGGGTGCGTTGGCCGCTGATGGAGGCGATCAAGCGTGGCTTCCGCGAAGAAACGCGGCGCGAACGCACCACGGCCTGGCTCTTCCTCGTGGATCGCCTGTTCCGCGAGCCGGAGCAGGAGTTTCGCTGGTTCGCCTTTGGCTTGCTCGAGCGGCTAGTGATCGACGATCCCGAGCGTTCCTGGCAGCTCCTCCGCCGGGCATCGCGCGACGCGGCGGACTGGATAACGGTCGACTCGCTGGCCCACCCATGCGGCAAGGGCGTCCTTCGGGAGCCGTACCGCTGGGCAGAGCTGGAGCAGCTGGTCTATTCGCCGTCTCGTTGGGAGCGCCGACTGGTTGGCTCGACCGTGGCCACGATGCCCTTCGTCGATCATCGCCTCGGGCGCGCACCTGCGGTGGCCCAGCATGGACTGGAGCTGATCGCGAGTTTGATCGGGGACGACGAGCCCGACGTCCAGAAGGCCCTCGCCTGGGCCCTCCGGTCGCTTACGCTCGTCGACGGGGAGGCCGTGACGGCCCTTTGCGAGCGGGAGGCCGTCCGTGCTGCCGAGACCGCGGACGGGAACCGGGCGTGGGTCGTACGAGATGCGCTGCCGAAGCTCGCGGAGGATCGCGCCGCCCGGATACGCGATCGCCTTGCCGGCATCAGGCGCAAGCCTGGGGTCCCGTCGACGTCGCGCGCCTCGCGGGCCGCGTCTGGATTCGGCGATGCGCTCAGCGGTGTCGTGATGCCCGAGCCTCCGCTGACATGACTGGAATCCCGGCGGGCAGGATGGGGACGACTGGCGGAGTAGCCCGAACATGACGGACAACATGGGCCGGATTCGCGGCGTGCGCATCGAGGACGAGATGCGCACGAGCTATCTCGATTACGCCATGAGCGTCATCGTCGCCCGTGCTCTCCCTGACGTGCGCGACGGCCTCAAGCCCGTGCACCGCCGAATCCTGTTCACGATGGGCGAGATGGGCCTGTCGGCCACGAGCTCGTACCGCAAGTGCGCGGCCATCGTGGGCGAGGTGATGGGCAAGTACCACCCTCATGGCGACGTCGCGCTCTACGACGCCCTCGTCCGCCTGGCGCAGGACTTCTCGATGCGCTACCCGCTGGTGGACGGGCAGGGCAACTTCGGCTCGGTAGACGGCGACGCGGCGGCCGCGATGCGCTACACCGAGGCGCGGCTCACGGCGATCGCGGGCGAGATGCTGGCGGACATCGACAAGGCAACAGTCGACTTCGTCGACAACTACGACGGCACGCAGAAACAGCCCGAGGTCCTGCCCGCCAAGTTGCCCAACCTGCTGATCAACGGCTCTTCCGGGATCGCGGTCGGCATGGCCACCAATATCCCGCCACATCACCTTGGCGAGATCGTCGACGCGACGACGGCCCTGATCGACGACCCGGAGATCACCACCGACGATCTGTGCGCCGTCGTCCTGGGGCCAGACTTTCCGACCGGCGGCACGATCTACCGACAGGAGACGCGCCGAAGTCCGATAACCGGCGAATGGGAAACGGTCGACGCCATTCGCGAGATGTACGCCCACGGTCACGGCCGCGTGATGATGCGAGCCCAGGTCGCCTTCGAGGAGGCGCGCGCCGACCGCCTCGCGATCATCGTCAGTGAGCTGCCCTACCAGGTGAACAAGGCCACCCTGCTCGAGAAGATCGCCGATCTCGTCAAGGAGCGGCGCATCGAGGGCATCGCCGATCTCCGCGACGAGTCGGATCGCGATGGGATGCGCATCTACATCGAGCTCAAGCGCGATATCAACCCGCACACGGTCCTGAACAACCTCTTCAAGCACACGCCGATGCAGCTGGCCTTCAACCTCAACATGCTCGCCCTCGTCGACGGCCAGCCCCAGACGCTGTCCCTGAAGTCCGTCCTCCAGCTCGGCAATGAGCTGGATGACCGACAGGTACTCGTCCTCGATCTTCTTTCGCTCTAGGGCTGCCAGGCGGGCCAGGCGCATGTCGAGGATGGCCTGAGCCTGGGCTTCGCTGAGCTCGAAACGAGCCATAAGGTTCGTTCGAGCCACATCGACGTCGGCCGACTCGCGAATCGTCTTGATGACCGCGTCGAGGTGGTCGAGGGCGATCTTGAGGCCCTCGAGGATGTGCGCCCGC
>WNGD01007792.1_pt1 | contig 10048 bp, 10 predicted proteins | sample 5400671 | NCBI WGS metagenome assembly WNGD01 (sample SAMN13153369, study PRJNA577476) | soil metagenome | isolation source: 40 cm soil or saprolite under grassland replicate 2 | place: USA:California | collected 2016-06-15
GCGCTTCGAATTTGACGTCTGGGTGGGCTGGGTGGAAGCAGACGCTGCCCCCTGATCCTCGGCTTTCGACCCGAAGAGATTGCTGAAAAAGCCGCCGACCCCGCCCGAGCTCGCTGGCGTCGCGGAGGCGACCTGCACGGTCGATCGCGTCACGGAGGCCGGTTTTGATTCGATGGAGGCTGGTCTTGATTCGGTGGAGGCGAGGCTGAACATCGTTCCCGCCGTGGCCTCGGGCTCGCGCGGCGGGTTGACGTGCGGCGGGATCGTGCCCACGGCGGTGCGAATTGGTGCGCCCGGACCTCCGTGGCTCTTTACGGCGGTCAAGAACGTTGCATTCATGCCGCCGTCGACGCCCATCTTGACTGGCGCGGGTGGCGTGCCGCGGTTGACCAGCTCGGCGGTCTTGATCTCGTCGCGACGTTGCTTCTCGCTGACCGCGGCTGCGATCTCCTCGGGGACTCTATAGGCGGGGCAGCGGTCGGCCGCACTGAACTTGACTGAGGATTCGGCATCGAACACGTAGCGCTTGTCGCACACGTCGACCTTGGGCTCGAGACGCGTGACCTCGAAGTGGTCATAGCCCTGCTTGAGCATTTTCCAGAACGCCATATGCGGCGAATTGCGATGCCTCGCCATGTTGAGCGGGGTCATTTTGAACGGATAGGCCTGGATCTGGAACGACTTCTGGCCGCCGAAGAACGATTCGCGCGCCAGCGAGTAAATCTCCGCGACCTGCTCGTCCGTCATGGCGTAGCAGCCGGCTGAAGAGCAGTCGCCGTGGATCATGAGAAACGCGCCGGTGCGTCCGTTCGCCCGATCATAAGCGTTCGGGAAGCCGGTATTGATGGCCAGATAGTAGTTGGAATTCGGGTTCATCAGGCCGGGAGTGATGGTGTAGAAACCTTCCGGTGCCTGCCGATCGCCTTGCTTGATCTTGGGGCCGAGTTCGCCCGACCAGCGACAGATCGGATAGGTGTGCAGGAGGGCAAAGCGTCCGCTCTTGTCCTCTTTCCAGATCTCGAGTTCGGATTCCTCTTTGAAGATCCGCACCAGGATCGGCGATTCCTTCGCCATGTTCTTGCTTTCGATGTCGGCCAGCATCCGCTCGGAAAGCGGCTGCATGTGGCGGCCGTTGACAGCGGAGGTGCTGCTATCCGTGTTGCAACCGGCGAGCGCCAACCCCACCGCAATCGCAGCGGACGCAAACAGCGCGCGCACCAAAGGCTGACGATTCAACCGAAAGCTCCCCCGCCAGGCTTCCCCAAGCCTCCCCCCGCCTGATCGTGTCCGCAACAATGGGCCGCCGATCGAGCGTGCCGCGGGCGAAGGCAAGGTCCGACCCTTCGCTACGGCACGGGCAAGCTAGGCCAAGACTTGGGTAAGATAAGGGCAAGAATTAAGAATTGCCTTACTCGGGATTCCTTTGGAAAACAAACGTTTACCAGCCATTCAGGAGAAGCGGACGGCCTCAGGCGCCCTCTCACCCCAAGGTGCGCCCAATGGCAAGGAACTTCTCGCGGCGCTGGCGGCGAACCGTTTCCCGGTCGAGTCCGGCTAGTTCCTCGAGGGCATGGCCAATGGCTTGGCCCGTGGAGGCGATCGCCACCGCCGGGTCGCGATGCGCGCCCCCCGGCGGTTCGGTAACGATCTGATCGATGACCCCGAAGCGCATCAGGTCCTCGGCCGTCATTTTCAAATTGGTCGCCGCCTCCTGCGCCTTGGATGTGTCGCGCCACAGGATCGAGGCTGCGCCCTCCGGCGAGATCACGGTGTAGATTGCGTGTTCGAGCATCAGGACGCGGTTGGCGGAGGCAATGGCGATAGCGCCGCCCGAGCCGCCTTCGCCGATAATGACTGCGATGTTCGGCACGCCGAGATCGAGACTGGCATCGGTCGAACGTGCAATGGCCTCGGCTTGGCCGCGTTCCTCCGCGCCGATGCCAGGATACGCGCCGGCCGTGTCGACCAGCGACAGCACCGGAATGCCGAAGCGGTCGGCCATTTGCATCAGTCGCTCCGCCTTGCGGTAGCCCTCGGGCCGCGCCATCCCGAAATTGTGCTTGAGGCGGCCTTCGGTCGACGATCCTTTCTCATGCCCGATGACGCAGATGCTCTCGCCGCGAAAGCGGCCGAAACCGCCGACGATCGCCACGTCATCACCGAACTTGCGGTCGCCGGCCAGCGAAACGAAGTCGGTGACAAGGGCGGTGACGTAATCGAGGCAATGGGGCCGATCCGGATGGCGGGCGACTTGGGTCTTTTGCCAAGGCGTCAGGTCCGCGTAGAGATCCTTGAGCGTCTGCGCCGCCTTGGCCTCTAGCCGCGAGATCTCCTCGCCGATGGCGGCAGCACTGTCACCGGTCTCGAGCGCGCGCAGCTCCGCCACCTTGGCCTCGAGCTCCGCCACCGGCTTTTCGAAGTCGAGATAGCTGCGCATCGAGGCGCTCTCAGGCATGCTGCGCCGGAGAATGGCTAGCGCGTCTCGGCCATGCCATAGCGTGCATATTCCTCGGCAATGTCGGCCTGAAGCGCCTTGGCCGCCGCTATGTCGGCTGCGCCGGAGGGGTCGTCGTTTCTCACTCGCGCCAAGCCGCGACCGTAAAGGGCGAAGGCCAGTTTCGGGTCGGTTCGCAACGCCGCATCGTAATCGGAAACAGCGGCATCGAAATTGGACATCTTCAGAAAGATGAAGCCGCGGCTGTCGAGCGACGCGGCGTTGTTGGGAACGAGGCGCAGCGCTTCGTTGCAGTCGGCGAGTGCCGGCTTGAGAATGCCGACGACCGCGCGCGCCCAGCAGCGGTTGTCGAAGGCGGCGGCAAAGTCCGCCTTGAGTTTGATCGCCTGATTGTAGTCGTCGATGGCGTGATCGTAGTGGCTCTTGCCGAGATGCGCGTTGCCGCGGTTGAAGTAAGCCTCAGCCGAAGGCTTGAGCTTGATCGCCTGGTCGTAGTCGGCGATGGCGCGGTCGTATTCGCCCTTGCTGTCGTGGGCGACGCCGCGATTGTTGTAGGCCGCCGCGAATTTTGCGTTGAGCTTGATCGCCTGGTTGTAGTCGGCGATGGCGCGGTCGTACTCGCCTTTGAGCCGGTAGCCGATGGCGCGATTGTTGAAGGCCCCCGCGAGCTTGTCGCCCTTGTCTCGTGCCGCTTTGATCACGGCGGAACAACCATCGAGACGCTGATCGACGGTCACCGCGTCCTCACCCTCGCACCACGCGCGCTCCTGGGGTGTCTGCGCGAACGCCGACGCGCCGGCGAACATGAGACCGACCAGGATCGAGCAGAGATGCTTTGCTGCCATGACGGCCACTCCATCGTTTGCGGCGGTCAAGCTAAATCATCTCCGGTTAAGGTGTCATTGGTCCGCCAGCGGGTGCAGGTCGCGGACCAAGCTTTTGAGGCGCTCCTCGAGCACATGGGTGTAGATTTGTGTCGTGGAGATGTCGGCATGCCCCAGAAGTGTCTGCACCACCCTTAGATCGGCGCCGTTGTGCAGAAGATGGCTGGCGAAGGCGTGGCGGAGCACGTGCGGGCTGACCTGGCGTAGTCCCGCGGCAGCAGCAAGCGCCTTGAGTTCGCGGGCAAAGTGCTGGCGAGTCAAATGACCGGTTCGCCCGAAGGAGGGGAACAGCCATTTCGTTTCCCGAACGCCATTCGCCGAGGATAGCAGCGCCAGGTACTCGGCCATGGCCTTCTTCGCTGCCTCGTTCAGCGGCACCAGACGTTCCTTGTTACCCTTGCCGCGAACGGTAAGCATGCGCGCATTGCGCTCGGCCGCTGAAATCGGCAGCGCAATGAGTTCGGAGACCCGCAAGCCGGTCGCGTAGAGCACTTCAATGAGACAAGCGAGGCGCGCGGCGCGAAGCCGCTTCGGCGCTCCCTGGTCCGCCTGGCCCATGTCGGCCCGCGCCTGCGCCAGCAGACGGTCGACCTCGGCGATGCTGAGCACCTTAGGCAATGCACGATTGCGTTTCGGCCCTTCGATGACCGCGGACGGGTCATCGGCGCGGTGTCCTTCCGCATAAAGGAAGCGATAGAGCTGGCGGATGGCCGAGAGCCGCCGCGCCACCGATGATGCCGCGAAGCGGCGCCTGGCGAGCGAGCCAAGATAGCCGCGTAGATCGTCGGTCGAGGCGCCGGCGATGGTGCGTCCGGCTTTGCCGAGCTCTGCGGAGAAGTCGGCGAGGTCGCGGGCATATGCGGCGAGCGTGTTCTTGGCCCCACCGCGCTCGGCCGCAATCATATCGAGGAACAGCTCGATCCACGCCTGGTCGGAATTTTTGGCCTTCGGCGCCATTTGGGCTCAGGGCTGCTTGGCGAACCGATCTGGCGGAATCGAAACCGTAATCTCGCGCGGCTTTGGATCAAACCATGTCGCGAGCATGAACATGGCGCCATAGGTGAGTCCCCCTAGGATGCCGACTAAGGTGAGAAATCGGAGCAGACTCGGCATGGTGAGACCTCGGACGGCAAGTTTGCACAGAACAATGGAGAAACTAGGACGTAGCGCCGAGCGTCCAACGGACCGAAGCGCGACGGCCCCGCAAAGATGGTTAATAGCGCGGACAGGTGTGCTAGCAAAACGCATCCGCGAGCGGTTGTGCTAGAAGGGAGGCCACAATACGCGGCCTCGATCGGTCTCGGAGCAAGAGGAAACTATGCCGCACGGCACGACACACGATTTTGCGGCGCGAGCGGAAGCCGCGGTCATGGCGGCCCTCGGACGGCGCTCGATCGTGCTCGTGGGCATGATGGGCGCCGGCAAATCGTCGATCGGCCGGCGCGTGGCGCTACGCCTTGGCATTCCCTTCATCGATGCCGACGCCGAGATCGAAAAGGCAGCCGGCATGAGCATCAGCGATATCTTCGCCATTCGCGGAGAGGCGGAATTCCGCGCCGGGGAGACGCGCGTCATCGCCCGGTTATTGGAGAGCGGGCCGCAGGTGCTGGCGACCGGCGGCGGAGCGTTCGTGAACCCGGAGACTCGCGCCGCCGTCGCGGCCAAAGGCATCTCGATCTGGCTAAAAGCCGACTTCGACGTGCTGCTGAAACGGATCAGGCGCCGGCACGATCGGCCGCTGCTCAAGACCGAGGATCCCGGGGCAACGCTGCGCAAGCTGATGCAAGAGCGCGATCCGATCTATGCATTGGCCGATCTCACCGTACAGTCGCGCGACGTGCTGCACGACAGGATTGTTGACGAAATCGTAAGCGCGCTCGCGGGCCGGCTCGGCGCCGCCTGCGCACGACCGAGCGCTTCTGCGCATGGAGATCGCCCATGACCGCGCCGCTGCGCGCCAGCGATCCGACCCTCGTCAATGTCGCGCTCGGCGAGCGCAGCTACGACATCATTATCGGGCGCGGCCAGCTCGCCTCGCTAGGCCAAAGGCTCGTCGCGCTGCGGCCGGGGTGCAAGGCCGCGATTGTCAGCGACGAGACGGTCGTGCGTCACCATCTGGCGGCGACCGAGAGCGCCCTTGCCGCGTCTGGGATTGCCGCCACCGCCGTCACGGTGCCGCCTGGTGAGGGCTCGAAGAGCTTCGCGATGCTCGAACGGGTATGTGAAGCGCTCATCGCTGCGCGCATCGAGCGTGCCGACGTCGTGGTAGCGCTCGGTGGCGGCGTCATCGGCGATCTCGCCGGTCTTGCCGCGGCCCTTGTCCGCCGCGGTCTCGATTATGTGCAGGTTCCCACCACGCTTCTTGCACAAGTCGACTCCTCAGTCGGCGGCAAGACCGCGATCGATTCCGTGCATGGCAAGAATCTGATCGGCGCGTTCCATCAGCCGGTATTGGTCGTGGCCGATACCGCGCTGCTCGACACGCTCCCGCTGCGTCAATTCCGCGCCGGCTATGCCGAAATCGTCAAATATGGGCTCATCGCAGATGCTGGCTTCTTCGCCTGGCTGGAGGCCAATTGGCGGGAGCTGTTTGCAGGCGGCGCGGCGCGCGAACACGCCATCGCGGTGAGCTGTCGGATGAAGGCTGCAATCGTGGCGCGTGACGAGCGCGAGACCGGCGAGCGGGCACTGCTCAATCTCGGCCACACGTTCGGCCACGCATTCGAGGCGGCAGCCGGCTTCTCCGATCGTCTCCTGCACGGCGAGGCCATTGCGCTCGGCATGGCGCTCGCCTTCGCCTTCTCCGCCCAGCGCGGGCTGCTGCCGCGGTCAGAAGCCGAGCGCGTCGAGCGTCATCTTGCCGCGGCCGGCCTGCCGGTCCATGTCTCCTCGGTTGCGGGCGGCCTGCCCGACGCCGACCGCCTGATGCAACTCATCGCCCAGGACAAGAAGGTTAGGCGAGGGAAGCTGACGTTCATCCTGGCGCGCGGGATCGGCGCAAGCTTCATCGCGCCCGACGTCGACGCCACCGAGGTCCGCGCGTTTCTGGTCGACAAACTCGCCGAGCAATGACTGCACGCGATTGGTTCGCCCTTGTGGCGGTTCTGACCTGTATCTTGCTCTCCGCCTTCTTCGCGGGGAGCGAGACTGCATTGACCGCATCCTCGCGCGCCAGCATGCACCGTCTCGAGAAGCAAGGAAATCGCGGCGCTGCGATCGTAAATCGCCTGCTCAACGCGCGCGAGAGGATGATCGGCGCACTCCTATTCGGCAACAACGCGGTGAACATCGCCGCGTCCGCGCTCGCAACCGGCGTGCTGCTCGCCTGGTTCGGCGAGGTGGGCGTCATCTATGCCACGGTGGTCATGACCATTTTGATCGTGGTATTCGCCGAAGTTTTGCCGAAGACCGCAGCGTTCAACGCCCCCAACCGCATTGCGCTTGCCGTCGCGCGTCCGATCGATTGGACGGTCCGGCTGCTTGCCCCCGTCCTGATCGCGGTCGAGTGGGTCGTGAAATGGGCGCTGCGGCTGGCCGGGACGAAGATGGGTGAAACCGAATCGATTCTTTCACCCCACGAGGAACTACGGGGAGCGCTCGATCTCCTGCATCGGGAAGGAGGCGTCGAGAGGCTTGATCGCGACATGTTCAGCGGGCTTTTGGATCTGCGCGATCTCACCGTATCCGACGTCATGATCCACCGCACCGAGATGGTCACGGTCTGCGCCGACGATCCGCCCGAGCAGGTCGTGAAGGCGGCGCTGGAATCGGAGGTCACACGCGTGCCGCTCTGGAAAGGAAAGCCTGAAAACATCATCGGCATCCTGCACGCAAAGGACCTCTTGCGGGCGATGCAGGTATCGGAAGGCGACCTTAGCAAGATCGACGTCACCGCCATTGCGCGGCCGCCTTGGTTCGTGCCCGATATCCGCCCGCTCTCCGAGCAGCTCAAAGCCTTTCGCCGGCGCAAGACGCATTTCGCGCTGGTGGTCGACGAATACGGCGAGGTGATGGGCTTGGTGACGCTCGAGGACATTTTGGAGGAAATCGTCGGCGACATCTCGGACGAGTACGACGTCGCGGTGCCCGGCGTGCGGCCGCAGCCCGACGGCTCGGTCAACGTCGACGGCGGCGTGCCGATCCGCGATCTCAACCGCGCGATGGAATGGAACCTGCCCGACGAGGAGGCAACCACGGTCGCCGGCCTCGTCATCCACGAGGCGCGCTCGATCCCCGAGCCCGGCCAAACCTTCACCTTCCATGGCTTTCGTTTTCGCGTGCTGCGCCGAGATCGCAATCGCATTACCGCATTGCGGATCACGCCGCTGGTGCGCAAGCCGGCGGCGAAGCTGACTTAAGCCAGGATTGCTGAGCCGTGCTGCGGCGTCATGCGCCGCCCTCGCCCGGTGCCGAGGCATGGATGGCGAGTGCATGCACGCCGCCTTGGAGCTCGGCGACAAGGGTTTCGTTGATCATGCGGTGGCGCTCGAGGCGGCCCTTCCCGCGGAACGCTTCCGCCACGATATATACCCTGAAATGCGTTTCCCCGCCCTCCCGATGCCCGGCGTGCCCGGCGTGCTGGTGGGATTCGTCCACTACCTCGAGCCGCGCGGGGTCGAAAGCCCTGGTCAACTTTTCCGCGATGAGATCACACCTGGCCATGGCCTCGGCATAACGGGAAGCGAACCTGCCGGTCAATACCACGGCAAGAAAGACGCAATTGCGCTTGTCAAGACTTGAAGATAACTCGGCCAGGCGCGCATACTGATCGGTCATGAAAAGCGACTCGCCCTTCTTCGATCGCATCCGGGTCAAGCCCGACAAGGACCGGCGGCTGCGCGCGCAATGTCCCGCCTGCGAATGGCCGAACTGCGAGGCGCCGGCGACCCACCGGGCCCCCAAGGGGCGGCTGCGCGAGCGGGAATATTGGCGGTTTTGCCTCGAACACGTCCGCGAATACAACCACGCCTATAATTTCTTCGCCGGCATGACCACCGAGGATATTGCCCGTTATCAGAAGGAAGCGGTAATCGGCCATCGTCCCACCTGGAAGATGGGGATGAACGGCGGGCGGCCGAGCTCGCGCTCCCGTTCCTCCCGCTTGCATCCCGAGTTCACCGATGCGGATGATCCGTTCGGCATGTTCCGGATGTTCGGCGGGATGGGCAGCGCCCGGCGCTCGGAGCGGCGCCCGCCGGAAGCCCGCGCGGTGCGCAACGCCGAGCGCAAAGCACTCGATGCGCTCGGTCTCGAGGCGGACGCCTCGGCACACGAGGTCAAGACGCGGTTCAAGACGCTGGTCAAGCGTCATCATCCGGATGCGAATGGCGGCGATCGCTCCTCGGAAGATCGGTTGCGCGAGATCATCCAGGCCTATAATTATCTCAAATCGATCGGCTTCCGCTGAACCGTGGCATCCGGATTGTTCCCGCGGCGGCGAGCTGGAGCGCGATGCAGAGCGCGAGCGCGGCGGTATAGCCGCCGGTGGCGTCGCGAACGACACCCAGCACGCCAGGACCGAACGCGTACGTGAACTGGCCGATGGCGGTCGACAATCCGACCAACATGCCGAACGAGGTCGCCTCGAACTCGCGCTGAATAATCAGCGCAGGAAGCGAGATTAGGTTTCCTGCCGACACGCCGAATATCGCGCAGGCGATAAAGAGGGCAGCAGCGTTCGTCGTCTGCGTCATCGCAAACAGCGCGACCGCCTGGCTTACCAATGAGATCGCCGTCACGCGGCGAAGATCGAGCCGTGAGACGGACGCGCCGAGCGCGACGCGCCCGATGATTGCCATGAGGGTCAGCACGCCGACGGTCAATCCCGCCCGGCTGCGACCGATCGCCGGTTCGAGAAAGGCGATCTGGTGCACGAGGAAACCGACCTGGGCCATCAGTGCCAGGGCGAACGGTCCCGCCACGCTCCAGAACGCGAAGCTCCGCAACGCCTCCGGTCGCGTCCAATGGGTCGGCGTGGACGCAGAACCGGATTCCGATCCGTCCGGCGGGGGCAAAACGCCCGTCGTTTCGGCGCGTTTCGGTGGCCGACCGATCCAGATGGCGATGGCCGGAATGAGCGTCGCCGCCATGACGGTCGCTGCACCAACCATGGCGGCTGCGAAGCCGGTTGTGGCAATCGCGATGATCAGGGTCGGCGCGACGAAGATGCCGCCGGAACTCGCGCCGTTGAGCGCCAAACTGACCGCCAGCCCGCGCTGGCGATCGAACCACAGACCGAGAACGTTGGTGATCGCACCGACGTGCATGGCGGCCGATCCCACCGCCATGATGAGATAGACTAGGTAGAGCTGCCATGGTGCGGCAATCAACGCCAGCAGCGCGACCGCGCTGCCGAGACAGCATGTGCCGATCAGAAACACCCGCCGCGGGCCCAACCGGACGATCGCATCGCTGATGAACACGACCAGGGAGGCGGTGACCAAGTAGTAGGCGGTAGTGGCGCCGGAGATCAGCGATGCCGACCAACCGAAGAGACGCTGCAGCTCCGCCAGGTAGATGCCATGGCTGTAAAGGCCAAATCCCCAGCAGAACATGGCAACCACGAAGCAGACCGCAGTGACGCGCCAGCCCTCATAGCGTGGCGAGGATTCATCGACCGCGGGACATGCGAAATCCCCCGGCATCGTCATGGCGTCACGCTTTCGCGGCGTAGGCCTCGACCTCCAACAGGAACTCCGGCCGTACCAAA
>WNGD01020235.1_pt1 | contig 10048 bp, 9 predicted proteins | sample 5400671 | NCBI WGS metagenome assembly WNGD01 (sample SAMN13153369, study PRJNA577476) | soil metagenome | isolation source: 40 cm soil or saprolite under grassland replicate 2 | place: USA:California | collected 2016-06-15
GCGAGCTTTGCCGCCTCGCGCGCGAGCGCGATGGCGCGCTCGCGGTCGCTCTCCGCCGCGGCCTGCGCCTGCGCGGTGATGAGCACGGCGCGCTGGCGGCGGTAGGTGCGCTTGTCGATGAGGCCGCTCTTCATGTTGCGCTCGAGCCGGTCGAGCGCGCCGCTCCAGTCGCCGGCGGCGCAGCGGAACTCCAGCGCCGCCTGCCCGGCCCACACCGGCACCGAGGCGTGCTTCGCCGCCTCCTCGGCATAGCCGAGCGCGGCGGCGTGGTCGTGGCGGCGCTGCGCCTCCACGAACAAACCATGCAGGCCGAGCACGCGGGTGTCGTCGCGGTCCGCCATCTCCTGGAAGGTCGCGACCGCCGCCTCGCGGTCGCCGGAGAGCTGCGCGGTCTGGGCGCTGAGCAGCAGCGTGAGCGGCTCGCGCGGCGCGATGCGCACGGCCTCGGTGGTGAATTTCTTGGCGGCGCGCGCATCGCCGGAGCCGACCGCGATCAGCCCCTGCGACACCGCGAGATAGCCGCGCACGCCGCGGCGGATGCGCAGGTAGCGCGAGACGGCATCGGGCGTGCGCAGGATCGCGCGCAGGATCGACCACAGCATCACGGTCGCGACCGCGATCGCCGCGACCGCGGCCACGAGCACCATGACCGAGGTGTCGATGCGCCGGCCCTGCCAGGTGATGGCGACGTCACCCGGCCGCTCGGCGAACCACACGGCGCCGAACGCGAGCAACGCGACGATGACGAGATAAACGAGGACGCGGATCATTGGGGCGTGGGATCTGGTTGGAAGTTACTTGGACTCACAAACTTATACCGCGAGCTCGGTGCGCTCCCCTCCCCCTTGTGGGGAGGGGTTGGGGGTGGGGGTCGTGCGATTCTTTCTCAGGTGGCGCCAGAGACGCGTAACCGCATCACCCCCCTCCCCAACCCTCCCCCACAAGGGGGGAGGGAGCACATCGAGTGTGCGGCAACTGGAGTGCGCGGCCATCGCTAGCAGCATCACTTGCTGAGCCCCGAGAGCGCGTCGGACGCGAGGCGGCGGCTCGCGTCGATCGCCGCGATGCGCGCCTGCGCGCTCTTGATCCAGGCCTCGGCCGGCGCGCGCGCATTGGGCGCAAGCTGCGCCAGCTCGGACAGCGCGCCGGCAAGATCGCCGCGCGCCGCGTTGGCCTCGCTGCGCGCGACGATCGCGGCGGCATCGCTGCCGGGCGCCTCATCGACGCGGCGGATGCGCACGAGCTTCTCGGCGTTCATCTGCAGCCGGCCCAGCACGCCTTCGGGCGGCGGCGCGCCCGCAGCCTGCAGCGCCGGCGCGAGCGCGGAGAATTGGCGCGCAAGCGTCGCAGCCGTGGGCACGCCCGAGCGCGCGAACGGCTCGAGCGCGGCGGTCAGTTTGGGATCGGCGCCGAGCGCCTTGACCGTCGCGAGCTCGGCGGCAAAGGCATCGCCGCGCTCGACCGCGGCGTTGAGCGCGGTCGCGGCGAGCGCGAGCCGCACGGCACGATCGGCGCGCTCGGCGGCCTTCTCGCTGCGCTCGACCGCGGCCACGCGGTTCGCCAGCGCTTCGATCTCGCTGCGATCAACCACGGCCGGCGGTTTCTGCGCGAGCTCGGAGAGCTCGGCGGCGCCGGCGTCGGCGCGCACGCGCGCTTCGCGGGCGGCGGCCAGCGCCTCGTCACCGCGGCGGCCGAGAACACCCACCGCCTCGGCCAGCGCCTTCAGCTCGGTTTCGAGCGCGGCAACGCGGGCGGCGAGCGCGGGATCGCCTCCGCCGGACGGCGGCGCGGCGCCGGCGGTTTCGAGCTTGGCAACGCGGCCCGCCACCTCGTCGAGCGCTTTCGGATCGGCGCTCGGCGGCGGCGCGCGGGAGGCGAGCTCGCGCAGCCCCAATTCGAGGCCGGCGAGCCGCGCATCGAGCGCGCTCACGCCGTTGTCGCGGCTCACGAACAGGCTCCCGAGCCCGAGCACGGCGAGCACGAGGCCGACGCCGACGGTGGCCAGGCCGAGCCAGGAAACGCCGCGCCGCGGCGCCTCGGGCGGCGGGCTAGCCGGCACATCGGGGGGCGGCGGCGGGTTGGAAGGCGCTTCGCTCGAAGGCGTGGCGGGGGAAGCGTCCATGCGGGCGTTGCTTTCTCCGGATCGGGCGCTGCGCTGTCTTGAGACAGCCGATTGATTCGTCGAACGAATACGCAGTCTAGAGCAGATACTCGCCGCTGTCGTAGCAGATTCCCGGCGGCGAACCTATGCGCTGTTTGGCCGATGACGAATGCGGCTTTTGGCCAACAGCGAATGCGACTTTTGGCCAAGGATCGCGGAGCTTTCGGCCAGCACCAGCGCGGCAAACTCGGTCTGCTCCCCTCCCCAACCAAACCCCGGCAGGCCGGGGTTTGGTTGGGGGAGGGAGCACACCGAAATCTGCGGCAGCAGCATCGCGACGAATTCTCACGCCGGCCCGACGAGATCGATCATGGCCGCCTCGTCGGGGCGGGGCGCGAGGCGGATGGCGGTGGCGCCGGCGGCGGCGAGCGGCTGCGCGACCTGGCGCGAGAGACAAAACTGCACCGGCGCGAGCGCGCGCTCGAGAATGCGGGCGCGCGCGGCGCAATCGAGATAGGCCTGCGCGCTGCGGCGGGAAAAATGCAGGACGCCGTCGAGCGCGCCCTGCGCGAGCGCCGCCGCAACCGCCGGCGCAAAGCGCTCGACCTTGACCGCGCGATAGACCACCGCGGTCGCGAGCGGCACGCCGCTCGTAGCAAGATCGCCGGCGCGGTCCTCGCCGGCGAGATAGAGAAGCGGCGCGGAATGCTCGGTGAAGCGCGCGCGCAGCAGCGCGGCGAGATCGTCCGTGTCGCCGTCGGCGCACTCGACCTCGCGGAAGCCCGCGGCGCGCGCCGCCTCGGCGGTGTGGCGGCCGACCGTGAATGCGGGCAACGCGGTGAGCGTTTCGCGCCGGGGATGGCGGGTGATGGCGCGCGCGGCGTTCGCGCTCGTCATCACCACCGCGCTCAACGGCTCGCGGGGGAGCTCGACATCGACGGCGTCGATGCGCAGCAGCGGCGCGAGCGTGACGTCGTGGCCGCGCGCGCGCAGGCGAGCGGCGGTGCGCTCGCCGTCGTGCTGCGGCCGTGTCAGCAGCAAACGCATGCCGTCACGCGATCGCTGGCCAAGCGTGTCCCGGGCGCAGCGCAGCGCGAGCCGAAGGCGAGTGGTGCGCTGCAGACCCGGGATCGTTTCGGTCCGTGGCGGTCCCGGATCAGCGATGCACCGCTTCGCTGCCGCTCGCGCTGCACCGCATCCGGGACACGCCACACCGAATGTCTCGCGAGAATGACCATCCTTAGGCGCCTTACACCGGCGCGAAGAAATCGGCGCCGGCGCGTTGCTTGAGCTCGCGGCCAGCCTCGGCGCCGAGACGAACGGCATCGGCGACGGCGCCTTGGCGATGCGTCTCGAACACGTCGCTGCCGTCGGGCTTGGCGATCAAGCCGCGAAAGCGCAATCGCCCGGCGGCGACGGTGGCGTGGCCGGCGATCGGCGTGCGACAGGAGCCCTCGAGCACCACGAGGAAGGCGCGCTCGGCCGTGAGCGCTGCCGCGGTGTCGGCGTGGTTGACGGCAGCAAGCAGCGCGAGCGCGCGCTCGTCGTCGCCGCGCGCCTCGATGGCGATGATCCCCTGCCCGACCGCGGGTAGGAATTCGTCGACAGGAATCACCGCGGTCGCGGCGTCGGCAAGCCCGAGCCGCTTCAAGCCGGCGAGCGCGAGCACGATGGCGTCGACCTCGCCGGCGGCAAGCTTGCGCAGGCGCGTCTCCACGTTGCCGCGCAGGGGAACGACCGCGAGATCGCCGCGCAGGCGCTTGACGAGCGCCTGGCGGCGCAGCGAGGCGGTGCCGACGGTCGCGCCCCGCGGCAGCTCGGCGAGCGTCTTGGCCTTGCGGCTGATGAAGACGTCGCGCGCGTCCTCGCGCGCCAATACCGCGGCGATCACGAGTCCGGGCGGCAGGATGGTCGGCATGTCCTTCGCCGAATGCACGGCGAGGTCGATGGCGCCGGCGATGAGCGCCTCCTCGATCTCCTTGGTGAACAGGCCCTTACCGCCGGCCTCCGCCAACGGCCGGTCGCGGATCATATCGCCGCTGGTGCGGATCACCTCGAGCTCGAGCCCTTCCGCGGCGAGCGCGTGCGCGGCGGCCAGGCGATCGCGCACGTGCTTTGCCTGGGCGAGCGCGAGCGGGCTGCCGCGCGTGCCGATGACGAGCGGCGCGGATTGGGTCGAGGACGGCGGCGAGGATTGCACCCCATGACCTCGCAATGCTAGGCCGGTCGCGGCCGGCCGAAGCAGCGTAGCCCGGATGGAGCAGCAGCGAAATCCGGGCTTAACGTGCCGCGACTGCCCGCATTGCGCGTCGTTTCATGCGCGCTACGTTTCTCGCAGCGGTCTCGGTGTGCTCCCCTCCCCCTTGTGGTGGGGGTCCCGCGAGATGCAATAGAAGTGGCCACACGCATCACCCCCTCCCCACCCTCCCCCACAAGGGGGAGGGAGCGCACCGAGTTTGCGGCGCCAGTGACTGGGAATTCTGGATGATTGTGCTCGGCATCGAAACGACCTGCGACGAGACCGCGGCGGCGGTGGTGGAGCGGCCCGCGGAGGGGCCCGGCCGCATTCTGTCCAACATCGTGCTCTCCCAGATCGACGAGCACGCCGCCTTCGGCGGGGTGGTGCCGGAGATCGCGGCGCGCGCCCACGTCGAGGCGCTCGACCTCATCGTCGCCAAGGCGATGGCGGACGCGGGGAAGAGCTTCGCCGATCTCGACGCCGTCGCCGCCGCCGCCGGGCCCGGACTGATCGGCGGGGTGATCGTAGGCCTGACCACCGCCAAGGCCATCGCGCTCGTCAGCGAGAAGCCGCTGATCGCGGTCAATCATCTCGAGGCGCACGCGCTCACCGTCCGCCTTACCGACGCGACGCCGTTTCCGTATTGTCTCTTCCTGGCCTCCGGCGGACACACCCAGATCGTCGCGGTGCTCGGCGTCGGCAACTACGTGCGGCTCGGCACCACCGTCGATGACGCCATCGGCGAAGCCTTCGACAAGATCGCCAAGCTCCTCGGGCTTGCCTATCCCGGCGGCCCACAGGTGGAGCGAGAAGCCCTCGCCGGCAACGGCGCGCGCTTCCCTTTGCCGCGGCCCATGCTCGGGCGCCAGCACGCCGACTTTTCCCTTTCCGGTCTGAAGACCGCGCTGCGGCTCGAGGCGGAAAAGGTCGCGCCGCTGACCGAGGACGACGTGCGCGACCTGTGCGCGTCGTTCCAGCAGAGCGTGGTCGACGTCGTTGCCGACCGCCTGCGCGCCGGGTTGAAGATGTTCCGCGAACGCTACGGCAAGCCGAACGCGCTCGTCGCCGCCGGCGGCGTCGCCGCCAACCAGGCGATCCGCAAGGTTCTGCACCAGGTCGCGTTCGAGACCGGCACCGTTCTGGTGGCGCCGCCCGCGGCGCTGTGCACCGACAACGGCGCCATGATCGCCTGGGCCGGCGCGGAACGCCTCGCGCTCGGGCTCACCGACACGCTCGCCGCGGCGCCGCACGCCCGCTGGTCGCTCCACGACGTGACCGCACCGCCGCCGCGGAGCGGCGAAGCGCCCGCGATCGATGCCGGCAACGTGACGCAACCAAGGATGGCTGATGAATAGCACTCGGCCGTCAGTCTCGCTCACACATTGATCGCTCGGATCACCGCATGGCCTTCGATCATATCGCCGTCGTCGGCGCAGGCGCGTGGGGCACCGCGCTCGCGAACGCGATCGCACGCGCGGGGGGGCCGGTGCTGCTCGCCACGCGCGACCGCGCCGGCGCTGATGTGCTCGTGAAGGCGCGCGAGAGCCCGCGTCTGCCCGGAGTGCGGCTCGACGAACGCGTGGGCATCGCGCCGCTGAGCGCGGAGGTCGGGCGCTACGACGTCATCCTGCTGGCGGTTCCTTCGCAGCACCTGCGCGCGGCCGCGAGCGTGATCGCGCCGGCGCTGCGCGAGGGCACGCCGGTCATCGCCTGCGCCAAGGGCATCGAGCGCGGCACGCACCGGTTCATGACCGAGGTGATTGCCGAAAGCGCGCGTGCGGCGCTGCCGGCGATCCTCTCCGGCCCGAGCTTTGCCGCCGATGTGGCGCGCGGCCTCCCTGCCGCGGTCACGCTCGCCGCCGGCGACGAGACCGTGGCCGCGGCGCTGGCGCGCGCGCTCGGCTCGGCCGCGCTGCGGCCCTATCATTCCACCGACGTGCGCGGCGTCGAGATCGGCGGCGCCGCCAAGAACGTGCTCGCCATCGCCGCCGGCATCGTCGCCGGCCGCGGGCTCGGCGCCAGCGCCGACGCCGCGCTGGTGACGCGCGGTTTCGCCGAGCTGTTTCGCTTCGGCCGCGCCTTCGGCGCGCGCCCCGAGACGCTGACCGGCTTGTCCGGGCTCGGCGACGTGATCCTCACCTGCTCGAACGCGCAGTCGCGCAACTACTCCTACGGCGTGGCGCTCGGTCGGGGCGATCCGGCGCATGCCGGCGGCGCGCTCGCCGAAGGCATCTTCACCGCCCCGGTGCTGGTGGAGATGGCGAACGCGAAGGGCGTCGACATGCCGATCGCGAACGCCGTCGTCGACATTCTCGCCGGCCGCGCGAGCGTGGACGAGGCAACCGAAACGTTGTTGACACGGCCGTTCCGCGCGGAGGGATAGCGCCGCCGCCGCGTGGCCGGCTCAACAACCTCGTTGCGATATCCAGGAAGAACGCGCTTTAATATCGCCAACGCCGGTGTGACGTCGTGTATCAACCACGGTGACAACAATGGCCTACTGGCTTCTGAAAACCGAGCCCGACGTATTTTCCTGGGACGATCAGGTCAAGCGCGGCGCCAAGGGCGAACCGTGGACCGGCGTGCGCAACTTCACCGCCCGCCGGCACCTGAAAGAGATGAAGAAGGGCGAGCGCGCGTTGTTCTATCACACCGGCGAGGAGAAGCAGGTCGTCGGCATCGCCGAGGTGAGCCGCGAGAGCTATCACGATCCCACCGACGAGAAGGGCGTGTTTCTCGCGGTCGACGTCAAGGCGGTGAAGCCGTTCCCGAAACCGGTGACGCTGGCGGCGATCAAGAGCGAGTCGCGGCTCAAGGAGATGGCGCTTGCGAAATATCCGCGCCTGTCGGTGCAGCCGGTGACCGCGCAGGAGTGGAAGATCGTGTGCGGCCTCGGCGGCGTGAAGGATTAATCCACCGCGAGGCCGATGGCCTTGATCAGCTTGCCGTAGCGCGCGTGATCGCTGCGGATGCGCGCCGCGAAGTCCGCGAGCGTGGTGACATAAGGATCGCCGGATCCGGCGGCGGCGAGCTTGTCCACGACATCCGACTGCGCGAGGATCGCATTCGTCTCGTCGCGCAGTCGTGCCACGATCGTCGGTGGCGTGCCGACCGGCGCGAATAGACCCTGCCAGATCGTGACTTCGTAACCGGGATAGACGTCGGCAATGGCCGGCAAGTCGGGCAGCAGCCGCGAGCGCCGCTGCCCGGTGACCGCTAACCCCTTGAGCTTGCCCGCCTGCACCAGCGGCGCGACCGAGCCGCCTCCGAACATGGCCGCAACGTCGCCGGCCATGACGCCGATGGCGGCGGGACCGCCGCCGCGATAAGGCACATGCACGAGGTCGATGCCGGCCTGCTGCTTGAGCAACTCCATGGCGAGGTGATGCTCGCTGCCGTTGCCGATGGAGGCGTAGAACAACGGCGGCCTCGCCGCGCGCGCCAATGCGATGAAGGCGCCGAAGTCCGTGACCGAGGGGAGCGCCGGATTGACCGCCAGAATGAGCTCGTTCGACACCAGGCTCGCCACCGGCAGCAGGTCCTTGAGCGGATCGATCGCCATCTTGGCGTAGAGGTGCGGATTGATTCCAAACAGCGCGCTCGGCGCCAGCAGCAGCGTATAGCCGTCGGGCGTTGCATGCGCGGCGAGTTCGCCGGCGAGGTTGCCGTTCGAGCCCGGCCTGTTCTCCACCACGACCGGCTGGCCGAGGCGCGCGCCCAGCGGCTGGCCCAGCGTGCGGGCAACGAGGTCGGATGCGCCGCCCGGGGGAAACGACACCAACAGCCGGATCGGCCGCGTGGGATAGGGCTGTGCCGGCGCGGCGCTCGCGAGCATCGTGAGGACGGCCGCGAGCGCAAAGCGGATCAGGCACGACATGACGATCCTCCTGATGCGGTGGTCCCGGGCGGCCGGATCGCCCCGTCATTTTGCCGCATACGGGCGCATGCGGACAACCAAAGTCGAACATTCCCAGGCTTGTCGCTCCTCCGGGGAGCGTCGCATAATGGCATTCACAGCCCTTCGGGGCACGGGTTCAAGCGAATAATTGCACGGTCCTTTTCCACCGCGGTGCTTGGAGGAAGACATGTCGGAGAAGATCTACGATGTTCCGCCGGAGTGGAAGAAACGCGCCTATATCGACGCCGACAAATACAAAGAGATGTACGCGCGCTCGCTCAAGGATCCGAATGGCTTCTGGGCCGAGGAGGCCAAGCGCCTGCACTGGTACAGGGCCCCGACCAAGATCAAAAACAGCTCCTTCGGCCCCGGCAACGTCTCGATCAAATGGTTCGAGGACGGCGTCCTCAATGCGGCCTACAACTGCATCGATCGGCATCTTGCCAAGCGCGCCAAGCAGACCGCGATCATCTGGGAGGGCGACGACCCGTCCCAGTCCAAGCACATCACCTATCGCGAGCTGCACGACGAGGTCTGCAAATTCGCCAATATCCTGCGCAACCGCAACGTCGAGAAGGGCGACCGCGTCACCATCTATTTGCCGATGATCCCCGAACTCGCCTTCGCGACGCTCGCCTGCGCGCGCATCGGCGCCATCCATTCGGTGGTGTTCGGCGGCTTCTCGCCGGAGTCGCTCGCCGGGCGCATCGCCGACTGCAAGTCTAATGTCATCATCACCGCTGATGAAGGCGTGCGCGGCGGCCGCAAAGTGCCCCTCAAAGCCAATGCCGATGCCGCGATCGAGAAGGTGGGCGGCGTCGATCACGTGATCGTAGTGCGCCGCACCGGCGCCAAGGTCGACATGCAGCCCGGACGCGACGTTTGGTACCACGAGGCCGCCAAGGTGGTCACATCGGAATGTCCGTGCGAGCACATGAACGCCGAGGATCCGCTGTTCATCCTCTACACCTCGGGCTCGACCGGCCAGCCGAAGGGCGTGCTGCACACCACCGGCGGCTATCTCGTCTACGTGGCGATGAGCCACCAATTGATCTTCGACTACCACGAGGGCGACATCTATTGGTGCACCGCCGACATCGGCTGGGTGACCGGCCACAGCTATATCGTCTATGGGCCGCTGGCGAACGGCGCCACCACGCTGATTTTCGAGGGCGCGCCGAATTACCCGACGATGTCGCGCTTCTGGGAGGTTTGCGACAAGCACAAGGTCAACGTCATCTACACCGCACCGACCGCGATCCGGGCGCTGATGCAGGCCGGCGACGAGCCGGTGAAGAAGACCTCGCGCAAGTCGGTGCGGCTGCTCGGCACCGTCGGCGAGCCGATCAATCCGGAGGCGTGGGAGTGGTATTACCACGTAGTCGGCGAGGGCCGTTGCCCGATCGTCGACACGTGGTGGCAGACCGAAACCGGCGGCATTCTGATCACGCCCCTCCCCGGCGCGACGCGCCTCAAGCCGGGCTCGGCGACGCAGCCGTTCTTCGGCGTCGTTCCGCAGATCGTAGACGGCGACGGCAAGGTGCTGGAGGGCGCCGCGACCGGCAACCTCTGCATCGTCGATTCCTGGCCGGGCATGATGCGCACGGTCTACGGCGACCACCAGCGCTTCGTCGACACCTATTTCAAGGCCTATCCCGGCAAATACTTCACCGGCGACGGCTGCCGCCGTGACGCCGACGGCTACTACTGGATCACCGGCCGCGTGGACGACGTGATCAATGTCGCCGGCCATCGGCTCGGGACCGCCGAGGGCGAGAGCGCGCTGGCGGCGCACGCCAAGGTGTCGGAG
>WNGD01007796.1_pt1 | contig 10047 bp, 9 predicted proteins | sample 5400671 | NCBI WGS metagenome assembly WNGD01 (sample SAMN13153369, study PRJNA577476) | soil metagenome | isolation source: 40 cm soil or saprolite under grassland replicate 2 | place: USA:California | collected 2016-06-15
GAGGCCCGCGGCGAACGAGTCACCCGCCCCGTAGGTGTCGACGACCTGGCCCGGCAGCGGAGCCGGCCGGAACGGGCCGCCCGGCTGCAGCCAGCCGCCGAGCCCTCCGGCTGTCGTCACCGCGACCTTCGGCGGCGGAATGAGGTCGCCGGGGTGATAGAGCTCGCCGTCGTCCTCCCCGCTCCCGACCAAGGCGTCGAGCTCTACGCCGGCCTCCTGGATCGTCGGCAGCTCTCTCGCGGTCGCAACCAGCACCCGGGCCATGCGGCAATGGTGCAGCGCCTCGGCATCGCCGCTGACGAAGAAGACGGCGTCCATTTCGGCGAGCTCGCGCCAGGGGAGCCTGCTGTCGCCGCCACGGGGCCGGAGCTTCTCGTTCAGGACGGTGATCGTCCGTTCGCCGGTGTCATCCACGTAGGTGAAGGCACGGCGCGTGGGCTCGACCTCCGGGATCGCCCGGACCTCTACGGCCAGCCGGCTCAGCTCGGCACGCGCGCGGCGACCGAGCTCGTCGGACCCGAGCGCGGTGAAGAGCGAGCAGGCGCCGGAGAGCCGCGCCAGCTGGGCTGCTGCGACGGCTCCGCCTCCCCCGGGCTCTTCCCAGGTCTCCAGGGCGTGCGCGATCTGGCCCGGAAGCGGCACCGCCGCAACCCGGATGAATTCGACCCACTCGACGTGGCCAACGACAGCGACCCGCATGATGGGATCCTCACACCTGGGACCCCTCCTGCGTTTCAAGATGTCGAGGATGACCTTGCCGCCCTTCGAGCGCTTCTACGAACAGCACCGCGAAGAGATCTTCGGGTTCCTCGTCCGCCGGCTCGGACACGATCGCGCCGAGGACGCGTTCCAGGAGACGTTCCTCCGCGCGCTCCGCACGTATCCAAAGCTGCGTCACGGGGACCACCTCCGCGCGTGGGCGTACACGATCGCGAGCCGGATCGCGATCGACGAGCATCGCCGCCCGCGCGCCGACGCCGACCTGCCGGAGCTCGAGTCCCTCGACGGTCGACCCGCCTTCGCACAGCTCGAGCACCTCGCCGACCAGCTATCGCCGACCGAGCGCGCTGCCGTAGTGCTGCGCTACGGCTACGACTTGGACTACGCCGACATCGGCGCGGCACTTGGATCGAACGCGACCGCCGCCCGCCAGGCGGCCTCGGCCGGCATTCGCCGGCTACGACAGAAGGAGCTTCGATGAACGCCGTCTCCCCCGACCTCGACCGCCGCTTCCGCGATGCCGCAGCCCGGGAGGGTCTGCTTGACGTCGCGTACGACCTCGTCGACACGCCGATCGGATCCCTGCTGGTCGCGACGAGCCCGCGCGGCCTCTGCCGGATCTCCTACGACGCCGACCCCGAGCGGGAGGTCGAGCAGCTCGCCCGCGGCTTCGGTCTTCGGGTGCTGCGCTCCCCGAAGCCGATCGATGCGGCACGCCGCGAGCTAGACGAGTACTTCGAAGGCAAGCGACAGAGCTTCGACCTTGCACTCGACGTGGCCCTGCTCGCCGACTTCAACCGTCGCGTGCTGCGCGAGCTCGCGCGCGTGCCTTACGGCGACGTCGTCACATACGGTGAGCTCGCGGCGCGCGCCGCCCGGCCACGTGCAGCTCGCGCGGTCGGAATGGTGATGAACCGCAACCCGCTGCCGATCGTCCTGCCCTGCCACCGCGTGATCGGCGCGAACGGGAAGCTCACGGGCTACGCGGGTGGGCTCGAGCGCAAGGAGACGCTACTCAGGCTCGAAGGCGCCATCCTGTAGGCTCGCCTCATGCATCGCTGGCGAGCCATCTGCTGCACGCAGCACGGCTAGTCCGCCGCTTCCGACTACAGCGTCCGTGGAAGCGGCGGGACAGGACGCGCACCTGACCCAGGTCGAGTTTGCGCGCACCTTCCCGCAAGTCTGAGAGGAAGGTGACGCGATGCCCATGCCGCATCGCATGCAGATGCAACTGATCAAACGCCGGCTCGTCGGCAAGGACGGCTGCGATCGCGTGCGTGAGCTGAGGACGATCCTCGCCGAGCTGCCGGGGTACAAGAACGGCCCGTACGCCGACATCCGCAAGTGGGTCGAGTCACAGCTCGAGCACACGCGGGTGCAGAAGCGCGTGACTCATCGCGACTCGATCGCCGTCCGCCGTGAGGGCGCTGCCCAGATCGCGCTCGTCGGCCCGCCGAATGCAGGCAAGTCGTCGCTGTTGCAGGCGTTGTCCAACATCCAGATCAAGACCGGCGCCTACGCCTTCACGACGACGAGGCCGGTGCCGGCGCTGACGCGGGTCGGCGGCGTGCTCGTGCAGCTGGTCGAGATCCCGGGCCTGATCGAAGGCGCGTCAGCGGGTCGCGGCGGCGCCCGTCCGCTGCTCGGCGTGCTCCGGGGCGCCGACGCGATCCTGTTCTGCCACGACGCAGGCGCGCCGGTCGACGAGCTGCGGGCTGTCATGGCCGAGGTGACGGAGGCTGAGATCGAGCGGCCGGCGGTCATTGCCGCGACGAAGAGCGACGAGGGGGATGGAACCGCTCTGCGCGCGGCCTTCCCGGAGCTTCAGATCGTCGAAGTCAGCGTGCTCGATGACGCGAGCGTGGAGCGGTTGCGCGAGAGGATCTGGCAGCTGACGGGACTGATGCGCGTCTATCTGAGGGACGGCGAACATCCGATCGCACTGCATTCACCCGCAACGGTGCTCGACGTCGCCGACGCCATCCACCACGACCTCGGCGTGCGCTGCACCGGTGCGCGGGTCTGGGGTCCGTCGGCGCGCTTCGACGGTCAGCAGGTCGGCCGCGCGCACGTCCTACAGGACGGTGACACGGTCGAGATCCTGGACTAGAGCGATGGCGGCAGCTCGGCAGATGACACGACGAAGGCGATCGGGAGCAGGGCTTGGCGCACCTCCTCACGGGACTGATCGACGAGCACCGAGAGCCCGGCGTACCGTGCCCCGCAATCCTCGATCAAGGCACGTGCCGCCAGCGCTTGGCTTCCGGTTTCGATCCAGTCATCCACCAAGAGGACGCGCTCGTCGGATCGGAGAGCAGCCCGTTGAATCATCAGGGTCGGCTGGTTCCCACGCCAATCCGGACCGGCTTGCCGAACCGCCTTCGGTCCGGGATGGATCGCACCGGCCTTGCGGATCGGCACGAAGCCAACGCCGAGATGGACCGCGACCGCGGTGCCGAGGATGAATCCTCGCGCCTCCACCCGCGCAACCTTTGTGATGCCGGCCGGCTCGAATGGAGCGCCGAGCGTCTCCGCTGCTGCAACGAGAAAGCCGTCGTCAGCGAAGAGACCAAGGATGTCGGCGTGCCCGTCGATCCACCTGAATCGGCCGAGAAGATCCTCACGGAAGCTCACGCCACCCGAGAGCCCTTAGGGCCAGCGCAGCTCACGCGGCTCGACCCGTTCGGCCTCGCGCCAGTCGTCACGCGTGGGCACGAACACGTCGATGACCACCGCACCCTCGGGCCCGACGTGGACTTCGTGCGGAACGTTCCCGGGAATCGACCACGTGTCGCCCGGACCGAGCTCGCGGCTCTCGTCCCCGACGCGAAACACGAGCGAGCCACTCAGGCACATCCCGAGCTGCTCGTTGTCGTGCTGGTGCTCCGCGACATGACTGTCGGCATCGAGCTCGATCACGCCGAGCGTGATCTTCTCGCCGTGAACGACGCGGCCGTGCACGCTGTGCCAAATGCGCTGGAGGTCGAGCGAGGAGAGACCGGCGAATGCGCTCACGCAGAACGAGCTTATCCGTCGAGTAGCCGGTAGCCCACTCCCCACACGTTGAGTACGAAGTTCCCGGGCGCAGCTGCACCGAGCTTCCGGCGCAGTCGCGATGCGTGCGAGTCCAGCGTGCGTGTCCGGCCGAGCGACCTGAAGTCCCAGACCTCCCGAAGGAGGTGCTCCTTCGTAAAGACCCGCGTCGGATCCGTCATCAACTTGAGCAGGAGCTCGTACTCTTTGGTCGCGAGCGCGACCGGCAAGCCGTCGATTCTCACGGACCTCGTCGCGAGGTCTGCGGTGATCGGCCCTGCCCGGAGCACCTCGTGCGCAGCAGGCGTCGTCCGCCGCAGCACGGCCCGGATGCGCGCCAGTAGCTCTTCGTAGTCGAAAGGCTTCGCGAGGAAGTCGTCACAGCCGCGGTCGAACGCACGTACGCGGTCGACGGCATCCGATTCGGGCTCGCCGAGGACGATCACGGGGACGTCGCCGTGGCGCGCGCGGCAAGCGTCCAGCGCAGCCGTGTCTCCGAGTAGGACGAGATCCGGTCGCGCCTCGGCGTCGACGACCTTGAAGCCGTCGTTCGTCAGATGCCGCTCGAGAAACCCGCGCGTGTCGGCTTGTGGTTCGGCGAGAAGCAGCGCCGTGGACATGCGACCGAAGGTAGCGCCGCCACCACTGTCAAACCAGATGTCCTTTCGCGCGAAAGCGTGACGAAAGATCTACAAACGGCCACTTCGGACGACGCCCCAGAGAAGCCACACCCCGAGCAGGCCGGAGAGCGCGAACCCGATGATCGAGATCACGTTGATTCCGAGCAGGTGCGGGCCTGCCTTGGCGAAGATCCCGATCAGGCTCGAGCCGATCAGCCCGCCGGCGACGATCATCGCGATCACGAGCCTGTTGAAGACGACGTCCATCCGGTTGAGCAGGTCATCGAGCCCCTTGTGCACGAAGCCGATCTCGATCTGCCCGTCCCGGAACTCCTCGAGCACGTCGTGAATCTGGTACGGCAGCTCGAGCGCCATCGCACCTAGCCGCATCGATTCCTTGCGAGCGCGGTTGGCCACCCGCTGAGGCGTGAAGCGCTCCATCATGAGTCCGCGTGCGTACGGCCGGGCGACTTCGAAGACATTGAAGTCCGGGTAGAGATCCACCCCGACTGAACCGAGGGTGGCGATCGCCTTGTCCAGGAGCAGGAAGCGCGAGGGCAACCGCAGGTTCATCGAATAGATCAACTGGAACGCCTCGCGGATCACCTGCAGCGGGTCGATCTCCGCGAGGCTGGCCCCGTAGTACCGGTAGTAGATCTCGCGCAACTCGGCGAGGAACTCCTCCTCCCGCTCCTTCGGATAGCGCACACCGAGATCGGCGAGGCGGCGGGGCAGCGCGTCGACGTTCTCCGCGGCTGCATCGATGAACAGGCGCGTCAGCTTCGTGATGTCGTCGTCGGTCAGCTTGCCGACGGCGCCGAAGTCGACGAGACCGATCTGGTCGCCGCTACCGAGCACGAGCACGTTCGCCGGATGCGGATCGCCGTGGAAGAACCCGTGGCGGAAGATCATCGTCATCCACGTCTCTGTCATCAGATACGCGATGTCGCGTCGGTCTTCGAGCGACCAGCGCTCCGGGTCCAGATCAGCCACCTGAATCCCGTCGATCCACTCGAGCGTCAGCACACGCGTGCGCGTATAGGTCCAGAAGACCCGCGGCACGCGGACGTGCGGGTGACCGGCGAAGTTGCGGTGGAACGTGTCCGCGTTTCGCGCCTCGAGCCGATAGTCGAGCTCCTGGCGAATCGAGCGCGCAAATTCGTCGACGAGCTGCTGGGCGTCGATGAAGTCGAGCGCACGCACGCGTTCCTTGGCTATGCGCGCCGCCTGATAGAGCAGCGCGACGTCGGCCTCGATCTGTCGCGGCGCCCCCGGGCGCTGCACTTTGACGGCGACCTGCTTCCCGTTCGGCAGCGTCGCGCGGTGTACCTGTCCGATCGAGGCTGCGGCGACCGGCGTCTCGTCGAACTCCGCGAAGAGCTGGGCGACCGTGAGGCCGAGATCCTCCTCGATCACCTTCTCGACGTCTGCGACCGGAAATGGGCGGACGTCGTCCTGTAGGCCGCGGAGCTCCGCGATGATGTCGGGCGGAAGGACGTCGGGCCGGGTCGAAAGCAGCTGGCCGAACTTGACGAAGGTCGGGCCGAGCTCGTCGAGCATCTCGCGCAGGTGCTGGCCGCGCTGCGACGACTGGCCGTCGACCTCGATCCGGGCGCCGCGTCGCGGAAAGAGGTCGGTCAGCCGGTGGGTGTCGAACCAGTAACCGAAGCCGTGCTTGACGGCGACCTGAGCGATCTCCGATAGTCGTCCGAAGTTGCGGGTTGCCGTTTGAGCCACCGCTTCAGTGTGACGGATTACTCCCGCGGGGCGAGCGAAACCGCCCGCTGCCGCGTCCATGGGCCCGGCGGAGTCAGGAGCGATTCGACGCGGAGGTACGCAACGCCGACCAGAAGCAGATCGGCGAGCCGCTCCACGCAGAGGTACCGCGGGCGCCACTCCGGGGCGAACTTGCGGCTGAACACGAGCAGGCGCTCGAGCTGGAAGAGGCGATCGCCTACGCGCAGGACGCCACGCGCGACTGCCGCGAGCCGGTTGCGCGGCGTTTCGGCGAGCAGATCTGTGAAGACGCAGAAGTTGAGGGAGATCTCTTCCGCGCCGCGCTCACGCGCCCAGCCGAGCAGCTCCACGATGAGGTACTCCATCAAGCCGTTCGGCGTGTCCCGGCGACGGCGCATCCCGCCCAGCGAAAAGCCGCGGCCACTCGGTACGACATGGAGGAAACCCCCGACAGTGTCATCGCGCTCTGCAATCGCAAAGAACGTGTCGGGCTCACGGAACTGGTCGTCCATCGCCATCGAGAAGCCGCGCTCGACGTTCGAGCCGCGCCAGGCGGCTGAGACGCTCTCCAGCTCCTCGCGCAGCGTCGAGTCCACGTCGCCCGCGGCCACGACCTGGAACCGGTAGCCCTCACGTTCCAGACGTGCGACCGACTGCCGAACCTTTCGAATCGCCCGGCCCTCCAGCGAGAACGCGGCCGGTCGCACCACTGCCTCGTCGCCGATCTTGATCGCGCGCAGGCCCAGCGCACGCGCCGCCGGTAGCAGGTCGATGCTGGCGCCGAGAATTGCAAGCCGCCAGCCGCGTGTGTGGCAGACGCGTTGAAACTCCGCGAGCAACTGCGGTAGTTCCGCCTTGTCGCCGATCGGATCGCCGCTCACGAGCGCACAGCCGCCGACGACCTTGTACGCGACGAAGCTCCTGCGGGTCGGCGAGAAGAAGTAGCTCTTGTCCCGGCGCAGGCTGAAGAAGGCGAGGCTGTCGTCGCCGTGGGAGCGAACGAGGTTGCGGACAAGGCGCCTCTCTTCTGCCGACTGGCGCACGCGTTGCGAGATCGGCCGCAGCCAGAGATGCAGCGTCCGGAAGCCGAGCACGAGACTCAAGGCGGCTAGCACGTCCTCGATCCGGTCGCCGCGGAATCCCCGCAGGTCGAGCACGATCACGAGCGCCGTGATCGTCGCGAAGGCGAGCGTCGTGACGAGAAGCGGCCGCACGAAGAGTGGATCGCCGGGGACGTCGAACCGGTTACGGAATCGGAACAGCGCCGCGAGCACGAGGAGGCTCAGCAACGCTTCCTCGATGTCGAGTCCATTGACGAGATGGGCGACCGCCAACCCGACGACGAGCACGACGGCGAGCTGCCACGCGCGACGGCGCCTGTGCGCGAGCGAGCGTGAGAGCCAGATGAGCGTCAGCCCGAAGGTGAGCGCCAGGACGCGAGCGGCCCCGGGGAAACCGGGCGGCAGCACACCGCGCACGAAATCCGAGCGGTCGGTGAACTCAGGAGTGAGCGCAGAAGCGATGCCTATGGCACCCACCGCTGCGGCGGCCCAGCCGAGCACGAGCTCCCCACGAAGTCGGCGAAGCTCCACGCCGCCAGGGTACCTGGGGCGTCGGTTAGGTGCTCGGCGGAGGCACGGCACGCGGCCGTGACTCCACGAGCCGCAACCTGTGCTCGATCTGGGCGACGCGCAGTTCGAGGTCGTCCCATTCGTCGCGCGTCACGAGACCGAGCTCGCGAAAGGCGCCGTTGAGCGTCGCTCCGGCGCGCTCGCCGACACGAACGGCGTCACCACGCCACCGCGACGTCGCCTCGTCGATCCAGGTGCGCACCTCGTCCTTGCTCATCCCGCCGCGCTCCGCGAGAGAGTCGGCAAGCTCGTCCGCGCGTTCCGCCGTCAGCGCCACCGCACCGACGAGCGCAAGTGCAAGACGTCTAACGGGCTCGTCCATGCGGGCGCGCACGCCTGCGCTGTCGTCGGCGTTCGCGTTTCGCAGCTGCGGCAGCCGCCGCGGCAGCAGCCGCAGGGCCATCCACGGTAGGCGCGGGAGCGACGAGCTGCGGCGCGGGCTCCTCCGCGAGCTCCTCCTCCGACTCTTCGAGCACGGCGTCCATCCCGCTCTTGCTGAGCGTCTCGCCCTTGCGCCGCGCGTACTCCGGCTCGCGCTCCTTGAGGATCGCGAGCAGCGGCGCCGCGATGAAGATCGACGAATAGGCGCCGGAGGCGATGCCGACCATCAGCGCGAACGCGAAGTCCTTGAGTGTCGCGCCACCGTAGAGGAACAGTGCGCCGACCGGCAGCAGCGTGATGAACGACGTCGCCAGCGAACGCCGAATCGTCTCCCACAGCGAGACGTTCACGATCGTCGCAATCGAAGAACGCCGCATGATCGGGATGTTCTCCCGGACGCGGTCGAAGATGATGATCGTGTCGTAGATGGAATAGCCGAGCACGGTCAGAATCGCTGCGACAGTGGAGCTCGTCACCTCTCTTCCCAGGAGCGCGTAGATGCCGACGCAGATGAGGACGTCGTGCAGCATCGCGGCGATCACCGGGCCTGCGAACTTGAGGTCGAATCGGATCGCGATATAGAGGACGACTAAGAAGAGCGAGAAGAGGATGGCGACGATCGCCGACTTCGCAATCTGGCGTCCGAAGCTCGACGAGACGGTGGTCGCCCCCGGGGCGGTCGCCTGCAGCTTGTTCTCCAGCTCCTGCGTGACCCGTGTCAGCTTTTCGCTGGTGAGCGCCTTGGTACGGACCTGGAAGCTCTTGTACTCACTGTTCGAGCTCGCCCCGCGGCCCTGGATGACCGCGTCCTTGTAGCCCTGGTCGCCCATGATCTGACGCACGTCGCCGGTGGTGTGAGCGGTCGGTGTCTTGAACGAAAGCTGTGTCCCGCCCTTGAAGTCGATGCCGAGGTTGAGACCCTTGAAGACCAGCGCGCCCGTGCCGAGCACGAGGATGGCACCGGAGATGGCGAACCAGAGATAGCGCTTGCGCATGAAGTCGATCTGCAGCCACCTCGCGGTCTGCTGGCCCTGCGCGCCCATGAAGCGCGGCTTGTTGAACCACGAGAACCCGCCGAGCAGGCCGAGCATCGCGCGCGTTGCACCGACCGCCGTGATCAAGGAGATCACGGTGCCGATCAGGAGCATGAGGGCGAAGCCCTTCACCTGGGCGGTCGCGACCGCGAAGAGAACGAGCGCCGTGATCGCGGTCACGACGTTCGCGTCGAGAATCGTGTGGAAACCCTTCGAGTAGCCGGCCGAGATCGCCGCGCGCACGGACTTGCCGGAGCGCACTTCTTCCTTGATGCGTTCGAACACAACGACGTTCGCGTCGGCGGCCACCCCAATCGTGAGGATCAGTCCCGCGAAGCCCGGCAGCGTCAGCGTGACGTGGAAGAGCAGGATCGCCGCGTAGAGGAAGGCTGCATAGATCCCGAGCCCGATCACCGCGACGAGGCCGAGGAAGCGGTAGAGGAGAAGGAGGAAGAGCGCGACGACCAGGAGGCCGACGATCGCCGCCTTCTTCGCCTGGGCTAGGGAGTCCTTGCCGAGCGTTGCGGATACGTCCGTGCGCTCGGCTGTCTTGAAGGTGACAGGCAGTGCGCCGGTCTGCAGTACGAGCGCGAGGCGCTTGGCGTCGCCGATCCCGCCGCCTTGGCCCATGTCGATCTGCGCGCCGTTGTCACCCGGGATGCCGTCCGGGTTGCGGACGAAATCGATGTACGGCGCCGACTGGATCTGCCCGTCGAGGACGATCGCGAAGTGCTGCGCGCAGCTCTGGACCGAGGCGCTGTCGGTGCGCCCCGGACAGGCGAGGGCACCGCGCTGGGCCTCGCGCTGCGTGATCGTGTGGAAGATCTTCTTGCCCTTGCCCGTGAACTGCATCAGGACGACCGGCTGGTTCGTCTGCGTGTCGAAGTCCGC
>WNGD01007798.1_pt1 | contig 10043 bp, 9 predicted proteins | sample 5400671 | NCBI WGS metagenome assembly WNGD01 (sample SAMN13153369, study PRJNA577476) | soil metagenome | isolation source: 40 cm soil or saprolite under grassland replicate 2 | place: USA:California | collected 2016-06-15
GAGACCCCGGCTGTTGATTTCCCCCTTGAAGATTGGGATACCTCTTCAACGTGAATCTCCGAACTGGATTTCTCTTTTGCCAGATTTTTGGATGGCAGATGGTGCAACGGGGCCGTGGGAAGATTATCAACATTGCCTCTCCCCTTTAATAACCTCTGCTGTATGTCTCAAATACTCATTGCATATTGGAGAATATGGCATTTTGAATTTGGCACGATTTTTGACACGGCTCAACCATTCACACCACCCTCGCGCTTCTGATATGCCTTCATCCTCTATAAACTGAGCCATGAGTGTCAGAAAACGGACGATTTCGCCACTCATCGAGGAGTCTCTTGAAACGGTCGTTTATGTAACTCATCAAAGGGAATGTGGGCCCCTCGTTATAAGTCTGTTGATCGAGAGAGCACTGGCTTGAAAGCCAAGCCAGCACTGTGCTCTGCAGAACTTGGCTGACACGAAGGGACTGGGCCTCTTCGCGTAGAACCTGATCGGCCGGGACTCGACGTGCTGCTGACCCGAGCGGCAGCCGGGTCGTTGGCTCGTCAGTTGTTGAGAACCGCCAGGTCGAGCTGGCGGAGGCGCGCCGGGTCGGCGACCGCGTCGATCTCGACGATCTTGCCGTGCCTGATCATGAGACTGAGGACGAGGAACAGCCGTCCACGCCGGGCCACGACGACTCCCACGGCTCCATTCACGAGAGCAGGTTGTGCTCCCTGGGCACGTCCCGAGAACTGCCTGGCCACGGCCGGCGCACCACGGACCTCTCCTGACCCGCCCGCAGACACGGCTGTGCGGTCGGCTCGGAACACGACGTCCGGGTCGAGCACGGCGAGCAGCGCGTCGAAGGAACCTTCGCGCGAGGCGGTGAGGAAGGCGTCGACTACTTCTCGCTGGGAGGTGAGATCGGCGTCCTTCACCATGGTCGCTCCCCGCACCCGGCGGCGTGCGCGGCTAGCGAGCTGCCGTGTTGCGGTCTCTGAGCGCTCCACTACTCTCGCAATCTCGTCGAAAGGCACTGCGAAGATGTCGTGCAGCACGAACGCGAGGCGCTCAGCGGGACTTAAGGTGTCGAGGACCACAAGCAGCGCGAGACCAACTGAGTCGGCCAGCAGCGCTTCTTGTTCGGGGTCAATCCCGCCCTCGTGGCTCGTGATTGGCTCGGGCACAGACGCTTCCAGGGACTCCTCGTGCCGCGATTTGCGCGAGCGCAGCATATCGAGGCACACCCGCGCGACCACCGTGGTCAGCCATCCGCCCAGGTTCTTGATGCCGCTCGTATCGGAGCGGCTGAGATGGAGCCAGGACTCCTGTACGGCGTCGTCCGCCTCACTCAGGGAACCAAGCATCCGGTAGGCCACCGCCTGCAGGTGAGGACGCTCGGCCTCGAATTGTTCCGCTAGCCATTGGCGTTCGTCCATTGGTTACATTCCTTCATGATGTTTTGTCAGAGGAGTGACGAGCGAACCCCAGCCGATGCGACAGGGCGCCAAGCATCTGGTAGGGCACTGCCCCAGGTTGGGACGCTCGGCCTCCAATGGCGCAGCCAGCCATTGAGGTTCATCCATCGGTCACATTCCCTCATCGCGTTCCGTCATTATAGTGACGGGTGAGACTCAACCGATGTGACAGGGAGAGCAACTCCTGTTGAAGCGCCGGCTGAGTGACCCCAACACCGGACACGGCTCCGGGGGGATAACACAACCCAAGAAAAACCAATTGCAAGAGTGAAAGGAGATTCCCCGATGAACGTACTTCTGGTCCGTTCCAAAGTGAAAGCCGCAAATGTCACAGAAGTCGAAGCGGCGGTCAAGCGCGTATTCGCGGCGCTTCAACAAGAGCAGCCTAAGGGCATCCGTTACACGTCATGCCGACTCTCCGACGGTGTGACCTATGTGGCTTTGTTGGAACTTGACGACGGGGTAGACAACCCTCTCCCCGCATTGACGGAATTTAGAGAATTCCAGGAGAACCTCAAGAATTGGATGGCCGAGCCACCCATCTCCGAACAGTTGACGGTGATCGGGTCGTATCGGTTCTTCTAAAGACGCGCAGTGAGGGCTTGGCTAGCACGACCGCGAGAGCGGCGCTCAGCCTGACCGCCGGCGGCCCTCTTCGCCGATGCCCTCACTGCGGTCTCCGTCCGCGTGCTCAAGCGCGCCGCCATCAACTGACCATCCGCCGGCTGGCCCCCGGGCCCAGCCGGCGGATATCCCGATGGCTGCCGCTCGGGAGTTCGGAGATCCGAGCCCACACACCGACTCGACAATGCGAGACGCGTTTCAACGGCTTCGTCTTCCCGAGATACGTCCAATTTACATCATCGAAGTTCAGTATATCAGATCAGGAGCGGAATTCGCAGGTGATGGAACACACAATTCCCATGATTCGCGTTAAGTTCCCACCCTTCCGTTCAAAATCTGACCACCCCATTGGTGTTCATCCATCAGTCACATTCTTTCGCTGCGTTCCGTAAGAGGAGTGACGAGGGAAACCTGACCGATGGAACAGGAGACTGGCTCCCATGGAACGCAGGTGGGTAGCCTCTCGTCGACTCGGTGAAGGGTGAGCCCGGCATGATCGGGGCGGCGCTGCACAGAAGCACAGACGGCACCCGCGTCGTCAACTACGCGCAATGGAGATCCGAGGTGGACTTGGACAGCTTTGTGAAGAAGTACCGCGAGCAAATGGACGCCCGTCGCCCGCTCGCCGAGCGCGTCGACCCACATCTCTACGAAGTCGTCTATCTCTATGAGCGGGCAGGTTCAAACAGGCTCTCAGAGAGCCTGACAGTGATGAAGCTCTGAATAACCAGAGATGAAAGAGAAAGGACAAAGAATGATGTTAACGATACCTGTTAAAGGAAACACGACGATGAAAATGAAAATGATTGGCTATTGGGCGACCACCGCAGTCGTCGCGCTCGAGCTTCTGGCAGGTGGTGTGACGGACCTGGTGCGTGGGGGAACCGAGCTTGTGGCCGGCCAACCCGTCGCCGAGATACTGGCGCACCTTGGCTACCCGGAGTACTTGCTCACGATCCTGGGAGTGTGGAAGCTGCCTGGAGGCATAGTCTTGCTTGCGCCGGGTTTTCCTCGGCTCAAGGAATGGGCGTATGCCGGCTCCTTCTTTGTATACACGGGTGCGGTTGCATCGGGCGTGGTACGTGGCCGCGATGACCCGGGCACCCTCATCTGGCCGCCCTTCATCTTGGCCGTTCTCACGGTCGCTTCGTGGGCGCTTCGACCGCAAAGCCGTACCCTCGGAGTCCTTTTTCCTGCTAAGAAGCTTTGGCATTGAGCAGCAGGCCATTGAGACCACAGTGAAGGAGAAGAGTCCATGATTAAAAGAGAAGCGTATCAGATGCCGCCGAGAGAAGGCTTTGTCCTGACCCACTTCTTGAAGGAGATAACATAATGTCTGATGTTCATCTGTCAAGGAATATCTTGATCGTTGGTGCCGGACCCACAGGGCTGACGCTGGCGCACGAACTGCTGCGTCAGGGCGTGCCGGTCCGCCTGATCGAGAAAGCACCCACCGCTTCCCGGAATGCGAAGGCCTTGGGTATGTGGCCGCGAACGCTCGAACTGTTTGCCCGGACCGGGACAGGGATCGTTGAAGAGATGCTCGACCAGGGGGTCAAGACTCCATCATTTCATGTCTGGAGCGGAGGTGCACGCCTGATCCGTCTCGACTTTACCCATCAGCTTGAGGACCCGTATCGCTTTGCGCTGATGATCCCTCAGCCTGAGACCGAGGCACTCCTGAGCAAGCATGTCCTGGACCTGGGCGGCACCATCGAGCGAGGCACGGAACTGCTCAGCCTGACCCAACAAGAAGAAGGCGTGGAGGTTATTCTGCGCCACGCCGATGGGCAGGAAGAAGTCGCGAGGACGGACTGGCTGATTGGCTGTGATGGAGCGAGTAGCACGCTGCGGCACCTGGTGGGTGTGCCCTTTGTCGGCAAGACCTTCGAGCAGGGCTTTGTCGCGGGGGATGTCCGCATGCAGTGGGATTTTCCCCCGGACCAAGCTCATGCCTTCGTGTATCGTGGCAATGCCGTGGCCTTCTTCCCCTTGCCTGATCCTTTCCGGTACCGCATGGTGATTACCTATCGACGAGGTACTATGCCACAGGGGGAGGTGACGCTGGAAGAACTCCAGCGTGCCATCGATGCCTATGGTTGTCCTGCCGGAGCGCGCGCTTCGGAACCAAGCAGGCTTGATCGCTTCCTCGTGAATCAGCGCAAAGTCGAGCGGTATGTCAATCAGCGCGTCCTCCTTGCTGGGGATGCCGCCCACCTGCTCACCTTCGTGGGAGCACAGGGGATGAACACCGGGATCCATGATGCCTTCAATCTGGCCTGGAAACTGGCCCTGGTGGTCAAAGGTCGGGCGCCTGCGCTGTTGCTGGAGAGTTATGGGCAGGAGCGGGAGCACGTGAGCACAGGACTCTTAGCGGCAACCGGATGGGCCGCCCGTCTGGCGACCATGCATCAACCCGTGCTCACTGGTATGCGCAACTTCCTGACACCGCGTATTACTGCGCTTCCCAGGACTCAGCGGCTTCTGGTCAATGCCCTGGCGGAACTGAACATCTCCTATCGTCACAGCTCGATTGTTCAGGACGCGCCTTTCGAGGGGGCCACGGATCATGCTCGTCTGCACGCCGGGGACCGTGCTCCTGATGGAAACGTCTGGACGTTCGATCGAAATGCACCGCATCGTCTCTTCGAGTGGCTTTCTGGCACGCGCCATACCCTGCTCGTCTTCTGGCAGCAGCAGAGCGAAGCCGACGTGAAGGCCCTGGACCTCGCACTGACAGACTTTCGGGATCTGGTAGATATCTGCCAGATCGTCCGGGGCACCAGCAGGAGCGGCGAGAAGGAGGGGGCAGCAAAGAAGCTCTACGATCCAGACGGCGAGCTTGCGCATAGCTATGGTCTTGCCCATGGCGGTCTGGTGTTGATCCGTCCCGACGGCTATATTGGCTTTCGCAGCCGATCGCTTGCGCGAGAACACCTCCGCAGTTACCTGCAAGACCTCTTCTTGACTGCGTCATGAATACCTCTCAACAGGTAAATGAAGGTAGAGCAAATCTGTGAGGCAAGTCCTGGCGAACCGCGAACACTTCGGCATTGCTTCTCTCAGCTTCATAGAGAAGCATATGGAAGGGCGCATCTCTAGTCGGAAATACCTCCACGATATTTTTCATACCATAAATTGGTAAATAACCTATCCGGATCTTGTTGTGTTTTTAGCATAAATAATTTGCGTATTTCAGGATACATAGTTGTAAGCTGAGACGGAGAATAGTAGCTGCCATAACAAAGATAATAAGTAGCCTTGATGGAGATTAAATAGTCAATGAGTTCCCTCGTAAAAGCGTTCAATGTTTGTATATCCATGCTATTTTGATGAACTTTGTAGTAGACCACAAAGCCGTACATATCTTTTTGAGCATAAGAAACCAATGCGTTGATATCTTTAGATACTTTTCTGATTGTCACATTTAATACATTCATATTATATTTTTTTACGAGTTTTTTATAGCTTTCAAGAAAGTTGTTTGCTTGTTCAGTTGGAACAAAATATTCTTGGAGTATATCTGTCGTACGTGGATCGGGATTTTGCAGAAAACGAACAGGAACAGCCATGGCGGTATTTCTGCTCACCGTTTTTGGTTCGATCAGTGGGGAGAGGTACTTTTCCACTTCCCAGCGCAAGAATTTCCCGAAGTTGCTTGCTCTTGACGCTTGGAATACGACTTTGCGTAGCCAGATACTGTTTTCTCCATTAAGGTCGTCCTTTGGTTTCGCAGAGGATTTGGCTTCTGCGTATGTATAGATGAGACTTTCGGTAAGAAAGCGCTCACCATCAACAGAGAGGTGCGCCTCTAGCAATCGGTTCTCAGGGTTTTTACTCAAGGATTCCAGCATATCTATTGCTGAATGCGTCTGAGTTGGAATCAGAGAAAATGCGTAGATGCTGTTTTGTGTTGTCAGTAAGTTGACTTCAGTTATGATACCCAATAAGCCGTAACCGCCAATAACAGCTGAAAACAGGTCTTTGTTTTGTGTTTTATCGCAGAGAATTTCTTTCCCATCCGCAGTAACCATTTTTAGGTAATTGACGCTTTCTATCAATGATCCGTATCGGGGATCTTTGCCGTGGGCATTTACACTCAGAGAACCCCCTACTGAAAAGATGTTTGAATCTTGCATGACTCTTACTGCCCGACCATGCTGTGAAAGTGCTGTTTGTACTTGTCTCCATGTAGCTCCTGGACCAACAGTGACCGTTTGATCGGAGTCATTGTAGCGCACGGAATCCATTTGGGTCATGTCAAGATGAAGCGTGTTCAGGCCAAGGGCCTGTCCACCCATGCTGTGCCTGATGCCTGAGAGGGAGATTTTTTTGTTGGTAGATTTTGCATCTCTTACGGCTTTGATGATCTCGGCTACGGTCTTTGGAGAACGGATTTCTCCTACGATACTGCTATTCAGGTGGCTTGCGTCATCAAGAAGAGTCCCCGAGGGGGGCGCAAGTGTCAGTTTATGTGTTTCATTTTCATTGGGAAATAGATCAGTAAGCAGCCATTGTTTGGACGGGTCGTCCCATATATAGGCTTTGATGAACAGACCCCCAATTGCCAGAGAAAAGGTTGTTCTTGTTAGAAGTTTTAAGAAAGGCCGTCTTTTGATATGCACGTTTTCCTTCTTTCGTTTTCCGGCTTTGAGGAGTCTGCGAGTCAACCAGAACACACCGCCATTGAGCAGAATGAGTAAGACAATGACGATTGGGACGATGATGGAAGCTGGTATCAACGCTATCGATCCGATAACCAGGAGAAGGTAGTAGAGGCCGTAAAGGGAAACGATCACGAGCGGGAGGGTCAGTGCCGTTGTCGCCCATTGCTCTGTCATAAGCAGAGCAACCACACCTAACAGGACTATCAATGGGAGCCAGGAGTACACGTCTATGACAACCATACCAACGAAGAAATCAAAGAAAACCCATTCTAGACCCAGGATCATTGAGCCGATGGTAAGCAAGAGGCATGTCAGGGGAGTGAAGGTCGTTTGGAGGCGCACTTCGCTTCCAAAGATCACCATGAAGCCGATGAGCAGAACGACGAAGCCCCACGCAATTTCTCTGTGAGCATATCCAATTGACAAGATCGGCAAAACAGTGAAATCGAAGGAGAGCTGAATGGCCAGCCCCCATTTCGCCGCAAGATCCTTTAACAGAACAAGCCGAGGTCCGCATACTGCAAACAATGTAGCAACACTCGTTGCCAGAACGATGAGCACTGCCAGCAAGGAAAGTGCGGCAAAAGAACCGGCCAACACGCTCGAGCTCGCAAGCCTCATTACAACTTGCCATTCATAAACAGGATGAGCACTCCCAGGAACAGCAGGATTGCTTTCGGTGAACATAGGCAGGAAGAAACCCACAATACTCAGGGCAACTCCGGCGAGGCTTACCACCGCACGACTGCGAGAAGACGATAAGGATGATAGCATGGGAATCCCTCTCTCCTGCTCTTTCAAGGACAAGACTGCTTAAACAGGACACTCAAAATGTTCTCTGTAGAGTATAAGCTAGGAGTATCTCAGGGAAGGAGTGGCATCTGTCCCATTTCTTCTCTCACGATGAGTATGGATGTTTCTCTGCCTCAATGTACTAGTGCAGTTCCAGGACTCTTGTGGTTATCCTTTGCATCCCTCCTTTGCTTTTCACCCTCCCACATTCCAATACGCAGCATCAAAGCCTTTTAACAGAGGACTCCTGGTATGTTCGGGAACAATTACCAGCAGCGCACGCATGGCGCGGGTCATTCCCACGAAGATGAGTCGTCTTGACCGGGCCAGATCTTCCTCCTGCTCCTCATCTAAGACATCGAGGGAAAAATGATCGTAGCGACTGCCGCTAAATCCAGCCAGGGCGACCACCGGAAACTCAAGGCCTTTCGCGGAATTCAATGTGAGCACCTTTACCCCTCTTTGGGATAAATCCAGGTCCCTGCCCTCCATGAATGTTGCTTCCACTCCACCTTCCGTCAAACCCGCTGCTATTGTTTTACCAGCCTCCTTCGTCGGGCAAAGGACTGCGCAGGACCCAATCCCAAGTCGAAGTTCGCGTGCCGCACCCCGCAAAAAGCGCACCAAGAGATATATTTCTTCGCCGCCATCATGCACGGATCGAACTACTGGTAATGGCCCATTGTTCACATACATTCGCTCAATTGGTTCAGCATCTAATATTCCTGTCGCCAGGTAAGATTGGGCTGCTTCACCAATTTCGCGGGTCGAGCGATAGTTCGCTCGCAGCACGCTGGTACGACCCTGGAATTTCAGGCTTTCGTGCACATCGCTCCAGTTAAAGCCACTCCCATAGATGGACTGGTTGGCATCTGCAGTGATAAACAAGCGACTTGGATCTTTACAGAGCTGAATAAGTAAACGCAACATGCTGGGGTCGAGGTCTTGCGCCTCGTCTATCACTACAGCATCGTAGGTTTGAAACTCGTAGTCTTTTGAAACAAGCTTTTCTGCTCTTGCTCGTGCTTGCTGCCAGGTTTCCACCCCTGCATATTTTAGTTGCCGCTGGAATGTCTCGTAAACCTGCCAGATTCCCCTCTTCTGAATATCACTCAGGCGAACCTTGCGGCCTGGACGACGAGCATGGATATAGTCCTGCAAGCATTCGATCTGGCGTGCTATGATCACCTGGTTAATTTCCTCCAGTAGATAGTCTAAATCTAACCGCTCAAGCGATTGTTGTTGGGCCTGCTGTTGCAGTACATTGCCTTCAAAGCGGGTCTGCTTTAATGCCCTTTGGAAGATTTTTTGGATGAACCCGTTATCATTGGGGATCTGTTTGGGCACATTTGCGCGTTTCAAGATATCAGACATTTTTTTATCCGCCGTCTGCACCTCCACATACCGGGCATCTTCACCTAGAAGTTGTTTTAAGAGTTGCTCGGATGAACTCACCAAAGCGTTAGTATAGGTTGTAAAGAGTATGCATGGATCAGATTGGCCCATTTTGCGCAATTTTTCAATCAGGGAACGTACCCGGTAGAGTGCAACCGTGCTTTTACCAGTTCCAGGCCCACCCTTGACCTGCGTCGGCCCGGTAGCCTTCATTGCCCAGCTTACAAACCGCTCCTGTTCGGGTGATAAGCGTAGGAGAAAGCCGAGTAATTCGCCTTCTTTATAGCGCAGGAGATCATCTACATCATCCAGCAGGTAGTCTGGCTGCTGCAAGATCCGAGCAAGTGGTTTTGGATACATGTATTCCATGATCTGCGCTACATACTCTTGCGGCACATTAAAGCAGCCTACCAGGTCATCCTCAGACTGAATTGCTAACAAATGTGAACGATATTCTTCAGGTACACGCAAGTTTGCCAGTAGTTCCTCAGTAACAGCTCGTGGTAGTGGCAGGCATTTCGCTTCAGGTTCTTGCAAAACCAGGATATTATCTAAACGAGTTGGTACTGTATCGGTAATGTCCTCAAAATCTGGGTCAAAACCTCCCAGGAACTCTGCTTCCAGGTCATCGTCATAGGTATCGTCATCGCGGCGATCCAATTTGAGTAGGCTTATATAAGGATCAGAAAAGGTATAGAAAATGCGATAATAGCCGCTACGCAGTCGGTAGACATCTCTGTTCACATGGGTAAGCTGTTTTTTTACCTTCCCGTCAGGCATGGGATCTTCTAAAAGCAGAGTGAGCTTGCCTACTACCTGGTGCATTTCTTTCGCAGGGAGTGCCAGCAACTGTACTAGAAACGACGGCTTAAACGTCGGTACCCATTCTGAAATCATAACATAATCCATCTCTCTGTGCTTAACCGACTGCGTCATTTTCCTCTACACGGTTTCAGCAACTAGCTAGTCTTCTTCGCTTTCTTCTTCAATACTGATATTGCTCAAACACTCTTCCAACCAGCTCAGACTGGCCTCTGCTGCCGCAAGGTCAACATGTGACAAAACAAATAATGATTCAGAACCTTCATTTTGTTAGAGCCATACA
>WNGD01012403.1_pt1 | contig 10043 bp, 9 predicted proteins | sample 5400671 | NCBI WGS metagenome assembly WNGD01 (sample SAMN13153369, study PRJNA577476) | soil metagenome | isolation source: 40 cm soil or saprolite under grassland replicate 2 | place: USA:California | collected 2016-06-15
TGTGGCAGGGTGTCGTCGAGTTCCGGAGTGCAGGGCTCGGGCATCGCGGCAACGCAGACGCGTGCCGTGGCCAGGTTCAGCCGCCTCGATCTAGCTGGCGACAACAAGGTCACTGTTGTCGTCGGCGGGCGGCAGCAGTCAGTTGTCGTGCACGCGGACAGCAACCTGATTGGTCACATTACGACCCGCGTCGTGGCCGGAACCCTCATCATCGCGGACACCGGCAGCTTCACGACCAGAAGCCCGATGAGCGTCGAGGTCAGCGTGCCATCACTGGCAGCGCTGAAACTAAGCGGCGACGGGATGATCTCCATCAGTGGGATCAAGGCGCGGCGGCTAACCGTGACGGTGCCAGGTGACGGCGTCCTTTACGCAAGCGGAACGGCGACTCAGCTCGATGTCACCCTCAGCGGCGACGGCCTGGCGCAGCTCAATAACCTCGTTGCCGACGAGGCGCACGCGGTCGTTACCGGCTCGGGCCTCATCAAGGTGACTGCCACGACAAGCCTCGACGCGGCGGTCCCGGGTGACGGCGCGATCATCTACCGTGGCAATCCGCCGCAGGTCACCACTAGTGTTACCGGCACCGGAGCTGTGACACGCGGATGAGCGGCGATGGCTGAGACCAGCCAGGACAAGCAGGGACGAGGGGCGTACGGCTCATATCCTTCTGACGACTTGCGGGTGAACCTGCTGGTTCTGTCGCTGATCATGTGGTGTGGCGGCTGGGTTGGGCCGCCAGCGCTACGTGATCATGCTCCGGGTGCTGTGTCGTTGAGGAGTTGCTGCCCGCGCCTGGCCGCTTCGATCTGGTGCGCCGCCGGGCTTCTGCGGGCAAGCGGTTGGGCCGTCTGTCCGGGGTCTGCCGCGGACAGACGTGGGCTTTCTGTCGGCACTGTTCTTCGGCGTCGGATCGCGCCCGATCAAGGTGAGGCGCGGTGCTCGGGCTCGCCGGCGAGGAATTCCCCCAGGACGGGTGCCGTAGCTTCCGGGTTGATGTCGTGACCCTGGCCGGCGAGGCTGCGAAGCAGCCCGTTGGGCAGTGTGTCCGCGACTGCCCGGGCTGCGGCGCGCAGGAACGGCGGGCTCTGTTCGCCGCAGATCACCAGCGCCGGGATCGTGACCGAGGCGATCAGCTCGGTCGGCAGTGACCGGTCGCCGACGATCGTCGCGTCGTAGGCGAGCGTGTGGGCGATCGCCTCTAGGGCGGGGCGGAAGGGCGCGTGGCGCATTTGCGCGACCACGTCCTCGGGGATGCCCACTGCCTTTGTCTGGTACAGCTCGACCGCGTCGCCCCGGCGGCCTGCGGAGACGAGCTTGTCGAGCTGGTCAGCCAGGTTGCCGGGCAGGGCCGGGTAGCTGTCGTTTGCGTTGAATGGCGGCTCGTAGAGCGCCAGTTTGGTGATCGCCAGGCCGCTCGCGGCGGCTTTGAGCGCCAGGTTGGCGCCGGACGAATAACCGAACACCGACGCGGCTCCGCCGGCCGCATCGACCAGGGCGTCAATGTCTTCGATCTCGCGGTCGACGGCGTACGGCGCGGTGTCGCCGCTGTCACCACGGCCCCGGCGGTCGTAGTTCAGCACGGTGAACTTCTCCTGAAGCGCCCTGGCCAGTGGCTCGGTCGTCGATCGGGTGTTGAATGCGCCTACGACCATGATGACCGGCGGCCCGGCGCCGAACCGGTCGAACGCGATCGTCGTGCCATCGGCTGAAACTGCGGTGTCCATCGGATGATCTCCTCGCCTGCTCGGTGGCCGGTCCCGGTTCCGGGCCCGGCCGGATTCATCTTCGGCAGCTGCTTCCCGGGTACGGGAGTCATCGAGCCGCGTATGCCGCGCTCGGGACTACCCCGGAGTTTCCCGGCCGGGAGTTTCCGCCCGCACAAGACCAGCGCCAGGTCTTGTGCGCGGCCGGTGATGACCTCGCCGGACCCGTAGGACCACTCGGCGTCGTCGGCTCGCAGCTCGATACCGTCCAGGCCAACGCCGAAGTGCTGCAGGCTCCGTGATCACCCAGCAGCCGGATGCTGATACCGAATTGGCACAGCTCAGCGCCGATCTTGGCCTGGTCGGCGAACGCGGCGGCGTCGCCGCGCGACAGCGAGTCCCAGCACAGGTCATCCGCCAGCGCCATCGCCCGCGCGGTAGCCGAGGCCAGCCCCGTCAGCGGGCCGGTCTCCACCTCAGTGCGCAAGCGTGCCACATCAGGTGTGGCCTGGCCGGTGGAGGCCTGCAACTGCTCCAGCCGCACCGACAGCTCGCCGATGAGGCATTGCCGGGTCATCGCCAGTGTCGTCCAGCCAAGCTTCCTGCCCGCCGCTGATGGAGGCTGCGCCTGCGGCTAGCTGGAGGAACCCCGCGGCCAGCCCGAACGTCTGCCCGATGGTACGGCCCGCCAGGTGAGCCTGATCTCCCACGCCCTTCGGTGTTGTGGCAGCGACGCGAGCACCGGCTCCGGCATCGGCTTCCATACCCAGGCCGTGATACCCCCCGTGCCTGCACCCGGACCGGGCGCGGCGGGCTCGATGAACTCACCAAGATTGGCTTTGTCGCCGATCCGGTTCCGGACAAAACGCAGCCCCGCCAGCGTTCCCTCGACCAGTTCGCGCTGCGCCGGGGCCTGGCCTGCCATCACCGCATCGTAGGCCTGCGGGTGATGGCGGACCAGCGTGGCGTCGACCGTCGTGACCCACCAGACCGCCTCACCGATCACCACCAACGCCCGCGGCCGGTCCCATGCCCGCACCCGCGGAAGCCGTTCTGTGGTATCACTCATCGCGGTGAGCGCCCAATCCAGCGCACTCGCCCCGGTCTTCAGATCGCCCATATGCTCGCGGTTCCATGTCGCCCGGCAGCGAGGAGAGCAGAACCGGGCATGCTCGCGGCGCGGCACGAACAGCGCGCCGCACTGCTCACAGTCCCGGGTCTCAGCCACCTGCCCATACTCCCACCCGGCGGCTGGATCGCGCTGCCCCAGGATCGGCTCGTGTTCAATCCCTGTTGTGGTCAGGACTGGTGGTTAGCCCTAACCGTGCTGGCTAGATGCCGCGCGGCGTTGACGCACGCTGGGGGCCGGGCCCGGTATGTCTGGTTCGTCACTCTGGCCGCTGCGGGGGTCGATGTAGTGCGCCCGCCGGGAGCATCATGGGAGGTTATTGCACGGTCGCACCCGGATGAGCTGAGCGAATACATCGAAGCTGAGGCAGCGTCATGAGACGCACACCCGCCGAATTCGCGGGAGTCAAGGTCAGATTCCCGGCCTGGTACATCCAGCGCACCCTGCCCAGCTCGGCCGTGCCCGGCTACACCGCCGTGGAGCTAGCGACCGGGCAGCGCATCTGGTGCGCCAGCCTGGCCGAGCTAGAAAGCCGCCTCGCCGAACGCCTGGATGGTACTGAGCGGCGATAAGCACGAGGAGCCCCCTGGCCCCCCAGTTCCCCGGCCCTGGCCAGGAGCTCTTGCTGCCGGGGCAGGGGCCTGCTGCCGATCGGCGACACACCCGGCGAGAGCCGGGAAGGCGGCAGCCCTGCCGACCCTGGTGGTCTTCGGCCATAGCCGCCAAGGCAGCACGGCGGTAGATTTGATTCACTCCCGGAGCCCGGGAGGCGGATCGAAATGGGCAGCGTCAGAGCGGCTGCGGTGCGGGCCGGTGAGCGTCACATCCGCGGGGCAGGCGGGCACGGGCCGACGGGTCGGCGATGGGAATGACCCAGCAGTACCTGGCAGGTGAGTTGTCAGTGCTGCTCGGGCACTTGCAGGCGGTGGCGACGACGAAAGCGGCCGGGCGTGACGCGTGGTGCCTGCGGCAGGCGGCCGAGACGGAGCCGATCGCGGCGCTGGGCTCGGTGACCGTCCACGCGCTGGCGTTGACAGAGCGCCTGTGCTGGGATTCGCTGAACCGGGGCGACATAGCAGCGTTCAACCGCCAGGCGGCGGTATGTGCCGAGCTGCACGACTTCGGGGTCTGCGCCGGCCTGATTAAGGACGGTTGAGCAAGCCGCCCTCCGTTTGCGATAGTTATCTTCCGTTGAGAGGACACGACAATGGCGGACAGCCACGACGCGCAGGATCCTGAAGCGCAGGTGTCCGAGGCGCAGATCGCGGTGCACTGGCGGGAGGAGGAGTACTACCCGCCTCCTCCAAGCTTCGTCGCGCAGGCGAACGCCGCCGACCCGGCCATCTTCGACCGGTTTGTCGAGGACAAGTTCCCCGGCTGTTTCAAGGAGTACGCGGACCTGCTGACCTGGGATGCCCCGTGGGAGACGACGCTGGATACCAGCAACCCGCCGTTTTGGAAGTGGTTTACCGGTGGCAAGCTAAACGCCTCCTACAACTGTGTGGACCGGCATGCAATGGCCAGCCCGGACAAGACAGCGATCATCTTCGTGCCGGAACTGGAATCCGACGATCACGTTGAGATCAGCTACGCGGACCTGTTCCGCCAGGTGAACGAGTTCGCGGCGGTGCTGCGTGACTCGCTGGGCCTGAAGGCTGGTGACCGGGTGACGCTGCACATGCCGATGGTGCCCGAGCTGCCGGTCACCATGCTGGCCTGTGCCCGGCTCGGGGTGATCCACTCGCAGGTGTTCGGCGGGTTCAGCGGCACCGCGTGCGGGCACAGGATCGCCGACTCCGGCAGCCGGATCCTGATCACCATGGACGGCTACTACCGGGCCGGCCAGCTGGCCGACCACAAGGTCAAGGCCGACGAGGCGCTCGCGGCGGCCCGGCAGGAGGGCCAGGAGGTCGACAAGGTGCTGGTCTGGCGGCGCCACGCAGGGCAGTACGCGTCGCAGGCCCCGATGGCCGAGGGCCGCGACGTCTTCGTCGATGAGCTACTCGCCGCGCAGCGCGGGAAGATCGTCGAGCCGGTGTCGATGCCCGCCGAGGCGCCGCTGTTCTTGATGTATACCAGCGGCACCACCGGCCGCCCGAAGGGCTGTGTGCACAGCACGGGAGGTTACCTGTCGTATGTGGCCGGGACGTCGAAGTACTACCAGGACATCCACCCCGGCGACACCTATTGGTGCATGGCCGACATCGGCTGGATCACCGGCCATTCCTACATCGTCTACGGGCCACTCGCGCTGGGCACCACGACGGTGATCTACGAGGGCGTGCCCAACTATCCCGACGGCGGCCGGCCGTGGCGGATCGCCGAAAAGCTCGGCGTGAACATCTTCCACACCTCGCCCACCGCGATCCGGATGCTGCGCAAGGTCGGCCCGGAGGAGCCGAAGAAGTACAACTACCACTTCAAGCACATGACCACCGTCGGCGAGCCGATCGAGCCGGAGGTCTGGCGCTGGTATCACTCCGAGGTCGGCAAGGGCGAGGCGGCCATCGTGGACACCTGGTGGCAGACCGAGAACGGCGGGTTCCTCGGCTCCACGCTGCCGGCGCTGCAGCCGATGAAGCCCGGCAGCTGCGGTCCCGGCGTGCTGGGCGTCTACCCCGTCATCTACGACGAGGACGGCAACGAGGTCCCGGCGGGGAGCGGCACGGCGGGCAACATCTGCATCCGCAACCCCTGGCCCGGCATCTTCCAGACCATCTGGGGCCAGCCCGAGCGGTTCGTCGACACCTACTACCGCAAATACAACAAGGATCCCGGCAGCAAGGACTGGCGCAACTGGCCGTACTTCGCTGGCGACGGCGCCGTGCAGGCCGCCGACGGCTACTTCCGGATCCTCGGCCGGGTCGACGACGTGATCAACGTCGCCGGGCACCGGCTGGGCACCAAGGAGATCGAGTCCGCCGCCCTGACCGTGCCCGAGGTCGCCGAGGCGGCCGCCGTGCCGGTGATCGACGACATCCGGGGCCGCGCCGTGGAGATCTATGTCTCGCTCAAGCCCGGTTTCGAGCCGGGCAGCCAGATGGAGGACAAGGTCACCAAGGCGATCGAGACCGAGATCGGCAAGATCGCCCGGCCGAAGAACGTGTGGATCGTCCCGGACATGCCCAAGACCCGCTCGGGCAAGATCATGCGCCGGGTCATCGCGTCGATCTCCAACTTCGCCGACGTCGGAGACGTCACCACCCTGGCCAACCCCGAGATCGTCGAGGACATCCGCCACCACGTGCAAAGCGCCAAAGTCGCCAAGGACGACGTGCCGCGCGACCTGACCGAGGCCGAGTTCGAGGAGATCAAGAAGTTCGGCGCCGAATAGCCGGCAGCGTGAACGGCACCGGACCGCCCCCGGGGGATCACGAGCAGATCGGCGTGATCGGATAGCGGTCATCGAGGGCATAGGTGACGTGCTGGTCCACCTGGATCACGCCCTCGGCCTGCAGCGCGGCGGTCACCAGGCGCGATACGGCAGATCTTTGCCCGGCCCGGCCGGAGAGATCGTCACGATGCCGTCGTGGACAGCCGCCGTCAGCCAGCGGGAATCTGCGCCGGGCACCCGGCGCAGCACCTCGGCCTCGATCTCGGTGCGGATCTGTTCGCCGGGACGCAGGTAGACGCGCAGCAGGTCGGACCGGTCACGATTCCAGCCAGGCGGCCGGTGACCGGATGGGTGACGGGCAGCCGCCCGGCGCGGCGGCGGCGCATGATGCTTGCCGCCTGCTCGATGGTGGCCGCCGGTGCGACGGTGACGGCGGGCAGGCCGGCAGCCTTGGCGGTGAGGTCGGAGTCCGGCACCACGCCCAGCACCTGGCCGGCCGGGCCGGTGACCGGCACCGCGCCGATGCCCTTGCCGGACAGCAGGGCCACCCGGTGCCGGAACGGCATGTCCTCACCGGCCGTGACCACGCCCGTGGTCATGACCTCCTGCACCAGCGTCCTTTTCACGGTGGCACGCCTCCATATCGCCCGCGTTCGCGCCGCGGCACGCCCGGTGCCCGGCCCGGCACGGGCCGGGCGAGGTCAGCGGGCGTCGTTCAGGCGCTCCAGCAGGGCGTGGTGTTCCTCCCACAGCTGCCCGGGCAGATGACGGCCGAAGGTGGTGAGGTACTCGCCGATGAGAGCGGCCTCCTCCCGCCAGGTGCCGGGGTCGACCGACAGCAGCACCTCCAGGTCGCTCGTGCTGACCGCCAGGCCTTCGGTGTCGAGGGCGCCTTTGGCGGGCAGGCTGCCGATGGGGGTCGCCACGGCCCCGGCCTGCCCGGACAGCCGCTGGGCGATCCATTTCAGGACGCGGCTGTTCTCGCCGTAGCCCGGCCAGGCGAACCGGCCGCCGGGGGCCTTGCGGAACCAGTTGACGTGGTAGATACGGGGCAGCTTCGCCGGGTCGGTCATGGCGCCGATGGCCAGCCAGTGGGCGAAGTAGTCGCCCATGTTGTAGCCGCAGAACGGCAGCATCGCGAACGGGTCGCGGCGCAGCTGCCCGACCTGCCCGTCGGCCGCGGCGGTCTTCTCCGACGCCATGCACGCGCCGAGGAAGACGCCGTGCTGCCAGGAGTAGGCCTCGGTGACCAGCGGCACCGCGGTCGCGCGGCGGCCGCCGAACAAGATCGCCGAGATCGGCACCCCGGCCGGGTCTTCCCATTCGGGGGCGATCGACGGGCACTGCGCGGCGGGCACGCAGAACCGGGCGTTGGGGTGGGCGGCCGGCCGGCCCGACTGCGGGGTCCAGTCCCGGCCCTGCCAGTCGGTCAGGTGCGCCGGGGGCTGGCCGGTCAGCCCTTCCCACCACACGTCACCATCGCCGGTGCGGGCGACGTTGGTGAAGATCGTGTTGCTGCGCAGCATCCTGATCGCGTTGATGTTAGTAGTGGCGCTGGTGCCGGGCGCGATGCCGAAGAACCCGGCCTCGGGGTTGATCGCGCACAGCCGGCCGTCCGGGCCGAACCGCATCCAGGCGATGTCGTCGCCGATGGTCTGCACCTTCCAGCCGGGGATCGTGGCCTCGAGCATCGCCAGGTTGGTCTTCCCGCATCCGGACGGGAACGCCGCCGCCACATACCGCGGCCTGCCGCTGCCGTTGCCGGAGCTGGCTGGGATGATCTTGAGGATGAGCATGTGCTCGGCCAGCCAGCCCTCATCGCGGGCCATCACCGAGGCGATCCGCAGCGCGTAGCATTTCTTGCCCAGCAGCGCGTTCCCCCCGTACCCCGACCCGAACGACCAGATCTCCCGGGTCTCAGGGAAATGGGAGATGTACTTGGTAGCATTGCACGGCCACGGCACGTCGGCCTGGCCCGGGCGCAGCGGGGCGCCGACCGAGTGGACGGCCCGGACGAAGAACCCGCCCTCGCCGAGCTGCGCCAGAGCCGCCGTGCCCATCCGGGTCATGATCCGCATCGAGGTGGCCACGTACGCCGAGTCGGTGACCTGGACACCCAGCCGGGAGATCGCCGAGCCGAGCGGGCCCATGCAGAACGGGACCACGTACATGGTCCGGCCGGCCATGCAGCCGTCGAACAGCCCGGCCAGTGTAGCCCGCATCTGCGCCGGGGCGATCCAGTTGTTGGTCGGGCCCGCGTCCTCCTCCTTCTCCGGGCAGATGAACGTGCGATCCTCTACCCGCGCCACATCCGAGGGGTCAGAGACCGCGGCGAAGCTGCCCGGCCGCAGGCCCGGGTTGAGCCGGCTGAGCGTGCCCCGCTCGACCAGCAGGCCGGCCAGCCATTCCTGCTCGCGCGGCGAGCCGTCGCACCAGTGGACGCGGGCGGGGCGGGCCAGTGCCGCGATCTCCCGCACCCACGCGTTCAGCCTGCCGTGCGCGGTCGGGGCCTGCTCCAGCCCCGGAATCTCCTCAGTCACCCGGTCTCCTTCCCGCCTCTTCCCAGGGTGCGGCTCGTGGTGCCGGGGCGGCGGCTGGGGACGGCGCGCCGGGACGCTTTGCGGTCACCGTGAGTGCCCTGGCCTGCCTCAGCCAGCAGCCTCTGCCCCAGGACCGCCGCTTCGTACCAGGGCAGCGGCTTCCTCGTTGCGGGCCCCTGCCAGACCGGCGGCGGGTTCTGGGCCGGGCCAGGGCCCGAGACCGTGGCGGTTGGCGACACGGCGCAGGAACCCCAGCCGCTCGCGGTATGCCTGAGCGCCGTAGTTGTCGCCCGCCAGCCGGGCCTCGGTCATCTTGCGGGCCGCCTCATCGATGCCCGCGTGCAGCTCGTCTGCGAACGGTCCCATGGCGCCTCTTCCGCCCGGAGTGAGCCGGACTCATGCCACCACGCCGACCAGGGTGGCCTTTCCGGAACTACTATCTCTGCAATTAACGAACCCTGCAACCACTTCTGCGGCCCGCGGCCGCACCGCCTGGCCCGGGCAGGGCCAGCCGGCAGCCTGGACCGCGGCCGCCGGCCCCAGGAGCGAGAGAAGGTCGCCGGGGCCCAGCGTCACCTCGTGGGGGGGGAGGCGACAGCGCCGGCGCCGCGCCGAGTGACTGCGAGGATCCTGACCTCGGGATGCGCGGCGCGGATCTGCGCGATCGCCGTGCCGTCCAGCCAGGCGCCCGCCCGGACCTCAACATCCAGCCGCCACCCGGGGCGACGCGGACCATGCCCAGGAAGCTGACGATCGCCGGGTGCAGGACGAGCACCCCCATCCGGCTGCCGCTGACCTCATACGGCGAAACCACATGGCCGGCGCCGGCCCGGCGCAGCTTGTCCGCTGACCCGGGATCGGAGACGCGGGCGACGATCGTCAGCTGAGGGTTCACCGCGCGGACGGTGAGGGTGATGTAGACGTTGACTGCGTCGGAGTCGACCGCGCACAGCAGCCCTTGGCCTGCTCCACGCTGACGCGCCGCAGCGCTGCCTCATGGGTGAGGTCGCCAGTGAGGTGCGGGACGCCAGCTCCGGCTTGGCCTCGACCACGAGGCAGGGGCACGCCGTCCCCGCGCAGCTGCGCCGCCGCCTGACCCGGCCGTAGGTGCAGACGATGTAATGGCCGCGCATCCGGCCCAGCGGGGTATTCATCCGCTTCCTCCGCAGCCAGCTCGCCAGCTCGCCTCCCGCAACTAGCTGGGTGAAGGCGCTGATGGCGGCTGCCAGGGCGACCACGCCCTGCGCCAGCAACGAGATCGTGAACAGCTTGGCCGCCGCGTCCAGCGGGTGCACCTCGCCCTATCCCACCGTGGTGAGCGTGATCACGGTCAT